>Ga0302276_10003054_pt1 | contig 14572 bp, 21 predicted proteins | sample III_Bog_N2_3_FD_198768 | JGI IMG/M metagenome (GOLD analysis project Ga0302276, IMG submission 198768) | Peat permafrost microbial communities from Stordalen Mire near Abisko, Sweden - III_Bog_N2_3 | ecosystem: Environmental > Terrestrial > Soil > Wetlands > Peat | place: Sweden: Abisko...
TTTGGCGGTGAAATCCTACACCGTTGCCCGGTCGAATCAAACCCGGATCCCCGTTTGCCGTCGCGATGCTCGAGCGAGGTACCAGCGGGCGTCAATGCGCTGCCGTGATCCCGACGCTCAAAGGATGGTGTAGACAGCGGCCGCCACCGCCGATGGCTCGTCATCGATTCCGACTGCGACCGCTTCCAGCGTCTCGGTTGATTTGACTTTGATCGGACCCGTGTATACCAACGCGGTCGAGGAGGTGGCGGGCGGAGTCCCATCTGTCGTGTAGAGGATCATGGAGCCTGCACTGCCGTCTGTGATCGCGACCGACTGCGCTTTGCTGTAAGTACCGGTCCCCGGCGAGAACTCAGGTACCGCCGGACTTTTCTTGACCGCATATTTCGTGTTGCTCTTGAGCTTGCCGCCCGGAGTTGTCACTTCGACGGGGCCCGTAGCCGCACCGCTCGGAACGGTCGTGGTAATTTCGGTCGCTGAAACGACCGTGAACATCGCCGGAGCACCATTGAATGAGACTCGGGTTGAACCGGTCAGGTCGTTGCCCAGAATGGCCACGGCAGCCCCCACCGGCCCTGACGTGGTCTGCAGCGCCACGAACGGCCCGAGACCGACGGACAGGCTGAAGACCGTGCCGTCATTTTTTGCCCCGCCCACCACGGACGTTCCGTAGAAGACCCCATTGGTGTCCTGCATCAGCGCTCCGGCCTGGGAACCATCCGCACATTTCGTCAGCGAGCAAAAACTGTACAGCGTGGCGAGGGTGCCGCCCGGGGTGATTTGAAAAACCGTACCACAGCCATCGCCACAACTGCCGGTACTGGCCCCGCCTGCGGTCGTCGTTCCGTAGATGTTCCCGTCGGTCCCCTGAACCAGCACACCCGTGGGGATGTAGCCATCCGTGCAGTTGGTTTGCGAGCAAAAGCTGTATAGCGTCGTCAGCGTGCCGCGCGGAGTGATCTTAAAGATCGTGCCGCACCCGGTGTCACAATTGCTCGTGACGATCCCGCCCTCATGCGTCGTGCCATAGAAGTTCCCATCGTTTGCCTGGATCAGCCCCTCAAATGGGTAGTCGCCGTCCGTGCAATTCGTTTGTGAGCAAAAGCTGTACAGTGTGGTCAGCGTTCCGCCCGGGGTGATCTTGAAGACCGTGCCGCAGCCCAATCCACAACTGCTGCTATTGGCTCCGCCAAAGGCCGTTGTGCCATAGAAGTTCCCATCCGTGGCTTGGATCAGCCCATTGGGACCGTCGCCGTCCGGGCAATCACTTAGCGAACAGAAGATATAGAGGGTGGTCAGTTTTCCGCTGGGGTTGATTTTGTATATCGATCCGTCGAAGTTCGTTCCGCCCTGAGAATCCCCGTAGAAGTTTCCATCGGCAGCCTGGATCAGCGGTCGATCGGGATAGCGGCTGCCCGGGTCCATGCTATGCAGCGTAGTCAGCGTCCCGCCGAGCGGCATTTCGAAGACCGTACCGTTATTACCGTGGGTCCCGCCATTGGTCGTCGTCCCATAGAACTCCCCATTGGCGGCCTGGATCATCCCGTTGGGGATTTGGCCGTCCGGGCAGCCGGGTTCCGAGCAAAAGCTATGAAGGGTGGTCAGCGTCCCGGCCAAGGTGATATTGAAGACCGTGCCACAGCCTTTGCAATACGCCCCGCCTACGGTCGTTACTCCGTAGATGTTCCCATCGGTGGCTTGGATCAGTCCGCTGGGGTATGTGCCGTCCGTGCCATCGAAGCTGTGCAGCGTGGTCAAGGTTTGCCCATGCACCGGTTCCACTGTCACCGCCGACAGGAGTAAGGTCGCCATTGTGACCAGCGCCATCGTCCACGTTGAGACCCTTTTCATTGGTTGCTCCTTGCATTGGCTCTCGTGGAGTCGTTCGATCGCGCGGTGCCACGGGTGATTGCATACCAGGGCTCCGTATCTGTCAAACGTGGTCGCCAGATATCACTATCGAAGAGAACGCATTTCAGCGCCCCGATTGGACACGGCTGCAAGAAAACCGTCGCCGATATCGCGGCGCATCACGAAGTACGCCCGAACCAGGTCACGAGAGTGCGATATGGTGCTCTCCTCGATGCTCGTGTTGGTATCAGCTCCGGTACTGTTCGTCGCTGACCTTCTCCAGCCATTCGACGTTCTTCCCGTTCTTTGATGCCTGTATGGCAATGTGGGTCATGGCGGTCGTGTCCGTCGCGCCGTGCCAGTGCTTCTTGTCTGGCGGGCATGTCACGACGTCGCCCGGACGAATCTCTTCTTTCGGCTCGCCCCAGCACTGCGTCCACCCAAGGCCGGAAACGACGATCAAGGTCTGTCCGCAAGGATGCGTATGCCAGGCAGAACGGGCGCCCGGCTCGAAGGTAACACTTGCGCCACCAAAATCCCCGCCGCCGGGAGCCTGGAACAGGGGTTCGACGCGGACAGTGCCGGTGAAGTACTCCGGCGAGCCCTTTACGGCGGCCTGCGAGCCGTTTCGCTTGATAGTCATGAGCGGTCCTTTCGCGTTGAACACCGACACGGCGTCCATCCATGACGACTACCTTAGCCCGATTGCTTGGGATAGCCAGGGGTTGTATTCCACGCGATGGCGCTGGTCTTGCCGCCGAAGTCGGCCGCAGGGGCACTGGGATTGTTGGTAGACCGGCTCCAAATGAGTCACTGGATCCCGACTGTATGGCACGCATCTTGCTGATCTAACGGGTCAGCGCAGAAAACGATTCTGCATTTGCCATATTGTCTCAACCGGAGGTCCTATGTCATTGCTCAGCATCAGCAGTATTCAGCAGGCATTCAACGGCACATATAATGGTACAAAGACCGGCACCGTCACCGACTCGACGCAGGGAAGCGGAACCTATTCCAATACGGTATCCCATCAAGATGGAGTAGCGACCTTCGACGATGTGACGACGTATGCGAATGGAAATACGGCAGAAACGAAGACTTCCATCACCAAGAACGCCGACGGCAGCTTCGACGAAACCATTCAGAAATACGTCGATGGGAAACAGGTGAAATCCGAATCTCTGACCACCAGCGCCGACGGAAGCAGTGTCACCAAATCCTTTCAACTCTACAATGCGAAAGGCAAGGTGGCAGGCAGCGGGAGCGAGGTGATCACGGGAAACCCCGACGGTTCCGAATCGATCACGGGTACGCAAACCTGGGCCAACGGCAGCACCGACCAGATCTCCGGTTCATTGACTCAGACGGGCACCGGCGTGGACCAAAACATCACCGTGACCAACGCGGCAGGACAAACCGCAACGCGCGCCTGGCAATATTCAAAGAATGGCACTACCAGCGCCGATTCATTAACCTACACCGATTTCGCCGGAACCAGCCAAACCGATACCACTACCAGGACGCAGGGCGATACTTGAGCGCGTCGCGGCAAACGGGTGCACGGCCGGCAAATTGCGGCCGGTAGTGGCGCGCAATAGCCGGTCTGGAGCGGCAGGTAGACGCCGGCGCTCACGCCCAGCAGGACCGCCAGACCGGCGGTATCCGCGCGCGAGGCCATCGCGATCACCAACAGCATCCTGGTGATCCGGTGATCGTTGCGGAAATACCTGTGTGACTTAACTGCTGGTCACCGTCACCACAGCGGATATCGTGATCACAACCGCACTCGATGTCGAAACCCGATCGGCGGAGTTCCCCTCGTACGTCGCCGTCAGCGACAGCGTACCGACGGGAATGGCGTCGGTCGTCAGCACCGCCTGGCCCGTGCCGTCGACCGTCACGTAGCCGAGATAGACTGCACCTGAATAGAACGTCACCCTGCCGGTCGGCGTCAGCAGCAATGCGACATCCTCTCCCGTCGCGTTCACGATACCGTTGGCGACGATTTGACCACTGTCGATAATCCCTTGACCGGACGTCGGCGTATAAAGCGTTGCCGCCGAGCCGATCTCGGAATTGAGGTCAACCATCCAGCCGTTCCAGTGGAAAATGGTGGCGGGGGCACGATTCGGTTCCAAGCAATTAACTTGACGTTAGCGAATGTGACCAGGCGGAGCCCCGGTAGCTCCATTGCAGATCGACCCGAAAATAGCTATAATAGCTATGTGCAAAAGGCTAGTGTATCTAAATTAAAGAACAACTTAAGCGCATACCTCCGGAAGGTCCGCGCCGGACATGCTGTTGTCATCTATGACCGGGAAGTTCCGATTGCCCGCCTTGAGCGAATTGAGTCCGCTGGCCTGGGTTCTGATCGACTTACATCGCTTCATGCAAAAGGCGTGACACGGCTCCCGCTGCGTCAAGGATCAGCGGTGGCGATCCTCGCAGGGTTGGCGAGTCCCCTGCCCCATGCCGCACGATTGCTCGAGGCCGTGCAGCAAGATCGCTCCGAGGATCGATGAGTCCCGACTCGCTTGTCGCGCCGCGGGTCCGATCGTGAAATATTGGGACGCGTCGGCAATCACTCCGCTGATTGCGAATGAGCCGACCCGAGACCATCTGCTGAAGCTGCTCGAGCAAGATGCAGACATGCTTGCATGGTGGGGCACGCCCGTTGAAATTGCATCCGCGCTGGCAAGACGCGAACGGGACGGCTTGCTCACCGCCGATGAAGTTACGGCTGCACTAACGGCTGTGCACGCGCTCGCGGAGGGTTGGCACGAAATCCTGCCATCCGACTCAATCCGTCGAACCGCCGAACGCCTGCTTCGCGCTCATCCCCTGCGCGCTGCCGACAGCCTGCAACTGGCAGCGGCGCTGATCGCGTCCGATCACGAGCCCATGTCGTTGCAATTTGTCTGCCTCGATGTTCGCCTGGCGCGCGCCGCTCAACGCGAAGGGTTTGAGGTAATCGGCCGGTAACGGAAGATATGACAGCTGGCGCGGCACCTTGCCTGAACACCAGATACACCGATTCAACTTGGTTGAATTGGTAGCGGGGCGCGCTACCGAACTTACTTGCAATCCTCGCCAGACGCGGCCGAACACGCCGACGATAAATCTGCTGACAGGATACCAGCCCGGACAAGCAACCCCATCCCGGCCAGGGCACTGCAAGCTCATGAACCCGCTGCGCCACGCCCCCCCTCTACATCGAAGGCTTCAGCCGCCTCGTTACCTCCGCGACTGCTCCGATTGCTACCGGCCGGAGCGACAGTTGCCGGGCGGGTCTGACCGCCGTGACCGGAATCACACCGGCACGTGTCGCTAGGTAACCGATGTCGCTCCACTTGGCGGCTTGGCTGCATCGGGCGACACGGCCGCAAAAACCGTGATAAGCAGCCATTTCCCCCTTACAAACTGGCGATCGATCGGAAAATCGTATGAGCACCATCACTGTATCATCGCAATGCCAGATCGTAATTCCGTCCACAATTCGCGAGGCACTCGGAATCAAACCTGGCAAAAAGCTCCATGCTATCGAATATCGGCGTCGGATCGAACTCCTGCCCGTTAGGCCAACCAAGGCCGCGCGAGGGTCGCTGAAGGGCATTGACACCAACGTGCCTCGGGAAGCCGATCGTGTATGAACGTGGTCGACTCCTCCGCATGGCTCGAGTACTTGGCCGACGGCCCCAACGCGGCAATATTCGCGAAGCCAATTGCAGCAACGCGATCACTGGTCGTCCCGACTCCATCGTTGTTCGAAGTGTTCAAACGAGTGAGTCAGCAGCAGAACGATGATGAGGCATTACGAGCCGTTGCTGTCATGGAACAAGGAATAGTTGTAGATCTCGATCGGGCAACGGCGCTTGAAGCGGCACGGCTCTCAATCCAGCACGCCATTGCCATGGCAGACAGCGTCATGCTGGCGACCGCACATCGACATCGCGCGATGCTTTGGACGCAGGATCCGGACTTCGATGGGTTGCCTGGTGTGAGGAATCCCGCGGAGCAATAGACCGCAAGCTGGCAGCCGGAGATCGCCCAAAGACCCGATACCGTGATTCTGGTTCCGCCTGCCCGTTACCCACCGTTAAGCGCGATCGACGACGCACGAAAAGCATCCTCGGTTCGCGTTATGCAAGTGGATATACGCGACTTCCTTGGAACTGAACATTCTTTGAATTGTTGACGCCGTATCGTTGCCCGCACAGACACTGGCGTCCGTCATCATATGCGTCGAATCATACGCGCGCACGGACATCAAACGAATTCGAACATAGTCTGGAACTACACCGGGCTCAATTTTGGCTTCAACCGCAGCCTTTCGCACGAAGATCGGGCCGGACGACCTGTATGGTGACATCGCACGTTGATGCTCGAAGGAAAGCAATAGAAGTTCTTCACCAATCTCAGCGTCAGCTAGACTAACGCGGCATGGATAGCCCGGTTTTAACGTAGCAAGAACACGGCGTACGTTGCGCTCCGCAAGCGCTGAATCTGAAAGAGCGAACAATGACGAGAATTTTTCGAACGGCAACGCGACCAGTCGAAACGAGTTCATATCGCACCACTAATGAGATTCGGAGCGCCTATGATTACAGAGAGGCGCCCCCTCGTCTCGCCGCTTTCGGACATCGAATTTATTGCGATTGGGTATGTCCAGGACGTTCATTTGGGACGCCCAAATCGATGATTTCCGCCTACGGATCTGCAAGCACATCCGACGTGCTGACCACCTTGCAGTATTGACCATCCGGATTCGCCAGAGACACGGAACGGATTTCGTCCGGGTAATGTTACAGACTGTTTTACTGCTCAGCGCGGGGTCGTTCGGATGTGCAATGGAGAGCGGTCCCTCGCATTCAAGGGAGACGATATGCCTCGTTGTCGATGCTCGCAGGTGAATCGTTCGAGCCGGCGGAGTTTCAGACCGCGAAGGCGTACCTTGCGGGCGTCGGTCGAGAACATCAAGCCACCGTCGCAATGGACCCCGTACTCTTGCCAATCACCGCGTGCAGCTGGGCAATCGAGCTGTCACTTCGAACCAGGTGCCGGCGCCCGATCAGCGGACTGATGCCGCGCAGGACTGCACGCAGCTGGTGGATTTCAGGCCCATCGGAACAGCGGTTGGCCATCCACCAAGACCACTATTGTGCGCCGCACTCCCCCAAAATCTGGATGTCTCCGACTCCGGCCCATCCCCCGGGACGGAGCGCCCGGTGACCTCCTTCGACAAGCCGGCCTGCGAAACGCGGGCGGCGGTTGCCGCCGCCATGGCGGGATCGATGCGCTCTGGCGCAAGATGAGCTACGCTGCGCACGGTCGAAAAGCACCAATATACCGACGGATTCCGTCGTTCTACGCGCGAATATTCGAACCTCGCCCCCTACAGACGTGGTGAAGATATGCGCATGAATGTTGCCGGACCAATGCGAAACACAACAATCGGCGTGGCCTTCGCCCTGCTGACGGCCTTCGTTGCGCCGCTCAACAGCCGCGCTCAAACCGCGCTCGTGGTTCCCGCATCACGAATTCCGCCACCGATGTCCCGCCAGGCACGCGAGTTCTACAGGAACAATCAAGCAGCCTGGAATCAATTCATCTCGCGTCTGCAGCGGCGGCCGACCGGATCACCGCAGGTGTCGAAAGCTCGTGCGTTACCGCCGACCGGGGGAACGTGGCTGGCCGTCACCGCAGCGCCCGCCGGAGTGTGCAACCCGCTCTTGCTGACCGACGGCACCGTGATCGCCGGTGATTGCGGCACAGCGGGTAATTGGTACAAATTGACCCCCGACATCAACGGCAGCTACTCGAATGGGGTCTGGTCGCAGATTGCCTCACTGCCGGCGATCAATGGGACGCAGTATGCCCCCCTATACTTCGCCTCCGCGGTTCTTCCCGACGGCCGGGTCATCATCATAGGCGGTGAATACAACGCGGGCGCCGAGGCCTCTTCGAGCATGGGTGCGATTTTCGACCCCGTCGCCGATGCATGGACTATCGTTACCGCGCCTGCCGGCTGGACCGTTGGCAATGCGCCAAGCGTCGTTCTCGCCGAGGGCACGTTTCTGATCGCCGCGTGCTGCAACAACCCGGCAGTGGACGCCCTGTTTGATGCAACGACCTTGGGATGGACTGCCACGGGCGCCCCGAACGCTGGAAACGGCTATCAAAAAGGGCAAGGCTATGAGCTGCTGCCTAATGGCAATGTGCTGACCATTGACCTGTGGACGAACTACCCCAGCGGCGATGCCACGAACGCCGAGCAGTATGTTGAATCGTCGGGTTCTTGGATTAGTGCCGGCAATACGCCCGTTGAGCTTGGCGATCCGTATCAATGCGGCAATTATCAGATTGGACCCGCGGCACTGCGAGCCGACGGGACAGTGGTGGCGTTCGGTGGCAACACCGACTGTCCCGCCGTGGCGCCGGTAGCCGACCCCACCGCCATCTTCGATTCCACCAACGGCACCTGGAGCGCGGGCCCCGGCATTCCCGCCATTTGTGGGTCGGATGGGGCGACGAGCTGCACGCTTGCCGACGCGCCGGCGGCGCTGCAGCCGAATGGCAACGTCCTGTTTGCCGCGAGCACCGGGTACGTCAGTTCGATCGAGACCTACAGCAATTCGCCGACCCACTTCTTCGAGTTCACCAGCGCCAATGTCGTCAATCAAGTGGCTGACACGATCTTCTATGCGGACAGTAATCCGTCATACGTTTACAACTTCCTGGTGCTGCCGAATGGCCAGATCCTGAGCACGGATTCGAGCAACACACCCGAGGTCTACACTCCGACCGGAGGTGCCGATCCCGGTTGGACTCCGCTGATTTCCACCGCTCCGTCGGTCGTTGCGGCAGGCGCTACCTATCCGATCGGCGGGACGCAATTCAATGGCCTGTCGCAGGGAGCGTACTATGGCGATGGCGTCCAAAGTTGGACCAATTACCCAATCGTCCAGATCACCAATTCCGACACCGGCCATATTTTTTATGCCCGGACCTTCGGTCACAGCACGATGTCGATAGAGCCCGGCAATCCCGGGTCAACGAATTTTACGGTGCCGGCAGCCATCGAAACGGGCGCCAGCAACCTGGTGGTCATCGCCAACGGCATCGCATCGCCTCCGGTTTCCGTCACGGTTGTCACGAGCACGACACCGACATACACGCTGTCGCAGACCGCATTGGCATTTGGCACTCAGCTGGCTGGCACGAGCAGTACGGGGCAGGCCGTGACAGTGTCGAACACCGGCACGGTGGCTCTCCTCATCAAGAGCATCACGCGTACCGGCAAGAACGCCGGGCAGTTCGCCCAGACCAACGACTGCCTACCCTCGGTTGCGGTCGGAGCGACCTGCACGATCAACGCGGTGTTCGCACCGAACGCGACGGGATCAAAGACGGCGATGCTGAACGTGAATGCGGGCGGAGGTGCCGGGACACAGACGGTCATCATCACCGGAACGGGTCTTGCGGGACCCTACACGGTATCGCCGACCTCGTTATCCTTCGGTAGCCAACCCGTCGGTACGAGCAGCGTTGCGCAGTCGGTGACTGTCACCAACAATGGCTCCGTCCCGCTGCCCGGCGTCACGAAGTGGTTGGGCCCAAATGCGGCGCAGTACTCCAAGTCGAACAACTGCGGAGCCGCTATTGGGGTCGGGGCGAGCTGCACGATCAGCGTGGTGTTCACGCCGACTGGGAAGGGGTTGAAGACCGCGGCCGTGGCGGTGGACGCCGGCGGAGGCGCCGGCACGCAGACAGTGGCCCTCAGCGGCACCGGCGTTCCCGCGACCTGATTGTGACGTGTCGTAAGACACGGAAATATTCGCGTCACCCGGTCTGCCCGATATTGCGACGGAATTTCATCAGACGGGTTACACAGCGCTTACGTGCCGCCCCAAAGAAGCAAGGTATATGACATGCTGCATCATCGGGGCTTTTGAGAATCGGTCGCCTGAAACGTCTCTAAAACGTCAAAGGGCAACCGGTGTCGGAACCAGTTTCCAATCCTCAGGTGCCTGCTGGCAAACTGCCCGAAACAGAGGACGCTCCGCTGCCTTCCGCCGGTACCTGCGCGGCCTCGACTGGTTGAATTTCTTTCTTGCGGAACTTCAGACAGGAGTCGGGCCATTCCTCGCCATCTACCTTGCAGGCAACGGGTGGAATGAAGAACGCGCTGGAGTCGCGCTGACGATTGGCGGCATCGCCGGAATCATCGCCCAAACTCCCGTAGGCGCTTTGGTTGACCAGGTTCGCCGCAAGCGCACCCTGATCGCCACCGGGATCGGTGCCCTGGCCTTAGGGGCGCTGCTGATTACCTTCGTACCGACCTTCTGGTCAGTCATGGCGGCCCAAGTCCTAATCGGTGGCACCTCAAGCATCTTCGGGCCAGCCATCTGCGCCATCTCGCTCGGAATCGTCGGTCACCACTGGTTCGACGCCCGGCAGGGGCGCAACCAATCGTTCAACTCTGCTGGCAACGTGGTCGCCGCGGTCTCAATGGGCCTGCTCGGGTACTTCGTCTCCAAAGGTTCAGGTCGATTTAATATCACCCTTGGAGCGATCGGAACGGCGGTCGGTATCCTTTACTTCTTCATGCCAGAGACAAGAGAAAAGAACTTTCTCAACGAGAACCTATGAGTACGATATTTTTATTTTCGAGTATTGCCTGGCGGTGCCGGCGAATCGGCTCGGCTTTGTACAGTTCTCGGGTTTTCAGCTCAAGATCATCCAAGAAGTGATCACGATCTCGGTCTTCATCGTGTTCGCGATTTTTTTCCTCAAGGAAAAGCTCGCCTGGAATTATCTCGTTGCGTTCGCCTTCCTCAGCGTGGCGGCATTCTTTGCCTTCGCGTTCAAGACACCCGGAGCCGTCATCTGAACGCAGGAAATGCTTCGGGGGAGAAGACCGTTCGTGAAGGGGGCGTCTAGATCAACTACTTAACATAATTGGTAGCGGGGATCTGCTACCGATCCAAGCAAGTCCGGAATATCAAATAATCGTGCTCAGATGACACTGCCCGCTTGTGGCGAACAGACGTAGCCCACTTGCCAAAGGCCGCTTTTAGGCATATGTTTCGGCATATGTCGGATCGATACGTCAAGCTATTTAAGAATGGCCGAAACCAGGCCGTCCGGATCCCCAGAGAGTTCGAACTCCCCGGCGATGACGCCATCATGCGCAAAGAGGGCAACAAGCTGATCATCGAACCGGTCCCTCCGCGTTCATTGATCGCACTACTCGCGACTCTCGAGCCGCTCAGCGAACCATTTCCGCCGATACCCGACGAGACTCCTGACGAAGTCGAAATCTGATGCGCTATCTGCTCGACACCAACATCGTGTCGAACCTGGTCAGGAATCCACGCGGTCGTGTAGCGGATCGAATAAAGGCCATCGGCGAACAGAACATCTGCACCAGCATCATCGTCGCAGCGGAGTTGCGCTACGGCACGACGAAGAAGGCGTCGCCGCGACTGAGTACGCAGGTTGAGGCTGTGCTTGGCGCGATGGATACCCTGCCCTTCGATTCGCCGGCTGACGAGTTTTATGGGTCGATCCGTACCCGACTTGAGTCGGCCGGCACACCGATCGGAGGCAATGATCTTCTCATTGCGGCCCAGGCGCTCGCCCTTGACCACACTTTGGTGACGGATAACGACAAGGAGTTCTCCCGCATCGAGGGATTGCGCGTCGAGAACTGGCTCAGGGATTAGTTACGGACCAGACCTACCTTAGAAATCGAGGAGTTGACACCCCGGTACCTCGGCGATCAACTTCCTTGACTCGAGCAGGCAGCGTAGTTCGGGTCGCTGCCTGGATGTTTCGCGCGCTTAGGCACACCACTTAATGAAGATCAGACGAGTTCAACAATCCGACGCGGGGGCGATCGCCGGGATCATTCTCGCGGTGTTTCGTGAAGGATCAACGTATACGATCGACCCTGACATCAGCGAGGCAGACGCCCTAGCGTACTGGCTATCCTCCGACAAAGACACCTTCGTTGCTGAAGACTATGGAGCGATCGTGGGCACGTACTACAGGCGTGCTAATCAGGCTGGCGGCGGCCGGCACGTTTGCAACTGCGGCTTCATCACCGACGCGAGAACGACCGGACGCGGAATAGCCCGCGCCATGTGCCTGCATTCATTGGACCGTGCCCGCTCGCGGGGGTACCGCGCGATGCAGTTCAACTTTGTCGTTTCAACGAATGAGCACGCGGTGCGTCTCCAGCGAAATGAGGTCGCGAAGGTGGTAGCAGGTTCCGTAGGTGACGAGCAGAAATAATCAGCGACGGAACCGGTACTTACGACTCGTATTGGTAGCGGGGGCAGGATTTGAACCTGCGACCTTCGGGTTATGAGGCGCACGGCGGGGTAATGGGGTCTTTAAAATCAGTCACTTGCAGCGCTCGCCACCCCATTATCCCGCCTATTCAAGGCACAATTTGGGCACACCCAATCCGACCTAGACGCAATGTGGGCACAGTGGCGAGGTGCCCTCTCTAGGCTGCCGCGGCCTGTCTCTCCGCTTCCCAACCCTTGCACGCCAAGAGAACCGTGCGTGGAACGGGTCGCTCGCCGCTGGCGTAATAGGCCACTTGGCGCCTTGACAGGCCGAGTGCCTCGGCGGCATCGCTCAGACTCAATTCATGGCGCCAGCGCCAGCGGATGAATTCCAAGGCGTCCAAACGCCCATTCTGTTCGAGTGTCATCTCCCACAGTCGATCCGCGCCCATGTCAATCTCACCGGGCCATATCACGCTGTGTCCGCCTTCTCCCTTCGTGGCACGCGCGAAAACCCCCTGATCCCGTAGCGGGCGCAAACCCTTCAATCGATGCACCGGCTCGCGCAGATCGACGGACATCGTCTTCCCATTTACCCAACGCAGACGCAATGTGTATTCGCCTGCGTATTTCACGTGTGCGACGCGGACAGCCTTGGTTTCGCTCATGGTTTCTCCTTCGGAGCTTTCTGCGTCGGTGGCATCGCCTTCGCAGGCTCTTCCTCGGAATACTCTTGCCAGCGAGAGCGCAGCTCAGCGCCGTTCTCGCGCGCCCAGGCAAACGCTTCGGCGGTATCACGCGAATCAGCCTCACCCGCTTGAATGACCAGTGTGTCGATCACTACGGACACACGCTCGTTCTTGCGAGTGATCACGTGAAAATGTGGCGGCGGATGATCATCGAAATACATCTCGATACGGCAACGGCTGAAGCGTTTCAACGTGGGCACAGGCTATTCTAGTGCATGTCATGCACTAGCGCAAATCCAGAAAACCCGTGCAGGCGGCTCTAAAAGTAAATCAAGGTATTGGCATCGCCTGATCGCACCCCTCTTCCGCCCGATCCTCGCAGGCAGCGGGATCCAATACGGCATTTGGTGAATGTCACTCAGGCGGCATTGACAACAATTCTCCCGGGTGAGGAAGATCGTTTCGGCAAATGAACGCTGTCGTGTTTGAGCACGGAAATTTTTGGCTTATTGACGGATAGCGCGGTAGCTGCGGCCGCCTGCATTAACCGGTGAGCGCGAGGCAGCTGCAAAAGCCCGAGGAATAGCCGATCGCAGCTCAGTCATACACATAAATACAGTTGAACTGTACAGATTAACTGTATTCATGCTATCTTCGGCTCATGGTCAAACAATCACGCACGTCCGCCCCCCCCCAGTTGGCGGCTCTGGCTGGTGAGCTGCGCATTTCCCTGGGCAAACTGATTCGACGGGTGCGGGAACAGGCGCATCCGGGCGACTTCACATCGGCCCAGAAGTCGGTTCTACTCCGCCTGGATCGTGACGGCCCTGCAACCGTCTCCGCCCTCGCGCGCGCGGAGAGTGTGCGCCCGCAGTCCATGCGCGTCACTGTGGCCGGTCTGGAGGCTATGAGGGCCATCAGTGGCGAACCCGACCCGACCGACGGTCGGCAAACACTGATCGCCCTGACCCCCACTTTCCGAAAAACCCTCAAGGCCAGCCGGGCCGCCAAAGACGACTGGCTGTTCCGTGCCCTGCAGGCGCAATTGTCCCCCCAAGAACAGGACGCACTCGCGGCGGCGGTGAAACTGCTGCAGCGGCTCGCCGACTTCTGAGCCATTCCCAGACCTTTTCAGGAAAAACATGGCCCTCACCACGCTCGATCCGAACACCGCCCTCATCATCGTCGATCTGCAAAAAGGTATCGTCGGCTCCTCCTTCATCCACCCCATCGACAAGATCGTGGAGCGCTCGCGCGCACTGCTCGACGCGTTTCGCGAACGCGGCTTGCCGGTCGTGCTGGTCAACGTCGCCGGTGGAGCACCCGGCCGCACCGAGCGACCGCGCCACAGCGAACCACTTCCGGCCGGGTGGACCGACTTCATCCCCGAACTCGAACAGCAGCCTGGCGACATCGTCGTGACGAAGCGGACCTGGGGCGCGTTCGCCAGCACCGACCTCGAATACCGGCTGAAGGCGCTGGGCATCACCCAGGTGGTCGTCACCGGCGTCGCCACCGGGACCGGCGTCGATGCGACCGCTCGCCAGGCATATGAGCAGGGATTCAACGTCACCTTGGCCCTCGACGCCATGACGGACGGGCGTCTCGACGCGCACGACTTCAGCATCAAGAACGTCTTTCCGAAGCTGGGAGAAACTGGCACTACCCAGGAAATCGTCAATCTGCTCAGAACGAGGAGCGCCTGAAAATGGAATGGCTGCATCTCGTGTCCTACTT
>Ga0302276_10003072_pt1 | contig 14539 bp, 10 predicted proteins | sample III_Bog_N2_3_FD_198768 | JGI IMG/M metagenome (GOLD analysis project Ga0302276, IMG submission 198768) | Peat permafrost microbial communities from Stordalen Mire near Abisko, Sweden - III_Bog_N2_3 | ecosystem: Environmental > Terrestrial > Soil > Wetlands > Peat | place: Sweden: Abisko...
GCGTTCATTATTGGCAAGGTGGGGGCCATGGCCGCTTCGCACCAGGTCAAGTTGATCTCGATCATCATGCTCTTCGTCAGTTGTACCGGCGTCTTTGAGCCGCTGGAAGTGGCGCTGAACTCGGTGTGGGGATTCAAGTCGCGTAATTACCTGATGAACCAGGTCGTCTCGCTTGGCGTGGCCTTGAGCTGCGGCGTGCTGGCCATGCTCAGCGTGGGTGCCACGGCCGGCGTGTGGGCCCCGGCACAGGCCGCGCAGGGCTGGCTGGGAGATCACCTTGGCACGGGCACCATCGCAGTCTTCCTAATGAAGCTTGTCGGCAGCCTGAACTGGACCATGCAGTACGTGGCCATGAAGACCTTTGGCATGGTGGCCAGCGTTCTGATCTTCTTCACCATCTACTGGCTGCTGCCCAACGGCAAGGTGTCGGCGCGCGCGGTACTGCCGGCGGCCATCATCACCGGCTTTTTCTGGGAGGTGGCCAAGCTCTTCTACGTCGCCTCGCTGCCGGTGGTTGGTTTCCAGGATGCCTACGGCCCCTTTTACGTCTCGGTCACGCTCATCTTCTGGGCGTTCTTCAGCGGACTGCTGCTGTTGGGCGGCGCGCATCTTTCCGCGCAAGACCTGAAGACGTCGCAGAGGCTCTCACTGCTCTCGCCGACTCCAAAGGAAGCAGATTCCGCAGCCAAGTAACTACTGCGCATTGCACAAAAGAACAGGCGCCCCGCGAGTGGGCGCCTTTCTTGTTTCCGCGATAAGGCTTATTCCTCCGGAGGCGGTGCATCCACTGGATGCTTGCCCGGCGTACCGATGAACCAATCCACCCAGTCGGTTGTGGTCTTCCACCACAGTTGCGAGTTCTGCGGCTTCAGCACCCAATGCCCTTCGTCCGGGAAGTACAGCATCCGGCTAGGCACCTTCTGGCGTTGCAGGGCCGTAAAGAGCTGGAAGCCTTCGCTTACGTCAAGACGGTAGTCGAGCTGGCCGTGCACCACCAGCGTCGGCGTCTTAAAGTTCGTCTCGGCCAGTGCGGGAGACCACTTGCGATAGAGCTCGCGATTCGTCCACGGCGTGCCCTTGAACTCCCACTCGTTGAACCAAAGCTCTTCGGTGGTGCCATAGGCGCTTTCTGGGTTGAACATGCCGTCGTGGCTGACGATGCACTTGAAGCGGTCGGTATGGCCCAGGATCCAGTTGGCCATGTAGCCGCCGTAGCTGGCGCCCAGAGCGCACTCGCGATCCTTGTCAATGAAGCTGAAGGTATGCTCGGCGTAGTCCAGGCCCAGCATCAGGTCTTCAAAGGCGCGTCCGCCCCAGTCGCCGTTGATGTCATCCACAAAGGCCTGCCCGTATCCGGTCGAGCCCCGCGGGTTGATCATCACCACCACATAGCCCGAGGCCGCAAACAGGTTGAGATTCCAGCGGTAGCTCCAGTCGTCTCCCCAGGCGCCCTGCGGACCGCCATGGATGAGGAACTTCACCGGGTAGCGGCGGCCAGGATCGAAGCCCGGCGGCTTCAGCAGGAAACCTTCGACCTGCTTCTTCTCCGCGCCGGTGAACCAGAACCATTCCACCGGCTGCATCTGCACCTGGGCAAGCACCTGGTCGTTGATGTGGGTAAGGCGGTGTTCCCCGCTCGGCGCGGCCACGCTGTCGTCCTTCTCGGAGTACACGGCGCGCGGCGGCGTTGGAGGCTCATCGGAGTCCTTATGGCCCATCATTGGAAGGTGATGTCCTTTCGCCGGCTTGTTGGCCGTCACCGGCGGGGGCGCGACGTGAGGCTCGATGGGAGAGAGCGTGAAAATCTCATTGGGGAAGCGCGCCGAGTTGCGCAGGAAGACCAACGTGCGGCCATCCGACGTCGCCACGGGAGAGTCGTTGAAGCCGCGTACCAGCAGCCGCGGCTGCGCTGTCGGCGTTAATTCCAAGCGATAGATCGGTGCGTCGCCCGCGTCTTCGGCCGTAATGTACAGGTGCGTCGAATCCGCCGACCAGGCCACGCTCTCCACCCAGCGGTCAAAGCCCTCGGTCAGGTTGATGATCCTTCCCGAGGAGCGCTCGATGATCTGCAGGCGGAAGCGGTCGCTCTCATAGCCGCCGCGGAACTGCGAGCGGATGGCCAGGTACTTGCCATCGGGCGAATACACGGGCGTCGAATCCGAGCCGTGATTGCTGGCCGTCAGGTTCACGGGCCGCGCATCCGGCATCAGCAGAGACAACGTCCACACGTCGCTGTTTGTCGAAATCGCCTGCACCGGATCGTGATTGCTGACATAGGCCACCTCATGGCCATCGGGAGAAAACGCGTACTGGTCCTGCCCGCCCAGCGAGAATGGCGGCACATCCCAGTCTCCCGGCGTCAGGTCGCGCGCGGGACACGCCACATCGCCGCAATCCACCAGGGCCAGAAAGAGATGCGAGCGTTTGCCCGTCTCATAGGCGGCCCAATGGCGATAAAGCAGGCGGTCGAAGATCTTCGCCTTCACCGGGCTCTTCTCCGCCTTCAGGTCGCGCTGGCGGTTGCAGGCGTCGTCCTGGCACTGCGGCCACACCGAACTGAGAAAGAGAATTTTCTTTCCGTCCGGCGACCACAGCGCGCCATCGGCCTCGGTGGAAATGTCCGTCACCGGCCGTGGCGAGCCAATCAGCGTCCCAGTCTCCGGATGAAAGAGCTGCTCATAAATCTGCGACTGGCCGCCGCGCACGGCCGTATACAGCACGTGCCGCCCATCGGGAGCAAAACGCAGACGGTCTTCCGTACCCGCGCCGGGCTCGGTCAGCCGGTGCGCCTCACCGCCAGCGGTGGGGATGATCCACAGATGGCCCTTGCGCGTGTTCTCCTTCAGCGAGACATCCACGGCGCTGAACACCACCCAGTGGCCGTCCGGCGAAACCGTGAAGTCGCCAATGCGCTTCAGCTTCATCATGTCTTCAAAGGTGAACGGGCGCCCCTGCGAAAACATGGGAGCGCAGAGGAGGATGGCAATCACAACAGGCAGGAACCAGGTAAAGCGACGCAACATGTAGCATTCTCCGGAGCTTACAAAGTATCGAGTGTAGCGCAACCCCCGCACCCCGGGAAATCAAAACCGCATTGGCCCGCGCATTGCCGCCCCTGCCCCCGGGGATATAACATCGCTGTCATGGCAGCGCATCCTGAAGACCGTTCCCGACTGGTGGCAGGCGCACCGCTGGAAGGCGAGGAGACCTTTGAGCTCAAGCTGCGCCCACAGCGTTTGCAGGAGTTCATCGGCCAGTCCAAGGTCAAGGAAAACCTCGCCGTGGCCATTGCCGCCGCGCGCGCCCGCGGAGAGGCCCACGACCACATTCTGCTCTACGGGCCGCCGGGACTGGGAAAAACGACATTGGCGGCCATCATCGCCAATGAAATGGATTCCGCCTTCCAGCAGACCAGTGGCCCCACGCTGCAAATCAAGGGCGATCTGACGGCGATCCTCACCAACGTACAGGCGCGCCAGGTGCTGTTCGTGGATGAGGTCCACCGCCTGCAGCCGGCGCTGGAGGAGCTGCTCTACTCCGCGCTGGAGGATTGCCGCCTGGACATCATGGTCGGACAGGGTCCATCGGCGCGCACCCATTCCTTTGAAATTCCCAGCTTTACCTTCGTCGGCGCCACAACGCGCATCGGACTCATCTCGGCCCCCTTGCGCTCGCGCCTCGGCCTGGTGCTGCGGCTTGAGTTCTACTCCCACGACGACCTGAAGATCATCCTCAACCGCTCGGCCCAGATTTTGAACGTCGGCATGGATGACGACGCCGCCCTGGAGATTGCCACCCGCTGCCGAGGCACACCGCGCATCGCCAACCGCCTGCTGCGCCGCGTGCGAGACTACGCCCAGGTGCGCGGCACCGGACACATTGACCGCCCCACTGCACAGGCCGCACTTGAGATGCTCGAGGTGGACCAGCACGGCTTTGATGAGATTGACCGCCGCCTGCTGCTCACCATCATCGAGAAGTACCAGGGCGGCCCCGTGGGGGTGAACACCCTGGCCGCTGCCCTGGCCGAGGAGCCCGACGCCATCGAGGAGATTTACGAGCCATTCCTCATCCAGATCGGCTTTCTCGACCGCACGCCGCGCGGTCGCGTGGCTACCCAGTTGGCCTACCAGCACTTTGGCCTGGAGGCTCCGCGCAAGACGAACACACTTTTCTAGGCAAAGCTCTTTCGCAGGAATTTGAGGGACGGCCCCGGCCGTCCTTTTTCCGTCACCTCCAATGCGTCACCAAAACTTTCGCCCGCCCACAGCAACCTTCCCGCGCGTGCCGGGTTAAGACGACTGGCAGACAGACTCCATCCCGGCGACGGGGAGATGAAACGATGATGAAATTTCTCAAACTCTTCGGCTGCTTTTTTGTGGCGGTCACCCTTCTGTGTGCCAGCGCGCTGGCCGATACTCCGGGCAAGCACCCGGCCTACATCCATGCACTTGCCGACCTGCGCAGCGCGCGAGCCCTGTTGATGACGCAAACCGGCAACTACCGCGTCAACGCCGATCAGCAGCAGGCCGTTTCTGATATTGATTCCGCCATGCATATGCTGCGCGAGGCCGCTATTGACGATGGCAAGCCCTTGGGCGATCATCCGCCCATGGACTCCCGCTGGACGGGCGGAGACCGACTGCATCGCGCGCTCGAACTGCTGACGCAGGCCCGCCAGGACATTGACCACCGCGAGTCTGATTCCTTCGCGCGCGGCCTCAAGCACCGCTCGCTGCATCAGCTTGACGACGCCTGCAAGGCGGTTCGTCACGGCATTAAAGTGCAAGGCAAGGAGTAGTCTTCCCGTTTGCATTCTTGCCTGATTCTGGCATCAAGCCCTCCGGCGCAGGCTGCCTGCCCACACCGGAGAACAACCGAACCACAACCGACTGGAGAAGATTGATCCCATGAAGACCGTTGTGAAAATTGCCATGCTGCTCACCCTCGCCGCACTGCTTACCTCATTTGCCGCGGCGGACACCCCCGGTGCTCACCCGGCCTACCTGCACGCGCTTACCGACCTGCGCCACGCCCGCGCCCACCTGGACCGCTGGGTGCCCAACGGCCGCGTGGACTCCGATGAGTCCCGCGCCATTCACGCCATTGACGCCGCCATCAATGACATCAAGCAGGCCGCCATTGACGACGGCAAGCCGCTCAGCGATCATCCTCCGGTGGACGAACACTGGGGCGCTCCTGACCGCTTCCATCGCGCTCTCGGACTTCTAGACGGCGCCTACAACGACATCAACCAGCGCGAAGATGACCGGTGGAATCACGGTCTGAAGCACCGCGCCCTCGGCCACATTGACCAGGCCCGCCGCGCCATCCACCACGCGCTGCACGACCGCTACTAGGTTCCCCACCCGTTGCCGCACTGCACGCGGGCAGCAAAACGAAGGGCAGCCATTTGAGGCTGCCCTTCTGGTGTTTATGGTCCCGTAATCTATCGGCAACGCATCTCGAATTCATGCTGGTGGCGATCCAGTTGCATCTTCTCGTTGTCGATCCGGTGCCGCCACTCACGGCAGCCGCGGTCGGCATACTCACGCGGAGATACCCCTTCGCAGCGATGGCTATAGTGCCGCATGTCCTCATCGAGCGTATGGCGGCGATCCCGCAGCCGATCCCTTTCCTCGCGGCAGCCCTCTGCCGTGGGCAGCGCAAACGGACACATCGCCAGCATCAGCAACCCTACTCCCAGTGCCTTCAACATGCTTCCTCCATTTTGGCCGGCAAATCCTGTGCGCCGGTGACACGCGCGTCGGAACTATACCCCGTGCCGGACTCCGGGGCAAGCACCGCCACGTGACAGGAAGGGCAGCCTTTGGGGCTGCTCTTCTGCCGCCGGCATACCAAAAGCGCCTACTCTTCTTCTTCCTCTTCGATGCCGGCCCCCGCGGCCTTGGCGGCGGCGATGATCTTCTCCTGTTGCAGCGCCGGCACAAAGTCGTAGTGGTCCATCTCCATGTTGAACGAGCCGCGGCCCTGCGTCATGGCCGTCAGGTCGGTGCCGTAGGTCAGCATCTCGCTCATCGGGCAGTGCGCCTTGATGATCGTGTTGCCGGCCTTGTTGTCCATGCCCTGGATGCGTCCGCGCCTGGAATTCATGTCGCCCATGATGGCCCCGGCGAATTCGTCCGGCACGGTGATCTCCACCTGCATGACCGGCTCCAGCAGCGCCGGCTTGGCCACTTCCATCGCCTTCTTGAAAGCGATGCGGCCGGCCGTCTTGAAGCTCATTTCGTTCGAGTCCACGTCATGGTAGCTGCCGTCGTAGAGTTCCACGCGGAAGTCCACCACCGGGTAGCCGGCCAGGTAGCCGCGCGCAGCGGCCTCCAGAATGCCCTTCTCCACCGCGGGGATAAAGTTCTTCGGAATGGAGCCGCCGAAGGTCGAGTTCACGAATTCAAACTTCTTACCGCGCTCGAGCGGCGACATTTTGATCTTGCAGTCGCCGAACTGGCCATGGCCGCCCGATTGCTTCTTGTGGCGACCCTGCACGTCGGCCAGGCCGCGAATCGTCTCAAGGTAGGGAACCTTCGGCGCCTTCAGCACCACCTCGGTGTGATAGCGCCGCTTCAGCTTGCTGACGATCACCTCAATGTGCTGCTGGCCCGTGCCCGCAATCAGGAAGTCCTTCGTCTGCGGATCGCGGAAGAAGCGCAGCATGGCGTCTTCTTCCATCAGCTTGTGCACGCCCACGCCCAGCTTGTCTTCGTCGGCGCGCGTCTTGGGCTCAATGGCAAAGGTAATGGCCGGCTCGGGCAACGTAACCGCCGGATACTGGATGGGCGCGTTCTTGTCGCCCAGGGTGTCTCCGGTCAGGGTTTCCCGCAGCTTGGCCACCGCGCCGATGTCACCGGCGGCGAGTTCCGGAACCGGCACCATCTGCTTGCCGATCACGGCGGAGATGTGGCTGAATTTCTCGGCCGTGGCGCGCGTGTAGTTCGTCACCGTGGCGTCGTTCTTCAACACGCCGCTGACCACCTTGAAGTAGGAAATACGTCCGGAGAATGGATCGCTCACGGTCTTGAACACGAACAAAGAGAGCGGCTCAGTGGATGCCGTCTTGCGCACCGGAGGCTCGGCCTCCGCTGTGGCCGGCACGCCCTTCACCGTGAGGCGTTCGATGGCCGTCGGCACGTAGTCCACCAGGAAGTCCAGCACCTCGTCGCTGCCGATGTTGCCCAGGCCGCTGGCAAACAGCACCGGGAAGAGACGATCCTCGCGAATGGCGTTGTGGATGCCGCTGACGATGTGCTCTTCGGCGATGGTTCCGGTATCAAAGAACTCGCTCATCAGCGCGTCATCGCCCTCGGCCACCAGCTCCACCAGAGCCTCATGCGCGGCCTTGGCCTGCTCGGCCAGCTCGGCGGGAATCTCCTCGACCCGCGCCTTTCCATTGCCGCCTACCTCGTAGTAGTAGGCCTTCATCTTGACCAGGTCCACCACTCCCTTGAAGTTCTTCTCCGCGCCGATGGGCAGTTGTACCGGCACCACCGTGCGGCCAAAGGCGCCGGTCAGTGAATCCATCACGCGGTTAAAGTCCGCGCGCTCGCGATCCATGCGCGTGCACACCACCACACGTGGCAGCAGGAACTCCTCGGCATAATTCCAAATCTTCTGCGTCACCACCTGCACGCCGCTCACCGAGTCCACCACCACCAGTGCGGCGTCCACTGCCGGAATCACCATCTCCGCCTCATGGACGAACATGTTGAAACCCGGCGTGTCAATCAGGTTGATCTTCGTCTTGCCCCACTCGGTCGCGGCCAGCGCGGCCGATACCGTCATCTGCCGTGAGATTTCTTCTTCGTCGTAATCGGTTACGGTCGAGCCGTCGTCCACCCTGCCCAACCGGGGCGTACTGCCCGCAGTGTAGAGCAGGGCCGATACCAGCGAGGTTTTGCCCGAGTGGCTGTGGCCCATCACGGCCACATTCCTAACGTTTGCGCCTTCGTAGGTCTTCACAAAGCAACTCCCAGGTGTTTCGATTCACCTCACCGCCCATGGGCAAAAGTCCGCGGGCGTCATCACTGCCAACCACGTAACTGCCAACCTCGCCCACTCCACCGCGCCGACGCGCCGAACCGCTGCGCCGCGGCCGTCATGGTTCAGGCGGAAATGCCCGGCCAGGGTGCACCCCGAAGGCGCAAGCCGGGCCAACTGCAAAACGGAGAAATCGTAGCACAGCCCCCGGAAGCTCACAATTTTTACCGGGCGTTGACCGATTCTCTCCCCGTCTGTGATACACCCGCCGCCGCCGGCTTGCCATAGGCATGGGTCACATCACCTTGTGACGCGCCACCGTCCCGGCCGTCGCGCACGCCTCCGGTCACCCGGTTCAAATCCCGCAGCCCCATTTTTCCCGCCCATCCCGCCCACCTGCCGCCGCCGCGCGCTCTCTGGTAGACTGCCATCACCAGTGGGGAGCACCCGGAAGAGCCGCCAAAATGCACACCTGGGAAGCAGTCCGGATCGCGTTACAGTCGCTGTGGGCCAACAAGCTCCGCAGCGTGCTCACCCTGCTGGGCGTCGTGATCGCCGTGGCCACAATCATCGCCGTGGTGACCTTCGTCAACGGCATCAATGGCTTTGTCGCAGGCAAAATCTTCAACCTCGGCGCCGATGTCTTCATCGTCAGCAAGGCTCCCAACGTCATTACCAACGTAGACGAGTGGGAGCAGAACCAGAAGCGCAAGAACATGCGCTATGAAGACTTCCAACTGGTGCAGGAGGCCTGCACTCTCTGCAAGAACGTCGGCGCCTCTGCCTACATGAATAATGTGCGCGTCAAGTTTGGCGAGCAGTACACGGACGATACGATGGCCCGGGGCTGGACCACCGGGATGACCGAAATCTACGATCTCGATCTCCACTCCGGCCGCTCCCTTACCGATACCGATATACGCCTGGGCTCCGACGTTGTGGTGATCGGAGCCGACATTGCCGATAAGTTGCTCCCGGGCACCGATCCCCTGGGCAAGGAGATCCGCGTCAACGGACAGCCTTACCGCATCATCGGCGTCGCGAAACCACGAGGCAAGGCCCTCGGCCAGAGCATGGACAACTGGGTGGTCATCCCGCTTACCTCGTGGTTCCGGCAATTTGGATCGCAGAATATCGTGCTCCGCATCTGGGGTAAGGGCTATGGCGTGGGCGCGCCCATGGAATCCGCCATGGACCAGGTGCGCGCCGTGGTGCGCAGCCTGCGCCATGACACTCCCGGAGCGCCGGACAGCTTTGTCATCGAAACCAACCAGAGCTTCCTCTCCCTGTGGTCGAATTTCAGCGGCAGCTTTTTTGTGGTGGCCGTGGCGCTGGCTTCCATTTCGCTGCTGGTCGGCGGCATCGTCATTATGAACATCATGCTCGTCACCGTAACCGAGCGCACACGCGAGATTGGCATCCGCAAGGCGCTGGGCGCGCGCTCGGGCGATGTTCTCCGCCAGTTCCTGATCGAAAGTGCGGTGCTCTCCCTGATTGGCGGCGCCATCGGAGTCCTCGTCGGCATCGCCATCGCCAAGACGGTCACCCTGGCCATCGGCATGCCCAGCCAGGTCAAACTGTGGAGCGTCCTCATCGGACTGCTGATGGCGCTCAGTGTCGGCATCTTCTTCGGCGTCTACCCGGCGCGCAAGGCGGCGCGCCTGGACCCCATTTCCGCCCTGCGCTTTGAGTTATAAACACGGAGCTATGACCATGGCCGGCCGCATGCATTCTTCGGGCAAATTCCGCGAGATCTTCCGCCTCGCCGGTGAGACCCTGGTCCGCAGCAAGATGCGTTCCGGCCTCACCATCCTCGGCATTGTCATCGGCGTCAGTGTGGTCATCACCGTCAGCAGCGTGGTGCGCGGGTTGAACAGCAATGTTGAGCAGATGGTGCAGCAGATCGGTTCCAATGTCGTCTTCGCGTTCCATTTCAACGTCTTCAGCCTGGGCCGTCCCACGGCTGAAATGCTGAACCGCAAGGAGCTTACCTGGGAGGACGCCGATGCCATGAAGGATCTGCCTCATGTGCAGTCAGTCTCGCCCTCTTTGCGCCTATTTCAGCCGGAGTTCGGCGTGGGCACCTATACCGTGAAGTACCAGGGACGCGTCACCAAGAACACGATTCTTCAGGGCAATACCGCGGACACAAAGATGGTGAACGATTTCACCATGTACCGCGGCCGCTTCTTCACACAAGCCGAGGACGACCAGCGCTCCCCCGTGGTGGTGCTCGGATATGACACCGCCAAGGAACTCTTCGGCGATTCGGATCCCCTCGACAAGGAGGTCAACATCGCGGGGGAGCTGTTTACCGTCATCGGCGTGCTGGACAAGGCAAAGTCCGCCTTCGGCAGCGGCTCGAATCCCGAGGACAATATCGTCACCTTCCCGTATTTCACCTTCCACAAGCTGCACCCGGAGATGAAGCAGAACTGGATCAGCGTGAAAGCCACCAGCCAGCCCGACGTGGCGAAGGCCATGGACGAGATGCGCGAGTTGCTGCGCCGCCGCCGCAAACTAAAGCCCGATCAACCGGATAATTTTGAGATCTTCACCGCGGATTCGATGATGGATTTGTGGAACCAGGTGACGGGCGGGGTCTTCGTCTTCATGTTCGCCGTCAGCAGCGTGGCCCTGCTTGTCGGCGGCGTCGGCGTCATGAACATTATGCTGGTCTCGGTTACCGAGCGCACCCGGGAGATCGGTGTCCGCAAGGCCGTCGGAGCACGCCGCCACGACGTGCTGCTGCAGTTCACCATTGAGGCCGTCGTCCTCACCGCCGTCGGCGGAATCATCGGCATCCTCCTCGGCGCAATTTTTACCTGGCTCATCGCAGCCACCATCAGTTCGCTGCCCGCAACCATGAGCTGGCAATGGACGCTCTTTGCTTTCGGCTCCTCGGCCTTCATCGGCCTCGTCTTCGGCATCTACCCGGCATGGAAGGCCGCCAACCTCGACCCCATCGAGGCACTGCGCTACGAGTAAAGCTCTCCGGTCAAAACTATGGGCACGGCCGAAGCCGTGCCCTTAACTTTGAAACCTTGAAACTTCTGAAACCTTGAAACTTTGCTTTTAGTCGTGCACTCCATCCATGAACGCCCGCAGTTTGCGCGAGCGCGACGGATGACGCAGCTTGCGCAGGGCCTTCGCTTCAATCTGGCGGATGCGTTCGCGGGTGACGGCAAACGACTGGCCTACTTCTTCCAGCGTGTGTTCGCTGCCGTCTTCCAATCCAAAGCGCATCTTGATGACCTTTTCCTCGCGCGGCGTCAGCGTGCGCAACACCTGGCTGGTCTGGTCCTTCAGATTCACGTTGATCACCGCCTCGGCCGGCGAGACCACGGCGCGATCTTCGATGAAGTCGCCCAGATGCGAATCCTCTTCCTCGCCAATTGGAGTCTCCAGCGAGATCGGCTCCTGCGCAATCTTCAAGACCTTGCGCACCTTGGCCACCGGAATGTCCATGCGGCGCGCGATCTCCTCGCTGGTTGGCTCGCGGCCAAGTTCCTGCACCAACTGCCGACTGGTGCGAATCAGCTTGTTGATCGTCTCGATCATGTGCACCGGGATGCGGATCGTTCTCGCCTGGTCGGCGATGGCGCGGGTGATGGCCTGACGAATCCACCACGTCGCGTAGGTCGAGAACTTATAGCCCCTGCGGTACTCGAACTTGTCCACGGCCTTCATCAGGCCGATGTTGCCCTCCTGGATCAAATCCAGGAACTGCAGGCCGCGGTTCGTGTACTTCTTCGCAATGCTGACCACCAGTCGCAGGTTCGCCTCAATCAGCTCGCGCTTGGCGTGCTCGGCGTCCATGTCTCCCTGGATGATCTCGCGCTGCGTCCGCTTCAACTCGCTGAACACCGCGCCCGCCTCCACCTCGATGCGCTCCATGTCGGTGCGCACCGCGCGGATCTGCTTGCGGATTTCCTTCTTCTGCTCCTCGACCTTGGTGAACTCGCAGCGCTTTTCCAGGTTCAATACCTGGCGGTCCAGGGCCTTCATGTTCTCGACCGTCTTGTTCACACGGTCAATCAGCCGCTTGCGCTCCTGGTTGGTAAAGCGCAGTGCGCGGATCGCCCGGCTGACTTCGACCTGCTCGCGTCCCAGAGCCCAGTAGGCCTTGCGATGGTCGCGAATCTTCTTCTTGTCCTTGCCCGGCTGTCCGATGTCGGCCAGTTTCGCAACCAGGATTACGGCCTTCTTGTAATGCTTGGACAGCTCGTCCACCTTGCCGGTGATCTCCTTCAAGCGGCCCTGCAGAACCTCGTCGGTAATCTCCTCTTCGTCGAAGACCACGACTTCTTTCACGGAGCGCACCTGGCGCTTCACGTCGTCGCCAATGGCCAGCACCTCGCGGATGACGATGGCCGAGCGCGACAATGCCTTCAGCACGCGCAACTGCCCGCGCTCAATGCGCTTGGCAATTTCCACTTCGCCCTCGCGAGTCAGCAGCGGAACCGTTCCCATCTCGCGCAGATACATGCGCACCGGGTCGTTGGTCTTTTCCAAGGCGCCCGGAGTCAGGTCCAGCTCGACGTCCTCGCCTTCTTCCTCATTCGGCTCGAACTTCTTCTCCGAGGGCAGCTTCGTGTCTTCCAACACGTTGATGCCCTGGGTGCCGATAATGCCAAGCAGGTCGTCTAGGTCGTCGGGCGAGTTGATGTCGTTCGGCAGAAGGTCATTCACCTCGTTGTAGGTGAGAAAGCCCTTTTCCTTGCCGGTATCAATCAGCTTCTGTATATCTTCGTATTTGTCGTCGAGAGCCAAAGCTTTTAGTCCTTCACGGGCGCCATACGGCAGCCAATAAAATCTTGCGGACGGAAAATAAATCCGTCACGCAGCCAAAACCGGGCCACGCGGCCGCCCACCGGCCGGAAAGCCCAGCTTTCCCCAGTCATTTCCTGCGAACATAAGAGGCCCGCTCCGCTACGGGCAGATCGCCATGTTGGCGAGAAGGCATTAAGCCTTTAGATGCGGAGTACACTCCCGGGTTGCGGGAACATAACTAGTGTCACAGAAAGCGCCACCGGTTGGCAAGGCTCCGGACTGCCATCCCGCACGACAAAAACTGTCCAAGTCAATCATTCCAGACAGTTTACCGAAACTTCCCGCAGCTTTACTCCTGCTTGATTTTCTATACCCCTCATCAATTGTTTCGATTGGCGCCTTGGGCCGCCGCTTGTTAACCTCCTACGATGCCGGCCAGCGGCCAAAAAACTCCAGCACTATTCGCAGATTATGAAGTAGGTGGCTTCTTTGACGAGATGTTCGAAGCCCCCGGTGTGCCGCGTCCGCACTACGCCAAGCTTTTCCAGACGCTGGCCTCGCTTGCTCCCAGCCAGTTCGTGGAGCGCCGCAAGATCGCCGATCTCGCCTTCCTTTTGCAGGGCATCACCTTCACCGTCTACAGCGACGGAGCGGGTGCCGAGCGGCTCTTCCCCTTCGACCTGATTCCGCGCATCATTCCTCACGCCGAATGGCAGAAGGTCGAGCGCGGACTGGCGCAGCGCGTCGTTGCCCTCAACCATTTTCTACAGGACGTCTACGGAGCGCAGCGCATCCTGGCCGATAAACGCATCCCGCGCTCGCTCGTCTATTCCTGCAAACACTTCCATCGGGAGATGGTCGGCCTCAGCGTTCCCCGTGGCATCCATGCCCACATCAGCGGCATTGATCTCATCCGCGACTCCAAGAGCGGCGAATACCTGGTGCTGGAGGATAACGTTCGCACCCCGAGCGGCGTCAGCTACGTGCTGGAAAATCGCGCCATCATGACGCGCACCCTGCCCGAGGCCTTTGAGGCTTACGGCGTGTTGCCCGTCAACCACTACCCCACCGAGCTCTGCCGCATCCTGCGCAGCCTTTCGCCGCGTGGCGGAGGCCAGGCCGAGGCCGTGCTGCTCACCCCCGGCATCTACAACTCCGCCTACTTCGAGCATAGCTTCCTCGCCCAGCAGATGGGCATCGAGCTGGTCGAAGGCCGCGATCTCATCGTGGACGACACCATCGTCTACATGAAGACCATCCTTGGCCTGCGCCGGGTGGATGTCATCTACCGCCGCGTGGATGACGACTTCCTCGACGCACTGGTCTTCCGCGGCGATTCGCTGATGGGAGTGCCCGGACTGATGGGCGCTTACCGCGCCGGCAACGTCGCCCTGGCCAACGCCGTCGGCAACGGTGTCGCCGATGACAAAGCCGTCTACGCCTACGTGCCGGACTTCATCCGCTACTACCTTGGCGAGGAGCCCATCCTTGGCTCCGTGCCTACCTATCTCTGCTCGCGCCGCACGGATCTTGCCTACGTCCTCGACCATCTGCCCGAGTTGGTCGTCAAGGCCGTGGGGGAAAGCGGCGGCTACGGAATGTTGATTGGCCCCGCGGCGGATAAGGCCACCATCGCCAAGTTCCGCGAACACATCCAGGCCGATCCCCGCAATTACATTGCGCAGCCGCTCATCGCGCTCAGCCGCGTTCCTAGCTATGACGCCACGCTGGGCCGCGTCGGCGGTCGCCACGTGGATCTGCGCCCCTACTG
>Ga0302276_10003083_pt1 | contig 14517 bp, 10 predicted proteins | sample III_Bog_N2_3_FD_198768 | JGI IMG/M metagenome (GOLD analysis project Ga0302276, IMG submission 198768) | Peat permafrost microbial communities from Stordalen Mire near Abisko, Sweden - III_Bog_N2_3 | ecosystem: Environmental > Terrestrial > Soil > Wetlands > Peat | place: Sweden: Abisko...
ACGGGCACGGTTGGCACCACGCCGAACCACAGCAATCGATGTTGGTGCTCGGTCCGCCGCGCTCGGGCAAGACGTCCGCACTGCTCATCCCGAACGTGCTGTCGGCTCACGGTGCGGTCGTCACCACATCGACCAAGCCCGACGTCCTCGACGCCACGCGCCATGCGCGATCGGTACACGGGACGTGTCGCCTCTTCGATCCGACGGGCTCCGTCACCGACCGACCCGGCGTGGAGCGCCTGCGGTGGTCGCCCCTGCCCGGATGCGTCTCGTGGCGGACGGCGCTCGCCACCGCCCGGGCCCTCGTGGTCGTGGGCACAGGCGCGTCGGGCGGATCGCGCACCGACGGCTCGCACTGGACCGAACGGGCCCAGGCACTGCTCGCCCCGCTGCTGCACGCGGCGGCACTCGAAGGTCGTGACATGCGCACCGTGCTGGCCTGGGTCGACCGGCGCCAGGCCCTTCCCGCCCAGCAGGCACTCTCCGGACCGCCCGGCGACGACCGGGGCATCGCCCGGGACCTCCTCGACGGCATCGTCAGCACCGACGAGCGCGAGCTCAGCGGCATCTGGTCCACCGCGTCGGGTGCCCTCGGGGCCTACCGGTCCACCGAAGCCCTGGCCGCCACCTGCGATCCGGACTTCGACGTCGCCGCGTTCGTGCGCTCGTCCGACACCATCTACATCGCGGCTCCCTCCCATCACCAGGCCCTGGTGGCCCCGCTGGTCGTGGGACTCCTCGACGACGTCCGACGCGCCACGTACGCCCGCGCGGCGGAGGAACCGGAGCGGACCCGTCCGCCCGTGGTGCTGGCGCTCGACGAGCTGGCCAACGTCGCCCCACTGCCCGAACTGCCCTCGATCGTGAGCGAGGGAGGCGGGCAGGGCCTCCTCACGCTGGCCTGCTTCCAGGACCTGTCCCAGGCCCGACACCGCTGGCCGGGACAGGCTGACGGATTTCCCTCCCTCTTCGGTTCCACGGTCGTCCTGCCCGGGATCGGTGACGTCGCCACCCTCGAGGCACTGTCGGTCCTGGCCGGCGACGAGGAACTGGTCTCCCGCACCGTCAGCCGGGGACACGTCCTGTCGGGCCGCCCACTCGCCGACCTCGTGACCTTCGGGCGGCCGCAGGTCTCCGAGCAGCTGTCCACGCACTGGCGCCGACGTCTCGCCCCCGACGTGATCACCCGGGGCCACGCCGGACACGCCCTGGCCTTCGACGCCCGGAACCAACCCACGTGGGTGGGTCTGGCGCCGGCCCACCGCGTCGAGCCGTGGGTGTCGATGCGGGGCACCGACCGCAGCATCGAACCCGAGCTGCGGCCGTCCGGCCGCGGCACGGGCACGGGCACGGGCAGGAACCTGGGCGCCGAGGGTGCCGCGGCGTGGGAGGTCACCACCCGGGAGGTCGGCCGGGAGCGTTGACCCGGCACTCACCGGGTCAGGTCCGCCGCGACGGCACCCCGGTGTCCGAAGGTCCGGACCCGATCCGAGCCCGCACCGAGTGGGCGATCGCGGCCGGGCCCGTCCATCCCCGTACCCGCACGCCGTACGGTCGGGCCGCGACCGGCGGCGGCGCGGTCGATCAGATCCGGATCGGTACGCAACAGGGCGGTCACCTGCGAGGTGGACCATAGGGACGTCCCCTGGGTCAGGTCCTGGGCACGGGCCGCATCCGGTGTCGCCAACTCCGCCAGGGCGTCTTCGAGCACGGTGGCCACCCGCTCGGCAGCACCCCCGGGGAGTCCCGACGGCGCGGCGTCGGCGATCGTGGCCACGAGATCCCGCACCGATACCCGGGTGCGGTTCGCGTGCAGGTGTTCGAGACCCGAGCGCATGGCCTCCGCGTCGACGATCGGCGGGCAGGGTCCGGTCCGGGAGCGGCCGACCGTCCGGACGAGATCACCGGAGTCGATGCCCAGGTCGACGAGCCGCCGACGCCACGTCACCCGCAGGTCGTCGACGGTCGTGCCTGCCACCTTGTCCGGACGGTCGGCGAAGAATGCCGCCCGTCGGACTCCGCGTCCCGTGATGGCGGTGGTGTGCCGGCTGGCCTCGTCGATCGATGCCGCCCGCTGTGAGAACACCCGGCACAGGACCGGGTCGACGCCTTCGACCTCCCATCGGCCGGAGGACGTGCGCCGCCACGCCACCCCGGCGGACCCGGCGAGGTGGTGGCGGAGGGAGGCGTCGTACACCGCCCCGGTCGCCCGCCGGTGATGGAACAGACGACGGCTGTCGAGCGACGACCAGGTGCCGTCGACGCCCTGGGCGACGTTGGCGGCCACCACGTGGGAATGGAGGTGGGGGTCCAGCGCACGACTCGTACGATGCACGAATCCGGCGGCCACCACGCCGGTCGAGTCCAGCCGGTGGACGTCACCGGACCGCACCCGGCGCACACCGTGCCCATGGCGCTCCAGGTACTCGACGGCGTCCCCGACCGCCGCGAGGTGCGCGGAGCCGACGGCGGCACCCAGTTCCCTCGGGGCCAGGAGGTGGAGGATGCTCGCGGACTTGGGCGCACAGAACGTCAGGTCGAAACCCGACACCGGTCGATCACCCCGGGCCGCACGCAGGCCACGGCCTCCGGCGGGATCGCGTCCGCCCAGCAGCTGGCGGAACCCGTCGGGGTCGACCGGCCCGTGCAGGCCGAGTGCCTCGCTGCCCCTCCCGGTCCACCGCCCGGGCGACTCGCCGGCCACCAGGGTCTCCTCGGCCCGCCCCGGGACGAGGTCCCGGACGTAGTAGTCGACACCCGGGCCCCGGACCACCTGCATCATCAGCACCCGGTACCGGGCATGGCCCCACCTCCCGGGGCCCACCCTACCCGCTAGTGGCGTTTCATGTCATTCCATGTCTTTTCAGTCTGCATATCGGGCGAGGATCCGCCGGGCCGCCTCGGGGGCCAGCGACCGGTCCGCCGCCGGCTCCACCACCTCGCTGTCGGGTCCCAGCCGGAGCAGCAGCCGCTCCAACCATGCGTCGCCGGCCACGAAGACCTCCCATGTGGGCCGGCCGTCCACGTCACCGGCCCGCTCCGAGGGGACCGTCTCGAACAGCCAGGCCAACGAGGGATCGGCGGCGATCCGGACCCGACGGCTGTCCGGCCCGGGGACGAACGCCTCGAGCGAGGACCCACCGGACGCCCCCGGGGCGTCATCATCGGGCAGGGGTGTCGTCAGTACCCCGGGGTCGGCCGGACCGGCGGGGGTGGCGGAACCGATGCGATCCACCCGGAAGCGCCGGATGCCGTCGGCCACCTCGCACCATGCGTCCACGTACCAGTGCCCCTCCGAGGCGAACAGTCGCCTCGGCGTGACCGTGCGGTCGCCGGTGTGGTCGGTCGAGGCCGAGTAGTAGGAGATGGTCAACCGCTCACCGGAGTCGAGCGCGGCCCGCACCGTGTCGAGCAGCTCCGGCGCGTCGAGCTCCACGTCGATCGCCGACTGTCCCAGAGCCCGCTCGAGCTTGGTCAACGCCCGCGAGAGGGCACCGTCCTCGTCGCTCCCGGGCACGGCCAGCAGTGCCCGCGCCGCGGCGGCCAGACCGAGACCCTCGCGCGGGCTGAGCCGGCGGGGACGGGCCAGTGTCGTCCCCACGCGGGTCGAGACGGTGTCCTCGGTGACGACGATCTCCAGGAGCTGGTCCGGCGTGTAGGGCGGCACGCCGCAGCACGCCGCCATCTCGAGTTCGGCCACCAGCCGGTTGGGCGTCAGGTCGAAGCGCGCCGCGACCTCGTCGATGGGTGCTTCGCCCTCCTGGGCCAGCCAGGTCAGGATGGCCAGCAGCCGGCGGAGACGGGCGGCGGTGTCGAGGGAGGCGCTCAACGGACGGTCCTCCCACCCGTGGCGGGTGGCGTCGTGGCGAACGCCTCGAGTCGGGCGATCACGCTGGCCCGGACGTCGTCGGGTCGCAGTACCTCGGCATGGTCGAGGAGGTCGAGGACCCAGGAGATGAGCGCCTCGACGTCCGTCACGACCAGCCGGACCACGATCCCGCCGCCCTCGGTCCGGTCGATCACGGCGTCGGGTCCGAGTTCGGTCACCACCCGGGACGCCTCGGACGGATCCACGGCCACGTCCACCTCCAGGGCATCCCCCGATCCGAAGTTCCACGGGTCCCGGTCGAATGCGCCGTCGGCGTCGAATCCGTCGGGCAGTTCCGACGAACCCGGAGCCCCGACGTCGGGCTGCCCGTCGATGCGGTCGACCCGGAACGTGCGCGCCTCGCTCCGGTCGCGGTCCCGTCCCACCACGTACCAGTGCCCACCCCGGAAGCGGATGCCGGCTACGTCGAGGGACCGCTCCTCACCCCGGTAGGAGAAGCCCACGGTCGCCCCGATGCGGACCGCGTCGAACAGGACCGGGAGGGCGGGCAGACCATCGGCCAGGGGTAGGTCGACGAGCGGCAGGGTGGCCCCGCGGCGCGGCCACTGGCCCCCGACACCCAGCTTGGACAGCGCCTCTCGACCGATAGGCTCGCCGAGGTGGACACCGGCGACCGCCAGGTTCAGTGCAGCCTGCTCGTCAGGCTCCAATCCGAGGTCGGGCAGGTAGTAGGCGTCGGGGTCGACCCGGTAGCCGACCTGCTCCTCGGCGTCGATCTGCTCGGCCAGGACGGGCACGCCCTCGTCACGCAGCAACCGCTTGTCCCGTTCGAAGGCCTGGCGCCGGGCCTCGTGCCCGTCCGGGTAGCCGGGCACCTGTTCGCCGATCTCCCGCAGGCTCAGCGGACGATTGGCATCGAGGAGCACCAGCAGGAGGTCGGTCACTCGTTCGAGTCGGTCGGGCTGGGGCATTCCTGTCAATCTACGGCCCGCACACCAGCGGTCGCGCCGTGACGCCGGCCGTGGCCGCGTCCACCACCGGTGGCGCCTGGTCGTGGCATCCCCATCTGATCGTGTGGCTGCTGCTGGCCGTCGTGTCGGCCTCCGTGGCCGTGCTCCACCGCCGCCTGCTGGCGTCCTCGACCCATCCCCAGGCGTGGCCCCGGAGCCGGATCCAGCGATTCGCCGGCGCCATGGTGGTGGCCGGCATCACCCTGGGCTGGCCACTCGGTGATCTCGCCGCCCACTGGTCGCTCAGCGCGCTGGTCCTCCAGCGGTGCCTCCTGGTCCTGGCGGTCGCTCCCCTCCTGCTCGCCGGCCTGCCGGACGACGTCATCCACTGGCTGACCCGGCCGGCCGCTGTCGACGCCCTGCTGATCCGGGTGCTCCGGCCTCCGGTCGCGGTGGTGACCGTCACGGTGATCCTCGTCATCTCCGTCCTACCGCCACTGGTGGCCGCCCAGGCGAGTTCGGTGGCCGCCCGGGGAGCACTGGTGCTGCTCGTCCTGTCCGCCGGGCTCGTCCTGTGGCTGCCCATCATGGGACGGATCCCGGGCATCCCCCGTCCCCGGCCGATGATCCGGGCCGTCTACCTCGTGGCCCAGTCGATCGTGCCCGTGTTCCTCTCGTTCCTCTACATCCTGGCCCGCAAGCCCCTCTATCCGGCCTTCTCGCACTCCGTCGCGGTGGTCCACCTGCGCCCGCTCAACGACCAGCAGGTGGCCGGGTTCGTGTCGAAGCTGTCCTTCGTCCTCGTGCTGCTGACCGTGGCCGGCGTGATCCTGGTCCAGGCGCCCGACACCGATGACGACCTCGGGCCGGAGGATCCACTGTCCTGGGCCGACGTCGAACGCCACTTCGAACGGGTGGACCGCCGGGGTCGTGCCATGCCGGAGCCCGATCCCCTCGCCGCGGGGCCCGGCGGGCCAGCCGCGGGGCCCACTGGTTCCACGGGTCCTGACGATCCCAACGACGACAGCGGGGCCGACACGGAACCGGAACCGGAGGCGGGCACGGGCTGACCGGCACCCCGGCCGGATGGCCCATGGGTGGCCCCGGCTTCCCTACCATGGGCGGGTGACCCTCGACGCCCCTCCCGCCCCGATCATCCGGCGCCTCGTCGCCGGTTCGATCCGAGCGGGCGTGGAGAACCTGGAGGGCCGCACGGCGATGGTGGTGCGCTCCGTGTCCGACATCCGTCGGGGGGCGCTCTCCCCCGACGACGGCGACACCCTGGCCGAGGCCGCGGCGGTGGCCCTCGAACTGCGAATCCCGTTCGTGCTCGTCCTCTCCTCGAGCGGTGCCGACGTGTCGGGTGGGGTCGCATCGCTCCACGGGTGGGGTCGGGCGGCCCGGGCCATGGCCACCTGTTCCGGGGTCGTCCCCGTCATCGTCGTGGTCACCGGACCGGCGCTCTCGGGCCCGGCGCTCCTCCTCGGCCTGGCCGACCTGGTGGTGATGACCGGTGACGCCTTCGCCTTCGTCTCGGGTCCGGCCATGGTCGAGGACTTCACCGGCATCCGGATCGGCGTCCGCCAGCTCGGCGGGAGCGCCATCCATGCGCGGTCCAGCGGTCTGTGCGCCATCGAGGCCTCCTCGCCGGACCAGGCCATGGACCACGTGGCCCATCTGCTCGGGCTCCTGCCCGGGCACACGGACGACCTGCCGCCTCGTGGACCGGGAGGCGACGCCGCGGCGGCACGCGACATCGACTCGATCATCCCCGACCGCGCCACGTCCTCCTACGACGTCCGTCGGGTGGCGGCGGCCGTCGCCGACGACGGTGAGGTCACCGAGCTCTGGCCCCGGTGGTCGCCCCAGCTGGTCACCGCCCTGGCCCGCATCGACGGGCGGACCGTCGGCTTCGTCGCCAACCAGCCCCAGGCCCTGGCGGGCACGTTGGACATCGCGGCCAGTCAGAAGGGCGCCCGCTTCGTGCGGTTCTGCGACGCCTTCAACGTGCCGCTGGTGACGCTGGTCGACACCCCGGGGTTCCTGCCGGGCAAGGACCTCGAATGGCGGGGCATGATCCGCCACGGTGCCGAACTCGCCTTCGCCTACGCCGAGGCCACGGTGCCGCGCATCTGCGTCATCCTGCGCAAGGCGTTCGGCGGGGCCTACATCGTCATGGACTCGAAGGGGCTCGGCAACGATCTGTGCGTGGCCTGGCCCGGTGCCGAGATCGCCGTGATGGGTGCCGAGGGTGCCGTCCAGATCCTGTACCGGAGGGTGCCCGAGGAGGAGCGGGCCGAACGGCGCGAGGCCTACGCCGAACAGTTCCTCACCCCGTACCAGGCGGCCGAGCGGGGATTCGTCGACGCCGTCATCGCTCCGCACGACACCCGGCACGTCGTGTCGGAAGCACTCGACCTCCTGGCGACCCGACGCGAGTCACTCCCCCGCCGGAAGCACACCGTCGGGCCGCTGTAGATTGGGGTCACATCGGGATCACGTCGGCCGCAGGGCGCCCGCCGGGACCCGGGGCGACTACCCGACGGCGATCGACTCCTCCCGGGTCACCACGTCGGCGCTCGAACCACCGGGGTCGTCGACCGGTCCGGAACGCGGACGGCCGAGTTCGACCGACCCGGACTCCGGATCGTGGCACTCCACCGGTCCCGTTCCCGGGTAGGCCAACGCGAGGACGGCGGCCATTGCGGCCACGATCGGCAGCCACCACACCCATTCGTTCAGGTGATAGTAGGAGTAGATGCTCGCGGCGGCCCCGATCACCGCCGCGAGGGCGAACCTGCGGCCGGACTGCCGCCCGGCCAGTACGACCAGGAGGACCAGCGGCGGTACGAGATAGTACGGGGTCATGACCGCCTCGAAGGCGCAGCGGGCGGCCAGGATGCCGGCGGCCAGCCACAGGATGCGGAGCGGAGGCTGGGGACGGCACCACACGTAGACGGCGACGAGGACGGCCGCCAGGATGTAGAGCATCCGACCGGGGCCACCCGACACGTTGACCCCGGGATGGAAGGCCGTCGTGACGGCACCGAACGCTCCGTGGCCGAGCGAAGGTGACGTGGTCGAGCCCACCCGCTGGAGGCCCGCCGGATTCGGCACCGTGGGGGCCAGCGCCACCCACGGAGTGGCGTGGTTCAGCGACGGAGGGGTCGGCTGCTGCACCAGCGAGCGGTAGGTACCGGACGGGTCGCCGAGGAAGCAGACGCCGACGGTGAACGCGGAGAGCGCGGCACAGCGCGCCGTGAACAAGAGGCGCTGGCCACGGGGTGAGGCGGCCAGGAACAGCGGGAACACCAGAGCGATCAGCGGCTGGAACACGATCGCCAGTCCGAGGAGCCATCCCGTGCGCACCCAATGTGCACGCAGCATCGCCCGCATGGCCAGCAGGGCGAAGGTCATCACCAGCGCGTCCTCGGCGTGACCCCACAGCGCGGCGGTCGGCCAGGCCAGCAGTCCCACCAGCACGCAGACCCAGGCCCGGCGCCCCTTGGACATCTCGAACTCCTCGGCCAGGGCGTCGGCGGCGAACACGACGGTGGACGCCATCAGCAGTTCGGCCGGAAGGAGGAGGAACACGGCCGTCGGATGGGCCAACAGCATGGGGTTGTAGGACTCGGTCAGGTTGAGCGCTCCGCTGAGCATCGCCACAGGCGCCAAGAGCACCGGAAGGCCGGGGAACGTGACCACCCCGTTCCCGGTCGTGTAGATGCCACCGAGGTCGCCCCAGCCGACGTAGTGCGCGGCCCGGAACATCCCCCACATGTCGCCCTGGGCGAACCATCGGGACTGGTGGTACACGAGAGGGATCCAGGCGAACTCGAACACCATGCCAGCGACGAGGATCGCCACGGTCATGACGATGGGCACCCACCGCCGGCGGAGCAGTGCGACCACGTGGGCCCGGGCATCCACGGGGTGTGCCGACACCGGCCCGGCAGATGCCGCGGGACGGTCGGTCAGCGGGTCGAGCACGGAATCCATGCCGTGATCATCGGTGGATCATCTTCCCCACTTGAGGGTCGAACGCTGCGGGATCATCGACTCGAGTGAGAAGACCATTCGGAGGCGACGGGTGCCGGACCTCTTTGCTCCCGCGCCGTCCGGGCGTACACGCGGAACGTGCCCCCTCCCGGAGGAGGGGGCACGTTCCCACAAGTCACCTCATCGTGCACCGCACGATCAGGGAGCAGTTACATCAGCTTCGTCAGGCGACGCCGCTGAAGCTCGAGGCCCACGTGGCGTAGGCACCGACGGTCGCAGCGTTGCAGCTGGACGCCCCGGTGACCTTGCTGTAGAAGGTGCCGGCGTTGGTGGGTGCGGTCGTGGCGCTACCACCACTCGACAACGTCACATACGGGCCGTTGGCGGCGCTGATGGGGGTGAGGTTGTCCACGGCGTACCAGCAGGTCGTCTGGGACTTCGAGTACGACGTCAGAACGATGCCGTTACCGTCAGTGCTCACGTAGAAGTTGACGGGGCCCTGGGTGTTGATGGTGGCGGTACCCGTGCTCCACGAGATGGCCGGCTCAGCCGTGTTCAGCAGCGTGGTGTTCACGCCGGTGTAGGTCTGGCCGAGCTGCGTGGCCTGGGTCTTCACCGTGGTGAGGGCCGTGTTCAGGTTGGACTGCGCAGCGCGGTCATTCGCACCACCGGTCACGCCCAGGAAGGTGGGGATGGCGATGGCAAGCAGGATGGCCAGGATGAGCAGGACGACCATGAGCTCGATGAGGGTGAAACCTGCATCCTCGCCGAGATCGGCCGCAGCATCACGCCTGTCGTTCAGGCGACTGATAGCGGATGAAATCATTACATTCTCCTTTAGTCGGTATGTGCTGCATCTATAAGTGGCTGACCTATGTGGCAACCACGAGTTCCATCGTCAGGTGGAATCCGCAACTTGAGTACAAAAGTCACAAATTCTTAGCCAATGTTTTTGTGAAACTTCGCTCACGGCCAGGAGTCGCCACCCGCCTGGGCATCGGGTGAACCAATAGCCTCTGAACAGGTTGTTTGCTGTCCGGACCACCACCCGCCTCCACGCGGCGAGTGCAGAGTTTCTGCCAAATACGGCGCGACACAAGTTGCAGAACAGGAGCAGAACTCGTTGCAAAATGGGTGCAGTATCCTCAACCGGCTATTCAAGCCGGCCTACCAGATATGCCGACCCCCTTGTCAACTTCAGGCGATGCTCCACACAATCACGTGGGCATCGGGTCGGTGTCAGTTCGGGAATCCGGACGTCAGATACTGCACCGTGGCCGGCGATCCGCTGGTCCGGGGTGAGTAGGCGTTGCAGTCCGTCTTCGTCATGTCACCCTTCACCTCGACATAGCTGGTGCCCGGGGCGGTGGGGAATCCGATCGTTCCGGCAGGAGCGACGGCGGCCGTGGTGGTGACCGCCGTCGTACCCGTGTAGGGGGCCACCCCGGTCGCGGCCGAGGACAGGGTGCCGGAGTTGTCCACGACGTAGAAGCAATTGCCCGGGACCGAGTAGGCACCGAGCACCAGTCCGACACCGTCGCTCGACACCGCCACCGAGACGGTCGAGAGGTTGGGCGAGCTGCCCTGGGTCGTCGAGGTACCGGTGGAACCGGCGCGGAACACCAATGACAGCTGTGCATTGGTGAGGAGGTTGACCAACGCGGGCGCATCCTGGACGCCGTTGACGAAGTAGGTCTGGCCGTTGTTCTGGAACTGAGTCTTGGCATCGACCAACGCCGTGTTGAGATTGGACTGGGCCGAACGGTTGTCGGCGGTCGCCGTGGTGCCGAGGAATGTCGGGATCGCGATGGCCAGGAGAATGGCGAGGATCAGCATGACCACCATCAGCTCCACGAGGCTGAAGCCGTCGTCGCCCGAACCGGGTCCACCTTCGGGGAGCCCTTCGTCGGGTCGGCGACGAAGGGGGTTATGGGCAGGCCTGCGCGCTCGCATGCTCACCAATCGACCGATCGCATGCCTGACTTGAGAGCTTTCCGTCGCATCCCATGCGTACTGGCCCGTGCGGTCTGCGCGTTCGTCGGGACTTCGGGTCCGGACGCGCGCCCCGGCCAGGCGACTCGGACCGCTACCCCAGCGGCCCGGACGCCGGAGGATCAGTTGTGGACGAGCTTGATGTAGTCGAACATCGGGAGATAGAGGGCGATCACCATCATGCCGACGCCGGCGCCCATCACGACCGTGAGGAGCGGCTCGAGCAGAGCGGTGAGGTTGTTCACCGTCACTTCGACCTCCTGGTCGTAGAACACGGCGACCTTCTTGAGCATGCCGTCGAGCACACCGGTCTGCTCGCCGACCTCGATCATCTGGACCATCAACGGGGGCACGATGTCCTCGCGCTCCCGCAGGGTGTCGGCAAGGGGTCGCCCTTCGCGCACGCCGTTCTTCGCCTCGCGTAGTGCGTCACCGATCGTGACGTTCCCCGCCGTCTCGGCGCTGATCTCCAGCGCCTCGAGGATCGGCACACCGGAACCGATCAGCGAGCCGAGCGTGTTGGTCACCCGGGCCAGCCCGACCTTGTGGAAGAGCTCGCCGAAGATCGGGGGCTTCAGCATGAGGCGGTCCCAGATCCGTCGACCGTTCTCGGTGGCGATCCACTTGCGGATGCCGATGACGGCACCGATGATCCCGGCGATCACGGCGAACGCCCAGACACTGGTCATGATGTTGGAGACGTCGATCAGGATCTGGGTCGGCAGCGGAAGCTTCCCACCCAGGGTCTTGAAGAGGTTCTGGAACACGGGGACGATGAAGATGATCATGGCCGAGAAGATGGTGAGCATGACCGCCAGGACCACGGCCGGATACGTCATGGCCGACTTGATCGTCTTGTTGAGGGCCGCCTGCTTCTCGATGGTGTCGGCCAGCGACGACAGGACGTCGTCCAGGTTTCCGCCGACCTCACCGGCCTGGATCAGCGTGCAGTAGAGCTTGGAGAACGCCTTCGGGTGTTTGGCGCATGCCGCCGACAGCGACGATCCGTGCTCGAGATCGGTGCGGACCTCGGTGATGATCCGTCCGAGCTCGGGGTTCTCGACCTGGGCCCCGAGGATGCCGAGGGACCGCACCACCGACAGGCCGGAGTCCACCATGGTCGCGAGCTGCCGCGTCATGACGGCGATCTCGCGCAGCTTGATCCGCCCGGACAGACCCGGGATCTTGATCTCCGTGTTGAGGCTGACCGCCGACTTCGGCGTCACCGAGATGGGCATGTAGCCCATCTCGCGCAGTCGCCGGACGACGAGCGCCATGCTGTCGCCGTCGAGCTGACCCTCGACGAGGGCGCCGGCCTTGTCCCGGACCTTGTACTCGAATGTCAGTGCCACGGTTCCCCGCTTCGTCGGTTACTGCGTGCGTAGGTGGACATCACTGGATCAGGTGGTTCCGCAGGTCCTCCTCGTTGGAGGACCGGTCGTAGGCGATGGGCTCGGAGATGATCCCCTCCTTGACCAGGTTGGCGAGGCCCTGGTCCATGGTCTGCATGCCGAAGGAGCCACCTACCTGCATCAACGAGTAGATCTGATGCGTCTTGGCCATGCGGATGAGGTTCCGCACGGCGGACGTGCAGACGAGCACCTCGGCGCACGGCGCTCGGCCGCTGCCGTCAGAGGTCGGCACCAGCTGCTGGGTGACGACACCCTCGAGGGTCGACGCCAACATCACCCGGATCTGCTCCTGCTGCTGGGTGGGGAACACGTCGATGATCCGGTCGATCGTCTGGGGGGCGTCCTGGGTGTGCAGGGTCCCGAAGACCAGGTGGCCCGTCTCGGCGGCCGTCAGGGCCATCGAGATGGTCTCGAGGTCACGGAGCTCGCCCACCAGGATGACGTCGGGGTCCTGTCGCAGCACCCGACGGAGCGCTTCGGCGAACGAATTCGTGTCCTCGCCGATCTCGCGCTGGGTGATGATCGACTTCTTGTGGTCGTGGAGGAACTCGATTGGATCCTCCACCGTCACGATGTGCAACGGCTTCGTCCGGTTGATGATGTCGATCAGCGACGCCAGCGTCGTCGACTTACCCGAACCGGTCGGGCCGGTGACGAGGACCAGACCCCGGCGCAGGTCGGTGAAGGCCCGGATCGAGTCCGGGAGCCCGAGGCTGGCGAACACCGGCATCTCGTGGGGGATCGGACGCAGGGCGGCCGTGACCGTTCCCCGCTGCAGGGCGACGTTGACCCGGAAGCGGCCGACACCGGGGATGGTGTGTGAGGTGTCGAGCTCGTGCTCGGCCTCGAAACGCTCCCGCTGCGATGCGGGCAGGATTCCGAAGACCATGTCGCGGATGGTGTCGTTGTCGAGCGGAGGGCATCCTTCGATGGGGCGCATCGCACCGTGCAGACGGATGGTCCCGGGCATGGCCACCGTGAGGTGGAGGTCCGAGGCCCCGACCGACACCGCGTAGCGGAGCAGGTCGTCGATGTGGAGTGGGACCGCGTCGTCGGTCCGGGTGGAGATCCCGGACTCCAGGAGCTGTTCGAGGTTGCCGCCCGAGGCGCGGCCCCCTTCGGACGCACCGTCCCGGGTGCCGACGTGCTCGGCGATCAGGACCGGATCGGCCAGCACCGGGTTGACCCGGTGGCCGATGCGTCCCGCCAGCTCGTCGACCACCGAGTGGCTGGGGGGCTCGGCGAAGGCCACGGTCAGGACGGAGCCGTCGAACTGGAGGGCCATGCCCTGGTATTCGCGGGCCAGCGGTTCGGGCAGTGCGGCCGTGGCTTCCGGCTGCGGCGTGAAGGCGGCCACGTCGACCGCGGGCAGCTGCGACAGCTGGGCCAGACTCCCCACCACCACGCTCGGCAGCGCGAGCTTCCGGCTGACGAGCAGGTAGGCCAGGGACTGGTCGGTGGCGATCGCCTCGTTGACCAACGGCTTGAGGTTGGCATCGGTCTCGTAGCCGGACTGCACCAGGGTCTGGGCCAGGCGCGTCGTCCACTCGTGACGGGTATCGGGGGTGACGGCGGTCATGCGACCACCCGCAGGACTTCCTCGAGCGTGGTCTCCCCGTCGATGGCCTTGCGGAGTCCGGCCTGTCGGAGGGGCACCATCCCCTGGCTGTGGGCCAGGCGGTGGATGTCCTCCACGGAACCTCCTTCGATGATCATGCGTTCGACCTCCTCGGTCATGGGCATCAATTCGGCGAGAGCGATACGTCCCCGGTAACCCGTCTGGGAACAGGCGGAGCAGCCCACCGACCGGAAGACCTGGGTCAGCACCCCGGCTTCGGCCACCTCGTCCATGGTCCACCCGGCGGCGGTGATGTCGGCCTCGGTCGGGACGTAGGGCTGTTTGCAGTGCATGCAGAGCTTCCGGGCGAGTCGCTGGGCCACCACACCCGACAGGGCGGAGGTGACCAGGAAGGGCTCGATGCCCATCTCGATGAGCCGCATCGGCGTGGCCGCCGCGCTGTTGGTGTGGAGCGTGGAGAGCACCATGTGACCCGTGAGCGCCGCCTCGATGGCGATCGACGCGGTCTCCTTGTCGCGGATCTCACCGATCAGGACGATGTCGGGGTCGGACCGCAGGATCGCCCGCAGCGCCGAGGCGAAGTTGAGGCCCGCCTTGACGTTCAGCTGGACCTGGTTGACCCCCTTGAGCGGGAGCTCGACCGGGTCCTCGACCGTGATGATGTTCTTTTCCGGTGAATTGAGCGCGGTCAGCGTGGTGTAGAGCGTCGTCGACTTGCCCGACCCGGTCGGTCCACTCACCAGGATGGTGCCGTAT
>Ga0302276_10003093_pt1 | contig 14496 bp, 9 predicted proteins | sample III_Bog_N2_3_FD_198768 | JGI IMG/M metagenome (GOLD analysis project Ga0302276, IMG submission 198768) | Peat permafrost microbial communities from Stordalen Mire near Abisko, Sweden - III_Bog_N2_3 | ecosystem: Environmental > Terrestrial > Soil > Wetlands > Peat | place: Sweden: Abisko...
CAGCTCGTCAGTGATGCCGAAGCCGTCTGCCAGTGCCTCCAGGAGAATTACGGCCTCTGCGACAGCATCCTGCTCATTGTTGAGCTCCAGTGCGACGGTGCGCCAACGGCGCGCGGCATCCGCCGATGTCCTGTGGACCAAGCCAAGCATCCGACTTGATTCGCGCGGCGGCCGCGACTTCGCCGCGTACCGACGCACTATGGACGCTAGTTGGCGCGCGAGATCCTCGGTCGGCTCCTTGGCGAGCTGAGACTCGATAGTCGAACCTGATTCCATCTCCCGAGCCATCTCGGCCGCGGTCGCTCGTTCCCAGGCCGCAGCAGCTTGGCGGAGGAAGCTCGCGCGTGCGCTGGCCTCCGTTCCTGCGGCCTGAAGCTGCTCGGTCAGCATCTCAGCGCCATTGGGCAGCGCAAGCATGCCCGCGGTGAACGCCTCCGCGTGCTCGCCCGCCAACTCTTCCAAGGCATCGCCCAACATTTCAGCCGGGACTGGCGCCATCTGTGCCTGCGCCCTGGCTGCATCGATCACGGGACCGGTCGCCGATCGGATGGCGTCCTGGAGGCCGGCCAGGTCACGCAGCTGGCTGGCAGTCGCCTTCTTGGACAAGGCAAGGTGCGCAAGCACGTTCGCGCGCGCCAACGGGGTGAGTGCCCAAAGGTCGGGTTCCCGTCCATCCTTCAGCGCTTCGAAGCAAGCTTGCGCAATCTCGGGAGACGCACCGGGCAAATGACGCAACTCCGCCAGAAGACGCGCCCGCGGAATGAGCAGCGGGCGGCTGGCAGCACTTGCCTCGGAGCCCCCAAGTTCACGCGCCCGAGCCGTCACGCGCCCAGCGTTGGCATCGCAGGTCAGGCCCAGAACGGCAAATGGATTCGATAGAAGATCAGAAATCACGGGGATGAGCAATCGCCTCTGGTGTTCTGCAGAAAGGCCATCACAGGATGGGAGGGCCTCGTTGAGCCAGTTCCTTACGCCGACGAGATACCTTTTTCCAGAACGCGTTGCACTGCACCCGCTCGAGATCGCACACCCCGCGATCCGCGAGACGCTCCAAGACATCGACTGCAACCACGGCACGACCTCTCGGCGCGCGCGACCGGGCACTGCTCCTCATCGGCCTTGCCGGCGCCTTGCGTCGCCCGGAGCTGGTGGAAGTGGGTATGGCGCATGTGACGTGGACGGGCGAATGCCTCACGTTGCTGATCGTATCGCGCGGCGCGGATCGAGCGCTCCAGGACCGACGCAAAAGGCAACCTGCTTTTAGACCCCCACCCCGGCTTCGATGTCCTGGATGAACTCCGAAATCGGCCGCACGCCCGAGATCAGCAGCCGGTCGCGCGCGCGGGTGCAGGCCACATAGAACAGCTGCCGTTCGGTCTCGTAGACATCGTCTAGCTCCGTCTCATCGGCCACGGTCTCCATGCGGGATTGCAGGGGCAGGACGCCGTCATCGCACGCCATCACGGCGGCCGCCTTGAATTCCAGGCCCTTGGCGAGATGCATGGTGCCGATCAGTACATGGCCCTCGGCTTCCTGCTCGCGTTCAGACAATTCCAGCCAGGGCAGGCCCGCCGCCTCGACTGCCGCACGGGCGCGCGACAACTGGGCGCGGGTGCGCACAAACAGGCCGATTTCGGCGGGCAGCGTGCCCTCCCCCCTCGCCTGGGTAATCCACGTCGACACCGCCGCGGTCTCGGCCTGGTCCGTGTCGAACTGGCGGATTTCAGGGGAAGGGCCGTTGAAGACGGAGACGGTGCGGTCCCGCCCATCGGCGTTGCCGTCCACGTCGCGCACCGCGGTCGGCAGCAGCTTGTCCGCCATCCGCCGGATCTGGTGGCTGGTGCGGTAGTTGACCGTGAGGGTGGAGGACCGCCCCCGTACATCGACGCCCAGTTCCCGCCAGGAGAAGGGCTGCTGGAAGATGCGCTGGCCGAGGTCGCCGGCGAAGAACAGGGCGTCGGGCGAGGCCGGCGCGATCGCGCTCAGAAAGCGCAGTTCGGCCACACCCAGGTCCTGCGCCTCGTCCACCACGATGTGGGTGAAGGGCTTGGTGTCACGGCCGGCATAGCGCGCCGCGGTGCGGCCGTAGATTTCCGGCCATGTCGCCAGCCCGCGCTTGGCGAGCGCGGCCCGCACAGCGGCGAACACCGGCCACAACCGCTCGCGCTGCCCGGCGCTCATGCGGTTCTTGCGGCCAAGCCGCGGCACCTTGGCGTAGGCTTCGACATCGGCGATCTGCCAGGCATCGACGACGTGCCGCCATTCCGAGAGCAGGAAGCGCGGGGTGAAACCGCCGGCGCCGCCCGCCTCTGCCGCCTTGGTGACCGCATCGTCCACCTGCTCGTCGGAGGCCACGACGGCGCGGCGGCCGAACGCAAGCTGGTGGAGTTCATCGGCCACGGTGCGATAGGGCGCGACCGTGATCCGGCGCAGCACCGGCGAACCCGTCCCCACCAGCACGGCCAGCTTGCGCGCCAGGGCATTGGCCAGCGGCTGCGAAAAGGTGGTCAGCAGCACGCGGTTGTCAGGCGACTGCCCGGCCAGCCGGGCGGCGCGATGCAGCGCCACCACGGTCTTACCTGTGCCGGCCGATCCGGAGGTTCGCGCCGGCCCGGCATAGCTCCGGTCCACGATGCCCTGCTGGCCGGGGTGGAGGAACACCGCCCAGCGCTCCCACGGCGCCTCGAGCGCCAGGGCAAGCGCTTCCTGGTTCTCCACCACCCGGAACCGGCGCAGGGCATCGGGGTGGGCGAAAGGATCAGCCGGGACGAGCGGCGCCGGCCGCCGCAGTACGCCGGTGCTGGCGTACTCCAGCAGCGCCTCACCCGCCTCGGCGGGCAAATGGTCAGTCAGCGCCAGGAACGCATCCTCGGTCGCGGCCTGCACGTCGGCGATCCAGTCCTGGGGGACACCGACCGCCAGCAGGTCGTCGGCCGACAGCGCCTGAAACGGCAACCGCGGGCGGGATGGCGCGGGCTCGGCCGGCGCCGCCGGCATGACCAGTTCCTCGACGCGCTCCCTGATCTCGACGATCTGGATGGCGCCGGTGCGCGGATGCGCCTCAATGCGGCGCCGCTCCGCCCAGAGATAGGCGTCGTCATGATGGCCGACATAGGCCAGCAGGAAGCTCGAATCGGTCTTGTGAACGATGATGCGGATGTCGCTGCCCGCACGCACGGACCAGAAATGGGGGTCGCGGGACCGGTCGATGCGATGAAACTTCAGCCCCGGCGCCGAGGGGTCCATCTGCAGGTCGAAGGCCGTGGTCTTGGCGGCCTTCTGCTCCGCCGCCTCAAGACGGGCGAGCGCCGCGGTGAAGCTGGCAGCGATGCGGAATTCCATCAGAGTCGCGCCCAGTTTTCGACCAAGAGTCCAGGAACCCGGCTGAACACCTGGTCATCCGTCACCAGTGTTGCGCCCAACGTCATCGCATGCGCTGCGATCAGCAAATCATGTGGCGCAAGCACGATCCCGGACGTTTCAAGCCGCGCGCGCAAATCCCCGTAAACCTCATCGAAAGGCGGTTCAGGACTGACAACAGGAACCAGCTTCAGGATCGTCCCGACCGCGGCTTGCAGCCGGGCCGACGCCTTGCGGGCGGCCCCATACCGGAGTTCGGCAGCCACGATCAGGCTGGTCAAGATTTCGGCATCCCGCCGCCCGGCAATCGCGCGGGCGACCGGGCCGGATGGCTGCCGCAGCAAATCCGAGACGGCATTCGTGTCCAGCAGAAAGAGGGTCAAAGCTCCACCGGCCGCGTCGCTCCGCCCCGCGACACAGGGTCGATCGCGTCTTCCGGCGGCAGGGGCTCCTGGGTGGCAAGCCACGCCAACAGCGCGTCGTTGCCCCGGCGGCTTCGTGCGGTTTCAGGCTCAATGATCAGCCGGTCGCCATCCTTGCTGATAACCACATCATCGGAAGACAGGGCAAACTCCGGCGGGATACTGATCGTGTCGCCGCCGACGTTGCGGGTGAGTCTGACATGGCGCTGGATGCTCATGGCTGTTCTCCTCTGCAAGGGTGGCTCATCATACGCTGAACACCTTCATCACCTCATCGCCGAAGTGATTGATCACCTTGACCGCGATCCGGCCCGTCGCCGGCCTGGCAAATGGGCGGGAGACATCGCGGTAGAGCGTGGCCCAGGCTTCCTCGTCGATCTCGGCGCGCAGCGCCGCCTTGAGCGACTTGTACGGGTCCTGCGCACCGAGGAAATAGGCATGGCGGACAAAAAAGCTTTCCTCGTTGTAGTCGGTGTCGATGAACCACGCGGCGATGCTCTTGGTATCGCCGGAGCGGATGTCGCCGGTTTGCGGATCGAACACGTCCACGCCGATGATACGGATACGCACCTGATCCGGCTCGCCTGGCACCGGCTCCACCACCAGGTCGGGCTCGCCGAACACCACGAACAGGTTTCCCTTGCCGGTATTCTTGAGGTCCTCGGCCATGTGCAGGTCGGGGTTCATCCGCGCTTTCAGGATCGGCATCGGCCCCAGCTTGGTCAGTTCCGAGGCGTGGGCGTCGAAATTGAAGGCGCAGGCGATCAGCACATCGAAGCGCGCCTCGGACGCCTCACGGGCCGCGGTAACCAGGTTGGTGCGCGACAGCGTGCCGAACTCGGGGCCGAACAGGATGCCGGCGCGGCGCTCGGTCTCGCCTTCGAGGAACCGGCCCTCGGCGCCGATATAGACGCCGGGCCAGGGTTGCAGGCTGGTGAAATGGATGCTGTCGGCCTTGCGGCTCTGATGCACGCCGGCGGTGCGCAGATGCTCCAGCACCATCGCCGTAAAATCGGCCGGCACGGCAGCGGCCGACCGGCGCTTGCCCGGCGCGTGCGGCAGGTCGAGCAGATCGTCTTCATCGGCGGGCACGACGCGGTGCGGCGACAGGCTTTCGAAGGTGAACGGTCCCGCCACCCGGACGCGGGACTTGTCCTCATAGGGCCGGTCGAACAGGTATTCGATGTCGGCCTTGCGCGCGATCGAGGCGTCGATGCGCCGCTGCCGCTCGATGCGCGCCGCCCACCAGGCCGCGTGATCCTTCCGGACCGCTTCCGGCCAGGAGGGATTTGCCTCGCGCGGGATCTCCCATTCTTCCCACGCCTTGCCGAGAGCTTCATTCAGCCGGACGCGCAGCGGCTCCAGCACCGCTTGCGCCGCTTCCCACAGCACGTCGATCTCGGCGTTGTTGGCGATGGATTTGAGGGTGACGTGCGGCGCGCGTTCATAGACGAAGCCGTGGCGCACATCCTCATGCGTCGGCGTGTCGGGCTGGATCTTGCCAGACACGGCCTGTTCTTTGGCGCGGCCGTCGCGGCTGTCGGCGAGCAGGTAGTAAGGGTATTTGGCCGACATCAGCCGCGTGCGCGCCAGCGCCAACGCGACACGGGAGGTGTCGATGGTGATCCAGCGGCGGCCCCATTGTTCTGCCACCGCGGCCGTGGTGCCGGAACCGCAGGTCGGATCAAGCACAAGGTCGCCAGGATCGGTGGCCATGAGGATGCAGCGTTGCATTATCTTCGATACAGTCTGCACAACATAAATTTTTGGATCTGTAAAGCCGCCAACACTTGTGTCATCCCAAACGTTGCTAATTTGGTTTGCTTCAAAATCGTCAAAAAACCGCACGTATGCTAAGCTATTAGCTGATCCGACCAGCCTATTTGCCTTTGTGAGCCGCTCTAATCCCTGGATGTGGGTGCTCCAATGACGATTGGTCGATGGCATGTATTTCACGGAGCGAAATACAAACGGAAATACTGTATTTCCGCCGTGACCGCTTGATGATGTTTGATCAATTCTAAAGACGCGTCCGATTTCGTTCGGCCGACGATATTTAACCCTGCCTTCAATCGAAATTCGGCGCCTTTCTCCGTCTTCCATCTGGACGCTTGCGTATGGACCAAGATCGTCGAACGAGAGCTGTTTCTCTCCAAGCGGTCGTCGGAACTTGACTGAAAGCAACTCTTTCGCGTACCAAACAATATAGTCTGTCACGTTGTTCAACAGTCCCTGGTCCTGAGCGGCGGTTTTGCGCAATGTGATGAGAGAAACGCAGTTAGTAACCCCAAATACTTCATCCATCACAGATCGGACGCGATGCACGTTCTCTTCGCCGATCTGCACGAAGATCGACCCGCTCTCGGTCAGCAGCTCGCGCGCGACGGTCAACCGGTCACGCAGATAGGTCAGATACGAATGGATGCCGTCTTTCCACGTATCCCGGAACGCCTTCACCTGCTCGGGCTCGCGCGACACGTCCTCGCGCTTGCCGTCCTTCACGTCGCGGCTGAGGGTGCTGACCTGCCAGTTGCTGTTGAACTTGATGCCGTAGGGCGGATCAAAATAGATGCACTGGACCTTGCCGCGCAGCCCCTCGCGCTCGGCGAGGCTGGCCATCACCTGCAAGCTGTCGCCAAGGATCATGCGGTTCGACCAGTGCTGGTCGTGCTGGTAGAATTCCAGCCGCGCTTCAGGATCGCTCAGCCCGTTGAAGTCGCCGAACAGGTCCGGTGCATCGGATTTCGCGTCGGCGCGGGCGCGGGCTTCCTTGCGCAGCCCGTCGATGATCGCCTTCGGATGCACCTTCTCCTGGATGTAGATCGGCGGCGGGTTGACTATCAGGTCGGACCAGTCCTGCGTGTCCTTGCCGCGCCAGACGATCTGCGCCTCGCCCAACTCGATCTCGCCGGTCTCCTGGAGTTGCTGGCGTTGTGCTTCGGTCAGCCGGATGCGCATGCCGCGCCAGATGATCTGCGGGTCGAGATCGACGTTGCGCGGCCGGGTTTCGCCCGACGGCAGCGGCGTCGCGCGTGGGTAATGCGCAGCCGTAATCGGCGCCTGCTCCTCCAACTGCTGGGCCAGCGATTGGAACTCGGCGGTCGGGATGTTGCGACGGGTGTCGGCGTGAACCAGCGTCTCGACCGGGCGAGGCCCCTTGGGTGATTTAGGCGCGCGGGACATCAGGATTCCTCGGTCAGGCTGCTTGGCTGGTGGGGGTGATCAGGGAGTCGATCAGCTTGGCAAAAGCCGTCTCGATCTCGAACACGGCGGTGAACTCGGCAAACCCCCAGCGGCCAAACGTGCCAAGGTTGTTGACGCCAGGCACCCACAGGGCACGCATCGTCTCGGCCTTGAGCTGCGCATCGGTGTTGCGGAAGCCCTTGACCTCGACGATCAGGTTGAGCGGTTCGGCACCGCCGTCGTCGATCTGCACGATGTAGTCGGGCCAGTAGCGGCGATGCACCATGCCGTCGCGGTAGGGCACCTCGAACTGCATCCCCTGATTTTTGACATAGGCGAGCACGCGCGGATGCGCCTCGGCGACCCGGGCAAACTCCGCCTCCCAATCGCTGTCCAGCACCACATGGTTGACATGGCAGCGCGCCGGGCTGGTGGTGTAGAGCGGCTTGGAGGTGGAGAAGTTGACGAAACGGCTGCTGCCTGTCGGGTTGTAGGGATCAAGGATGGCCTTGATCTCGTTGGCCGCCGGCTTGACCGGCTGACAGGCGAGAAAGATCAGCTCGGCCGCCTGATCCGCCAGTTCCAGATAGGTGACCATGGCCGGCGTGGTGCCGCCGGTGCAGACCAGATAGCCCTCGTCGATCCAGCGCTTGGCGGCGCGCTTGATCTGGCCGAACAAATGCATCTTGGGCGGTTCGGACGGGTCGCGGAACTGGTTATACAGAAGATGCTTGGCGAGATGGTAGCTGATCTCGCTCGGCCGCACCGCTTCCAGCAGCGCCGTGGTCAGCTCCACCCCTTCGCCAACTATGCCTTCCAGCAGCACCCGGCACGGCCCGACCTTCTCCGGCGTCAGTTCCAGGCGCGAGTCAGCGGTAAACACCGCCTCGACCCGCTCATCGGGCAGCGCCACCCGGTAGCCTTCGACGCGGGGAAACACGATCTCCAGCGCGGCGCGCTCTTTCAGCGCCTGGACGCGGGTGGTGGGCTTGGGCGGCTTGGGCTTCGTCACCACCGGCTGCGCCGCGAAGTCGAACGGAATGCCCATGATGTCGGCATATTCCACGTCGAACATGCCTTCGGCATTCAACTCGTAGGATTGCCGCCGCAGCGCCCGGCCCACCACCTGTTCGCACAGCAACTGCGTGCCGAAGGCGCGCACCCCGAGAATGTGGGTGACGGTGTTGGTGTCCCAACCCTCGGTCAGCATGGAAACCGAGACCACGCAGCGTACCGTCTCGCCCAGCCGGCCCTTGCGGCCAACCGTGTTCATCACCTCGCGCAACAGATCGGCGTCCTGGATCGCCTCGGCACCGGCGCCGGCCCCATCGCGCTGCATCTTCTCCCGACGGAACTGCTCGATCTCGGCCGCCACGGCGGCGCGAAAACCCGGATCGAGCGCTTCGCCCGAATCCACCTGTTCGCTGTCGATCAGCAGCGTGTTGGGGCGGGCCAGCCGCGCGCCGTGTTCGTCGTAGTTACGGAACAGCCTGAGGTGCCCGTCGATGAAGCGGTTCTGCTCATCCTCGCCGTCGCGCTCAAAGCCGGCGATCCACTCATAGACCAGTTCGGAGGTCGAGGTGTTGTTGCACACCACGATGAAGACGGGGGGCACGCCGATGCCGGCGCGCGACCACTCCTCGAACGTCTTTTCGTAATGGCCGTAAAGGGCATAGAGCGCGGTATAGAGCCGTTTGGGCAGCGCCAGAGGGTTGCCCTTGCCGCCCTTGGCCCGGCCGGCCTTCGGCATTTCCTTGCCGATATGCTTCCACAGGTCGCGGTAGATCGGGACTTCGGCGCCGGGCAGATTGTCGGAGACCGGGATGCGCGGCAGCTTGACGATGCCGCATTCGATCGCGTCCATCAGCGAGAAATCGCTGACCGTCCACGGGAACAGCGTGCCTTCGCGATACCCCGAGCCGCGCAGGAAGAACGGCGTTGCCGACAGATCGAACAGCGCGGTGATGCCGAGCTTGCGCTTGACCGCCTCCAGCCCGGCGATCCACAGGCGTGCCGCCTCGCTGTTCTTCTTGGCCTCCTCCCGCTCGTCGGCCCCCACGTCTTCATCGCTGTCGGGCTTCTCCCGATAGCAGTGATGCGCTTCGTCGTTGAGGACAACGACGCCCTTGAACCCCATCAGGTCGTTGGCGACCCGATGCAGCATCTGGCCGTCATTCTCGATCGTGTCCGGCGGTGCATCGCGGCCCTGGAGCAGAGAGCGGCCGGTCTTGCTGATCTCCAGCGTCTCGCGTGGCTTGAAGGCGTGGTAGTTGGTGATCACGATCTTGGCGCGATCGATGTCGGGCAGCATGTCAGCCGGCACCAACTCGCGGCCACGATAATAGCTGTCCGGATCATTCGGCTGCAGCACCCGCAGCCGGTCCTTGATGGTGATGCCGGGGGTGACGATCAGGAAACCCCGGCTGTAGAGGCCGCTCCCCGGCGTGCGCACGGCGTTGACCGTCTGCCACGCCATCAGCATGGCCATCACCGTGGTTTTGCCGCTGCCGGTTGCCATCTTCAGGGCGATGCGGAACAGGTCGGGGTTGGATTGCTCGTTCGCGCCCAGCAGATGCTGGCGGAACTTGTCGTGGCGGCGTTCCCGGCGGGCGACCTCGGTCAGCCAGATCGCGGTCTCGACCGCCTCCACCTGGCAGAAGAACGGGCGGACGGTCTGAAACGGGTGGTGCCGCCAATGCGTCAGCAGGCGCTGCGTCGCCGGCGTGACGCCCCAGTCCGCCGGATTGCGCAGGTCGCGCCAAGCCGCAACATAGCGGCGGATTTCGTTGATGATCGGGGTCGGGTTGTATTCCTGTTCAGCAGTCGAGAGGTCTTGCGCGTCCGGCAGGACGAAGCTGGATTGCTCCCCCTTGCCCTGCTTTTTACGGGCCTTCGGAACCGGGGTGATCAGCTCCGATCGCCGCCGGCCGGCAACCGGCGGCACGTTGAGCGGCTGGCCCTCGCTATCCAGGGCATGATGCCGGGTCGGCGGCTCATAGGGGGAGTTCAGGATCGGCTGTTCGAAAAACCCGGACGACATAGGGGCCTATCTCTTTGCGAAGGCGGTGCCTTTTCGACTCATCCTACACGCTGGACCGGCTTCGCAATCATCTGAATGCAGGCAACACCGGGGACAGCAAGAAGCCCAGCCGCATCGCCGGTCATTCCGCCGCGTCTTTCCATGGATTTACCACCTCGATCCCACATCCCTCAAAATCCGCCACGTTGCGCGTGGCAAGAGCCGCCCCGCGCGATCGCGCGATGGCGGCAATCTGGGCGTCCGCCTGTGAGATCGGCCGGCCGGCCTGACGGCGATCGGCCGCGATCTCGGCAAAGGCGACGGCGGCCGGGCTGTCGAAGGGCAGGATGCGCCCGCGGAAGTCCTCGCCCAACATGCCTTCGATTTCGGCGGCAATGGTGGAACGGCGCCGGCCGACCGGCATCAGCGCGAGGCCGTAGCGCAGCTCGGCCTCGGTGATGGCGGAGATGAACACGCTGGCCGGCGGCTGGCCGGCAAGCCAGCGTTCAACCGCCGCCTCAGGGGCCGGGCGCATCAGCTCGGACAGGATGTTGGTATCGAGCAGGATCATTCGTCGAAGGTCGGCGGCGGGCGCATCGGGTCGCGGGGGACCGCCGGCAGGTCCACCCCGCCCAGCGGCGCGAAGCGGGCGCGGATGGCGCCGGCCAGATTGCCTTGGGGTGCCGGCTCGCGGCTGAGCGCGGAGCGAAGGATGTCCCGCGCCTCGTCCTCCATCGAGCGGCCATGGATGGCGGCCTGGATACGCAGCCGCGCCTTCAGGGGTTCATCGAAATTTCGGATGGTGATGCTGGCCATCGCAGCCCTCCTGCAATCAACGCTAATATTATAAGCATTGATTGCAGGCAATTCCACTCCCCTTTCAACCCCGCCGCCAGGTTTCGAATCTCCCCACCAGAAACTCGTAACCCACGCATATTGTTGTGTTATCATGTCGTTAGCGGTGACACTTTAACATGCGGATCGTGGGGTTCCCGCTGAGGCGCGTGCCGAAAAATGCGAGTTCCGTTCCTGGACACGGGTTCGATCAGGGAGCGTGCATCGGTGGCGCGATGGAGGCGTCGGCGCCCGACATATCGGAAAAGCCGGATCGAAAACGCGAGCAAGAAGAGATGCTGCCGCTTGCGGGCGCGCCGCCGCAAGAGTTCGTCGCTGCGCTCCCGGGCTTGCCACCCCACGCGTAGGCGCGTGGGTCCCCGCCTGCGCCCGCTCCTGCCCCGGCGCTCCCGAAGCAGCCGCTGGGATGGTTCTGTTGCAAACTTCGGGAGCGACTTGAGCGTCTTGTGGAGAAGGGTAGGTTCAGGCGACAGCCTGGAACAGACCGGCAATGAAGGTGGCCTGCGCCTTGATGTCGCGGCCAGCGACTTTCCGAACCTGTCCCTTCCTCACCATCGCCATCGCCTCGTAGCCCGCCAAGGTTCGTCGTGCTGTCCGGAAGCTGCCGAAGCCAAGGCCTGGCCCTGTCAGGCGTTTAATCCGCCGATGGTCCTGTTCCGTTATGTTGTTCAGGTACTTGCATTGGCGTAGCCGGGTCCGCGGCCACAGTGCGCCGGCGCCCTTCATCTCGGCAACGGCCTTCGGATAGGCGGCGTTCTTGTCGACGGTGATCGTGCGGGGGTTCACCGTGTGTGGCTGGCCCAGCGCCTTGCGGAAGAACCGCTTCGCCGCCGCGGCGTCCCGCCTGGCCGCAAGCAGGAAGTCAACGGTCTGGCCGCGGCCGTCGACCGCTCGATACAGGTAGGTCCAGCGGCCCTTGATCTTGATGTAGGTCTCATCGACCCGCCACGAGCCATTGCATGAGCGCAGATGCGGCCGCAGCCGCTTCTCCACCTCGGCAGCGTTGGCCTGGATCCAGCGGAAGATAGTCGTGTGGTCGACCTCCACGCCCCGATCCGCCAGCATCAGTTCGAGGTCGCGGTAGCTGACCGGGAACATCAGGTACCAGCGAACCGCCCACAGGATCACCTCCCCGGTGAAATGCCGCCCCTTGAAGTCCGCCACCCCTGCATCCTCGCCCTCTACCCCGGCGCCGATCATACCCACGCCGGACACTATCGCCAACTTTGCAACAGAACCCGACAGAATGGTCTTGCCCGAGCCGATGACGGCGGTCAGCGCGATCAGCCGGCCGCCCATGATTGCCGCCCGAATGTCGCGCGACACCTGGGCATGGTGCTCGGTCTCGAAAAACCCGGCGTCGACCGGCGGGCGCACCAGGCCGTAGATTCGCATGACCTCGGTCAGCATCAGCCAACGCCTCCCCGGCGCCCCTGCGGAAAACGGTCACGCACGGCTGCCAGGATTTCGGGCCGGGCAAGGCTGCGCTCCAGCAACGCATCGATGAACGCTCTGTCGTCATCCGACAAGGTGGCCAGCGGCACCCTGATCGCTTCGGCGATCGCGCGCCGCGCGGCGATCGGGTTGGCAAAGACGAGTTCATGGAACGGGTCGGGGTCCTGGAACGGGCGCACCGGGACTGCGGCAACGTCGACCTCGCGCCGTATGCCGGTCATGACCACGGCATTCTCACCCGACAGCGCCGCGCGCGGCAGCGCGAGCTTGCTGGCCAGGGCTGCCACCTGGTCGGCGCGGACCTCCTGGCGCGACTTGCGGTGCTTGCGGTAGCGATGGAGCGGGATGGCGCCACCGGCTGGCCGGAACGGCCCCATGCGCTCCTCGCCGTGTTCGACCCACAACTCCTGGTCGAACAGGCCCCACCAGACCACGACCGTCTCGCCGGCGAGTTCGGCATCGACCTCGTACGTCACGCCCGCGACGGTCAGACGGCAGTCGATGCCGACCAGGCGCCGCTCCGGCTCGCGCGCGAAGGCGCAGAACCGTTCCCAGGCGCACATCTGCCGGACGCCATCGGCCGGCAGATGCGCCAGCCAGTCGTCGATCCGCGCATGTGGCTCGGACCTGTGGTCGCCCCGGTTGTAGGTGGCGATGAAGCGCGCGAGCCAGCGGTTCGCCTCCGCTTCAGTCTCGGGTTCATGGAAATGGTAGAGCGTCTCGTGCGCGTCCTTCACGGTGCGGAATGGCCGTTCGACCTTGCCCTTGGCGCGCGCCGTTATCCGCCGCCCATCCGAGCCGGCGGGCATGTGCGGCAGGATCTCGACGCCGAGGCTTTCCATGACGCGCTTGAACACCGCTGATTTCGTGACCGGCCCGTTGTCGAGAGAGAGAGCGGTTGGGATGCCTTGGAACGGATTTGCCTCGTCGCCCGCCTCCGGCTGCTTGGGCGACATGGCGTTGAACAGGAAGCGCAGCGCGGTCTCGACATCCTCGCCGTAGACGCAACGGTATTCCTGATAGGCGACGCCGGAGCGATCATCGACGACGGAGAACAGCATCAGAATGGGCGCACCCTGCCGGTCTGCGTCGATCCAGGCCGGTGTCTTCAGGTGCTTCAGGTCCGACGGGCTCATGTCGAAGTGCCACAGCGCGTTCGCGCACTCGGCCTGGAAGCGGACGGCCGGCGGCTGGCGTGTCATCCGCTCGTGGTCGTAGCCGAGGCGTCGCAGATGGCGATTGACGGTCGAGGCGGTGAGTTGACCCGGTGCCAGCTTCTGGAAGCCATCCGGCGTATCGACGCCGTGTTCGACCAGCAGCTGCAAGGTGCGCACCGTCGACAGGTGGCGCCCTTTCTTGTTGGTGGTCCGCACCTTCATGGCGGCGACGATCTGGCACCAGCGCTCGACCTCGGTCGCCGGCATCGCGCGTGGACGGCCGCGATCGGCGCGATGTGCGTCCTTCGGGCGACGCTCGCCACGCAGCAGGCGGTACAGTGTGGCGCGGCTGACGGCATAGAGCCGCGCCGTAGATGCAATCAGGGCGCTGCGCTCGGGATGCCGCGCCGGCAGCGCCACGAGGCGGCGGCGCAGGGCCGAAAGCGCCTCGGCCGGCACGCCGCCGCCCCTCGGCATCACGTCCCTGCGGTGGCGTTGGAGTGCCGCGAGACCGGCAGAAGCCGGGAGCGGGTCCTGCCGGCCGTGCCGGGACGATGCGTGCCGTCGAGCACGGCCTGGCCGGCGGCCTTCGGCGTGCCGTCGCCGTTGACGTAGGTATAAAGAGTGGTGGTCGTAAGGTTCAGGCGCTTGGCCACTTCGGCCGCGACAGCCTTGCGGTCCGCCATCGCCGACATCGCCATCATCAGCGTGGCGCGATCCATCTTGCGTGGCCGCCCGCCCATGCGCCCGCGCGCGCGGGCTGCCGCAAGCCCCGCCATGGTGCGCTCGGCGATCAACTCGCGTTCGAACTCGGCGAAGGCAGCGAAGATGCCGAATGCGAGGCGCCCATTGGCCGTCGTCGTGTCGATCTGCGCGCCCGCGCCGGTCAGCACCTTCAACCCGACGCCCCGGGTGCGCAGGTCCTCGACCGTGTTGACCAGGTGGCGCAGGTCGCGCCCGAGCCGATCGAGCTTCCAGAGCACCAGCGTGTTGCCGGGCTGGATCGCCTTCAGACAGGCGGTCAGCCCAGGGCGGGCGTCATGGC
>Ga0302276_10003094_pt1 | contig 14491 bp, 10 predicted proteins | sample III_Bog_N2_3_FD_198768 | JGI IMG/M metagenome (GOLD analysis project Ga0302276, IMG submission 198768) | Peat permafrost microbial communities from Stordalen Mire near Abisko, Sweden - III_Bog_N2_3 | ecosystem: Environmental > Terrestrial > Soil > Wetlands > Peat | place: Sweden: Abisko...
CACCCGCGCCGTTGACGGCAGTCCCGGAAAAAAGGTCGCCTTTCCAAGGGCGATGTGGGCCGTCTCGTAACCGTTATGATACCTTATTAGCCGTAGTGCATCAGGTTGCCGACGCGTCACTGCCGATAGGTCCAGCTCGTAATCGTCAGCAGATCCTCAAACACACTCGTGGGACCACCCGCCAATGGATCGAATGTAGCGAGGCGCGACCGCGCCCATGACAGCCAGTCCGATACGGACTCGCCGTTGACCAGGCTTGCCGCCACCTCTGGGTGCTGATCCAGCGCCTCTAAAAAACCGTCGAACCTCATCGGTCTGCCGCCATCGCGTCGCGATCTCGGTGAAGCGCCGCCAGCGATTGTCGTCCAGGCGTCGGCGTTCGGCCTCCTGATAGCGCCGGTGTTCCTCCTCGCGCCGGCGTCGCTCGGCTTCTTCCCGTTCGCGCCTTTGCTGAGCCAACATGGGACCGGCGAGGCGCAACCCGGCAAGGATGTCGCCCACCTGCTCCTCGAGCGGTTGGTCGGCCGTCTCGGTCCAAACACGTCGCGGCAACGCGGGGAGGTAAGTCTCGATCGAGAAGGTGAGAATGCCGGCTGGCTGCAACTCTTGCCGCCATGGTTTGTCACCCGGCAGCAGCCGCTTGATCTCCTCGGGGGTCTTTGGCGTGCGGACCTGCTTTTGCTTCTCTTTCAGTTTGAAATCGACGCGCTCTCCCGACGCCTCAAAGAACACGGTGAAGCGGTCAGCTTGTTTGACCCGCACACCGTGCCGCTCTGCCGCCTTGAACAAGGCGTCCAGTATGCGGTGCCGGCGCCGCTCAATTTCAGACCACTCCGGGGGCGCCAGATTGCGCCGCCACGGATCGCGCTCGCGCCGCGCGCTTAAACGCTCCTCTTCACGTTTTGCGAGCCATGCCTCGATGACCGGATGCGGTCGAACCAGTCGGGCAGGAACAGCAACTGCACCAACAGCTTGCTTCGCTGCATCAGCTTGTTGCTGGACCTCGGGCGCAATTTGCGGCGGGCGGGCCGGAGGAGGAGTGGGACTGATCGTCGCTGTCTGCGGCGTCCCGTCTTCGCGATCCGGAAGGCGGTACTGGACGACCTTTTTGCCTGCCGCCTTCTTCGCCCAATAGCCTCGGGGAGGATAGGGCACCTTCAGGCGGTCGCAGATCTTGGCCAGGCCATTGCCGGATATCCCGTAGTCCCGTGCCAATCGACTCATGGGTGTGGCCCAGACCTGACTGAATAACTCCTCCCTGGAAACCGTGGCTACCTTCCCGCCAAGTGCGTCAGTCATCCGGCTGCTCATCTCATCAGGTGACAGCCGGCTACCGATCCAGGCTGAATCCTGCTTGAATAACCTATCTGGATGGGTTAACCAATTACATGGTTACCGTGCTGCGTGCCGATGGCCTGCGCGTCGTCATCTACATCAATGACCATCTGCCGGCACATGTTCATGTGTTCGGAGACGGAGAAGCCAAGATCAACCTGATTGGGACCCAAGGTTCTCCCGAACTGGTTTGGGCCGATAACATGACCCGCGGTGAGGTTCGTCGCTCCATGCGGGTCGTCGCTGGGCAGCTGGCGTTCCTGCTGCAGAGATGGGAGGACATTCATGGCCGAGCTGACTGACGCTCAGATCGACGCCGCCCTGGCGCGTGGCCTGGCGGCGCGGCTGCATGAACCACGCGCCGCGGCTGTACGCTATGACGGGCGAGCGGGACGGGTGATTGTCGAATTGACCAACGGCTGCACCTTCGCCTTTCCCCCGAAGTTGGCCCAAGGGTTGGAAGCTGCGACCGAGGAGCAGCTCTCCCAGGTCGAAGTGCTCGGGGCCGGCTCCGGGCTGCACTGGGAGGCACTTGATGCCGATCTGTCCGTCCCAGGCCTGCTAGCCGGTTTGTTCGGGACAAGAGCCTACCTCGCCCAACAGGCCGGGCGCGCGACGTCCCCCGCCAAGGCTGCGGCAGCACGAGCAAATGGCACCAAGGGTGGGCGACCCCGCCGCGCCGCCCATTCGTGATACACTATGGGCGATAGTGTAACAGGGTTCAGGCAGCCGCTGCCTTGGCCGGATCGCCGAGCAGCGGGTACTGCGTCGTGCTGCCGACACACAGCTCCAGTTCACAGGTACCGTCCACGCCATCGAACAACGCCGCGGGTAGTCGTGCGTTGCCGTCGGTCCAGCGGAAGCCATTGTCCGCCTCGAACAGATGAAAGCGGGGTCACGACAAGAGTAGTTCGCAGGTGTCCGGAATCAGTGAACACAAGGGCAACGATGTAGATCGCCGCGTGTTCAGTAGCGCTATCAGGGGTCGGATCACGCGGCTGAGGCGGCATCCCTGATCCTCATAATGGTCTGGCGGCTGGTCTTAAAGGCGCGCGACAGCGCCGACACGCCGGCTCCGTCCTTCAGGCGCTGCGCCACGTCCCTGCGCTGCTCATCGGTGAGGCTGGCGGGCCGCCCCAGCGTTTTGCCTTCGGCTTTCGCCCGGTTGAGGCCGGCCTGGGTGCGCTCGATAAGGAGGTCGCGTTCGAACTCGGCCACGGCGTTGATGACATGCATGGTCAGCTTACCGGTCGAACTGGCGAGGTCGACACCGCCCAGAGCGAGGCAGTGCACCCGCACGCCGATTCTGGCAAGTTTGGCGACGGTGCTGCTGACGTCCATGGCATTGCGGCCGAGGCGGTCAAGTTTTGTGACGATGAGGACGTCGTCGGGTTCGAGCCGGTCGAGCAAGCGAGTGAAGCCCCGGCGCTGCGCCGTGGCGACGCTGCCCGAGATCGTTTCGGTCACCACCCGACGCGGTTCGACCTTGAAGCCAGCGGCCTGGATCTCCTGGATCTGGTTGTCAGTTGTCTGGCTGGTTGTCGAGACGCGGACATAAGCAAAGGTGCGGGGCATGGGCGATTCCGCCCGGAAAGGGTGTCCGGAATATGGACCGGGTCCAAAATACTGTAAAGCTAGTTTTCGGACAGGGCGCTGGGGGCTGTCCGCAACCGGTCGATTCTGGACAGGCCTGCCAAGCCGTTGATCCGTAGGAATGGCCACTGAACGCGTCTTCTGAAACTAAAACAGTCCAGGCCCGTGGTCGAATGGACACCGACCGTATAGCCAAGCTTCGGTGCCGATGATGGCGATAGACGCAACATTTTCTGAAGGACAACCATGGCGCAGCGGCCATTGCTCAAAGCCGATTGGTGGGTCGCTCTTCTTGGAGTGCCGACGGACGAGGAGACATTGATCAAGCACTATACTCTCACTCAGACAGAACTCGACCTGGTGCAGGCAAAGACAACGGCCTACAATCAGCTCGGACTGGCGATTCAGCTTTGCCTCATTCGCCACCTCGGTCGATCCTGGCACTACGAAGAGCTGTTGCCCGCACCGATGGTCGCTTTCGTCGCCGAGCAGATCGACGTCCAGACCACGATGCTGGCCGAATACGGCAGGCGAAGCCAGAGCCGGCGTGAGCACGCAATCGAGGCACAGCGCCATCTCGGGCTGCATCCGGCCGGTCGCGAGGACCGGCGCGCAGCACTTCTGGCGGCGATCACCACGGCCGCCGCGACCGACCAGGGCAAGCCGATCGCCGAGGCGGTCATCGCCGCCTTCCGGGAGCGCCATTCACTGCTGCCGGCTGCCGGCACACTCGATCGTATCGGCCGGGCCGGACGAGCGGTTGCGCGCAAGCGGATGGAAGCGTCCCTTCTGGATGGCTTCACGTCCGAGAAGCTGGCCACGCTCGATGGGCTGCTCATCATCGATCCCGTTATCCGGCAGACCCGCTTCGCCTGGCTGCGGGCCTTACCGGAGGCGCCCAGCGAGAAGAATCTGCTCGCCCTGATCGAACGGTTGAGCTTCGTCCGGGCGTTCGACCTTGATCCGCAGCGCCGCACACGCATCCATCCGGACCGCTGGGACCAGCTGGTGCGTGAGGGCATGGTGACGCCGAGCTGGCTTGCGGAAGACTTCAACACCGGCCGCCGGCGCGCGCTGGTCGCGGCGCAGCTGATCGAGATGACCAGCAAGCTGACCGATGCCACGATCACCATGTTCTGCCGGCTGATCGCCCGCCTCTTCACCAAGTCGAAGGCCCGGCAGGACCGGCGGCATCTCGATGATCGCAAGGAGACGGGCCGGCTGCTGCGGATGTTCGGCGACACGCTGCGCGTGCTCACCGAAACCAACGAGACTGGTGAAGACACCTTCAAAGTTCTTGATCGCGAGATTGGCTGGGATCGCCTGGTCCAGGCCCGGGTGGACGTCGAAGGTTTGGCCACGACCGCCGAGGCCGATCCCCTGCTCGGCGCCGCCGAGCGCTATTCCTGGGTCCGCCGCTATGTGCCCAAGCTGCTCGAGGCCTTCACCTTCCGGTCTGCCCGGACGCCTGACCCGCTGCTGGCGGCGATCGAGCTCTTGCGACAGCTCAATCGGGATGATCGCCGCGGGTTGCCGGCCAAGGTGCCTCTCGGTCATCTCACTCAGAAAGTTCGCAAGCTCATCGCCGCCGATGGCAAGCGGGACCGGCGTCTCTGGGAGATCGCCACCCTCGCCGTGCTGCGTGAACGCCTGCGGTCGGGCGACGTCTGGGTCGAGGGTGGCCGGGCCTTCTGCCCCCTGGAGACTCAGCTCATGGCGAACCCAAACTTCGCGGCACGCAAGGCGGCAGGCGATCTGCGGCTCGGCGTCCCGCACGACGCCGATGCCTGGATTGCCGAAAAGCAGCGGGAGCTGGACTTCAAGCTGAAGAAACTGAACTACCAGGCCCGGACCGGCAAGCTGGCCGGCATCCGCCTGGTCAATGGCGTCCTGACCATCTCGAAAGAGCGCACCAAGGTGCCGAAGGCGAAGGTCGAGGCAGCGAAATGGCTGATCCTCGACCGAATGCCGCAGATCGATATCACCGATCTCCTGGCTGAGGCCAACACCTGGACCGGCTTTGCCCACTGCTTTACCCATCTGCGCACCGGCGACGACGTCCGGCACACCCCTGCGCTGCTGGCGGCAATCCTCGGCGACGGGACAAATCTCGGCGCCAAGCGCATGGCCGACGCCTCGGCCGGGATCAGCGAGCGGCAGATCACCTGGGCCCGGCTGTTCCACATCCGGCCCGAGACCTACAAATCGGCCCTGGCTGCGATCATCAACACCCATCTGGCGCATCCTTTCGCCAAGCTCTGGGGCAACGGCTCGACCTCCTCCTCAGATGGCCAGTTCTTTCGCGCCGCCGGCCGCGGCGCCAAGCGTAGCGACGTCAACGCCCATTACAGCGGCGATCCCGGCGGCAAGTTCTACACCTGGATCTCCGATCAGTTCGGCCACTTCCACATCCTGCCGATGGGCGCCGCCGATGATGAAGCCGTCTATGTGCTCGACGGGCTATACGGACATGAGAGCAAAATCGACATTGACGAGCATTACGTCGACACCGGCGGCGCCAGCGACCATGTCTTCAGCTTGTTTACACTGTGCGGAAAGCGCGTCGCCCCGCGGCTGCGCGATCTCAAGGATTGGCGCCTGCACGGCTTCGAAGGCGCGGATGCCTACCCGGCCATCAAGGATCACGTCGGCGACCGTATCAATGCCGCCGCGATCCGCGAGGGCTGGGATGAAGCGTTGCGCGCCGGCGTCTCGATCGTGGACCGGCTCGTCGTGCCGTCTACCTTGCTGAAAAAGCTCGCAGCCTTGCCGAAAACGAACACGCTGTCGCGCGCGCTGCGTGAGATCGGCCGGATCGAACGGACCCTGTTCATGACCGAATGGTACTCCAGCCCACAGCTGCGCGACCGCTGCCGGGCCGGGCTGAACAAAGGCGAGGCCGGCAACAAGCTGACCCGGGCCGTCTTCTTCCACGAGCGCGGCGAAATCCGCGACGGCTCCTTCGAGAGCCAGGCTTTCCGTGCTTCCGGCCTCAACCTGGTGGTCAGCGCCATCATCTTGTGGAACACCGTTTACCTGTCTCGTGTCGTCGAGAGCCTGCGGGCCGAAGGGCACGACCTGCCGGATCACATAATTCGCCACGTCTCACCGCAGATCTGGGAGCACATCAACCTCACCGGTATCTACGACTGGAGGGGCGAGGCCCAGCAAAAAGGCACCTTCCGCCCGCTGCGCGCCGCCCAAGAGAAATTACGTGGTGCCGCCTGAGCAGGGCAAGACGGTGAAATCAGTGGTCATGGTTTGTTCACTGATTCCGGACACCTACGCACTACTCTTGTCATGACCCCTGTTCAGGCCGGTTCGAGGAGCCGGCGCGGTCGCTCGGTTGGCGGCGCACGGTTCGTGGCGGGTCGATGGACTGGTCGGGCCAAACCCAGGTGCCGTTCGCGGTCCGCGAAGCCGCCAGTGCGATCACGCGACCGCGGCCGCGGTCTGGCGTGGCGTGACTTTCCACTGAACCGGGGAGTTTTCTCCATCTACCCAGGGTATTTTTCCGGTGAACGCGGCGATTTTTCCGGCTGGGTGAGGCGCTCCGGCGCGATTTTCCGGCCAAAGCGGACACGGGACAAGCGCAGGAGCCGTTGATCATGAGCCCCGTCTGAGCGCCGCTCAGCTCCGCTTGCGGTCCGTGCGGATGGTTTTCCTAGCGTCTACGCGGAGCCGGAGTTCCTTGCCCGCCTTGAAGAACGGAACCGATTTCGCATCCACCGCGACCGCCTCTCCGGTCCTGGGATTGCGTCCAGCGCGCGGGTCGCGCCGTCTGACGGTAAAGGCGCCAAAGCCGCGCAGTTCGACCCGATCGCCGCGCACCAGCGCCGCTGCGATCCCAGCGAAAATCGTCGCCACGATGCTTTCGACATCCTCAGCGCGGAGCTGCGTATTGGCGGCCGCCAGTTCTGCAATCAGTTCGGATCTGGTCAACGCGCCCGCTGCTATCGGTTTCCGGAACGATGCCGGGTAGATATGGACGGGTCAATAGGCTCGCCCGCTGGCGCGTTCTCGCCCACGCCATAGGCGCACCGTGATAGACCCGGCACATGCCGGACCAGGACACCCTGTATCACCGCCTGTTTGACCACCCGGAGATGGTGGCTCAGCTGCTCCGTGAGTTCGTCGCCGGCCCCTGGCTCGACGACCTCGATCTCGACGGAATGACGCGCGAGAACGCCAAATACCATGCCGCGACCGGCGACCGCCGCGAAGGCGACATGGTCTGGCGCATTCCCCGCCGCGATGGCGGCGACGCCTACCTGATGCTGCTGCTGGAGTTTCAGTCCACCTCTGACCACTGGATGGCGCTGCGCGTGCTGACCTATGCCAGCCTGCTGTGGCAGCATCTGGTGAACGGGAAACGCCTGCCGCCCGACGGCAGGCTGCCGCCGATCCTGCCGGTCGTGCTGTACAACGGTGACCGGCGCTGGGGGGCGCCGCTGGCGCTGCACCAACTCGTCGGGTTGTCCGGTGATTCACCCTTGTGGCCATGGCAGCCGGCGATGCGCTATCAGATCGTGGACGAAGGCGCCTTTCCCGAGGACGATCTGGCCGGTCGCGATGCGTTGCTGGCGTTGCTGTTCCGGCTGGAGAGTTCGCCTGACCCGGTGCAGGTCGTCGTTCTGACGGACGCGGTGCTGGCGTGGTTCCGGCGTCATCCGGGGTTCGAGCGGCTGCGGCCGGTCTTTGTCGATATGCTGGGTGCCATCCTGGCGCCGCTGGGCCCGGACGTTCGGGTGCCGGACGAGTTGTTGGAGATCAGGAACATGCTGGCGACGCGCGCGGAAGCCTGGGAGCAGAAGCTGCAACAGCGGGTGCGGGAAGGCGAGCAAAGGGCCGAGCAGCGGGGCCGTCAGGAGGGTGAGCAAAAGGGCCGTCAGGAAGGTGAGGCGGCGATCCTGCGGCGCCAGTTGGAGCGCCGGTTCGGTGCGCTGCCGGACTGGGCCCGCGATCGTATCGCCGCCGCCGACACCGCGGCGCTGGAAGAATGGGGCCTGCGTGTGCTCGATGCCGGCAGTCTCGACGACGTGCTGGCCTAGCGCCGTCGCGCCGGGCATGGCCGGGCCGGCGGCACCGGATCGCTGCGCACACCGCCGGATCGCCGCAGCGCCTTGATTTGTCGTCCTTTCCTCCCCTCTCACGGGTCTGTGATCTGAACCGTCCAGTGCCGGGCGATACCGCGAGACGACTCGCCTGAGCGGGCCGCGGGACCGGCAACGTCGCCGGGTCTATGCCTGGGAAGACCGCGTCGTCACACCATGCGATCCGACTATCCTGCCCTTCTCATCTGCCCAGGCGGTGGTCGATGCGATCTGGTCGGACATGGGTTTGCGCCACCCGCCCGCGGTCGTGCCTCTGTCGCGACGAGCGACCGCAACGATTGCTCGGGCGAACCGGCTTTCGATCTCGCTTGCAGACCGGACACCGTCGTGGTGCGTGTTGCATGAATTGGCTCATGCGATGACGAGCGACGCAGATGGACGGTCCGACGGACACGGGCCGTTGTTCGTGGGTGTCTACGTCCAGCTGATCGTGCGCTACCTGCGGCTTGATCCGCTGACCCTGATTGCTTCACTGCAGGCTGCCGGGATCGAGGTCGCCCGCGACGCACGCCCGGTATTCGTCGACTGCTGAACCGCGCTCGCCCTACGCGGTCAGCGTCGGTGGGCATCCTTCGGGCGACTTCGGCGATACAGCGTGCCCGCGGAGATCAGGAGGCGCGATAATCGCGTAAAAATGGCCGACACGAGGATTCCCGAATCATCCCCATTTGCGATCTAATGTCCGGATGAATGCCATCATTCCAATCCACCCGCCCGCCGCGCTTTGGGATCGTTACGTCTCGCTGCTACCCAACCTCAAGCTGCTGGTGCGCCTCAAGAGCCTGCTGGTCCCGCCCGTGACGAAGTCCGACTTCGTGGAGTGCCTGAAGGCAGCCGGGTCGCGAACACCGGATGGCAGGGCCTGGACGGTCGCCTCGGTCAGCAGCTGGTGCGACGAACTTCGCCGTCCGGGACTGCTGACAGCGGACGACGGATGCCCGCCGGACCTGCTCTGTCAGGTGGCGGCCGACGCCGGGGCGTCCGAGGATGCCCCGGCACTGGTCACGGCGATCCGCCAGTTATTCCCCGCCCGGACCAGAAGCATCTACTCCTATTCGTACTCCGACACGACCCGCCGGGACGCGATGTACCGCCTGATCCGGCTGGCGGTCTATACCAACGACGCGGCCGAGTTCATCGCGAACCGCGAGCTCTGCGACCAGGCGTTCGGCCCGCGGACCACGCTGCGGTTTCTGGACACCACGTTTTCCGGCGTGCCGCTGGAGACGGACTGGATCGCCAGCCGCCATCCCGCCATCCGGACGCTGCTGCTGGAAGCCAGGCTCAACGCCTTTGTCGTGACGGGCCAGGACGGCCCGGACATGCCGCAGACGATCGCCTTGGCCCGGAAGCAACAGGGCCTGACGGGTTTCGGCGAGATCAGAACCCAGCTTCTGCGATGCGATCTGCTGGCCGGCCGGGTGGACCATTTGCGGGCGGCATCGACGGCGATCGGCAGCCACACCTCGGAAACGCGCCAGGCACTGGAAGGCGCGATCGCGTTCCTGGAGGGGCACAACGACGCGGCGCTGAAGTTCTACCGCGACGCCCTGAAGCTGCGTCGCAAGCGTCTCGGCAAGCGGAAGGCGTTCCTGGAACACGAGCATCGGGTGCTGTTCCTGATGGCCCTGCTGCGTGCCAACGACGCCGGACTCCACACCGAGATCCAGACCGGGATCGAATCCGCGATATCCGAGTTCGACGCGGCGGCACTTGAAGGCGGCTTACAGGCGGGGATACAGGCGGTGCAGGCCATGCTCTGTCTGGTCCAGGGCATGGAGGCGAAGGCGCGCGACCTGGTTGGCCGGCTGCGCAAGGCGATGCCGGACGCGCCGTTCGCCGCCGCCTGCGTGGTGCTGGCGGAACACGCGGTGGATCCGGCCCGGTCCCGCAAACACCGCGCCGATCTTGCCATCCGCTTCGAGCAATTTCGCAAAACGATGCCGCTGATTGCCGGCATATACGCTGAAATTCTGGCCGAGGTGGCGGCGCAGCCAGGCCCCTACAAGACCTGGTTTGCTGAACGCGGTGGTGTGGCATTCACGAAGATCATCCAGATGCTGCAGCCCTGGGAGCGGGCGCTGGAATACCTGGGCGCCTTCCTTGGCAACAGGGACGCCGCGGATGATGCCGCGCCGGCACCGCGTAAATCCAAGCGTCTGGTCTGGTTCCTCGATCCGGAAACGCGGGATGTAACGGTCGCAGAACAGTGGGTGAAGGGTCACGACGGCTGGAGCGACGGGCGGGTGGTGGCGATGAAGCGGCTGTATGAGCAGGACCCGCGGCTCGACTACCTGACACCCCAGGACCGCACGGCGTTGCATACGATCCGGCGGGGAACCGAGACCAGGTACGGTGAGGCAACCTACGAATTCGACCACCCCCGCACGATCGCCGCCCTGGTCGGGCATCCGGCCGTGTTCCACGCCGGTCAGCGGGCGCAGCAACTCGAACTCGTATCCTATCCGCTGGAACTGCTGGTCAGCGAGGAACGCGGCGGCTACCGCATCGCGCTGTCGCACACGGCGGCGGAACCGACAGTGTTCCTGGAGGCGGAAACCCTGACGCGCTACCGGGTGATCGAATTTCCCCAGAAAATGCTGGCGGTGCAGGAGATCCTGGGCGAGCGCGGCCTGACAGTCCCCGCCGCCGCGCGCGACCAGGTGGTTGCGATGGTCCGCCGCAACAGCCCGACGCTGCCGATCCGCGCCGAGATTGCCGAAATCGAGCAGCCCGGGATCGAGGGACAGTTCACTCCGGTCGTCCAGTTGCTGCCATACGAGGCCGGCCTGAAGCTGGCGTTGCTCGCCCGCCCGTTCGGCGCCAACGGCCCCGCCTATGTCGCCGGACTGGGTGGCCGCTCCGTCCTGGCCACCGTCGGCGGCCAGCAGCTTCGCGCCAACCGCGATCTGCCGCGTGAACTGGCGGAGCGGAGCGCGCTGATCGAGGCCTGCCCCACCCTGCGCGACCGTGGCGGCGCCGATGTGCATGAACTGGTGATCGAGGACCTGGAAGGCTGCCTCGAACTGCTGCTGGAACTGCGCTCCTATGCCGGTCCGGTGTCGGTGGAATGGCCGGAAGGCCGCACCATCCGGGTCAGCCCGGTTGAACCCGGCAAGCTCAACCTGCGGGTGGCGCAGGACCGCGACTGGTTCAGTGTCGACGGCTCTGTCGCACTGGATGAAGACCAGGTGCTGGAGATGCGCTTCCTGCTGGAGCGTCTGGATCGGATTCAAGGCCGCTTCATCCCGCTGGGCGACGGCCGCTTCGTCGCGCTGACCCGGCAGTTGCAGACGCAGTTGCAGCGGCTGGCGGCGGTGTCGGAGCCGCACAAGACCGGGCGGCGGGTGCACGCGCGGGGCGCCCCGGCGCTGGATGCGGTGCTGGAAGACGCCGGCACGGTCAAGGCCGACGCCGCCTGGAAGAAACACATCGCCCGCATCCGCGCGGCCGAGGGCTGGACGCCGGCCCTGCCGCCGACGCTGCAAGCGGAATTGCGCGACTACCAGGTGGAAGGGTTCGTCTGGCTCTCCCGCCTCGCGCGCTGGGGTGCCGGCGCCTGCCTGGCCGACGACATGGGCCTGGGCAAGACGGTGCAGGCGATCGCGGTCATGCTGGACCGCGCCGAGGAAGGGGCGTGCCTCGTCGTCGCGCCCACCTCCGTCGCCCCCAACTGGCAGGCCGAGATCGCTCGGTTTGCGCCGACACTGCGCACCCACCGGCTGCCGGCGACCGGCGACCGCGCGGACCTGATCGCCGGGCTGGGGGCGCGGGACGTGCTGGTGTGCAGTTACGGGCTGCTGCACCAGTCCGCCGACCTGCTGTCGGGCCGGCCGTGGCAGATGGTGGTGCTGGACGAGGCGCAGGCGATCAAGAATGCCGAAACCAAGCGGGCGCAGGCGGTTCAGTCGTTGCAGGCCGGCTTCCGCCTGGCGCTGACCGGCACGCCGGTGGAGAACTACCTGGACGAACTCTGGAGCCTGTTCAGCTTCGTCAATCCCGGCGTGCTGGGGTCGCGTGAGGGGTTTCAGAAACGGTTCGCCCGGCCGATCGAGCGCGACAAGGACCCGCATGCCCGCCAGGCGCTGCGGGCGCTGATCCGTCCGTTCCTGCTGCGCCGGACCAAGGCCGCGGTGCTGAGCGAACTGCCGCCGCGGACGGAGCAGACGCTGAATGTCGAGATGACCGAGGCGGAGCGGGCATTCTACGAGGCGTTGCGGCAGCGCTCGCTGGAGCGGATCGAGGCGCTGGACACGCCGAAGGGCCAGCGGAAGATCCAGATTCTGGCCGAGATCACCCGGCTGCGGCGGGCCTGCTGTAACCCGGCGCTGATCGACCCCGCCGCCGAGGTGCCGAGCGGCAAGCTGGACGCGTTTCTTGAACTGGTGGACGAACTGATCCGCAACCGGCATCGGGCGCTGGTGTTCAGCCAGTTCGTCGGGCATCTGGACCTGGTGCGGGCGGCACTGGATGCGCGCGGCGTGCGCTACGAATACCTCGATGGCAGCACGCCGTCGGCGGAGCGGGAGCGGCGTGTGGCGGCGTTCCAGGCGGGCGGGGCGGATCTGTTCCTGATCAGCCTGCGCGCCGGCGGCACCGGGCTGAACCTGACGGCGGCGGATTATGTCGTGCATCTCGATCCGTGGTGGAACCCGGCGGTCGAGGATCAGGCGTCGGACCGGGCGCACCGCATCGGGCAGGAGCGGCCGGTGACGATCTACCGCCTGATCATGCAGGACAGTATCGAGCAGCGGATTCTGCAACTTCACCGCGACAAGCGCGATCTGGCGTCGGAACTGCTGGATGGGTCGGAGACGGCGGCGCGGCTGAGCGAGGAGGCGTTGCTGGAGCTGATCCGGGGGTGAGACTAGCGGCGTACGGTGTCCAAAAATGGCGGTGTCCAGAGATGGTCCGCGGATGGGCACGCGGCGGGGCAGGGGAGGGACCCGGATCAAGACGCCTCATCGGCTGTGGCTGTCCTGCGGTCCAGGAAACATGACGGCGGCTGCCTGTGCAGATCCGGCCAAGTTTGATATGCTGCGTTTGGAATTAGGATACCGAGAGACCATGAGCATCGTGCAGGTTCAACTGCCGGACGAGCTTAAATCCATGATCGACCGTCAGGTCGCCGAAGGGCATGCCGCGTCCGAAGCGGACTACGTCGCCGAGGCGCTGCGCCTCTACGCTGACCTCCTGGATTCCGATGATGAGATCGCTGAAATCGTCGAACGTGCCGAAGCTGATATTGCGGCCGGACGTTACGTGACGGTGAGGACCGGGGCGGACAGTGAGGTGTTGCACGAGGCCGCCATGGATCGCTTGCGCATGCGGCTGGCGACCGACGCTTCGCGTTGAACTACCGGCTTCTCGGCGGCGCTGAGGACGACATCGATCGCATCCTGCTTCGCAGTGCCCGTGACTGGGGCTTCGAAGCCGCCGCCCGCTACGACCGGCTTATGCGCGCCGTGTTCTCGGCCGTGGCAGAGTTCCCGGCTCGACTTGGCTCGCGGGAAGTCGCCGGTGCCCGTGTCTATCCGCTCCGGCTCGGCCGTCATCTTGTCGCCCCTGAGCAGCGCGTCGGCCGGCCGCGCCATCTGGTGGTTTACCGTGTCGGCACGGATGGCGTGGTCGAAATCCTTGGCCTGGCGCATGATCGCATGCTGCTGGACCGCGCCGCCCGGCGGATGCAGCGTGATGCCGAAGGCTGACGCCGCGACGTGGTCCTGGCGTTATCGTGACCGTGAGTGCTGGACCCGAATCGCGGCAAGCGCTCCGTGAACGACCCCTCAGACCTGGCTTGGGCTGAGGCGGTCCACCTGAAAGCCGCACGATCACGCCCCGCGCGGCCGCGGTCTCATGCGGCCTGAATGTCCACCGAACGCGGGACTTTTTCCACCTGATCCGGGCAATTTTCCGGCGAACATGGAGATTTTTCCGACGGGATGACGCATGTCAGCGTGGCTTTCCGCCCAACTCGGGGCGGAAGGCCCATCCATACGAAAACGTACGGTAAGAAACGTGAACACGGACAAGGTTCCTGCGATTTTGGCCGGCGGAACCTGGATTTAGTGCGGCTCCGACACAGACTGCCGGTTTATTGCGTGCAATCATGGCGTGCAATATGCATTGGACGCGATATAGGTGCCCCGAGGGGATTCTTGCACGCAATAAACCGGGGTGCTAACGCGGGGGATGACTTTGCGTGCAATACAAACATCGGCGGCTAGTGCGGACGGGCCGGATTGGATGGCGGCGTTCCTCGCCAGCCTGGCCAAGGACGACCTCGCGCCTGCCACGCTTCGCGGTTATCGTTACGATCTGCAGCACTTCCTGGCCTGGCGCCGAAGCATCGAGGATGCCCCGTTCACCGTCGAGGCGCTTGCCGAGTACGATCTGATCGCCTACCGGCAGCATATGGTCGTGGCCGGCCGGCGGCCGGCCACGGTCAA
>Ga0302276_10003096_pt1 | contig 14485 bp, 4 predicted proteins | sample III_Bog_N2_3_FD_198768 | JGI IMG/M metagenome (GOLD analysis project Ga0302276, IMG submission 198768) | Peat permafrost microbial communities from Stordalen Mire near Abisko, Sweden - III_Bog_N2_3 | ecosystem: Environmental > Terrestrial > Soil > Wetlands > Peat | place: Sweden: Abisko...
AATGGTGGCTGAAGATATTTATCGCAATACCATTTATTGTCATCGGTGGTGGCTTCGGCAGCATCATGGCTTTCTTGATTTGGCGAGACTTAAGGAAATAGAATTTCAAATTAAGCCTCTGCTTCTGCCATTTCGTAAAGTCCAGAATAGTTTTTCAACCACGGACCTGCCGCGAAGGGGCGCGAGCACGGCGGGTTGAACACGGATAGCATCCGTAGATTTCGCAAACAATTCAAATCCCCACGGTTGTTTTATCCCGCCGCATCCAGTCGCAGCAGGCAATGGCCGAAATCCACCACCGGTTGGCCGGGCGTGGGAAGATATTGCCGCACGAGTTGATAGACGCCGCCACGTCCACGCTCCAGCAACCCCGCCCGGTGCAAGACCTGTAGATGTTTGATGCCGTTTTCGTAGCTGCAGCCGCCGACCGCCGCAAGTTCGGCAATCGTCCGCACCTCGCCGCAGGTCAATTCCTTGAGCATTTTCCAGCGGGACAACTGGCTGATGGCCCGAAGCGATTGTTGGAGGTTGGGCAACGGCCTGCCCGCGACATTTTTGGGAGTTCCGGCATCTGGATTCATGCGGAAAACCTTAAAAACCGAGCATCTGGATGTCAATAACGGATTTCTTCTTCTGTCGGCGGGATGGATTTTTATTCAAGCAGGAATGCTTTTTAATTAAGCAGTATAGATTATTACTTCGGCGGGATGGAAATGTAATGCGGCGGGAATGCTTCTTTAATCGGCGGGAACGCTGTATTTGTCGGCGGGAACGCTCTTTAAGACGACGGGATTGCTTTATATATCGGCGGGAGTGCTTTTTCTTTCGGCAGGATGGCCTTTTACTCCGGCGTGGTCGCTTTTGGTGTCGGCGGGGTTGCCGTTTATCATGGCAAGGAATCAAATCTCAACGACATGTTTGTGGGACGGCACGATGACTTCGGCTTTCGGCTTCATCACGCGTCCGCTTTCCGATGTGGCGATTCAACAGTTCACGATTTAGCGAACCACGCTTTACGTTTCATCGCCAATGGAGTATTTATCCAGCCATGCAAAATTATTACGTTCCGATTGTTGTGGAGCAGACAGGTCGCGGCGAGCGCAGCTGGGATATTTATTCGCGGCTGCTGGTTGACAGGATTATTTTTGTCGGCACGGCGGTGGACGACAATGTGGCAAACGTCCTCATCGCGCAGCTTTTGTTCCTCCAGATGTCCGATCCGAAGAAGGACATCCATCTCTACATCAATTCGCCCGGCGGCAGCGTCACGGCGGGTCTGGCGATTTACGACACGATGCAATATCTCACCTGCGACGTGAACACCTACTGCGTGGGCCAGGCGGCGAGCATGGGCGCGGTGCTGCTATGCGCTGGCACGAAGGGCAAACGCTATTCGCTGCCGAACTCGAACATCATGATCCATCAGGTGCTCGGCGGCGCGGAAGGCCAGGCCAGCGACGTGGAAATCCGCGTGAAGCACATGCTCAAGCTGAAGAACACTTTGAACGCGATTCTCGCCAAGCACACGGGCCAGACGGTGGAGCAGGTAGAGAAGGATTGCGACCGCGACAATTTCATGAGCGCCGACGAAGCCAAGAAATACGGGCTGGTGGACATGGTGGTGCAGTCGCGCAAGGAAATTCCCGGCTTGGAAAAAGTTTAGCGGCAAGGTCCCACCTTGGACGCAGGAGCCGGTAGCCATCAATCGCCGCCGGTATTTTGGCTATCGCATTGCGCTAGAAATTGTAGCTGATGCCGGCGTGAACGAAGATGGACTGGCTCAAGTCCAGTTCCACGGTGCGCCCGCCGAAGTTATGGTCATAGACGCCGAGGTCTTGAAACTGCACGCCGGCTTCCAAACCCCAGCGGTCGTTGAACTGATAGGCCGCCTGCAGGCCGACGTAATAACCCCAGAGCAGTTCCGTGTCGCTGCCGCCGCCCTGGGCGGTGATGGAACCAGCCCCGCCGGGCAAAGTGAGCGTCTCGGTCCAAGCGGCGTTGCCATGGAGCAAACCCATGGCCAGGCCGCCGGAAAGATGGAGGCTCCAGCGGGTGGAAACCGGCATTTCAATGTAAGGCCCGACGCGAAACCCCCAGAGGTTGGCGTCAAAATGCTGCTGCGCAACGAAGGTGCCCACCACCGTGCGATAAGCCGGCGGCAGATTGGGATTGAAATTCAAGATGAAGTCGTTGCCTCCGGGACCGCCGGGGCCGCGGCCGCCCTGGTAGGGCAACTGTTCCGCCGGCGGCAGGGTGCCCGGCTGGAAACTGTAAGTGTCGGTCTGTGTGGCGAACCGCGCGTTGTAAGTGCCGCCGCTGTTGAATTCGATGGGCAGCCAGTTGACGGCAAATTCCAGGCCATAGCGCAGTTGACGCCAATCTTCCTTGAGGCCGATTTCGTAGTTGTAGGTGATTTCCGCGCCGACGCCGGCCGGATCGTCGCCGGAATTTTCCGATGGCAGGCCGGAGACGGTGGTGCGGTTGAAGGAGACGGTGCTGTTCGCGGTATTCACCTGGCTGGCATCCACATAGCCCCAGTAATACGTCAGACCATCATGACTGCCGCTGATATCGGGATAGACGTAGCCGTTGTCGTAATTGTAAGGATCGCCGTTGGGCGTGCGGCGGCCGGCGCTGAACGGCGCGCCGGTGAGAAAGCCACTGCCGGTGCCCTTGAACCGGCCCTGGATGTTCAGGCCGAAGCGCAGCGACAACGTCACCCGGTTGGTGGAATTCAAATACGTCTGCAAATCCTGCTCGGCGGAGACGGCGGTCGCCAGCAGCAGCACGCCGGAAACCGGCACGGTCCAGGCTCGATGGTTTTTGTTCATGCGGATAAATCAGTTTAGTTTTGGATGACGCGGTAAAACCGGTTGGTGGCGGTCATCGGGCTACTGGCCGTTTTCGGCGGACCGTCGTCATACCATTGCGTAACGTTGGCGGTGGCGGTGAAGGTCGGCACCGACACCTGCCACAGCGAAGCCGACAGCGCATTCGCATAGATGACAGTATAGTTCTTGCCGATCACCGTGGGGAAGCCGAGGAAAATGCGCGTGCCTTTCCGCAGGTCGGTATGAATGTTGACGCCGGCGATGAACCCGTTGGTGGGCGCGACGGCCGGCGGCGGCACCACCGTAAGCCATTCCACCGTGAAAGTGTTGGTGAACGCGACGCGATACGGATTGTAAAACTCCAGCGCGAAGCTGACCGAGCCGGCGGGATTCACCGGATAATTATATTGGACATACGGCACGCCGCTACTATTGGTGGCGGAGGCGTTCCACAACGTCACCGGCGTCGCGCCCGCCGGCAGGCCGAACACATACAGCCGGACGCCGGGCACGGCGACCGTTCCCTGGTTCGTCACCACCACCGTTTGTTCATACAAGCCGTCCTGCCGGTTCAAGACATTGGTGCCGGCAACGAGAATTGCCAATTGCGGGAGCGCCACCAGCGTTTGCGCCTGCGACGCCGGCAGCACGCCGGTGTTATTCGTCGGATTCGGATCGGCCGTCGCCGCGACCGCCGAGGCGATTTCGGGAAACGTGCCGACGGCCAGCGACCGGACGGTGAAGGTGTAATTCGTTACGCCGCCCACCGGCAGGGAAACAATCGGCGGCCAGGTGATGGTCAGGTGGTTCGACGTGCCGCCGGACGAGGCGGAGACGAACAGCAGATTCGCGGGCAGGCTGTCGGAAACCACGATGTTGGACGCGACCGACGGGCCGGCGTTGGTCACGGTGACGGTATAGACAATGTTGCTGCCGAGAATTGCCGAAGCGGGCCCGGCCAGCAGTGCCGCCAAATCCGCCGACGGCACGATCTTGGTGGCGACACGCGACGTCGCGAGCGAACCGTTGTTATTCGTCGGATTCGGATCAGCCACCGGCGATGTGGCGGCGGCGATGTTCAGGAAGGAATTCACCGAGGCCGGCGCGAGCAGCGTGACATTGAACGTCGTCGCCGTTCGGGGTGCCAGCGTCACGGCGCTCCACGTTACCACGCCGCCGTTGGTTGCGTAGCTGCCGGAAGCGCCCTGGAAAATTGCGCCCGCTGGCAAGGTGTCCGTCACCACCACATTCGTCGCGGTGGACGGACCGGCATTGGTCGCCGTGATGACATAGCTCACCAACTGCCCGGCAAAGACATTCGTGCCGCCGGCCTTGAACACTTGCACATCAGCCAGCGCGGAAACTACCGTGCGCGTCTGCGCGTTCGCCAGCGAACCGTCGTTGTTCGTCGGATTCAAATCCGGCGTCACCGCTGCGCCGGACGCGAGGTTGGTGAACGTGCCGCCTTCCGCCGCCAACGCCGTGACCGTGAGGTTCGTCACGCCATTGGCCGCCAGCGCGGGAAGGGTCCAGATCACAACATTATTTCCATTGGTGCCGCCCGCCGACGCGCTGACGAACGTGAAACCGACGGCGAGTTGGTTGGTGACAACCAAATTCGTGGCGCTAGCCGGGCCGAGATTTGTAACCGTCACGGTAAAGACGAGGTTGGAGCCGGCGACGCCGCTAGCCGGACCGGATTGCGCCACAGCCAGATCCGCCGCGGGCGTCACGGCAATGTTGACGGTGGCGGCAGGACTTTGGTTATAACCGTTGTTGACGCGGAAGGTGAAAGTGTCAGCGCCGGTGTAATTCACATTCGGCGTGTAAGTCACCGCGCCGGTATTCGTATTGATTGCCGTCAATGTGCCGTTCGCCGGGCTGGTCATGATGATGAAGGTCAGCGGCAGGTTCGCTGGATCGCTGCCGGTCAAGGTGATCGCTTTCGCCACATTCTCCGGGGTGCTAACGGCCTGGCCGGTGGCCGTCGGCGGCAGGTTGGTCACGTTCACGGTGATGAGCGAACGGTTGGTGCCGCCGACATTGTCAGTGATGGCGTAACCGATGGTCGCCACGCCGATAAAGTTCAGCGCCGGCACGAAGGTCACATTGGTGCCGACGATGGTCGCCGTCCCGTTCGTTGGATTGACCGCGATGATCGCCAGGCTGCCGCCGGGCGTGCGCAGGATGTCGTTGACCAGCGGGCTGAAACTGTTCGTGCTGTTTTCAGCCACGCTGTAAAGATCAGGATTCGCCTGGGGCGGCAAGTTTGTCACCGTCACCGTGATGAGCGAACTGTTCGTGCCACCGACGTTATCAACGATGGTGTAGCCAATCGTAGCCGTGCCGACGAAATTCGCCGACGGCGTAAAGATGACGTTGGTGCCGCTGATGGTCGCGGTGCCATTCGTCGGCGCGACGCCAATTATGGTCAGATTGCCACCCGGCGTGCGCAGAACGTCGTTCACCAGCGGGCTCAAGGTGTTCGTGGTGTTTTCGCCCAGCGCATAGCTGTCGGGATTGGCAACAGGCGGCACGTTGGTCACGGTCACGGTGACCAGCGTACTGTTGGTTCCGCCGATGCCGTCGGTGATCGTGTAGCCAATTGTCGCCACGCCAAGGAAATTCCCCGTCGGCGTGAAGATGATATTCGTGCCGGAAATGTTGGCGACACCGTTGGTCGGACTCACGCCGATGATCGTCAGGCTGCCGCCGAGCGTCGATACGACATCGTTCACCAGCGGGCTGAAGCTGTTCGTCGTGTTTTCCGCGATGGCATAGCCGTCAGGATTTGCCACCGGCGGAATGTTCGTCACGGTCACGGTGATCAGCGAACTGTTCGTCCCGCCCACACTGTCCGTGATCGTGTAACCGATGGTGGCAATGCCCACGAAATTTGAGGTCGGGGTGAAAAGGAGATTTGTTCCGTCATTTGCCACCACGCCATTGGTGGGACTCGCCAAAATAATCCGCAATTGCCCGTGCGGCGTTTTCAGCAAGTCATTCAACAACGGGGAGAAAAACCGGAAAGTATTTTCCGTCATGCCATAAGCATCTGGATTGGCCACCGGCGGAACATTCGTCACCGTCACCGTGATAAGTGAACTATTCGTCCCGCCGATGCCATCGGTGATGGTGTAGCCAATCGTCGCCGCACCGACAAAGTTCGTCGCCGGTGTGAAAACGAGGTTGGTGCCGGAAATCACGGCGATGCCATTCGTCGGACTTACGCCGATGATGGCCAGCGTTCCGCCCGGCGTCAGCACCATGTCATTGATCAGAGGGCTGAAGGTGTTCGTCGTGTTTTCCGCCATCGCGTAGCTGTCGGGATTTGCCACCGGCGGCAAGTTCGTCACATTCACCGTGACCAGCGCACTATTTGTCCCGCCAAGGCCATCGGTGATCGTGTAACCGATGGTGGCGGTGCCAACAAAATTCGGCGTCGGCGTGAAAATCACGTTTGTGCCGCTGATCGTCGCCGTGCCGTTCGTCGGACTGACGCTGACGATTGCCAATACGCCACCGGGCGTCCGCACCACATCATTCGTCAGCGGGCTGAAGGTGTTCGTCGTGTTCTCCGCCACGGCGTAGCTGTCCGGATTGGCAAGCGGCGGAACGTTCGTCACCGTTACCGTAATGAGCGAAACATTGGTGCCACCAATGCCATCGGTGATCGTGTAGCCAATCGTCGCCACGCCGATGAAATCCAGCGCCGGCGTGAAAACAACATTGGTGCCGCTGATCGTTGCCGCCCCATTCGTCGCCGTCACACTCACCAGCGATAAACTGCCGCCGGGCGTTCGCACGACATCGTTGAGCAGCGGACTGAAATGGTTCGTCGTGTTTTCGGCGATGGCGTAGCTGTCCGGATTCGCCACCGGCGGAATATTCGTCACCGTCACCGTGATCAGTGAACTGTTCGTCCCGCCAATGCCGTCGGTGATGGTGTAACCGATGGTGGCAAGGCCGGTGAAATTCAGCGTCGGTGTGAAAATCACATTCGTGCCGGAAATGCTGGCGGTGCCGTTCGTCGGACTGACGCCGATGATCGTCAGCGTGCCGCCCGGCGTGCGCAACACGTCGTTCACCAGCGGACTCAAAGTGTTCGTGCTGTTCTCGCTCACCGCGTAGCTGTCAGGATTTGCCGCCGGCGGAAGGTTCGTCACCGTGAGATTAACGGTCACGGTCGGGCTGCTGCTGTAACCGTTGTTGACGCGGAAGGTGAATGCATCCGCACCGATGTAATTCGCGTTTGGCGTATAGGTCACCGCGCCGGTGTTGGTGTTGATCGCCGTCAACACGCCGTTCGCCGGCCCGCTCACGATGATAAAGGTCAGCGGCAAACTCGTCGGATCATTGCCGGTCAATGTCAGCGCCTTTGCTGTGTTTTCCGTCAGGCTGGCCGACTGGCCAAACGCCGTCGGCGGCAGGTTCGTCACGGTCACCGTAATGAGCGAACTATTGGTGCCGCCAACATTGTCCGTGATCGTATAACCAACCGTCGCCGTGCCAACAAAATTCAGGGTCGGCGTGAATATCACGTTCGTGCCGCTGATTGTCGCCGTGCCATTCGTTGGGTTCACCGCGATGATCGTCAGATTGCCGCCCGGCGTCCGCACCACGTCATTCGTCAGCGGGCTGAAGGTGTTCGTCGTGTTCTCCGCCACGGCGTAGCTGTCCGGATTAGCCAACGGTGGAATATTGGTGATCGCCGTCACCACCGGCGGCGCCACGTTGTTCGTCGGCACCGGATCAAAAACCGGACTGCCACCGGTTGCGATGTTCGTCGCCGTGCCGCGCGCCGTCGAAATCACCGTCAACGTCAGGTTCGTGCCGGTGTGGGCCGCCAAGTCTCCGAAGGCGCTCCAGATCACCTGGCTCAATCCGTTCGTCGTGGTCACGGGCAGTGAACTGACGAACTGCAAACCGGCCGGCAGCGCATCCGTCACCGACAACGCAGTCGCCGTGGACGGGCCAAAATTCGTCACGGAAATCGTGTAAGTGAAATTCGTGCCGAAAACAATTCCCGCCGGACCGCTCTTGCTCACGCCCACGTCGGCCACCGGCGTCACCGCCGTGATCACCGGCGGCGTGACGTTGTTTGGCAAATTGGGATCGCTTATCGGCGAACTCACGCTGGCGGTGTTGGTCAGCGGGCCGGTGACCGGAGCCGTCACCACCAAAGTAACGGCGCTGATCTGGCCGTTTGTCAGCGCGCCCAGATTCCAACTCGCCACGCCATTATTCGAGACGCCGCCGCCCGTCGCGCTCACAAAAACCACGCCGACCGGCAAGGCGTCCGTCACCACCACACCGCTGGCGCCCGACGGGCCAAAGTTCGTCACGGAAATCGTGTAGCTCAAATTGCTCCCCGCATAAACCGTCGCCGCCGCCGTTTTGCCAATCGCCAGGTCGGCCAGCGCGGTGACATTGACCGTGATGACCGCCGTGGCCGTACCGCCATGGCCATCGCTGTTGGTATAAGTGATGGTGGCCACGCCCGAATTGGTCGGTATAAAGGAAAGGTTAGTGCTGCCCGGATTGATGACCACGACGCCATTGGTGCTGGAGGCACCGGCGATGGTCAGCGTATCACCGTTAAAACTAATGTCATTCGTCAGCGGATAGATCACGGTGGGGACAAGATAGAATGCCGCATTGGTGTCATTGACGGCAATCGGCAACTGCCGGTCAAAGAAGCTGGCATTGGTGACGGTATTGCCATTGGTGCTGACAAAACTGATTTGATTATCAGTCCGCCCCTGCGCATCGCCGGTGCTGTAATAACCATAAGCCAGCGTCTGGCGGATGACATAATGACCGGCCGTGACCCCGGCGAAGACATAGTTTCCATTGGCATCGGCCAAAACCCCGGCCGCCACCGGCTCGCCGGCATCCGCCACGCCATTGCTGTTCACATCCTGCACCAGATCCACCCCGACGTTGGCCAGGCCGGTTTCAGCGGGATCGTTGGTGCCGTTGCCGTTGGCGTCGTTCCACACCGTGCCGCTGATAGTTGAATAAGAAGCCGGGCTGGGCTGATATTGGAAGAAGTTATTGTTGTTAGTGACGGTCAAAGTTGTCAGGTTCAACGCCAGCCGGCCGTTGGCCGGCGCGCTGCTGGCGTAGCCGGGCAGGTCCTTTTCCACCACGACATAATGCCCGGTGGTCAGGTTCAACAATTCATAATAACCGCTGGCGTCCGTGGTGACAATCTGGACCAGCGTGCCGTCCGCCGGGTTGCCGTCGCCGTTCGGATCCGTGAACAACTGCAACGTGACGCCGGCCAAACCGCTGTCGCCGTTGGTGAAAACCCCGCTCTGGTTGATGTCGTTATAGACGTGACCGATGATGCTGGCGGCGGACGTAACCACGCCGGTGGTATAGGAAGCCGTCGGCACCGGGTTGCCAAAACTGTCCACGGCATAATCCGCCACGGCGGTATTGTTCGCCGGACTGCCCGCGCCGACGACTTTCATCGTGATGTCATTAGTGATAATGGCATTGGTCGCGAGCGGCGTCGGCCACGCCAGATTGGTCCAGACCAAACTGCCCGCACCGGAACCATTCGGCGGAATCGTGGCGGAGACAAATTGATAATAGGCACCGCTGAAATCATCTTCAAACGGCAGCGTGGGCACGGCCGTATTGCCGGTGTTTTGAATCGTAATGCGGAAAACAACATTGCTGCTGATGGCCACCGGCGTGACCGCCGGGCTTAACACAGTTTTGGTGATGTTCAGGGCGGCGCGGGTAATGAGCAGTGCGACGCTGGACGAGTTGGTGGCCGTGGCGGAATTGGCCGTGGCGGAATTGGTGGCGCTGCCCGTTGCCTGGGTAATAAAGCTGACAATAATATTGGTGCCCTGGCTGGGCAACAATGATCCAAGGTTGGTCCACGTGAGAATTCCAGAGGCATTGGTGGCGGTGGCAGCCAGACTGGCCGTCATATAAGCAAGCTTGTTGGTTGGAAAATTATCCGTGACCACCACGTTCGTCAGCGTGGTGCTGCCGGTGTTGTACACCTGCAAATTGTAAGTCACCAACTGGCCGACGCCAACCTGGCCGCCGGCGGGCGAAACCAGCGTCTTGGTCATTACCACGGCGGCCACGCCGGGCGGCGGCGTGATGATGGCGGTGGCGCTGGAACTATAACTTGAATTGTTGGGATCGATATAACTCACCGTGATGATGGAGCCGGCGGGCGCAAACAACGTGCCGTCATTGGTCGCGGTACCGGAACTGGAACTGGTGGCCAGTCCGGTGGTATAGATGCCGGTGTTGGTGCCGGTCTCGGTCAGCGTGATTAGCTCTGAATCCCCGGTGGTGCTGGTGACGGTGGCGTTGATGACCTGCACGATGGCTGAATTAGTGATGCTGTCCGGGGCGGTCACGCGGATGCAGGCCAGACCGTTGGCGGGATAACTGTTGGTGGCCGGGCCATTGGTGCCGCTGGTGAACACCGTCGTGCTCGGCACGCCCAGATCGAGGAAAATCAACGACACGCTCGCCCCGGCGGAAGCCGAGACGCCTTCCGTGCCTTCGTTCGCCGTCGCTGCCAATAAATAATTGCCGGTCGTCGGCCCGGTGGTCCAGGCAAACTCATAAGTCTTCGAGCAGCCATCGTTCTGCACATCGTTCGCTTCGGTCAAATTGGTGCTGACGTTCGCGCCGGGACTCGGCCCGGTGATGGCGAGGCCGAGGCTGGTGACGTCATAACTCCCAAAGGGATCGCTGACATTGGCACGGACGTACAACGTCGAACCGGCGGCCGGCGCCGTGACCAGATTACCGCCCGGATAAGGTGCATCATAGACGCCGAGCGTGTTAAGGGTAATGACCGTGGATGCCGGCAGGATGATTTTTGAAGGCGCGTTGGTGCTGTCATAATTCACATGAAAGGTCACGCCAGCTTGCGCGTTGGAAAGGACATAGGTGATGTTCTGGCCGGCGGGAACAGTGACATTGGTCGTCAACATTCCGCTCCAGACCAGGTTGCTGGCGGTGGCCGAGTAAGTCGGGTTGGCCAACGTGATGAGGTTTGTTCCGTTGTATTGCAACAGAGCGGTGATGGCCGGATTTGCCGGCATCACGCCGTTGGTGACGGTAATGAAATTGGTGATGATGACCAGATTATTTGAAGGCATGACAAACGCCGAACAAAAGATGGGCGTTTGGGCAAACGTCGTCACGTTGGTATTATTGGCCGCCTCGGCCGCGAGGGAATAGAAAGTGCCCGGCGAAGCCTGGTCGGTATATTCTGTTTGAATCCAACCAGGGCTGCGAATGAAGTGAGACACCTTGATCTCATCCACCCCGCCCGAGAAATAACCGTCGCCCGCCACCCCCGGCCAGCCGTTTAATTTATAGTCACCGAAACGGTACCAGCCGGTGTAAGATTGCCCCGCCGAGCTGGCGGTGGTGGCTTGCAGCACTCCGTCCACATACAGGCCGATGCTTGCGGCGGTGTTGTCCCGATACCCGACCAAGAAATGCCACTGGCCGTCGTTGAGCGCGTTCGTCGAAGCCGCCACTTGGGCGGTGGATGAACTGGTGTTGTAGGAACCGAAGTAAGCTTTGCCGTTGGTGTTGAAATAAATATGGCGGTCATAATTGGCCGAACCGGTGCCGGTTTGGGTGTTCTCAAAGCCCACCACTTTGCCGCCATTGACGCCACCGGTGGAATCGACTATGTCGCCAGCCGCACCGGTGGGCGTCTGGTCAAGATGCCAAACCCCTTTGTAATTGGCGTCCCAGACGCCGCTGGCATTCTGCTGGTCGGAGGCTCCGCTGTTCCCGTAGAACATATAAATCACCGTATCCGTGGCATGACTGAGCAGGGGAACTTTCACCCACGCGACCAATGCCCCGGTGGCACCCGTATATTTTTCCCGTTCATATGACAGCAAGGTAACACCATCGCTCGCGGTAAACCGGATGTCGTTGCCGCTGGCTTGGGCGTGATTTTGCAGGCCGGTATTGGACGCCAAGTTGATCAGCACCGGAAAGTTAGTCTGATCCGTGCCGAAAACATTGGTGTGGCTGATGGTGATCGTCTGATAGTATGGCCAAGCACCACCACTTCCGATATCCAAACTCGTCCGCGTCGGGCTATGCGCATAGGCGACTGGATCAACGCGATCCAATGCCTGCACGCCGTTGGTCCAGCTTAAATAAAGCTGCTTGGTCAGCGCCGGAATCTGGATGGCGGCGGTGCTGCTGGCACTGTCACCATAATTAGGATCGGTATAGCTCACACTCAAAACATCCCCGGGCGTGACGTTCAAAATGCCGTCCTGCGGCGCCACGCCGGCGGTGGCCGAGGTCGGCAGGCCGTTGGTGTTTCGGAAGATGCCGGTATTGGTGCCGGTCTCGGTCAATAAGATGGTTTGCAGATCGCCATGCGTTGCATCCACCACCGTCACGGGAATGGTTTGCACGGTGTTGGACGACGTGTTGCCCGCGGCATTGGTCATGGTCACGAAGACATTCGCGGCCACGGAATAGAGGCTTACCGGGCCGCCGTTGGTGTCGGTAAAAATGAGCGAGACGGTCGCGCCGCTGGCCGGCGCTGGCACCAGGCTGGCCGATGAAAAAATGCTGGAGCCGCCAATATTGACGCTGTTGCTGACCACGCCGCCACCCGTCACCTGGCATAAGTAGGTGAAAGTGCTGGTGCCCCGGCTCAAGATCACCGGAATGGTAAAGCCCGGCGCATCCAGCGGAAAGGGAGTGCCCGTGGCGCTGTCAGGAATCGGGCTGCCGTTGTAAGTGGTGGAACTGGCGACATAGAGCAGATTGGTTGAGGGCGCATCAATCACCAGGGTGTTGCCCAAGGGCAATAACCCCTTGTTATCCACTTCCACGGAATAGGCAATCGTATCGCCGACGCTCAAGCCCGCCGGCGGCAGGTCGGTGACGATGACCGCACTCTTGATCAACGACGGCACCGGAAACGGCAGCACCGTGGTGCCGGCGTCAATGTAGGGATTGCCCGGCGAGGCTTTGTCCGGGTCTTCGCCCCACGCGGCGGTGATCAGCGTGCCGTCCACCGTATAAACCTTCGTGCCCGTCTGGTTTTTGCTGGGCGCGTAGATTTTCTGGGATTGCAGTGCGGCCACGGTGAAGTTGGTGTCGTAATGGTTGCCGTTGGGATCAATCAGCGGCCCGTTTTGATCGCCATTGTAATCCACATACAAGGTCGTATTGGCCAGCGCCGTGGCCCAGACCGGGCTGCCGTCCACCGTGCCATCCGCGCTGCCCGGGCCCCAGCCGACCACCGCTTCCGTGGTCAACGCCGACTGCGGCACCAAGGTGAAACCCCAGTTATACGCGGTATCGGAAGCGGGATTCGCCGCCACGGTGCAAATGGCAAAGAAGTTTTGTCCGCCGGCACTGATGAAACTCGCGCCGGAACCGATCGGCATTTGAAACTGGAAAACGCCGTTGGTGCCCGGCACGGAAAAACTGCCGGAACCGGACTTGGTGGCATAGTTGACCGTAATGGCGTTGGTATTGGGATTAAACAAATAGACATAGGCCGGCTGCGAACCGCTGGCCGCCGAACTTACCGGCGTGTAATAGCTGCTGCTCCATTCCTCCGCCGGATACAGCGTGAACCAGTCGCTCGCATAAGCGGTCCCCACATGGCCGATCACCAGGTCGGCCTGCACCGGCTTGGACGCCGTGATGCGCCCGCCCTTTTTGACCCCGCCGTTGACCAGGTAAGATTCACCCTGGTTCAACACGATGTTCGTCGTGCCGCTGCCGGTGCCATTCGGGTCAATGGTCACCGCGGTGTTGTTCTGCTCCGCCATCACAAAAACCCCGACATACTTGAACAGGTTGTTCGTCAGGTTCTGCCCAACGGGAATGATGTAATTCGTGCCGTAATCCAGCGTGGACAATACGCCCACCGCGCCGGCAAACACCGGCCCCGGACTCACCGGCCACGCCGCCCGCGAAATCACCAGCGCCTTCGTCGCCGCTATCCGGTCGCGCGCATCCCACTGGATGACAGATGGATTGCGCGGCTGCGTCACATTGTTCGTCAGCGTGATGACGGTGCCGGCCGGCAGGCCGAGCGGATTGTGCGCAAACCCCGGCGGGATGCCGTGCGCGTCGTTGCCGTCGCCCCAGATTTGCGTGGTGGACTGCGTGGGGTTGCTCAAGTCGGTTTCATAGCCGTCCTCCCATTGATCGTAGTAAATCACCGTGCCGTCGCCGGTGACCACGATGGAAAAAGTCGAGTTGATGGTGGAACTGGTGCCGCTGATGATGGCGCCGTTGGCCTGATAAATCTGCGATTCCGGCATGGGCAGGTAAAATTCCTGCACCAAAGTCGCCGCCCGGGCTGGCTGCCTAGCCAACAAGAATGAAACCACCACCAGCGAAAAATACGCCAGCCGGCCGACCAGTTTGTTCCGCAAACAACGTTGTATCATGATAAAAAAGCAGATGAATTCAACCAGCCTGCGCTGGTTGACTCTGTTATTCGCGGTGAGGAACCTGAATTTCTGAATGTCAGCCGCCAAATTGTTTCTGGCTGCCAGAACTGATTATCACCACAACCGAACCCGATACAAGAAAAAAGTGAACAACTTGTGAATAGCTAGCGGATTATTTTGGTTTTCAACAAAATATGACGGACGCAA
>Ga0302276_10003127_pt1 | contig 14389 bp, 13 predicted proteins | sample III_Bog_N2_3_FD_198768 | JGI IMG/M metagenome (GOLD analysis project Ga0302276, IMG submission 198768) | Peat permafrost microbial communities from Stordalen Mire near Abisko, Sweden - III_Bog_N2_3 | ecosystem: Environmental > Terrestrial > Soil > Wetlands > Peat | place: Sweden: Abisko...
TCGTCCCTGCGACGTATGGGGCGGTGCTGGTACTCGGGGCCGGCCTGTTGCTGCTGATCCAGATGCGGCTGCGGACCAAGGACCGTGTCCGGCGCCGTTGACACGGACGGACACCGGCAGGCCAGCAAGTCCCCGTCAACCGGCCGATACGCGACCTGATTGAAGTCTCTTAACATGACACATCGTATTTTTTAATGTTTTATCTCGACACGGCCCGGTTGAATCGCCAGATCACCACCATGGACATCATCACCGTACCCAGTTCCCGAATCGTCGAAATCGCTCGGCTTGCGTTCGCAACGCCGGACGTGGACCTGCTGTGCTTCGGCGAATCCGACCAACCAAGCCCCAATGGCGCCCGCGACGCCGCCATCGCGTCGCTGGAGGCCGGCGAGACCCGCTATCCCGATGTACGTGGACTGCCCGCGTTGCGGGAGGCATTGGCCGACTATCTGTCGCTGCTGCACGAGAAGACCGTGCAGGAGACCCGGATCCAGGTGACGGCCTCGGGGATGGCCGCGATCTCGGTCGCCCTCGCGGCGACGGTCCAGGCCGGCCAGCAGGTGGTGATGCACAGCCCGGCCTGGCCGAACGTCGCCAATGCAGTGCACCTGCGCGGCGCCACGGTGCGCGACCTGAAACTGGTGGAGGACCCGGATGGGCGGTTCCGCCTGGACCTCGATCGGCTGGACCAGATGCTGGCCGGGGCGCGCGCCTTCATCCTGAACTCGCCGAACAACCCGACCGGCTGGACCGCCACACGCGAGGAACTGGCGGCGATCCTGGACATGACCCGACGCCACGGGGTCTGGCTGATCGCCGACGAGGTCTATTCCCGCCTGGTCTATGACGACCGGCTGGCGGCGCCGTCGATGCTGGATCTGGCCGAACCCGACGACCGGGTGATCGTCTGCAACAGCTTCTCCAAGACCTGGATCATGACCGGCTGGCGCCTGGGCTGGCTGGTGGTGCCGGAAGGCACCCGCGACCGGTTCACCGACCTGGTGGAAGTCGCCCATTCCGGCGTCGCCCCCTTCATCCAGCAGGCTGGCCTCGCCGCCATCGAGGACATGGACGCGGTGACCGCGTTCCGGGGCCATTGCGCCCGTGGCAGAGCCTTGGTCGCCGCCGCCCTGAGGGGCGTGAACGGTGTGCGCTACCAGGCCCCGGCCGGCGCGTTCTATGCCTTCGTGGGGGTGGAGGGACTGCGCGACAGCCTCGACCTCGCGCGCAAGCTGGTCACCAAACACGGCGTCGCGGTCGCCCCCGGCAGCGCCTTCGGTGACGCCGGCGAGGGCAGCCTGCGCATCTGCTTCGCCCAGTCGGCGATGCGGATCGAGCGGGCGATGGAGCGGCTATCTGATGGGCTGCGCGCCGAAATGCGCGGCTGACCGGCCGCTCAGAACACCCGGATCATCAGCACCGCCACACCCAGCAGAATGACGCCGGTCACGCCATAAGCGATGGACGCGTAAGGCGGCATCACATCGAGCACGACCATCCCGAGATAGGAAAACAGCAGCAGCACCGTCACCCCGGCCAGCAGGAAGCTGGGGCTGCCACGGGTGCGGGCGTGCTCCTGACCATAGACCTTGAACAGGAACAGCAGAAACGCCGCAACCAGCGGAATGAGGTAGGCGGAGGTGTTGATGGCCATCTGAGCTGCTCGATAAGCCGAAACCGGCACCAGCGCCAGCGGTCATGCACCCGGGGTCTGCACGACCCCCTGGGCCATCAGCGCGGCGATCTCCTGTGCCGCATACCCATGCTCCGCCAGGATCGCCGCACTGTGCTCGCCCTTCGAGGGCGCAACGGTCCGCGGCGATCCGTCCACGAAGGGCGGCAGACCGACCAGATTGGGCAAGGGAATCGGCTGCGGCACATGCGGATGCTGCGTCCACGCCACCGCACCACTGGCGGCCACATGCGGCTGTTGCAGGAAATCGGTATAGCTGTTCAGCGCCTCGTGCATCACGCGGTGTTCCGACAGCTTCGCCGACCAGACCGCGGTCGGGGCCGATTCCAGCAAGGGACGCAGCACCGCGTTCAGTTCGGCCGCGAAGGGCTCCCGCCCGGCATTGGTCTTCCAGCGCTCGTCTGCGGCGAACCGGTCCAGCCCCAGGGCTTTGCAGTAGGCGTCCCATTCCCAGGGGCGGACGACGGTGATGGAGAGCCAGCCGTCCGCCGTGCGATAGACCCCGCTGGGCGGAATGGTCGGCCGGGTCACACCGCCGTCCAGCCAGGACCCCATCAGCCGCACCGCCTGCAACCCGGCGCCGGCCTGCATCAGGCTGGCCTCGATATGCCGCCCGCGCGGCTGGTCGCGACGGGCGAACAAGGCGGTGGAGACCGCGCCGAAGCTGTAGATGGCGGTGCTCATGTCGATGGAGATGATGGGGATGCGGTGCGGGATGCCGTCCTCGCCGCGGTTTTCCGCCATCAGGCCGGTATAGGCCTGTAGCACCGGGTCCATCGCCGGGCGCTCCGCCAGCGGGCCGGCCGCGCCGAAGCCGGAGATCGACAGGTACAGGATACGCGGCTCGCGTGCCGCCACCGCGTCGTAGCCGAAGCCCAGCCGGTTGATCACGCCCGGCCGAAAACCTTGCAGGAACACGTCCGCGCCGCTGATCAGGCGCCACAGCACCGCCCGCCCCTGGTCGTGCTTCAAATCGAGCGCGATCGAGCGTTTGCCGACATTGGCGGGGATCGAATAGACGGTGTGGTCGCCATAGACGGTGCCCAGGCCGCGCGACCAGTCGCCGGTGTCGGTCGGCTCCACTTTGATGACGTTGGCGCCGTACTGGGCGAGCAGCATCGCACAGTACGGGCCGGCGACACCCTGGCTCAGATCGACCACTTTCAGGCCGGCGAACGGCGCTTCATAGCTCATGGCTTCGTTTCCCCTCGGAGTTGCCGCATCATAGGCCCCGGCGCACCTGATGCGCGACCCGTCAACCAAGGAGCAGTACCATGATTCACGTCCTCGCCGTCATCACCACCAAGCCCGGCCAACGGGAGACGGTGCTTGCGCTGTTTCGCGCCAACATGCCGGCGGTGCACGCCGAGGCCGGCTGCATCGAGTATGGGCCGGTGATCGATGCGCCGAACTCGCCGGCGAAATTCGGCGACGACACGTTCGTTGTGGTCGAGAAATGGGAGAGCGCGGACCATCTGAAGGCGCACGCGGCCTCGCCGCACATGGCGGCCTACGGCGCGAAGACCCGGGAGCTGCTGGCGAACCGCGAAATCCACATCATGCAGTCGGCCTGACGGACCGGCCGCCGTTCGGTTTGGGCCGGACGGCGGTTGCCGCTACACTCCCTTCAACCACACCAGGAGGGAACCATGGACCTTAGCCTGTCGGAGGAATATCAGGCACTGCAAGCCGAAATTCGATCCTTCATCGCCCAGCATGGCGACAAGTCGCCGAAAGTCGGCGGCGGCCGCAAGCGGCCCGACCAGAAGACCTTGGACTGGCAAAAACGCCTGCTGGAACACGGCTATGTCGGCCGCACCATCCCGGCCGGATACGGCGGCGCCGGCAAAACACCGGACGTGATGGAAGCCGCGGTCATCGCCGCCGAATTCGCGCGAGCAAACGTGTATGCCGGCCTGACCAACCAGGGCATCTCCATGCTGGTGCCGACATTGCTGGAAGTCGGCACCGAGGAACAAAAGCGCCAGTACGTCCCGCCCACCATCCGCGGCGACCTGATCTGGTGCCAGGGCTATAGCGAACCCGGCAACGGCAGTGACCTCGCCAACGCGCAGACCAAGGGGGAATTGCGCGACGGCTTCTGGGTGGTGAACGGGCAGAAGATCTGGACCAGTTCCGCCCATTACGCGGACATGATGTTCCTGCTGTGCCGCACCGAACCGGAAAAGTCGAAACACGAGGGCCTTTCCTATCTGCTTCTGTCGATGGACTCCCCTGGCATCGACCGGCGCCCGCTGAAAACGATGACCGGCCGTAGCGAATTCAACGAGGTCTTCTTCACCGACGTAAAAATCCCCGAAACCCAGATCGTGCTCGGCCGCGGCAAAGGCTGGTACGTTGCCAACGTCACCCTGAAGCACGAACGGCTGATGATCGGTGACGCTGGCAAAATGACCGCTCGGCTTGAGCAGTTGATCAAGTTGTTGCAGACCTCCGAAATCAACGGCGACCGGCTGATCGGCATGGCGGAATTCCGCGACCGCCTGCTGCGGCTGCAAGGCGAGGTAATCGCCTGGAAGGCGCACAATCTTCGTTTGTTGACCGAAGCGGCGCAGGGTGCCGCATCCGGCGTCAAGCGCATGATCGTCAAATATGGCGGCACCATGCTGGGCTTTCGCCTGTCCTCGCTCGCCGTCGATGCCCTGGGTGCCGCCGGGCTGCCGTACGAATCCGCGGGCGAGGACGCCGAAGACGACGACGCCACCACCTGGAACATCGACTACATGTACGACGTCGGCCTGATGATCGGCGGCGGATCGAACAATATCCAGAAGAACATCATCGGCGAACGCGGCCTGGACCTGCCGCGCGAACCCAAAGCCGCAGGACGGACCTGATGGAATTCGGACTTTCCCTGGAACAACGCCAGTTCGACGACTCCTTGCGCGATTTCCTCAAGGATCGCCTGCCGATGGACCGTCTGCGCGCCCTGGCCGAACCCGGCGTCGGTTTCGATGCCGACCTGTGGGACGGCGTGCTGCAACTCGGCCTGCCTGGCCTGCTGGTGCCGGAACGGTTCGGCGGCGCCGGCCTGGGCGTGCTGGACGCCGCGGTCGCGTCAGAGGCACTCGGCGCCGCCGCAGCCCCCCTGCCCTTCACCGGCAGCCTGGTGATGGCGCCGCTGGCCTTCATCCACAGCGCGACGGAGTCACAGCAGGACGAATACCTGCCGCTGATCGCGGGCGGCGAAATCCGCGTCGCGGTGGCATTCGCCGGCCTCGCCGGACAGTCCGGTGCGGCCAGCGCCAGCCTGGAGAACGGCCGCCTGAGCGGAAGGATCAGCGGCGTGCTGGATGCCGGCGCAGCAACACATTTCCTGGTCTATCTGCCCGACGGCAACGCCGCGGTGGTCGAGGCCTCGGCTACCGGCGTCACGACAACGATGCACCGCAGTATCGATCGCACGCGCCCCGTCGCGGACGTCACCTTCAATGCGGCGTCTGCGCAACGACTGGCCGCGGCGAATGCACCGCTGGCCGCCGCGCGGCGCGTGCTGGATGCCGGTCGCGTCGTGCTCGCGGCCGATACACTCGGCTCGGCGCAAACGATGCTGGATCGCGCGGTGGCCTTCGCGAAGGAACGGGTGCAGTTCGGCCGGGTGATCGGCAGTTTCCAGGGCGTGAAATACATGCTCGCCGATTGCGTCACCGCGCTGGAACCCTGTCGGGCCATGGTCTGGTACGCAGCCCATGCCCAGGACGGACTGCCGGACGAGGCTCGGCTGACCGCGTGCCACGCCAAAGCCCATGTCAGCGACGTGGCCCGCGACGTCGCGCGCATGACCACCGAGACGCACGGCGGCATGGGATTCACCGATCTGCTTGGCCTGCACTACTGGTTTAAGCGGATCAGCTTCAATCGCCAGATCCTCGGCGGGCCGGAACGATGCCGCGAGGAAGCCGCCGCGCTGCAAGGATGGACCCTCAATGCCTGACATCGACATCGAACCTATCAAAGCGCTTCTCGGGCGGACCGTGATCGAGCACGACGAAGCCACCGCCGCCCCGCTGCGCGGCATGGTGGTTACGTTCGACCGTGTTGAAACCGCACCGGTCGCCGGCGAGCCAGTACCGCCCGGCTGGCACCTGGCTTATTTCCCCGCTGCCAGTCGCCTGGCGTCATTGGGCGCCGACGGGCTGCCCGTCACCGGCGGCGTGCTGCCGGAAATGCCGCTACCGCGCCGGATGTACGCTGGCGCCACCTTGACCTTTCACGCGCCCATCCGGGTCGGCGATGCGCTGCGGCGGGAAACCTCGTTCTCCGACCTGCAACTGCGCAAGGGCAGCACCGGCACCCTGATCGTTGCCACCCAGACGCGCAAGATCTTCACGCCGAGCGGCCTCGCGATCACCGAGGACGCGGTCAGCGTGTTTCGCGAGGCGGTGCCCCCCGGCACGTCATCCGGCATTCCGCAAACCGAATCGCCGCCCAGCGGCCTGCCCTGGCAACGTACGATGACACCCGATCCGGTCACCCTGTTTCGTTACTCGGCGCTGACCTTCAATCCGCACCGCATCCATTACGATCGGCCCTATGCGATGGACGTGGAAGGGTACCCCGGCCTGGTGGTGCACGGCCCCTTTTCCCAGCAGTGCCTGCTGGACCTGCTGCGCGACAACACCCACCGTCCCATCGCGAAGTTTGCGATGCGGGCGCGGGCGCCACTGTTCGACGTGGCGCCCTTCACCCTGGCAGGCGGCATGGTGAGCGACACCGAAGCCGACCTGTTTGCCATTTCCCCCAACGGCGGCATCGCCATGCAGGCCGAAGCGACGCTATCGTAACATGAGTCAGACCGACACGGCATGCCGGTACAGGTGCCACGTCGCATGGCCCAGTACCGGCATCACGACGACAAGGCCCAGTAACAGCGGAATTGACCCGGCCACCAGCAACGCCGCAATCACGAGACCCCAGACCGCCATGGTCCCGGGGTTCGTCGTCACCACGAGAATGGATGTGCGGACCGCGATTTCGATCGATACATTCCTGTCAAGCAACATGGGGAAGGCCACGACGCTGATCGTCAGCACCACCACCGCGAAGACGAAGCCGACGCCGCACCCGGCGGCGATCATCGTCCAGCCGGCCTTGGTATGCAGCACGTCATGGGTGAACTGCGCCATCGACTCGGGCGGCAAAGGTCCAAGCGTCAGCACATAGATCGCCTGGGCCGCCACCAGCCAGGTCAGAAACAGCCCGACCAGGACACAGCCCAGGATCGCCACCTTGAGAAAGGCGGGCGAGACGAAAATGGCAAACGCATCCCAGAACGATGCCGTTTGCGTCAGCTCGCGCCGCCGGCTCATTTCGTTCAATCCGACTGCGACGAAGGGGCCGACCAGCGCAAAGCCGGACGCGAGCGGAAACACCAGCGGCAGGAAGTTATGGCCCGACGCCAGGCGCGCCATCACCAGGCCGACCAGCGGATAGACGATGCACAGGAACAGCACGTCGGTGCGGTAGGCACCAAAATCCTCCCAGCCACGGGCCAGGGCATCGCGCAGGTCCGACAGGTGCAGCCGGCGGACGATCGGCACCGCCAGGTTCAGGCGCGCATTCGGCCAGTACTGGTCGGGGTCGGCAGATCCGAGGGACCGAAGGCCGTGGGTCAGCTCCTCCCACCCCCAGGCCGGTGGCGTTCGAATGGTCATGGTTATTCCTCCCGAGACATAAGTCGGGGGCGCGCGGTCCTGTTGACCAGTCCGGCGGGCAGAGCAGGATCGTCACCCACGGACCTCACAACTTACGCATGTCACAAGGAGTCTGCGATCACGTTTACGTGATCGCTCAGCCGAACCTGACGTGCCTGCCGGGGGCCGCGGGCGATCGAGAAGGTGGCGTCGATGTCCGTCAGCATCGTTTCGAGTGCCGCATCGGTGTTCGGGCCAAAGGTTTCCGCGTGGCTGCGAACCCGATGCAGTATCTCCGTGGCCAGCAGGCGCAGGCCGGTCAGGACCGCGGCGTTCTCGGCCAGACGGCCCGCATCCAGGGCCGCCACCAGGGTCCCGGCCGCCGCTTCATAGACCGCGCACAGAGCCACCAGGCCGCCGCGGGACAAGGTCGCCTCGCCTTCCCCCGCCGTCAGCCGCGGCAACAGGAAGCGAAAAGCGCCCAGCGCGCCGAAGGTGCCGACGGCGTCTTCAACGTCGCGGAATGGCATCGCCATGGTTTCGTATGCGGTGCCGGCCTGGCCCAGCAGCGCATCGCGCCCCACCACGCAGCCATCCAGCAGAAGCGTGCAATGCTGCGACGGGCGCAGCGCGCGGAAACCGGGCATCGCCAGCATCGACAGGCCGGCGGTGTCGCGCGGCACCAGGAAGGCGCTGTAGCGCTTGCGGCCGTTCGTTTCTTCTGTAATCGCCAATACCACGATCACGTCGGCAGAGGGGCCGTTGCTGACCCACGCCTTTTCGCCCGAGATACGGTAGCCGCCGGCCACCGCCTCCGCTCGGGTGCGCAGATGCTTGGGATGCGCGCCCACGCCGGGTTCGGAAATCGCCACCGAGGCCGCGCGTCCCAGCCACGCCGCCTGCTGGGCCGCGGTGCCGAACCCGCCGATGAACCAGCGCCCGACCATCTGCCGCCCGCCCCAGGCCCCGCCAATACCCAGCAGCCCGGTGCGCGCCACCTGCGCCGCCTTCATCTGTGCGATCGCGGTGTAGCTTGGGGCGGGGGCGAACAGGCCGGCCTCCGCCATGCCGGGGAACGGGTCGGCGCCGGGATCGGGGTTGCGTGCCAGCCACGTGTTGATGCGGGCGGCGATATCATCCGGCATTTCGGTCTCCTGATTGACGCCGCGGGCACCCGCGGCGCAGGCTTGGCACATGCGACAAGTCTTGCACGTTCTGCTGCTGCTCGTCATGGCCGCGTCGGTCACCGCGGCATCCGCCGCCGAGTTGCGGGTCGGATTGGCGGTGGAGCCGGATTCGATCGACCCGCACGTGCATAATTTTGGCGGCAACAAGGGGTTCATGCCGAACCTGTTCGAAACGTTGACCACCACCGACGCGGCCGGCCGGTTGCTGCCGCAGTTGGCGGTGTCCTGGCGGCTGATCGACGACACGACCTGGGACATCACGTTGCGGCCGGGTGTTGCCTTCTCCGACGGTTCGCCCTTCACCGCCGATGATGTCGCCTTCACCCTGCACCGGGTGCCAAATACGCCGACCACGGTTGCCGATTTTTCCGAGTATGTGAAAGGCATCGCGCGGGTTGAGGTCACCGGGCCGCTGAGTCTGCGGATTTACACGCATGGGCCGTTCCCGCTGCTGCCGGATTATCTCGCCTCCGTCGGGATCGTGTCGCGGAAGCATGGTGAAACGGCCACGACCAGCGATTACAACGACGGCAAGGCGGCGATCGGTACCGGACCGTTCCGGCTGGTGTCATGGGCGCGCGGCGACCGGCTGGTGATGCAGCGCAACGATGGCTATTGGGGCCGCAAGCCCGACTGGGACCGGGTCACGTTCCGCTATGTGCGCAACGCAGCGTCGCGGCTGGCGGCGCTGCTGGCCGGCGATGCCGACCTGATCGATACGGTGTCGGTGCAGGACATCGACCGGGTGCGGCAGGACAAGCGCTTTACCGTCGTCGCCGGGTTGTCGGCGGACATTGTCGGCTTCGTGTTCGACAAGCGCGAGCAGCCATCGCCGAAGATCACTGACCTGGACGGCAAACCGCTGGCGGCCAATCCCTTCCACGATGTGCGGGTGCGCACCGCGGTAGACCTCGCAATCGATCGCGATGCGATCCGCGACCGTGTCATGAACGGCCAGTCGGCGCCGGACAATCAGTTCATGCGGCCGAACCAATATGGGTTCGATCCCGCTCTGCCACCCCCTCGGCACGACCCGGCCGAGGCGAAACGTCTGCTGGCTGAGGCCGGCTATCCCAACGGCTTTCGCCTGGCGATCGACTGCCAGAACGATCGCTTCGTCAACGACGCAACCATCTGCCAGGTGGTGGCGCAGATGCTGACCCGCATCGGGATCGTTGCGACACCCGAGGTGATGCCGCACGCCGTCTGGGTGCCGCGCGCCAACCGCAAGGAATTCAGTTTCTTCACCACCTTCTGGACCTTCGATACGCCTGAGCCCTCCATCGTGCTGATCAGCCAGTTCGCCACCGCCGATCCAGCGCGCGGCCGCGGTGCCTTCAACCGCGGCAGCTACAGCAATCCGGCATTCGACACGCTGCTGGACCAGGCGCTGAGCACGATGGATCGCGACCTGCGCGAAAAGCTGGCGATCCAGGCAACCGATATCGTCATCCGCGACCACGCGACGGTGCCGTTGCATCACCAGTTCAATATCGAGGCTATGACGTCTGCCATCCACCACACGCCGCGTTCGGATGGTCACGTGCTGGCCGCCGACATCACGCCATAGGAGTCCGCCATGCCCAACCAGCATACCATGCCCACCCACCATCCGCGCATTCTGGGAACGCGGCACATGGTGGCCTCGGCGAATTATCTTGCCGCGCAGACCGGGTTTGAAATCCTGGAAGCCGGCGGAAACGCGATCGACGCCGGAGTTGCGGCTGGCATCGCGCTGGGAGTGCTGCAATGCGAATACGTCCATTTCGCCGGTGTAGCCCCAATCATGATCCAGCTTGCGGAAACCGGGGAAACCGTGTCGCTGTCCGGCCTGGGCCCCTGGCCGAAGCTGGCGAGCGCGGCATGGTTCCGCGAACACCAGGGCGGGCGCATCCTGTCCAACATCAAGCGCTGCGTCATCCCCGCCGCGCCAGATTCCTGGATCACCGCGCTGTCGCGCTATGGCACCATGTCGTTTTCCGAGGTTGCCGCCGCGGCGATCCGTTTCGGCCGCGAGGGATTTGGCGCGCAGTCGATCTCGGCTGAAATCATCGGCGACAGTGTGGCCTCGATCAGCCAGTGGCCGCAGAACGCGGCAATCTATCTGCCGAACGGCGCGCCGCCCGTGGCGGGGCAGCGGTTCTTCCAGACCGATCTGGCGAATTCGATTCAATACATGGCGGATGAGGAGAAAGCCGCACGCGGGGATCGCACGGCCGGGCTGAACGCAGCACGCGACGCGTTCTATCGCGGCGACATCGCGCAGAAGATCGTCGCCTATCACAAGGCGAACGACGGCTGGATCCGCGAGGACGATCTGTCAGACTTCCACGTCGATATCGAAACGCCGCTTTCGGTGCGGTTCGGCGATATCACCGTGCATGGCTGCCGCCCCTGGTGCCAGGGGCCGGTGCTGCTGCAAACCCTGCGCATCCTGGACGGGCTCGATCTGCGCGGTCTCGGCCACAACACGCCAGCCTATATCCACACCCTGGTGGAGGCCCTGAAACTCGCCTTCGCCGACCGGCATGCTTACTACGGCGATCCGAAATTCGTGGACGTGCCGATCGACGCCCTGCTCAGCGACACTTATACCGCGCTGCGCCGGAACTGGATCGATCCGGGCCGAGCGTGGCCGGAGATGCCGCCGGCCGGCACCGCGGCCGAGCTCGGACTGGCCCCGCGCAATCCGGTGAAAGCCACCGCCGACCGCGAATATGCCGAACCGGAACCGGACACATCGTTTGTATGCGTTATCGACAAGCACGGCAATGCGTTCTCCGCCACACCCAGCGACGGCGCTCTGAACACGCCGGTCATTCCGGGGACGGGGCTGGCGCCATCCTCGCGCGGCATGCAGTCCTGGACCGACCCCGACCATCCGGCCTGCCTCGCCCCCGGCAAGCGTCCGCGGTTGACGCCGAGCCCAGCCATTGCGCGACGCGACGGCAAGTGGACGATGCCCTTCGGCACACCCGGCAACGACGTGCAGCCGCAGGCGATGCTGCAGGTGTTCCTCAACATGGCGGTGTTCGATATGACGCCGCAACAGGCGATCGAACAGCCGCGTTTCGCGTCCTCCAGCTTCCCGTCATCATCCGATCCGCACACTTACAGCCCGCGCCGCATGAGCCTGGAGCGCCGTTTCACTGATGAAACCGCCGACGCGCTGGGCCGTCTTGGCCATGACGTGAACTGGTGGCGCGAGTGGGAGTGGAAGGCCGGTTGCGTCTGCGCCGTGGTGAAGAATCACGAAACCGGGATGCTGGAGGGCGGCGCCGACGTCCGCCGCCCCGGCGGCGTGCGGGGCTGGTGAGCGCCATGAGCGATCATCTGGAACGGCCGGTGTCGTTGCCCTCGGGCAACGCACTGTTCGGCAGCGACGTGGTGGCGGAAACCCTGCGCGCATTGGACATTCCCTTCATTGCGCTGAATCCCGGCGCATCCTATCGCGGCCTGCACGACAGCATCGTCAACCACATGGGCAACACCGCGCCGCAAATGCTGCTGTGCCTGCATGAGGAAACCGCCGTCGCGATCTGCCAGGGCTATGCCAAGGTCACCGGCAGGCCGCTGGCCGCGGCGGTGCATTCCAACGTTGGATTGTTCCATGCGACGATGGCGATCTTCAACGCCTGGTGCGACCGCATGCCGGTGCTGGTGCTGGGCGCCACCGGGCCGGTGGACGCACCGAAGCGGCGGCCCTGGATCGACTGGATCCACACCGCGCGCGACCAGGGCGCGATCGTGCGGAATTATACCAAGTGGGACGACCAGCCAGCCTCCCCCGAGGCGGCTCGCGAGTCGTTACTGCGCGCCAACTGGATCGCCCGCACCGCGCCGATGGGGCCGGTCTATGTGAACCTCGACGCCGGCATGCAGGAGGCGCCGCTGACCGATCCGCCGCCGCCGATCGATCCCGCCCGCTTCATGCCGCCGGTGGCCTCCGCCGCGCCGGACGCGCTGCTGGCGCAAGCCGCCACGTTGCTGCGCCAGGCGCGCCGGCCGGTGCTGATGATCGGCCGTGTCGGGCGCAGCGAACAAGGCTGGGAAGCCCGTGTCGCGCTGGCGGAGTCCTTGCAGGCCCATGTTGTGTCCGACCTGAAGGTGGGTTCGGTGTTCCCGACCGACCACCCGTTGCACCCCGCCCCGCCCGCCGGCAACCTGGTGCCGGAGGCCGCGGCGCTTGTCGCTGGCGCCGACGTGATCCTCAGTCTGGACTGGGTGGACCTCGCGGGCACTTTGCGCGCCGCCTGCGGGCGAGCGGAACCGGCGGCGAAAGTCATCCAGGTGTCGCTGGACCATCATCTGCACAATGGCTGGAGCATGGATCACCAGGCCTTGCCGCCGGTCGATCTGTTCCTCGCCGCCGATCCCGATACGGTGACGGAAGCGCTGTTGCACCGTCTCGCCCCCGGATCGGTGCCACAGCCGCAACCGGATCCGCAACCACCGGCGTCGTCGTTCCCGCCGGGGCCGATCGCCGTCCCGGTTCTGGGCGAGGCGCTGCGCCACGCCACCGGCGGGCGCAAGGTATCGTTGCTGCATCTGCCGATTTCCTGGAACGGCGCGACCTGGCCGTTCCGTCATCCGCTCGACTTCATCGGCTCCGATGGCGGCGGCGGGATCGGCGGCGGACCGGGAATTTCCGTGGGCGGCGCGCTGGCACTGCGCGGAACCGACCGGCTGGCTGTGTCGATCTGCGGCGACGGCGACTTCCTGATGGGCGTCACCGCGCTGTGGACCGCGGTGCATTACCGCATTCCGCTGCTGCTGGTCGTCGCGAACAATCGTTCTTTCTTCAATGACGAGCTGCACCAGGAACGGGTCGCCCGCATGCGCAACCGGCCGGTGGAAAACCGCTGGATCGGGCAGCGGATTTCCGATCCCGACCTCGATCTGGCGAAGCTGGCCGAGGGCCAGGGCGCGACCGGCTTCGGACCGGTGGAGGATGCGGCGGCGCTGGTGGCAACCTTCGCGCGCGCGATCGCGGTGGTGGAGGCGGGCGGTGTCGCAGTGGTCGATGTGCGGGTCACACCTGGCTACGCCGCTGCAACCACCGCGGTGATGCTGGGGACGGCAAGGGGGTAGCGGTGCGATCAGCATTTCGCCGACCTGTGCGGCGACCGCTTCGGCGATGGTGCATGAAATTTGCTGGCATCGCCGCGGACGTTCGCAAGTCCGTTTTTTTTTTAACACGGAGGAAGCGCGGAGGGCCCCACGAAGGGCCACGGGGGCGCCTTCGATGTCATACCAAGCGGCGAAGTGTTCGACTCTTGCCGCGCACATCCGTCATGGCCGCCCCCTCGGGTCTTTGCCCGTGGGCAAGCTCGTGGCGGCCATGACGAACGGGCGCGACGTGTCATCCTTTTCGCCGCTTGGTATTAGATGACATGTTCAAAGACCCAAGTACCAGCATAAAGCGCTTTCAGTTCGATTCGGAAGCCGATATTTTGCAGTTCGAGTGCCGCGGGGTCGACGATGGCCGGGACCGCGGGCCAGGTCCCGTCCGGGGCGCGGCGCAGCAGTTGCGCACCGATCACGTCACTGCGCACCACGAGGACCTCCTGGACGGTGGGGATGGTGGTGTAGGCCCAGACGTCGGTCCAGGTCTCCCGCGAGTTCCCAGGGGACAGGACTTCGACCAGCAGAACCGGGTTCGGCAATGCGGGTTCGCCGGGGACGAGGGGCGAGCAGGTGACGCCCGGTCGGGGATACGCATATTATGATCCGCGTCGAGGCCCAGGCGGATGCCGGGGTTCGCGACGGTGCGACACGGGCTGCCCTGCGCAGCGAGGTGGTTGGCGAGGAGCCGACCCAGTTCGTTCTGGATAGCGCCGTGGATCGGGCTG
>Ga0302276_10003141_pt1 | contig 14359 bp, 16 predicted proteins | sample III_Bog_N2_3_FD_198768 | JGI IMG/M metagenome (GOLD analysis project Ga0302276, IMG submission 198768) | Peat permafrost microbial communities from Stordalen Mire near Abisko, Sweden - III_Bog_N2_3 | ecosystem: Environmental > Terrestrial > Soil > Wetlands > Peat | place: Sweden: Abisko...
AGGGTGATGCAGGACGCCGGGCGGAGGCGGCCTTCGCCGCGGTCCTCGGAGAGTTATGCGGACTGGTCGTCGCCGACCTACGATGCTTCGCCCGCGGCAAGCTCGGCGGCCGCCGATGCGCAGGCGGCATCGGACGCGGAAAACCAGGCGATCCAGTCCATCAACGACAGCAACGCCCTCAACGCCTCGATGGCGGCGGCGCAAGCCGCCAACGATGCCGCCAATGCGGCGGCGCTGCAGACCGAGATCAATGCCGGGATGTGAGTTCGCCAGGACTTTCCGGCACAAGGCCGCCTTGCCGGCGGCCTTGTCAGGATGGCGCCGGCGGATTCGCTGACTCCGTCAAACAGATCTCACGATCGATCGCCTGTCGTTCTCCGGCGTGCATCGCGCGAATTTGCCTCTCGCAGCCACGCATCGCATTCGACTTGAACGCGCCGCCCGTGGTGCTCCTCGGCGTAGCCGCGCCGCGTCACACTTCCTTGGTGTCGAACATGATCATGTCGGCGCCGCCGGTGGCGAATTTGGCGACGTCGGCGCCGGCGGCCTTGCCCTCGGGGCTGCCGAAACCGGCTTGGACCGCCGCCATGCTGTCGAAATACAGGGTCGCGATCAGATGAAAGGCGGAAGGACCCGCAGGGGTTGCGACCGGGCCGCGGCTGATTTCGTACTTGCGCAAGCCCGGAATTTTCTTGGCCAGGGGAATATGGATCTCGGAATAATGCTTGTCGAAGGCGGCGGCGTCCTTTGGAGTTTTGTACATCACCACGACTTGCGCCATTGCGTCTCTCCCTGTTGCGCGGAAATTTATCGATTGCCCTGAGCTTTCAGCCTGCCTTCCGGTTTGTCAAGCTGACCTCCCGCGGCGCGTGTCTGCGGTTGTCTCAGTCCGTGCTGGGTCCAGGCCAAGCGGCGCGCGAGAAGCGAACCCCGGATCAGCTGCGCACCACGCGACGACGGTGGTGCGCAGCATCCGGGGAACGCAACCCGCGGATTTTGAATAAACCGCTCTCAATAGCCCAGCGCGGGGGCCGGATATGCGGGGCCCGGATAGGAGGAGCGCACATAGGGGCCGGGCGCCGCACCCATCAACGGGTAAGCGCCGGCGACATATCCCACATTCCAGCTGCCGTTTTCGATGCGCTGGCACTGGCCGACGCCGGCCATCAGCTGGCCGCCGTTCATCGCGGGCCCGGCCGCGCCGACGGCGTCACCCGCGGGCGGGGTGCAGGGGCCGGGGCCGACATCCGCCGCGAAACTCGCGCCTGCTGTGGCCAGCGGCAGGATTGCTGCGAGCGCGACCGCCGCACCCAGGTTTCTCAGATTTTTCATGGTAGCTCCGTTTCTTTCTTTGGTTTGACACAACGTGCCGCCGCCGGTCATCGACGCCAGCCGGGTACCAATGACCGGGACTCGCGCCGGTTTCGCTCCCGCAGGTCACATCTTCCGGAGATCATGTGAGCGGCCGAGCGCGTCCGCCTTGCGAGTTCGGACGCGGTACGGCGCCCTTCGCGCTGCTGGGCCTGTCAACGCGCGCGCATTCGCCCGATCCGTTGGCAGAGCCGGGGCCCGCCGACACCGCTCAGTTTCATGGACCGGGATCAGCAGCATCACGCCATAAGGGCAGCCCGGCCAAGCGCATCGGAAGAATGCTGGTGTACCCGGGGCCGCGAAATGGCCGCTCTCGGAAAGTTGAAAGCACGCCGCGTGAACCATCGATGGCCGGGCTGCTTGACGTTGCGGACTTCGCGTTCCAGCCCCGCGAGTCCCCCAAGTGACGGCCTCAGTGCTTCCCCCGGCACTGGGGCCGTTTTGCACCGGGGGGAGTGAAGCCTCAAGACTATCTCGAACGGAACGCCTGTGTTCCCCACTGAACCTTTTCTCTGTTTTGTTCTGCGTCGAAGAGGCGCAAATCGATCCTTGCCCGATCTGCCGGCTTCCGATGCTGCTGACTTTGGACGCGCGCAGTCAGCGATGCTTCTATGGCGGACGTGGAGGCGGCGACGTTCCCGACGAAACGCGGATCGCCGTTTAGCGCGAAGGCGAGTTGCCTGGGCTGCGGCGCCGTTCGTGCTGCGCCCCGAAGCCGCAACCCACACATTCCCGGAGGCGCATCTTCCCACGCGGTTCACAGCTAATCGGCTCTTCGAGATACCGGCTGTTGGTCTGCAACTCGGCTTCTTCCAGGCCCTGACATGGCTTGGGAACGGAAATCAAATGAGACGACGCCCGAGCGGCAGAGCGGCACGTGTCTCCTTCAGGATTTCCCTCGACAGCCGATCGTCATCCACCAGGCGGGCAAGCACCATCGCACCCACCATTGCCGACCAGGCCGCAATCGCGGCGCGCCGTTTTTCCTCGGCCGTGTCGCCTTCAGCTTCCGCGCTGAGATGATCGATGCGGCGGCGGGCGGCTTCCGTCATGCGGTGCCGCAGATCGGCAGAGCCCCGGGCGGCTTCCGTTCCCAGACTTGAAAAAAAGCAGGAATTGGCGCGGTTGTCGCGGTGCTTGACGCTGAGGTAATCGTCGGCGAATTCCGCCGCCCGGCGGCGCGGCCTGGCTTTGTCCGGAGCCGGCGGCAGCGCCTGCCCGATCGCCTCGGCGATCAGCGCCTCCTTGGACGGGAAATATCCATAGAAAGCGCCGTGCGTGAGGCCGGCGTCCTTCATGACCTCCGCCACGGTGACGTCGTCGAAGCCGCGCTGCCGAAACAGGCGGCCGGCGGCAGCCAGGATCCGCTTGCCGTGACTCGCGACCTGCTCCTTGCTCACTTTCATGTGTAACGCCTCCGGGCCAGCTTGACTTATACATTATGATCATCATGAATACAATCATGATGATTATCATCATTTAATAGGAGCCTGCCATGCCTCGCAACCTGTCCACCGTTCTGATCACCGGCGCTTCCTCCGGGATCGGCGCCGTCTATGCGGACCGCTTTGCACATCGCGGCCACGACCTCGTGCTCGTGGCGCGTGACAAGGACCGGATGAAAACGCTGGCCGAGCGCCTTCGCGCAACGACAGGGGTATCTATCGATATCCTTGCAGCCGATCTGACCGAGCCTGCCGAACTCCGCACCGTGGAGCAACGCCTGCGCGAGGACGACAGGATCGGAATCCTCGTCAACAATGCGGGCGCGGCTGCTCCCGGGGGCGTCACCAATCCGGACCTCGATGCTTTCGACCGGCTGATCCGGCTGAATGTCACCGCCGTCACCCGCCTGGCCGGCGCGGCAGGGACACGTTTTGCCTCACGCGGAGAAGGCGCCATCGTCAACATTTCTTCGATCTTGGCGTTGATTCCGGAGTTCACGCTCGGAATTTACGGCGCGACCAAATCCTATGTGCTGACCTTGTCGCAATCGCTTCAGTCAGAACTGGGACCGAGCGGAGTCTACGTCCAGGCGGTCCTGCCGGCCGCGACCCGCACTGAAATCTGGCAGCGTTCGGGCCGTTCAATCGACGATCTCAACGTCGTCATGGGCGTCGACGAGTTGGTCGATGCGGCATTGGTCGGCTTCGACCGGCGCGAGTCGGTCACCATCCCGTCGCTGCCGGATGCCGAACAGTGGAACGCCTTCAACGGCGCCCGCCAGGCCATGCTGCCGAATCTGGCGCAACCGCACCCCGCGGCGCGCTACCGCGTCTAACGAACCTTCATTTGATTGCGCAGGCCGGCGCCGTTCAGGCCGCCGGCCTCCCCGCGATATCCCGATGATGCCTGATCGGATCATCATCATGCAGGATAGGCTTCCGGCCCCCGCTTTGCGCTTTCGGCGGCGCCGGCCAGCGCCGCTCCGGCCTCGCCCAGGGATCCGCTCAACGCTTCGACGCTGAACATGATCAAATCGCGTTTCGGCCAGTCGAGGGATTGGCGAACCGGCATGATGTCGCCGCCACCATGGGATGTTCTGGCAGTCGCCATCGGCGCTGCTGGTGGCAAAGAGTGCAGTCCCGCCAGCAGGCAACTGGGCCGGATTTTTGGGGCAATGATGCCATCGATCAAAAGCTGCACGACATCGCTGCATCGGGCCGGTCGTACTTGCGCCTGAGCCGTCGAAACGCAGGGCCGCCGGATTGACGTGAGAGCTGGCCGAATCCTATGTGCCGATCACGATCGCGGTTTGCGATGCCGGTCAGGACGGCACGCCGAAGCCATTCCTGATGATCGGTGATTGGCTCAAGGTCACCCCCGCTCAGCACCCCCGGCAAATCGACTTGATCATCTTTTCAACCTTGGCGTCTTCGCTGTCGATGACGGGGTTGGTGCCGAGCAGCGGCCCTTTCTGGGGGCCGTTGCCGACGCCGCCCGACGAGAGCGCGGTGCCGGCGGAGTTGGTGCCGGGCGCGGCCGGACTGGTGCCGGCGGCGCCGCCGGTTGCGGAGGAATGATGCGATCCGCCGCCGCCGCGGGCAAATGCCGCCGTGCCGGAAAGGCTCACGCAGAGGACGACGAAAACAACGCAAGGCTTTTTCATTCCAGAATTCCCTCGAACAGGCGATCGGCGAGACGGTCGATCGCCGTTGCATTGCAGCGCGGCGCACGCTGGCAGATCCTGCATCGTTTCGGCATTGGTCGGACGGCATCGTCCGGCCAGCAACGTCGCGGCGCACCCGGCGTCAGCTGCGGCTGTCCTGCAAGCGGGCTTCGAGGAGACTGCCGGGAATTCCGAGAACGCGCGAGGCACGCGAGGGGCGCCCCAGCCTGTCCTCGTACTTTTCCGCCAGATCCAGCAGGCGCCGCCTGGTGAATTGATCGGCCTTTTCGGCCAGCGCGCGGCACCGCTCGGCCTGCTCTTTCAGAAGGGAATCCTCCACGGTCGTCGTCCTCACACCCAACCAACGCCACGCAAAACATAGCGCAGGAGCGCAATTTGTGGAAGCGGCGCACGGGCCCTGCGCGATCGGCCGCTGCCTGGCAGGCCCGAAATGCAAAAAAGCCCCGCAAGTGCGGGGCTTTTATTGGTCGGAGCGAGAGGATTTGAACCTCCGACCCCTAGTCTCCCAGACTAGTGCGCTAACCGGGCTGCGCCACGCTCCGATGCCGTTCCCTTAGCTTCGATCCGGCCGGCGCGCAAGAAGCGCGATTCCCGCGCAAACGCTGAGGGCGGGTTCCGCAGGATGGCGGCACGTAATGGGGTGGTTTCGGAAGTCAGAAGCACATCGACAACAAACCTGTCATTCCCCGATGTGCAGTTGCGCATCTGGGGCGCGCTCTTGCGCGAGCCCGGATCCATGATCCCGGCAGGGGATGTGGATTCCGGGCCTGCACCCCTCGCCGGCCATCGCCGGCCATCGCCGACCAAGGGCGCATCCCGGAATGACGAATGATGGCTCATAGACGGTCATCAGACCGGTTTACTGCAATCGCCCGGTCAGCCGTCCTTCAGCGCCTGGTCGAGCAGTTGCCGGCAGGCGATCAGGTCGCGCAGCACGCCTTCGAGGCGCGAGAGATCGACGCGGGGCGCGGCCGCCAGATCCGCGACGCCGGCGATCGGGCCGCCGAAATCGTCGCCATCGTCGGCACCCTCGAAGTCGTCGTCATCGACGTCGATGCCGGCTGCCGCCTCGCCATCCGGTTCCCGGATGCTGAGGCCGATCGCCTCCTCGATGGCACCGAACGAGGCCGGCGCGGTGGCGTCGGCCAGCCGCTGCACCGAGCCGATGCCGTGCTCCTTGAGGATGCGCTGCACGCCGCGGATGGTGTAGCCCTCGCCGTACAACAGCCGGCGGATGCCCTTGAGCAGGTCGACGTCGTCGGGACGGTAGTAGCGGCGGCCGCCGCTGCGCTTCATCGGCTTGATCTGGGTGAACCGGGTCTCCCAGAACCGCAGCACATGCTGGGGGATGTCGAGGGCGTCGGCGACCTCGCTGATGGTTCGGAACGCATCCGGCGCCTTGTCCAAATGCCCGCTCCTGTCCAGTCGCCCCGTTGAAGAATATTCTGCCCGGCCCTACTCGGCCTTGGCTTCGCCGCCGCCATTGGCGGCGGCATGGCCGTTGATGCGCTGCTTGAGGATCGCCGACGGCTTGAACACCATCACCCGGCGCGGCGAAATCGGCACCTCGGTTCCGGTCTTCGGGTTCCGGCCGATCCGCTCGCCCTTCTTGCGCACCATGAACGATCCGAATGAGGACAGTTTCACCGTTTCGCCCTTCTCCAGGCAATCGGTGATCTCCTTCAGCACCAGTTCGACAAAGGCAGACGACTCCGTGCGCGACAGGCCCACCTTCTGGTAGACCGCTTCGCACAGATCGACGCGGGTAACTGTTTTTCCGGTTCCGGTCATCGCCTGCCCCAACCCACGGCGAACAATTCGCATCTGAAATTATGAGCTTAACAAGTGACGGTCAACAGCGCTCATCAATGCAATAGCATGAAAGAACGCTGCATTGCAGGTAGTATTTTAATCTTGCTTTCACCACCGCAACAGCGCCGAACCCCAGGTGAAGCCGCCGCCCATGGCTTCGAGCAGCACCAGGTCGCCCCGCTTGATGCGTCCGTCGGCGACCGCGACCGACAGCGCCAGCGGAATCGACGCCGCCGAGGTATTGCCGTGCAGGTCGACCGTCAGCACCACCTTCTGCGGCGCAATATGCAGCTTGTGCGCCGAAGCATCGATGATTCGCTTGTTGGCCTGGTGCGGCACGAACCAGTCGATGTCGGCGGCGGTGGTGCCGGTGGCCTCGAACGCATCCTCGATCACGTCGGTGATCATGCCGACGGCGTGCTTGAACACTTCGCGGCCCTCCATCCGCAGATAGCCGACCGTCCGGGTCGAGGATGGACCGCCATCGACGTACAACTTCGACTTGTGCCGGCCATCCGAACGCAAATGGGTGGTCAGGATGCCGCGGTCGGAGGATTTGCCGGGCTGCGCCTGGGCTTCCAGAACGACGGCGCCGGCGCCGTCGCCGAACAGCACGCAGGTGCCGCGGTCGCTCCAGTCCAGGATCCGGGAAAAGGTCTCGGCGCCGATCACCAGCGCGCGCTTAAAGGCGCCGGTGCGCAGGAAATTGTCGGCGGTGGCGAGCGCGAACACGAAGCCGGAGCAGACCGCCTGCAGGTCGAACGCCGCGCCATGGTGGATGCCGAGCCCGTCCTGCACCGCCACCGCGGTCGCCGGAAAGGTGTTGTCCGGGGTCGAGGTCGCCAGCACGATCAGGTCGATCGACTGCGCGTCGATCCCGGCCTGGGCGAGGGCTGCGCGCGCGGCATGGATCGCCAGATGCGAGGTGAATTCGCCTTCGGCGGCGATGTGGCGCTGCCGGATCCCGGTGCGCTGCACGATCCACTCGTCCGAGGTGTCGATCCGATCCGCCAGTTCGGCATTGGTCAGGATCCGCTGCGGCAGATAGGCGCCACAGCCGAGCACCACCGAACGTAATGCAGTCACGAGACAGCCTCCTGCGCGGTCGGGGCCAGCGCGCCGGCGCTGCGCTTGAGCATTTGATGGATCTTGTTGAGGAGATCGTAGCGGACCATCTCATAGCCAACATCGACCGCATAGGCAAAGCCTTCGGCGTCGGTGCCGCCATGGCTCTTGACCACGATGCCGTTCAGCCCGAGCACCACGCTGCCGTTGGACTTGCTCGGATCGAGCTTGTCGCGCAGCGCCTTGAAGGCGTTTTTCGCGAACAGATAGCCGATCCGCGAGCGCCAGGTGCTGGACATGGCGCTGCGCAGGAATTCGGTGATCTGCCGCGCGGTGCCTTCGGCGGCCTTCAGCGCGATGTTGCCGGAAAAACCCTCGGCGACGATCACGTCGGCGGCTCCCCTGCCGATGCCGTCGCCCTCGACGAAGCCGACATATTCCAGCTGCGGCAGGTTCATCGCGCGCAGCAGTTCGGCGGCTTCGCGGATTTCCTCGCGGCCCTTGATCTCCTCGACCCCGATATTGAGCAGGCCGACGGTCGGCCGCTCCCGGTTGAACAGCACGCTCGCCATCGCGCTGCCCATCACCGCCAGCGCCACCAGATGATGCGCATCGCCGCCGATGGTGGCGCCGAGGTCGAGCACGACCGAATCGCCGCGCGCGGTGGGCCATATCGCCGCCAGCGCCGGCCGGTCGATTCCCGGCAGCATGCGCAGGCAGAACCGCGCCATTGCCGCCAGCGCGCCGGTATTGCCGGCCGAGATCGCGACATCGGCCTCGCCTTTCTTGACGGCGTCGATCGCCAGCCACATCGACGAGGTCTTGCGGCCGCGGCGCAGCGCCTGGCTCGGCTTGTCGTGCATGCTGACGGCGACGTCGGTATGGATGACGCGCGAGGCCGCTTTCATTTGCGGATGCCGGGCAAGCTCGGCCTCGATCAGCCCGCGCTCGCCGAACAGCAGGAATTCGGTGTCGGGATGCCGGGACAACGAAATGGCGGCGCCGGGAATGACGACCGATGCGCCGACGTCGCCGCCCATGGCGTCAAGCGCGATTCGAACCTTTTTGGGCATGAACGTCCCGGAAACCTGATTTTGTGCGGACTTGATGCGCTCGGCCGCGGACTGGAAATCGCCGTTGATCGCGGCGATCGGCCAGGCGCAACGCTGCGCCCCGGCCGGGCCGGGACAATAGCGTTTCCGTGCCCCGACACAACCTCTTGACCCCTGCCTTTTGGCGCCCGGGTCGCCGTGGGGCAGAATCGACGCCTTGGGTTATGTTAAAATTTTTCAATGGCTTAAGCCGATTTACCGGGTTTCCGCGCGAAGGCGGATTATTGCGCCGCGCTGCTTTAACGAGGCTGCAACGGCGCTTCACCCGCGTTTCGGCTTGCTCGGTCCGCGCGCCCTGGGGGGCGATTTGAGCGCCTTCAACGCGGCAAACGGATGGTCCTCGGGATCGGCGGCCTCGACCAGCGGTTCGAACACCGCATCCGGCCGGCGTGGATAGGGATCGATCGCAAGATACAACGCATCGGTCGCCAGCCGGCCGAGATCGATGATGCCGTTCTCGATCGGCTCCGGCGGGTCGGGAATGTCGCCCTCGCTTACGGCCGCCTCGTCGACCAGGTCGGCCAATTCCGGAATCTGCTCGGGCGGCACGAAGATCAGGTCGATCGGCTCATCGAGTTCGTTCTCGATCGGATCGAGCGAGACCACGCAGGTCTGCCCGATCCGCGCCCGGACGCGGCCCGTGACATGAACCCGGCCGCCGCCCTTGGGCGTGACGTCGAGCGAAGCGCTGGCGGAGAGTATTTCGCGCAAGCCGGCGAGTTTGGCCATGGCGTCGCGCACCGCCTGGCTCGCCTCGAACGCGCGATGCAGGCCGGTGTCCGGCAGTTGCGCCACCGTCACCGGCACGCTCCAGGGACCGGCTGGCTCCGTCATGCTACCCGTCCTGTCCATGGCTGCGCTCCCGTGGCTTCCGGCAGGGGCAACGGAAACTTCCACGATGCGCCCCGCAAGGCCGCCTCGTCGAGTCCGTCGAGCGCCGCGATGACAGCCCCGGCATAGCGGGCCAATCGGTGCGCCTGCGCGAGGTCCGCGCCATCGAGGATGTTCTTGCACAGCGCCAGCGCCAACGGCTCCTGCCCCTGCCCGAGGCCCGTGTCGAGGGCCAGATCATAGGCCGCCACCCGGCCATAAAACGCCTCGCCGAAGGCCTGCATGCGCTTCGGCACCGTGAGGTCGCCGACCCCCATTTCGCGCAGATTGCCGTCCATATCTTCGCAGAAGCGGTCGAACAGCTGCTGGCAAAGCGCGGCGCCGTCGGGAAGCGGCTTCAGCCGCCGCAACACCATCCACAGATGCAGCACCAGCAGATCGAAACGGCCGTTAACCGTGTCCGGCACCGCCAAGTCCCGATAAAACATGGGTTCTCGCGCCTGCGTCACGATCATGCCATAGATGGCCTCGATGGTGCCGCGCGACGGTATCCGGGGTTTCCTGAAGTGATTGAACGGCCAAGGCATTGTGGGTTCCGCATGCGAGCCCCAAAGGTTGCTGTGCGGGGCGTTCGCGCCTGTTGCTATCCGACGTGCTGCCCGGTACGTCAACGCCTCGCACGATGCAAGGGGACGGGACCAGTTCCGGAATGATCGAGACCCATCCGACAGGCTCACCCCGGCGCTCCCAGCGCGGCTCTTCCGCGCGGCAGCGCGGTTCTTCCGCGCGGCAGCGCGGTTCTTCCGCGCGGCAGCGCGGCCTGCTTGCGGTTGCCGCGATCGCCCTGCTCTGCGCGGTGCTGGCCGGCTGCACCGGCGAGCAGTTCCAGAGGGGCTATGTGCTGCCGCCCGGCGCGCTCGAACAGATTCCGATCGGGGCGAGCCAGGACCAAGTCCTGATCGTGATGGGAACGCCCTCCACGGTCGCCACCCTCAACGGCGAGGTGTTTTATTACATTTCGCAGCGCTCCGAACGCAAGGTCGCGTTCATGAACCAGCGCGTGATCGACCAGCGCGTGATCGCGATCTATTTCGACAAGAACCGCCAGGTGCAGCGGCTGGCCAATTACGGGCTGCAGGACGGCAAGATCTTCGACTTCATCAGCCGCACCACGCCGACCTCCGGCCAGGAAATCAGCTATTTGACGCCGCTGTTCAAGCTGATGAGCTTCAATTAGCCGACAGCGCCGCCGGAGCTCAGACTTTCGATCAATACGAAAAACCCCGCGGCTTGCGCCGCGGGGTTCTGTCATTTGGCAACGCTGCGGTTCAGCGCGCCAGGATCGCCAGCAGCAGCAGCGCCACGATGTTGGTGATCTTGATCATCGGGTTGACCGCGGGACCCGCGGTGTCCTTGTAGGGATCGCCGACGGTATCGCCGGTCACCGCCGCCTTGTGGGCGTCGGAGCCCTTGCCGCCGTAATGGCCGTCCTCGATGTACTTCTTGGCGTTGTCCCAGGCGCCGCCGCCCGAGGTCATCGAGATCGCGACGAACAGGCCGGTCACGATCACGCCAAGCAGCATCGCGCCGACCGCCGAGAACGCCGCCGACTTGCCGGCCGCGCCGCCGCCGGCAATGCCGAAGATGACGAAGTAGACGAAGACCGGCGACAGCACCGGCAGCAGCGAGGGAACGATCATTTCCTTGATCGCCGCCTTGGTCAAAAGATCCACCGCCTTGCCGTAATCCGGCTTGTCGGTGCCCTGCATGATGCCCGGCTTTTCGCGGAACTGACGCCGCACTTCCTCGACGATCGCGCTGGCCGCGCGGCCCACCGCGGTCATGCCCATGGCGCCGAACAGGTACGGCAACAGACCGCCGAACAACAGGCCGACCACGACATAGGGGTTGTTGAGGGAGAAGTCGGGCAGCACGCCCTTGAAGTAGGGATAGTTCACCGCATTGGCGATGAAGTATTTGAGGTCTTCGTTGTAGGCGGCGAACAGCACCAGCGCACCGAGACCGGCCGAGCCGATCGCGTAGCCCTTGGTGACCGCCTTGGTGGTGTTGCCGACGGCGTCGAGCGCGTCGGTGGCCTTGCGGACTTCCTTGGGCAGTCCGGCCATTTCGGCAATGCCGCCGGCATTGTCGGTGACCGGGCCGAAGGCGTCGAGCGCCACGATCATGCCGGCCAGCGCCAGCATGGTGGTGGTGGCGATGGCGATGCCGAACAGGCCGGCAAGGCTGTCGGTGACGAGAATGCCGGCAATGATCACCAGCGCCGGACCGGCGGTGGCTTCCATCGAGATCGCCAGGCCCTGGATCACGTTGGTGCCGTGGCCGGTGACCGAGGACGCCGCGATCGACTTCACCGGGCGATATTCGGTGCCGGTGTAGTATTCGGTGATCACGATGATCAGCCCGGTGACGGCAAGACCGACGATGCCGCACCACACCAGCGTCAGGCCGGTGAACGAGGCGGCGCCGGCGTGCAGCGGGGTGTCGAAACCGATCAGCCAGTAAATCACCGCGGCGACCCCGATCAGCGACAGCACGCCGGTCGCGATCAGGCCCTTGTACAGCGCGCCCATGATCGACTGGTTGGCGCCGAGCTTGACGAAGAAGGTGCCGAGGATCGAGGTGATGATGCAGACGCCGCCGATCGCCAGCGGCAAGGTCATCATGTTCACCAATAGCGGCGAGGTCGCAAAGAAGATCGCGGCAAGCACCATGGTGGCGACCGCGGTCACCGCATAGGTCTCGAACAGGTCGGCGGCCATGCCGGCGCAATCGCCGACATTGTCGCCGACATTGTCGGCGATGGTGGCCGGGTTGCGCGGATCGTCCTCGGGAATGCCGGCCTCGACCTTGCCGACCAGATCGCCGCCGACGTCGGCGCCCTTGGTGAAGATGCCGCCGCCGAGCCGGGCGAAGATCGAGATCAGCGAGGCGCCGAAGCCGAGCGCCACCAGCGCATTGACCACGGTGCGGCTGTTGGGAGCCAGATCGAGATAATGCGTGAGGAAGGCGAAGTAGATGGTGACGCCGAGCAGCGCCAGGCCCGCGACCAGCATGCCGGTGATGGCGCCGGCCTTGAAGGCGAGCTCAAGTCCGCCGGCCAGCGAGGTGGTGGCGGCCTGCGCGGTACGCACATTGGCGCGAACCGAGACGTTCATGCCGATGAAGCCGGCGGCGCCCGACAGCACGGCGCCGATCAGGAAGCCCGCCGCGACCAGGGTGCCGAGAAAGTAGGCCAGCAGCGCGAAAATCACGATGCCGACCAGGCCGATGGTCATGTACTGGCGCTTGAGATAGGCCTGCGCGCCCTCGCGCACCGCAGCCGCGATTTCCTGCATCCGCGGATTGCCGGCATCCGCCTTCATGACCGATGCCGTCGCCCAGATCGCGTAAACGATGGAAAGCGCTCCACAGAGCACAATCACCCATAATGCTGTCATTGAATTTGCCTCAGATCCTGATTTCGTGCCCAAGCCCCTTTGCCGCGGGAGCGGCAGGCGCATAAAAAGAAGGCCTGCCCTGCCCAAAAGGACGGCCTCAAATCGCGCCGGACCATGCCAAAATCGCATGCCCGGCGCAACGCCGCGAAGCGGCAAAACCGTCGATTTCGGCAGGTATTTGCGCCCTCCTGTCCCGGACGCGGCGCGGCACGACGTGACGCTCCGCAGCGCCGGCAACCATGCAGGCCGAAACTCCCCGACGGACCCCGGATCAGCAGCGCACCGCGCTGCAAGGGCGGTGCCTTGCGCCGCATCCGAAGAACGCCGATCGTCTCCTCGGGTCTTAGAAATGGCTGTAGGAGAGCCGCGGCAGCCCCAGCGCCTGGCCTTGCGAATCGAGAAACCTCGGAAGTTCGCTGCCGGCCAGAATCGTGCCGATCGAGCTCACGGCCACGCCGGCCCGTGCCGCGGCCTGTTCGAAGGCGGCCAGGCGAAGCTCCGGAATCGCGCACAGGATCTCGTAATCGTCGCCGCCGGAGACGATGGCGGCGATGTCGGCCCTGCCGCGCGCCAGCATTCCCGCGGCGGCTGCCGACAGCGGCACGCTCTGCGCATCGATCACCGCCGATACCCCTGAGGCCGCGCAGAGTTTTGCAAGGTCGCCGGCCAGCCCGTCGGACACGTCCATCGCCGCGCTGGCATGGTCGCGCACCGCGTTGGCCAGCGCGGTGCGCGGCTGCGGCACGCGATAGCGCTCGGCCAGCAGCGCGTTGCTCGCGACATCGGCGAGCGCCGTCGCCGTCACGCGCCGCGTCAGGACCGCAAGCCCGAGCGCGGCGTCGCCGATGGTGCCGCTCACCACGACGCGATCGCCGGGCTTGGCGCCGCTGCGATGCACCATGCGGCCGGCGGCAACCCGCCCGAAGGCCGTGATCGAGATCATCTTCGGCCCCGGCGTGGAAACCGTATCGCCGCCCAGCAGCGGGCAGCCGAACACGGCGGCATCCTCGCCGAGCCCGCGCGCGAATGGCTGCAGCCAGGCTTGCTCGGCAGCCGGCAACGCCAGGGTGAGCAGAAAGCCCGCGGGGCTCGCTCCCTTGGCGGCGAGATCCGAAAGGTTCACCCGCAGCGCCTTGCGCGCGACGGTGTCGGGGGGATCGTCGGGCAGAAAGTGCACGCCTTCGACGATGGCGTCGGTCGTCACCACGAGGTCGCCGCCCAGGGCCTGCAGGATCGCCGCGTCGTCATCGAGGTTGAAGGCGCCGGGATCGGTCGCCATGGGCCGGAAGTAACGCGCGATCAGCGAGTCCTCGCCGGATGAATGGTTTTGCCGGTCGGTCATGCCGCGCCATCCGCTGCAGTGCCCCTATCCCCCTGCTCGACCGCAGGGCCATCACACGCGATGGAATGCACGACCTGAAAGACGGCGAGCTTTACCCTCCCCTGGCGGGGGAGGGGCGACCGCTTCGTCCGAAGCGGTCGCGGTGGGGTGATCTTTTCATCCGCGGCGCACCCTACCCCGCCTCGCGTCGCGCTCTGCGCGACGCTCACCGACCCTCCTCCCGAAGAGGAGGGTAAGC
>Ga0302276_10003148_pt1 | contig 14336 bp, 9 predicted proteins | sample III_Bog_N2_3_FD_198768 | JGI IMG/M metagenome (GOLD analysis project Ga0302276, IMG submission 198768) | Peat permafrost microbial communities from Stordalen Mire near Abisko, Sweden - III_Bog_N2_3 | ecosystem: Environmental > Terrestrial > Soil > Wetlands > Peat | place: Sweden: Abisko...
CTGAACATTCGCTCGCTGTCCTCCTCGAACGTGGGTGACACCAATGGAGTCATGTCGTACAGCACCGGTGCGAACAACGCGTTTATCAATCTGTCGAGCGGGACGGGCGCCGGAGCAATCGCATCAGCGAATGATCAACTAAGCTCCACCGGCAAGAGCAGCATCGACGTCACATATATGACGGGCACCTCGACCAACATCACCAATCACACCGAGGTAATCACCGTAGGCACCGGCACCAACTATGCCAACACCGCGCAGGGACTGATGGATGCCATCAATGGCTCGGGACTGGGACTGACCGCCAGTTTCACCACGGCAGCGGCAGCTGGAACCGCGGCAGTTGCCGCGGCGGGCGGCACGGCCGATGGCGTCGAAACCGGCATTGAAATCTCTGGCCTGGCCTCTGGCGTGAGCGGCGCCGCGAACGGCGCTGGAACTCCCGGCCTGGATGGCACTCTGGGGACGACGGCCTATACCGGCGGCACTCTCACGATCAACGGAAAATCCCTTACCCTTGGCACGAGCAGCACCGACACAATTGCCAACATCGCAGCGGCCGTCAACGGAGGCAACTACGGCGTCGAGATGAATGCGACGACGGGCGCTATCACATCCCTCACGAAAGCGACCATCACTGCCTCAGGCCTAACGGGCGGCACGGGGTGGGCCGGGTCGAACTATACCACGGTAGCGGTCACCGAAGACACGACGAATGCGCTATCGGATGCCACCACCAGCCTGGCTTCCGCGGCGACTCCGGCGTCAGACATAGATGGTACGGGCGGAACGGCCACCATCAGTTACTCCGATGCGGCTGGTCAGGCCTTGAACAACACGGATCTGTCCAACCAGACGGATGCGGAAGCTGCCCTGACGGCGCTGAACGCGGCCATCAGCGACGTGGCGGCGCAGGACGGCTACATCGGCGCGCAGATCAACACGCTGAACTCGGTCAGTTCGGTGCTCAGCACGCAGTCGGAGAACGTAACCTCGGCGCAGAACGCGGTGCAGGCCACCGATTATGCGTCGGCAACCTCGAACATGTCCAAGTACGAGATTCTGAGCCAGACCGGCATTGCGGCGCTGGCGCAGGCCAACAGCATTCAGCAGGAAGTCACCAAGCTGCTGCAATAACCCAACCGGCCAAAAAAGCCGCCAAACCGGAGAAGGGCGCTCGCAAGGGCGCCCTTTTCTGTGCGGATGACCAGGGCGTTGCGGGAGACTCTGTGCATTCGCGAACCAGGATTGATGCTGCTCACTATCAAGGCCGATAAACTCCTTGCCGGAGAGGTCGACTAGCGAGGCTGAAATGCGGCCAGGGTTCAAGGGTTCATTTGAGGCCGGCCTTTCAAGGCGGATGAGTTTTTCCCAATCTGATCGGTCGCAGGGGTGGTTCTCAGGCTGCTTGAGCCTGTCTCGGAGGGTGCGATGAGCGTAGTGGGGCTGAGTTTTGGATCGCCGACCAGCGGGACTGGTTTTGACGTGAGCACGACAGTTTCGGAGATCGTGGCCAATCTGCAGAATGTAGAGACGCCGTGGAAGACACAGCTGACGACGCTGGAGAGCCAGGACACGGCGATCTCCAGCCTTGGCAGCTTGCTCTCGACGCTTTCGACGGACATGAGCAACCTGACCGATGCGACGGGTGCAATGGCGATCAAGGAGGGGTCCAGTTCCAACACCAGCGTGCTGGAACTGACTGCCGCATCGACCGCGGCCGTTGCGGGCACCCATACCGTATTGGTGAGCGCTCTGGCTGTCACCTCCAGCGGATCGCTGACCGAGATTGACGACTCGTCGGACGAGCTGTCAGGGTCGATCACAATCCAGGTGGGCAGCGGGACGGCGCAGACGATCAGCGTCCCGACGACCTCGGGAAACGATACGCTCTCCGGGCTGGCCTCGGCGATCAACTCGGCCGGAATCGGGGTGACGGCCAGTGTACTGACGGATTCCTCGGGCTCGCGGCTGAGCCTGGTTTCCGGCACTTCTGGCACGAGCGGCAGCCTGACGGTCAGCGCGTCCATTACCGACACCAGCAACTCGAATGCGGCGGTCAGCTATGACACCAGCACCGCTGTCGCGGGCGCGAATGGATCGATAACGGTAGACAACGTAAAACTGAGTGTATCTTCGAACACGGTGAGCGATCTGATTCCCGGCGTGACCTTTCAGCTTCTTTCCACGTCAAGCACCGCGGTGCAGGTGGTGATCGCCAATTACAACTCGGGGGTGGAGAGCAGTGTCAGCACACTGGTCAGCGACTACAACGCGCTCGTCAGCGCGATGAACACCCAGGAGGGGAACGACAGTTCGGGCAACGCCGAGCCGCTTTATGGCTCTCCCACGCTGACCATGCTGCAGCAGGATATTCTGGGCGGCATCAACACGGAAAATCCCAACGGCTATTTGGCGCAAGTCAATGACAGCCTGGACCCGACGGTTTCCGGTTCGATGAACATCACGACGGCGTCTGGTGGGACGGTCAAGGTTGTTGTCGGCGCGGCGCCCAGCGCCGGCGCGGACGCGAATACGATTTATACAGGCAGCGGCGTCGAAACGCTCTCCGGCCTGGCCGCGGCCATTAATTCGGCCGTCAGCGACATCACGCTCAGTTCCAGCGTTACGGCAGGCGCGGATGCTTCGGGAAGCACCGGCGCGACAACTTCGAGCGCCACGCTGACCGCGGTTCCTGGCTACAGCAGCGCGCTCTCCGGTTCATTCAGCGTCACAGTGGGCGGCGGCACGGCGGAGAATATCGTTATCGGCGCCGAGCCGAGCACGGGCGCGGAGGCCAATACCATTTATACGGGTAGCGGAGTGAACACGCTTTCCGGGATAGCCAGCGCCATCAATGATGCCAGCACGAAGATCACAGCCTCGGTTACAGTGGGCGCGGATGCATCTGGAAGCATCAGCGCAATCACTTCTACGGCCACGCTGACTGCCAACGCCGGCGCTGTGCTTGCCGGCACCGTTCAGGTTCTGGTGGGCAGTGGCACGGCGGAAAATATTGTCATTGGCGCCGAGCCGAGCACGGGCGCGGCGGACAATACGATTTACACGGGGAGCGGGGTGAACACGCTCTCCGGGCTGGCTGACACGATTAACGGCGATACGAGCCTCGGACTCACGGCCACGGTGACGACCGCCTCGGACGGTTCGCAGACCCTGGAGCTGACCTCTGGAACCAGCGGCAGCGCCGGAACGTTGACGGTGACGCCTACCTTGACTGCCAGCCTCGGCTTTACGGCCAGTGTCACGACATCCGCCTCGGATGGCTCGCAGACCTTGAATCTGACCTCGGGAGTCAGCGGCAGCGCCGGAACGTTGACGGTGGCCACTGGAATCACCGGGAGCGACGGGTCGGTGACACCCACCCTCATTGCTGACGGCCTCGGGGTGACGGCGGCGGTGGTGACCAAGAACGGTCAATCGTCGCTGACGCTGACCTCGCAGACGACCGGCGCCAGCGGGGCGGTGAGCGTGACTTCGGCGATCTCCGCTACCAGCGACACGGCTGTGACCGCATCCGTGATGGCGGGCACGGATGCCACCATGGATGCCTCGGGGAACCTCATCAGCGCGACAACCTCAACCGCTACGCTGGGGACGGTAGAAGCCAGTGACGATGCGCTGATCGGATCGGTCGTCATCCAGGTGGGCGACGGGGCGGCGCAGACGATTACTCTCGATTCGCAGGACAATTCGCTCTCCGGCTTGGCCACGGCAATCAACGACGCCAAAATCGGGGTGGACGCCACGGTAACGACGGCCTCGGATGGTTCTCAGACGCTGACCATGACCTCCGGAACGACGGGAAGCGCCGGAACGTTGAGTGTGACCTCCAGCATTCTGGATACCACCAACACCAGCACGGCGGCGTTGGGTTACACCAGTTCGTCGGATATAGGCAGCCTGAGCGGGCTGGGCGTCAGCGTCAACGAGGACGGAACGCTTTCGCTGGATGCCAGCACACTGGATGCAGTGCTGAACACGGACTATAGCTCCGTGGCGGGTTTTTTCCAGAACGTCGACAGTTGGGGCGTGACGTTTGCCAATATGCTCTCCAATGCCGGGACCAGTTCATCAACCGGGATTCTAAAGCTGGCGGAAAACGCCAACAGCAGCATTGAATCCTCGCTGAATAAGAACATCACCAGGGAAGAAACCCTGATTTCCGCGCAGCAGGCGAGCTTGACGGCGGAACTGAACAGCGCCAACGAGATCATGCAGATGATTCCCACGCAGTTGCAAGGAATCAACGAACTCTACTCAGCGATCACCGGCTATGGCACGAGCAGCAGCAGTTAGAGCCAGAGCAGAGCAGGCATGATCTCTACGAAGGCCGTCCAAGTGGCTTGCCTTCGGGCTGCATCTACGTTGGCTTCACCGTAATCAAGGAGCTTGAATTTTCATGAGTAGTTATCAGGAACATGCATTGGACGGCGCTTCGGCGGTCGATCTGGTTGTGGCGCTTTATGACGGAATACTTCGGTTTCTTTATGCTGCCAGCGCGGCAGTGGAGCGCGGAGACCAGACGGGCCGGCGCATCGCCGTCAAGCGGGCGCTGGACATCATCATTCACCTGCAGGCGCGGCTGCGCATGGATGTGGGCGGCAGGCCCGCAGAGGCGCTCAGCGAGTTTTACGCATCGGTTTTCGCGCAGATTCTGCAGGCCTCGCAGTCGGCCTCGCGGCAGAAGTTCGAGCACGCGATCGAATGCGTAAAAAATGTGCGCGACGCCTGGCGCGAGGTGGCCAGGAATCCGGAGGCCAATGCGGATATGCCGCGGCTGGCCACAATGCCGCAGGGCCGCCGGCAGTCCATTTCAGAAACCAGTGATGCGGGGGTTGCGATTGCCGCGCATTGGACGGCTTGAAGGACCGGTCTCTTTTGCGTCGTCTCTGACCGCTGGGGTCTCGTGTTTGCTGATAAGGTCCGAGGTTTCCCACCCTAGCCGCAAAAACAAAAACGCGGCGAGGGTGGGGCGCCCCACTGTCGTGGCGCTTCTCAGCTGGTGACGGTCAGTTCCTCTTCCAGTTGCTGCTTTTGGTACAGGCTGGCGTAGTAGCCGTCGAGAGCGAGCAACTCGTCGTGCCGGCCCAACTCCACAATGCGGCCCTGGTAGAGCACGGCGATCTGGTCGGCATGGCGCACGGTGGAAACGCGATGGGAAATCAGAATGGTGGTTGAGGTTGTGGTGTAAGTGCGCAGCCCGCTCAGGATGCGCTCTTCCGTGTAGGTGTCCACGCTGGCCAGCGCGTCGTCGAGGATGAGAATGGAGGGGCGGCGCAGCAAGGCCCGTGCGATGGCAGCGCGCTGTTTTTGTCCGCCGGAGAGCGTCACGCCGCGCTCGCCGACCATGGTTTCAAAGCCCTGCGGAAACTCCTCGAACTCCTGGCGGATGTGGGCGGCTTCGGCTGCCTGGAGCAACTCTTCCGGGCTGGCATCGGGCGCGCCAAAGGCCAGGTTTTCGCGGATCGTCGTGCTGAAAAGAAAAGTCTCCTGGGGCACCATGCCGATGTTGCCCCTGAGCACGGCCAGGGGATAGTCGCGCACAGGCCGGCCATCGATGAGAAGCGAGCCCTCGGGCGCTTCATAGAGCCGGGAGAGCAGATTGACCAGCGTAGTTTTGCCCGAGCCGGTAGGCCCGACGATGGCCAGGCTGGAGCCGGCGGGAATCTTCAGCGAGATGTCGTGGAGCACCGGGGTCCCTACGGACTCGGGGTCCCCGGCGAGCGATTTTTGCTCACTGGGGTGAGGGGACGGGTCCTTGTCCGTGGGGTGGATCACCGGCGCGTCGCCGTAGCTGAAGTTCAGGTTGCGGAATTCGATTTCGCCGCGGAGCACGGTGTCGGCCGGAATCGAAGAGTCGGCGTTGCGGTCGTCAATGACCGGTTCGGCGCGCAGCAGTTCATAGATGCGCTGGACCGAGGCGGTGCCGCGCTGATAGATGTTCACTACCCAGCCGATGGCGATGATGGGCCAGGTGAGCAGGATCATGTAGGTATTGAAAGCCACGAACTGGCCTACGGTGATGCGATGGGCGAGGACCATGTGTCCGCCGGCCAGCAGGGTGATGATCATGGAAAGGCCCAGGATGAACTCCAGCGTGGGCCACAACATGCCCATGAGCTGAACCAGACGGAGGGAGCGGGCGATGTACTGGCGGTTAAGCCGCTCGAAGATGCCGACCTGCGACTCTTCGCGGGCAAAGGCGCGCACCAGCCGCGCGCCGGAGTAGTTTTCCTGGGCCTGCGAACTGATTTCGGAGAAACTGGCCTGGATGCGCTCGAAGCGGTCATGAATGCGGCTGCCGAAGTACTGAATAAGGATGCTGGCCAGGGGCATGGGCGCCCACGCCACCAGCGTGAGCCAGGGGCTGATGCGCAGGAGGAAGAAAAGCGCGCCCACGGTAAAAAAAGCCGTGTTGGCGCTGTACATCAGCGCGGGGCCAAGCAACATGCGCACGGCGCTCAGATCGTTCGTCATCCGCGCCATGATGTCGCCGGTGCGGTAGCGCTGATAGAAGCCCGAATCCTGGCGCTCCAGTTGCCGGAACAGGTCGTTGCGCAGGTCGTACTCGATCTCGCGGGAGATGCCGATGAGAATCCAGCGCTGGGCGTAGAGGAAAACGCCCTTGATGAGAGCGATGGCGATCAGGAGGCAGGCGAAGATCAGGATTTTGCCGCGGGCGTCGCCGTGGCTCAGCCCGTCAATGGCCAGTTGCACGAACCGGGGATGAATCGTCCAGCGGCCGCCGATGCCATCGATGGCCATTTGCAGGACCAGGGGAAACAACACCCAGATGCCGTTGACGCAGATGCAGGAGAGCGTGCCCCACAGGTATCCCCAGCGGTAGCGGCGCATGTAGCTGTAGAGCGGGGCGAGATCGCGGAACATGTCTTTATTGTACGGGGGGGCGGGGGACGCTATTTTGGCTGAATGACTTTCAGGCCCCTTACGGCGGCAAAGTGGCGCACATTGAAGGTGGCTACAGCGCTGCCTGTATGAATCGCCATGGCCGCGAGAATCACGTCATACGAGCCAATCATCCGGCCTTTGGACTCAAGCTCGGCCCAAATGCGCGCATGCTCGAAGGCAGCCTGTTCTCCATAGGACACAAAGTCGAAGGCCGAGAAAATTTGCTGAAGAAACAGCCGCCGCCTTGTCCGATGAATTCCTGTTGCGCGCTCCGCCCCATGCCATAACTCGGCGACGGTAATGGACGCGAGCTTGAATTCTTCGTTGGGGAGCGAGTCAAGCCAGGCATTGAGGTCAAAAAGGCCGCGTTCAGCCTGGATGATGACATCGGAATCAATCAGGATTGCCATTGATCGACCGGTGGCGGCAGGTGTTTGCGCGCTTCCTCAAGGTCGTGAAGCCAGGCCGTGGCTTCTTCCTCGCCGAGATGAACGTCTTTGAGTGCCACACGGAGCGAGGCAGCCAGTTCCAAGCCAGTGCGGGATTTCCGTTCTTCCGGAACAATGCGAGCCACAGGCACGCCATTTTTGTGCAACACGAAGGTCGTTCCCTGATAATGGGCGCGATTGATGCAATCGGCGAAATTGCGCGCGGCCTCGGTAACGGAGATGGCTTTGGTGCTCATAAAATCAGATTATCTGATTTTGCGCTGTTTGGCAACGCGCTACGTTGGTGTGCGCAGCAGCAGATAGCCGCCGATGAGCCCGAAGATGGCGTCGGAGGACCAGGCGGCCAGGGCGGCGGGCAGGTAGTTCACATTGCCCATGGCGCCGAAGAGCCCGTCGATGACCCAGTAGGCCAGCGCCACGGCGATGGCGACGGCGATGCCTGTCAGAGAGCCGCGGCGTCCCATGGAGAGCGCGAAGGGAATGGCCAGCACAGCCATGATGATGGTGACCAGCGGATAAGCGAGCTTGTGCCAGAGATCGACGCGCAGGCGCATGGTGTCAAAGCCGCTCTGGCGCAGGTCGCTGATGTAGCGATCTAGTTGACCGAAGTTCATCTCCTGCGCCTGCAGGTTTTCCTTCTTGAAGTAGCTGGGATCTTCGTGAATCTCCGCGAAGGAAGTTTGGTAGAACTCGCGATACTCGGTGACGTTGGCGCCAGAGATGTTGCGCTGCCAGCCGTTCAGAAAGAGCCAGGAATCCGATGTGGAATCCCAGACAGCGCGGGCGGCGAAGATGCGCCGCGAAAGCTGAAAGGAGGAGGGATCGAACTCGAAGATGGAGAGATTGGCGAACTGGTTGCGGTCGGGATCGAAGAACTGGTAATAGAAGATGCGGCCGGGCTCGCCCGCGTGCGGCTGTCCGAAGATCCAGTTCTGTTCGGGATGCAGGACAGTCTGCGGCGGTTTGCCTTTGATGAGGTTGTGCAGAGCTTCCTGGCGGCGGTTGGCCTGGGGCAGATAAAACTGGTCGAAAAGAAACAGACTGACGGCCAGAATGGCGCCGATGGAGACGATGGGAACCACCAGCCGGTAAAGGCTGATGCCGGTAGCCTTCATGGCGATGATTTCCGAGTTGCGGTTGAGCGCGCCGAAGGTGACCAGCGCGGCAATCAGCACGGCCAAGGGAGTGATCTGGTAGATCATGCTGGGCGTCAGGTTGAGCAGATAGACGCCGATCAGGGAAAGCGCAATGTGGTTGCGCAGGATGTCGCCTACCAGTTCGAAGAAGGTGAAGACCAGGATGAGCATGACAAAGCCGGCCAGCACCAGGAAGAACGTGCCGAGAAACTGGCGTATCACGTACGCATCGAGAATGCGCGGAAAAACGCCGCTGGCTCTGGAGGACCGGGAGCGCGGCTCAATGCGGCGCAGAAGGCGGCTCAGAGGAGCGTCGTGAATCTTGGCCGGGGCGGCGGATTTGAAGCTGTGGAAGCGCGCGGCCCAGGAGGCGATGGCATTCAGAATGCGGCCGCCCGAGGCCATCTGCCAGAGCAGGAAAAGGCCTCCGGCGGCGAAGAGCAGATTGGCTGACCACACGGCTAAGAAGGCCGGAAGCCAGCTCTGTTTCCCCAGGGCTATGCCGGTGGAAGAAAGCAGGTAATAGAAGAAGACCAGCAGAATGGTAAAGACCCAGGCGAAGCTCTTGCCGCCGCGCCGCGAGGTGACGCCCAGGGGAACGCCCACGAGCATCAGCACCAGGCAAGCGGCCGGATAGGCGAAGCGCTTGTGTATTTCGATCATGAACCGTTTGCCGTCGGGGCCGTGGCTGCGTTGCCATAGGGCGCCCATGGGCATGGCGAAGATGTTTGTGTCCAGGCGACCCAAATGTCCGGCGCTTTGCTGGCTGGCGGCCAGCGGCAGATCGGTAAAGTCAAAGGTGGAGATGTTGTACTGCTGGGGCTGGCCGGTCACCGTGTCATGGCGCGAGCCGTCGCGCAGCCGCATGAGCAACTCCTGGCCGGAGTCGCCGCTGTTGTCGTTGGCCACCGTGGCAGAGGCGGCGGTGGTAATCATGGGCGTGATGGGATCGGCGGTGTCGGCCATGAAAACCTGACGCCAATTGGCCGCCCCGGTTCCTGAGCGCACATCCTGCACATAGAGGACGAAGTTGTGAAAATCTTCGTCAAAAACGCGCGGCTCAATCTCATAGGAGGCTTGCATGGCCAGGGTCTTGTCCATCGCCAGAATGGCCTGATTGGCGCGCGGAGCCAGATAGAGCGAGTTGGCCAGCCCGAGCAGCGTGCCGCCCACGGCCACCACAAGGGCCACGCGCACAAAGTAGCCAATGCCGAGGCCGGAGGCGCGCATGGCGATGATTTCGCTGTCGGCGGCCAGACGGCTCAAGCCCAGCAGAACCCCCACCAGCACTGCCATGGGGACGGTGACCATGAGGAAGTTGGGCAGCATGAAAAGAACCACTTCGCCCACACTGTTGAAGCTGGAGGCGTTGTGGACCACCATCTCCAGGATGCGGGGCAGTTCCTTCATAAACAAAACAAAGGTGAAAATCACGCATCCGATAAGCGCGTGGGAGAGGATTTCACCGAGGATGTAACGGTTGAGGATGCGCACGGAATGGCTCTGAAGTCAGTTTATCGTGCCGGAGCGCTTCGTGCGTCGGGGCTCAACGGGTCGGGCTGCCAACCGCGCAGGCGAAGGCTGTTCGCGAGCACGCTGACCGAGCTGAGGGCCATGGCGGCGGCGGCCAGCCAGGGGCTGAGCAGAATGTGAAAGCTGGGGTAGAGCGCTCCGGCGGCCAGCGGAATGCCGAGGAGGTTGTAGCCCGCGGCCCAAATCAGGTTCTGGCGCATCACGCGCAGGGTCGCGCGGGCCAGATCGAGCGAGGCGGGAATGGCGGAGGGCTGGGCGCGCAGGAGCAGCACATCGCCGGCTTCCTGCGCCAGGTCGGCTCCCGAGCCCATGGCGATGCCGGCGTCGGCCTGGGCGAGGGCGGCGGCGTCGTTGATGCCGTCGCCGGCCATGGCGACACGCTGCCCGCTTGCTTGCAGGGCGCGAATGCGGGCGAGCTTTCCGGCTGGGTCCAGACTGGCTTCAACCTCCGTGATTCCGGCTTGCTGGGCGATGGGCGCGGCCGCCTCGGCCGAGTCGCCAGTCAGCATCAGCACCCGCAAACCAGCGCGGCGCAAGGCGGCCACGGCTCCGGCCGCATCTGGGCGCAGAGCGTCGCGGGCGTCGAAGTAACCGGCGGGCGCGCCGTCGAGAGCCATCCAGAGCCGCGTCGTTCCCGGCTCTGGCGGCGCAATCGCCTCCGGCAGCGGGATGAAGAACTCCTTGAAGAGCGCTTCGTTGCCCAGCAGGCACTCGCGGCCTTCGACCTTGGCGGTCAGGCCGCGGCCGGGCAGGACTTGCACCTCTTCGGCGGGCTTCCAGACGAGTGCGCGAGAGCGCGCCGCATCGACCAAGGCGTGGGCCAGAGGATGGTTCGACTGCTCCTCGGCGGCGGCGGCCAGGCGAAGCAAGTCGTCTACAGCCGAGTTCGCTATGACCGGGGCCGGTTGAGGTTCGAGGTTTCCCACCCTTTCGCCAGAAAAAATGCGAAAGGATGGGGCACGGAGCATTTTGGGGGGATTTGGTCCGGTCGTTAGCGGCTCGAACGCGCTGTAGCGAGTCGCGTTGTTGCCCAGGGGATGAATGGCCTCCAGGACCGGACGACCCACGGTCAGGGTTCCGGTTTTGTCCAGCACGATAACGTCCAGATGGGCCAGCCGTTCGAGGGCCTCGCCGCCTTTGAAAAGAACTCCCATCTGCGCGCCGCGTCCGACGGCCACGGTGAGCGCGGCGGGAACGGCCAAGCCCATGGCGCAGGGGCAGGCAATGACCAGCACGGCGACGGTCGAGGCTAGAGCCATTTGAAGAGAGTGCGAGGCGACGATCCAGACGATGAAAGTGAGCGCGGCCAGGACGAGCACCGAGGGAACAAAGATCTGGCTGGCGCGGTCGGCGAGCCGCTCCATGGGCGCGCGCGAGCCTTGCGCCTGCTCGACCATGTGGGTAATCTGCGCCAGGACAGTGGCTTCGCCCAGCGATTCGGCGCGGCAAGTCACGGCGCCTTCGTAGTTGAGCGAGCCGGCCAGCACGCGTCCGCCGGGCTCGCGGTCGAGCGGCGTTGATTCGCCGGTCAGCATCGATTCGTCCACGGTGGTGCGGCCTTCGAGGATTATGGCGTCCACAGGAAAGCGTTCGCCGGGCAGGATCAGCACACTGTCTCCGGGTTGAATCTCTTCCAGAGGGACGACGGTCTGGACGCCGTTGCGAACACGGCGGGCAGTGGCGGGGCGCAAACGCGAAAGCGAGTCGAGCGCGGCCAGGGCGCGGCGCTTGGCGCGGCTTTCCAGCGCTTTGCCTAAAAGCAGAAATCCGATGATGAGAAGAACCGCGTCGAAGTAAACCTGGCGGCCGGCGGCGGGCCAGATGGTGGAGGCTACGGAATACAAAAAAGCCACGCCGGTTCCAAGGCTGACCAGCGTGTTCATGTTGGTGGTTCCGTGGCGCAGGCCGCGCGCGGCGCTCAGATAGATGCCGCGGCCCGCCCAGGCCATCATCGCCGCGGTCAGGAGCAGGAGAAACCAGCGCAGAAGATCCGGCGGCAGCGCGTAGAGCCAGGGAAGAACACGCATCAGAACGTGGTCAAGCTTGCCCATCGGCGCGCCCAGAGGCATGGCCAGGAGCATGGCCGCGGCACCGGCGATGAGAGTGGCATAGGCTTTCCTCTCGGCTCCGACTGCCAGAGCATCGGAGGAGGCTTGCGGAGAAGCGCCGGAACGGGGAAGCACAGCGTCGTAGCCGGAGGCGCGAACGGCTTCGACCAACTGCGCGGGCGCGACCTGCGCGGGATCGAAAACCACGCTGGCGCGATGGGACATCAGATCGACGCGCGCCGATTCAACCCCGGCCGTTGCGCGCAGAGCCTCTTCTACGTGATGCTGGCAGGAGGCGCAGCTCATGCCCAGGATGGGCAGCGTGATGGATTCGGCGAGTGTGGCCATCGACGGCCCTAGGATCCCAGACGCGCCGGGAAGCCGGCTTTGTCCAGAGCGGCAATCACAAGGTCGACCGGCGTGGGAGTCAGCTCGGAAGTAATCCGCGCCGCGCCCAGACTGACGTCGTTGACTGTCACTCCCTCGACCGAAGCAAGGGTCTGGCTCACGCGTCTCACGCAGGAGCCGCAGTGCATTCCATCGATTTGCAGCGTGTATTCCGCCATTGTGTCCTCCCTATTGTCTTTGATGATATGCCGGGCGGAAGGACGCAGGACGGCGCGGAGAGCTTTGATGGAATAAGTATGGAGGCAATAATAAGGGCGGATTCAAGCTCCAAGTGCAACATTGTTGATTTTAACTGACCAGAACTTTTGGAAGTTGAAGGCTCCTTTGGGGAGGAATAATTCCGCTGGCGCTTTCCATCCGAGCGACTTTCTTGGTCTTGCGTTCATCATCTCGGCGATGCCGTCGAGTTGTTCCTGGCTATAGCGGCTGAGGTCTTCGCCCTTGGGTAGATACTGGCGCAGCAGTCCGTTGGTGTTTTCGTTTCTTCCGCGCTGCCAAGGGCTGTGCGGATCGGCGAAGTAAACCTTGATGCCGGTTTCAGCCGAGAGCAGTTCGTGCCGGGCCATCTCACGGCCCTGGTCGTAGGTCATGGAACGGCGCATCTGGGCGTCGAAGCGCTTGAAGACGTCCGCAAAGGCGCTGGCGGCGGTCTCGGCCTTGCCGTCTTCGAGCTTGACCAGCGCCACGTAGAGCGTGGAGCGTTCCACGAGCGTGCCGACCTGCGATTGGTTGCGGCGGCCCTTGATCAGATCGCCCTCCCAGTGGCCAGGGACAAGCCTTTCCTCGACCTCGCTGGGCCGCTCTCCGATCGGGACCATGTTGGGGATCTTTCCGCGGCGGTCTTCGCCCGCCGAGCGCTTGCGGCGGCGCATGTGGGCGCGGCGCAGCAGCGTGAGCACGCGGGCGCGCAGTTGGCCGCGCGGCATTGCGTAAAGCGCCGTGTAGATGGTTTCATGCGATAGCCGCACCGGTTCGAGCATAGCTCCCAGTGTGGACGCGATCTGCTCCGGACTCAAGCCCTGACGCAAAAATCTGACGACTTGCTCGAACAACGCCGAGTCTGGCGTGAGTTTGCGCTCCACACGTGGCTTGGCGGCGAGCCGACGAGCGCGATCATGCGCCTGGGCCGAACGATAACCGCCCGCTTTGCGAGGCCTGCCGCGCTGTCGCCGGACAGGCTCGGATTGCCACCCGTTGCGCGCCATTTCGCGGCTAACCGTCGAGCGCGCCCGCTGGAGTCCGGCGGCTATAGCCGCCGGACTCCAACCCATCTCCAACTGCGTTTGCAACAAACAACGCTCTTCCAAATTCAGATGCGTATACGACTTGCCCATGCAACATTATCCCTTTCAGGTTTGTTGCACTTGGACTTTGAGCGCGGCAAGCTATAAAAATTCCACCCTAGCCGCAAAAACAAGAACGCGGCGAGGGTGGGGCACCCGGCGCCATGGTTTGTTGCGAGGGCGTAGCGGCCTTGTACGGCCTACCCCCCCACCCGTATTTTGGGCGTAAAATCCTTGTTTTCATGAGCCTACGGACGGTGTTGCGCTGTAAAATTGTCAAAACAAAGGAGTTACCCGCAAAATCGTCCAGGATAAGGAGTTAGAGGCGCTTTTCTATTGCTCCGGCCCAAAAGATTTGCATCGTGCTCCCCCACCCTAGCGACAAAAACAAAGGCGTCGCGAGGGTGGGGCACCCAAACATTTGGGGTGAACCCCTTGAGTGAGACAGTTTGCGAGTGCCCCACTTGCCGTTCAATGAAATTGTCTACTCATCCTGCCCTTGCTCCTTCAGAATAATCCTGGTTGGTGAAGCGGAGGTGGGCCCTGGTG
>Ga0302276_10003154_pt1 | contig 14316 bp, 13 predicted proteins | sample III_Bog_N2_3_FD_198768 | JGI IMG/M metagenome (GOLD analysis project Ga0302276, IMG submission 198768) | Peat permafrost microbial communities from Stordalen Mire near Abisko, Sweden - III_Bog_N2_3 | ecosystem: Environmental > Terrestrial > Soil > Wetlands > Peat | place: Sweden: Abisko...
CCGTGGAACAGACCGCCGCGGTCCGGGAGATTCGTTCCCGAACCTACGAGCTGGTGGAATTTCTTCACGACATCCTGAAAGTCGATGCCTTCCCATGGGCACGTTTTCCGCACAAGGTCGGTTTGCACAACAGTTGCGGGACGCTTCGCGGCCTGCGCCATGCGAGCGCTTCGGAGTTGCGGGAGCCCGATTTCTCCAAGCCGGAATTTCTGCTTTCCAAGATTGAGGGGCTCGAACTCGTCGCAGCGTCGCGGCCCGACGAATGTTGCGGCTTCGGCGGTCTGTTCTCCGTCGTCAACGAGAGCGTGTCGGCCAAGATGGGCTCAGACAAGGTCCATGATTTTGTGCAGGCAAAGGCCGACTATATCGTCTCGGCCGACAGCTCGTGCCTGATGCATCAGCGCGGTTGCGCCGAACGCGACAAACTTCCGATCAAATTCATCCACATCGCCCAGATCCTCAATGGAGCCGAGGCATGAGCAAGCAGCCACAAGGCGGTTCCTCGGAGGGCCCAACATTCGAGCCGCAGCCCCGCGGGGCGCGCAGCAGGGGCGACAAGCCGATCGACCAAGCGGAGGCGGCCGAGCGGTTCCTTGCCGCGCCCCGGCATCAGCAGCAGCACGACACCCGGCTCTGGACGCTGCGACAGCGCCGCGACGATCAGATGTGGGCGATGCCTGAATGGGAGGAGATGCGCAGCCTCGCCTCCGCCATAAAGGAGCACACGCTCTGTCATCTCGACGCCTATCTGGAGATGTTCGAGGCCAACGCGAAGGCCAACGGCGTGGTCGTTCACTGGGCCAGGGACGCGGCCGAGCACAATAGTATCGTCCTGGAGGTGCTACAGCGACGCGGAGCCAGGACGCTGATCAAGAGCAAGTCGATGCTTACGGAGGAATGCGGCTTGCGCGCCGACCTGGCGAAGGCGGGCGTCGAGGTGATCGAGACCGATCTCGGCGAGCGTATCCAGCAGCTTGACGACGAGGATCCCAGCCATGTCGTGGTGCCGGCGGTACACAAATTGCGCAGCGATGTTGCAAAGGTATTCGCGGCGACGATCGGGTCCGATCCGGAAAATGACGATCCTCCTTACCTCGCCGGAGCCCAGCGCGACGCGACCCGCCCGCTAATCCTCAATGCCGAAGCCGGCATGACCGGCGCCAATTTCCTGGTTGCCGAAACCGGCGCGGTCGTCGTTTGCACCAATGAAGGCAATGCTGATCTCTGCGCCAATGTTCCGGACCTCCACATCGTCTCCGTGGGAATCGAGAAGCTGGTACCGCGATCGAAAGACCTGGCCATCTTCGTCAGGATGTTGTCGCGCAGCGCGCTGGGCTCGCCGATCACCCAATACACCTCGCATTTCCGCGGCCCGCGCCAGGGCGGCGAAATGCACGTGGTGCTGGTCGACAATGGCCGCTCCGAACGGCTCGGCATGCCGGAGTTCTGGACCTCGTTGAAATGCATCCGCTGCGGGGCCTGCATGAACACCTGCCCGGTGTACCGGCGCTCGGGCGGGCTGAGCTACGGGGCCACCTATTCGGGGCCGATCGGGCTGATCATTGATCCGACGTTCAACGCGCGGAAATACAGCAACCTGCCATTCGCATCGACGTTGAACGGCAGTTGCACCAACGTCTGCCCGGTGAAGATCAATATTCATGAGCAGATTTACGCCTGGCGCAATGTCTTGGTGCAACAACACGAGACGCCGTTCGTCAAGCGCGCCGCCATGAAAGCCGCGGGTGCCCTGTTTGCGCGCCCAGCACTGTACCGGGCGGCGATCGAGCGAACCAACGACGCGCTGGCGAGCCTTCCGCGCTTTGCGATCTACAACGGCCTGAACGCCTGGGGCAAAAATCGCGAGATGCCGCATCCGCCGGCTGAGACCTTCCACCAATGGTACGCCAGGAATCGCGGAGCCAAGCCATGAGCAGCCGTGACGCCATCCTCGCATCGATCCGCGCCAACCTTCCGAAACTTGATCGGCCGCTACCGGCGCTGCCAGTATTCGACGACGCTGCTCCCGCCGATCTTACAGAGGCTTTCGGCAAAGCCTTGACACGCATGGGCGGGCGCTTGATCGCTCCGGATCCCCCAAGCGACGCTGCGACTGCAATCCGGGCGCTGCTCCAATCCAGCCGGCTGGTCTGCTCGGCGGCACCGGAGGTCCGTGGTGAGTTCGATCTGGCGACCGCGGGGGATCCCCGGGTTTTGGCTGATGTCGATCATGCGGTAGCGCGCGCCAGCTGCGGCGTCGCCGAAACTGGATCGGTACTGTTGACGGATCAGGATCTGAAGGTGAATGCACTGGCCTATCTCGCGCAGCACCTGATCGTTCTGCTCGATCCGGCCGATATCGTGGTCAATATTCATAGCGCCTATGCCAGGCCGGAGTTCCGGGAGCGGCGCTACGCCGTTTTTCATTCGGGCCCCTCCGCCACCGCCGATATCGAGGGCGTGCTTATCCTGGGGGCGCAGGGCGTGCGCTCGCTGTCGGTTCTGCTGGTGCCTAGGAATTCCGGAAAACTTGATCAAGTGCTAGGTGACCCTCCCGTCTAAGGGCGATCTTGAGGGACCGCCGGGGCGGCGGTACAGGCAAGCATGGCGACCCCACTGAAACCGCCACCCGCGTCGCTCGATCCTGTGTTCATGCTATGGCAACTGAGTAGCTGCTTTTTCACCGCTCCGGGATTCGTGACCGACCGCATCTGGCGCGAAGCGGTCATATGAGTTTCTATCTGCGAGTTTGCGGGCTTGAATTCTTCAAACTGTTTTCGTGGCCGCGATTGTTTGGTTGGGGTGCGTTGTCCCACATACGAAACCCGCCAAGCATAGGCATTGTTGCCAACCCGGTATCCTTTTGGCTGCTTCTTTAGGTGCACGAGATTTCCACCTCCAATGACCGCACCCCCCACCGACCAGGAAAAGCCGGTCCGCCGGCCAAAAAAATAAAGTGATTTCAATTGCTTGATCATTTTCGCGCGTAGCGCCGCTGCAACACGGGCCGGCCAGCAAAGCCCGCGAGTTTGATCCATATCAAATCTGTAATGAAGGAGTGACGTCAATATGGATTAACAGTCGTGGGGCGTTCAATATGCGAATTTTGCTCTTGCATCCCAACTATCATTCCGGCGGCGCCGAAATCGCGGGCAATTGGCCGCCGGCATGGGCCGCTTACATCTCCGGCGCGCTTCGACGGGCCGGGTTCGACGATCTCCGCTTCGTCGATGCGATGACCAACGATCTTTCCGAGGATCAGGTCCGCCAAATCCTGATAGAGGAAAGTCCCGATGTCATCGGCGTGACCGCTATCACCCCATCGATCTACAAAGCCGAACGTCTTCTGCAGTTAGCCAAGGAGGTGCACCCGCAAGCATTGACGGTGCTCGGCGGCATCCATGCCACCTTCATGTACCAGCAGGTCCTGACCGAGGCGCCCTGGATCGACGCGATCGTCCGCGGCGAGGGTGAGGAGATTTTTGTGAACCTGCTTCGTTCGCTCGAAGACGGGCGCTGGCCGGCGCAGCGGCACGACATCAAGGGCCTCGCGTTTCGCGACAACGATTCGGTGGTGGCGACGGCCGCGGCGCCGACGGTCAAGGACCTCGACGCAATCACCCCGGACTGGGGCGTGCTCGAATGGAGCAAGTACATCTACATCCCCATGGGAAAGCGGGTCGCGATTCCAAACATGGCGCGCGGCTGCCCGTTTACCTGCAGTTTCTGCTCGCAATGGAAATTCTGGCGCGATTACCGCATTCGCGATCCGAAACGCGTGGTTGACGAGATCGAAAGTCTGATCAGGGATCACGATGTCGGCTTTTTCATTCTGGCGGATGAGGAGCCGACCATCAACAAGAAGAAATTCCTCGCCTTTTGCGAGGAGCTGATCCGGCGCGATCTCAAGATTTTGTGGGGGATCAATACGCGGGTGACCGATATCCTGCGCGACGAGGCGCTGCTGCCGCTCTACCGAAGAGCCGGACTGATCCACGTTTCGCTGGGCACCGAAGCGGCGGCACAATTGAAGCTCGATCGCTTCAACAAGGAGACCACGGTCGCGCAGAACAAGAAGGCGGTCCAGCTATTGCGCGAAGCCGGCATCGTCGTCGAGGCGCAGTTCATCGTCGGACTGGAGAACGAAACCCGCGAGACGCTGGAGGAAACCTATCAGATGGCGCGGGACTGGAAGCCCGACCTCGCCAACTGGGCGATGTACACGCCTTGGCCGTTCTCGGATCTGTTCCGCGAACTCGGCGACAAGGTCGAGATATTCGACTACGAGAAATACAATTTCGTCACTCCGATCATGAAGCCGGACGCGATGGATCGCGCCGAACTGCTCGACCGCGTCATGCACAATTACCGGCGTTTTTACATGAACAAGGCCCTGTTCTCCTATCCATGGGCCGGCAGCGGAGAGCGCCGCCGTTATCTTCTCGGTTGCCTCAAGGCGTTCCTGAAGTCGGGATTCGAGAGGAAATTCTACGACCTCGGGCGCGTCAATTACTGGGGACCGCAATCGAAGGGAAAGGTCAAATTCGACTTCGACGCGTCGCGTAAGCGCGCGGACATGAATGCGGTCGAATGGAAAACCAGCCACAACCGCAAGATCAGCGGCTCGCAGCAGGCGGCCATCATGGCCTGCGGCGCGGGCGAGCACAGGGACCAGGCAGCGGATTCCGCCACCCATTGATCGCGGCAACCAGGATCGAGGAGCGCGCCCGATGCCATCAGCGGCTTCAAACGCCATCCGGGATGATCATTTCGGTCGGATCGGGCCGAACGCCGTCACCCGCGTCGCCGAGGCTTTGTGGGCGGTGGAGGGTGCCCAATGGGTCGACCGCATTTTTCGCGCCGCCGATCTCGAGCGATATCTGAGCAACAGCCCCTCGCAAATGATCGATGAAGGCGAGGTTACACGCCTGCACCGTGCCCTTCGTGAAACCCTCGGCGATGACCGGGCCCGCACCGTGGGCTGGATAGCAGGGCAGCGTACCGCCGACTATTTACTCCGTCACCGCATTCCGCATGCCGCCCAAATCGCTATTCGCGCTCTGCCTGCCGGTCTCGGCAGCCGCCTGCTGACAGCGGCGATTGCAAGGAATGCATGGACCTTCGTTGGGACCGGGGCATTCGCCTCAAAACATGGTTGCCCAACGGCGTTCAGGATCACAAATTGCCCGATCTGCCGAGGACAAAAATCCACAGCGCCCTGCTGCAACTTCTATGCGGCGACCTTCGAGCGGCTGCTTGCCCGACTTGTCCACGCAAGCGCGCGGGTGACTGAAACAAGCTGTCTGGCGATGGGAGCTTCGCATTGCACCTTCGCGATCACATGGTAGCCGCGGAGCGCTGCATCAAGCGGGCTTCTGCATGCTGGCGCGGGCTTCGAGCAGCGCGCGCCTGAGCCAGGTCTTGACGGTGTTGACCGGTACGCCCAGCCTCTCGGAGAGATGCTGTCGGCTTTCGCCACGAACGTAAGCTGCGATAATGAGGTGACGCCGCGCCGGCTCGAGCGCCTGGAGTGCGTACTGGACCCTGAGCTCTTGCATCAAAGCGTCGGCCTGGTCTTCCGAAATCTCGATGGCCTCCAGCGGGGTCGGGTAGTGGGCCGGGAAGTTGTGCAAGAACGAATCGTCCGATCCGATTTCCCGTACCGGCTTTCGTGCGACGTCGACCGCGAGATTTCTTGCGATGACGATCATCCAGAGCATCGGCGAACCCAGGGACGGACGGTAGGAGGCCGCGTGCTGCCAAATCCGGACATAGGCCTCCTGAACGATCTCCTCGGCGAGATGCCGATGCCTGACAATCCGAAGCACGGTGGCGAACAACTTGCCCTTGGTCGCCGCGTAAAGTTTTCCGAATGCCGCCTCGTCCTTGCAGGCCATCCGCGTCAGCAAGCCTTGCAGGTGTTGCGAGCCTGAAACGGCTATCGCCCCGGTCATTTGCCCAGCTGTCCTTCCGCAAAGCTCAAACGGAGATGACGGTCATTGTGTCAACATTACATTACACGTCTCCCGGGAATGCAATCGCAAATAATGCCTCATCGGACACTTTGATGGTCTGCTTGGCGCAATCTCCGCCGGGAACAATCCAAACCGCTCGGCATTGTCATTCAAATTTGACAAACGGAGGTTGCTAAATGCAAGGCGACAATCCCATCAGCTGGCTGATGTTTTTCACGCTGGCGGCGACCGTCTTCATCATAGCCGGCGCGTTCACCTATTTCCTGCGCTCGCGCACCAAACGCGAAATTGCGGCGGCGACGCTTGAAGGAAATGGATCCGGAACGGGCACGACGCCAAACGGTGCCGGCGCCGAGTTGATCGGTTTTGCCGTGCTGGCGCTGGCTGTCATGGGCCTGCTCGTGGCCGGCTACCACGGCAAATCGCCAACGGAGACGACGCAGATCACGACCCCTGTCGGCGGCGCCACCACCGGCATGGCGCAGCCGCCGGGTTTGGCGAACCAGCCCAAGCAATACCAACCGGCCAACCCCGCGCCGGATACGCGCGCGGCACCGACTTCGTCAGATACGGGCGCCGGTGCGGCGAACGGTTCGACCGGCGCGCCGAAATAAATCGAAGCTCTGCTTGAATGCGCCGAAGCAATCGGGGGCCGTGTGATCCCGATTGCTTCGATCAGCATTACGACGACGCGTGGGCTCTGTCTGTCCTGATCGCCTCCATTTGGGCAACCTGTTGCGAGACCTTTGGCGCTGCACCGTCAGCAGGCTCGCGATATCATTCGGCGCCGCGATCGCCCGAAGCGCCTCGTCGTACTTCGAGAGATTGGGTTTTCACCGTCGATCAGTCCGGGCAATACGCTTTCGTAGAGCCCATTGAACAGCGACCGCATATCCATGATCGTCGCGTGCACGACGGCCATGAAGGAGCCCTCGTCGTCGGGCATCTCGCCAGCCGCCGCCAGTTCGCGCCTTGGTTCGTCGACGTTGCCGTCGTGGAGCGCGATCATGTCACGCAACAGCGGCGTCATTCGCTTGCCTTCTGCGTCTTCCAGCGCCTTTCGGTAGCCGTGAAGGCATCGATGGCGCTGGTGTGAGGCGATTCCAATCTGTCCAGTACAATGCGACCTCCCGCGATGCCATCAGTGTCCGGCCGGAAGAGGGCGGGCGCAATGCGCCACCAACGGGCATGGGATGGATCAGGTTACTGCCAGCGCAGTGGTTTCACGCTGCGATACGATGTCACAGCCGTCAGTCGTCTGCAGCCACTACCACCCCCGCGTTGCCGGACCACCTTTGAAGGGTCCCACGATTCGCGAGGTGATCCAGCCTCCGTAAAAATCGCCCTGCTGGGGCTGCACCCGTTCGTCGCCGACCCAGCATTCGTCGATGCGGGACGCATAGAAGGCAAAATATCCCGCGATTTCGGAATAGGCGCGCGAGGGATCCGGGTAGCTCCACGCAGTACGCTCGGCCAGCTTGCCATTGACTTCGAGCGACCAGTATCTGGCCTGTCCCTTGAACTCGCACCACGTACAGCCCGCTACGGTGTGTAGAAACGCTTGCGCGACGTCTCCCGGCGGAAGGTAATAGACCGGCGGATGACTGGTTTCGAGCACCCGAAATCCTCGAACCGTATCGGCGACGGTTTTGCCGTTGAAAATCACCCGCAGCCGCTCGCTGACCCTTTCGACCCGCGGCGGTCGCGGATAGTCCCAAACAGACTCCTGACCGGTTGCAGGTTTTATACGCAGCGGTGGAAACATGGAATCCCCGGCAGTTGTGGCATCGGAATGCCATTAATAAAATGCCAGCCGTGCAACCGCCAGATCGGCGACGAATGCGCGACCGATCGCGACCAAACCGATGCGGCGAAGCCGCGCAACGTCGATCGGCGCTTCGACCCGGTGCGGCTCGAACTGCGCGAACGGCAGACAAATGGGCTGCCATTCTCCGCTTGCGAAGAAGCCTCGACGGTACGACTGCTGCGGTCTGGTCAAAGCGGTGGTTCGCAGATGCACGCCATAGCCTTCGTCGTTGCCGCAGACGTCGATGCTGATACCCTGGTAGCCGCGGGCATCTATGAAACCGTTTTCTTGATCGAGGTCCATCGCAATCTGGATGAAGCCGCCGCTGTTTTCGGTGCTGACGATACCCCGCATGCGGGCCGCCGGGCGGTCGCCTTTCAACTCTTTGGTCAGCGTGCCGCGCGACATTCCGCCCATCACGCTATCGGTGACTAGGCGCCATTGGCGTTGTCCTTGGGCGGGCCAGAGTTCGACTGTCATATTTTCATCTCGTGATCATGGGAAATGTCACCGCGATCGCCCAGGCGAACACCGCGGCGTTGGCCACCGCGCCCGGCAGCGGGTGATGTGTCGCCAGGTAGCTCCAGCGACCGATCAGGCCGAATGCCAGAAACAGAAGCAGGATCGCGGGCACAATGATGGCCAGAAAGAACAGTTTCATCGGATTGAGCGCGACCGCGATGGCGAGCGACAGCAGGAAACCCGACTTTGTCAGCGCGTAGGCGCCGCGACGCGCCTGCGCGCCGCGCGTCAGCCATTCGTCCGCGATGAAGTAGGGCAGCGTGCCACAGGCGATCGCCGCTATCAGCGGAAGGCGGGCATCTATCGGCATGAATGAGAACAGGTAGGTGTCGATCGGCAGGCCGAAGGCGACGATATTGTACACGCCGATCACGACGGCTGCGACGGCCAGGTTTTTCCGCGATGCTCCAGCGAGAAAGCCTGCGTCGGTCGGGCTCCGCCAGAATGACAACAATGCCGTCGTCAAGACGCCGTACAGAAAAAAGTGCAGGGCGAGGTAATCCCCCAATAGCACGGGGAGAAAATCGGTCGGCAACCGCCGCAGGATCAGCGGAGTCAGAAGCGCCGGCACGCTCGCGGCTATCAGCAGCTTCTTCCAGGGAAGAGCTGCGCCTGCAAAAGCCTCGTTCGCGACCGGGAGCAGCGCCGACAGCGGCCAAGCCAGCGCGACAATCCCGAGAAACAGCAATCCGAGCCATCGGCCGCGGCTATCGACGTGGCCAATTTGGTGCCGGCCGAACGTGGCGTTGAACCATTGCAGCGCCTGGGTCAGGCTGTCGCGGCTATAGAGCACGCCGATGTGTTCGACCCCGCGCGCCAAGACCAGTTTGCGGGCGGTGCCGTCGGAGAAGCGGCCATAGGTCTCGCCGGTGACGGCTCGGCCGTCGGCGGCCAGATTGACGATGCGCAGGCCTTCGTCTCTGAGCATCGACGGTTCGAGCGTGCCAACGATCACCAGTAGATTGCGGGGTGTGGTCGCGGTGACGCTAGGCGAGAATACCGAGACGGCCACCGTGGCCTTTATCTCGGTATTGGCCTGGGCGAAGCGGATCACGATGTCGGAAGCCATCGAATGTCCCAGCACGGCCACGCGGCCGTCGCTCTCGGGCAGGGTCCGCGCATAGGCTGAAATCTTCCCCAACTCCTTCAGCAATTCCAATGTGATTTCGTTGCCTTCGCTGATATCGCCGCGCATCGGCACCGGATTGCGGCCATGGCCGGGGAAATCAAAGGTCACCGCGATATAGCCGTTACGCGCCAGCGTTTCAGCGAATGGCTGCATCAATTGCTGTGAGCCGGCGAAGCCGTGCGCGATCAAGATCACCGGAACGGGCCCGGCCGCCGGCGGCTGGAAAATCGTGATCGGCGTTTCGCCAACGTCGGTGCTGACGATGCGAAGTCCGTCACATGTGGCATGCAGTTCAAAAAGCCCAATCGCTATCGCAGCAACGGCCATGAACGCGACCGCGAGCCTCGAACTCATGAGTCCCCGTCCGCAATATGCTTTTTGCGGATGCTGCGGACCGTCCACCAGATCGAAAACGCCGCTATTGGCACAAACGCCGCCGTCACGATGCTCGGGTCGATCGACATAGTTCCGCTATCGTGCGCGGCTTTCGCGAGATAGCCGAACAGGCTGACGACGTAATAGGTGATCGCGGCTACCGAGAGCCCCTCCACCGTGGTCTGCAGTCGTAGCTGCAACCGAGTTCGTGCGTTCATTGATTTGAGCAGTTCCTGATTTTGCTGCTCAAGCTCGACATCAACGCGGGTGCGCAGGAGGTTGGCGGCGCGCGCCAGCTTCAGCGACAGGCTGGATTGCCGTGCTTCCGTCGTGACGCAAGTGCGCAGCGCCGGCTTCATCCGGCGCGCAAGAAATGAAGACCATGTGGGTAGGCCGCCAACCTTGCGCTCGCCAATCGTCTGCAGGCGCTGCGCGACGATTTCCTCGTAGGCGCGGCTCGCGCCAAAGCGAAAGACGCTGGCGGCAGCGCCGGCCTCTACCTCCGCGGCCAGCGCTGTCAATTCGTCAAGCAGCCGGTGATTGCTGGCGAGATCGCCGGCGCGCCGCACCTTCTCCGTCACCTCGACCAGGCGTCGCTCGGAGGCCGCGATGGAAGGCGCGAGCCGCTGCGCCTCAGGCAGGCCGAGCAGGGCCAGCGTACGATAGGTTTCAAGCTCGATCACGCGCTGAGCCAGCGCACCGGCCCGCTCCGACGACATGTTGCGGTCGGCGACGAGAATGCGCACGAAGCCCGATGGCCCGGGCTGGAAGTCCGTGGAGTAGATCGCCGCGCCGTCGGAGTTTTCGGCCACGGCAAGGCTCGCATGATCGAACAGGCGTTGCGGCGAGGTGCGTGGTTCGTCCTCGGCCATCAGATGAAGGTCGACCGCAACCAGCAACGGCCCGGGTTGCGGAACCAGACGCATCGGAGCCGCGAGCGAGGTGGGGTCCGGATGGAACGGCATCGCTCCGGGATCAGCCGGCATTTCCCAGGTGTAGGTGGTGAATTCGGAATGCTGCTCCCAGCGCAGGATGGTGGTGCCGAACGGCGCACGATGATGCTTTTCGGCCGGCAGCGGCGATGGGAGACCGCGCGATTCGCAGAACTTCACCAGGTTGGCACGGTCGGTTTGCGCCAGCGCGCCCGAGGTATCGAAGGCGAAATGCAGGATGCGCGAAGGAACCGGGATCGGCGTGAACGGGCGGGCGTGAACTTCGCCGAGGATTGCGGCACGTAACGGATGCGGCACAAGACGCGCCGCCTCGCCTTCGCCGATCAGGAGCTCCGCGCTCATTGCGCCTTCTCGCTCTGGGGACACGCTGGTGAAATATGACTAGCATTCCGTCGGGCCAGACAGAAGTCCAAAGGTTCAGGCCGGTCGTTTTCGCCATGTGGCGCACTGTCACGCGCTAAAAAAAAGATCCTCGCATATATAAAGAGTGGCGAAGCCTGCGTTTGCGGCGCAACGTGCGACATCTGTTTGCATTCCGGAAGCGGCTGGTCTTAATTTGCCGCCGAGGAAGCGCCGCGATACGATAAGCGCGCGGCCGGTGAAGGCATAACATGGCGGCAGCGTTCCCGTTTTCGGCCATCGTCGGCCAGGATGAAATGAAGCTCGCGCTGTTGATCGCGGCGGTCGATCCAAAGGTCGGCGGCGTGCTCGCCTTCGGCGATCGTGGCGCGGGAAAGTCCACGGCGGTGCGCGCCCTCGCGGCGTTGCTGCCAAGAATGAAAGTGATTGCCGGCTGCCGGTACAATTGCGATCCGGAACGGCCGGCGGAATTCTGTGACGATTGCCGTGCTCGTGCAGTCAACGGCGTGCTGAAAACAGCCCAGATAGCGGTGCCGGTTGTCGACCTGCCGCTCGGCGCCACCGAAGATCGTGTCGTCGGCGCGCTCGATCTGGAGCGGGCGCTGGCGCATGGCGAGAAGGCATTCGAACCCGGCTTGCTGGCGCGCGCGCATCGCGGCTTTCTCTACATTGATGAAGCCAATCTGCTGGAAGATCATCTGGTAGATCTTCTGCTCGATGTGGCGGCGTCGGGCGAAAACGTCGTCGAGCGCGAGGGGCTGAGCATCCGCCACCCCGCGAGGTTCGTGCTTGTCGGAACCGGTAATCCCGAAGAAGGTGAACTGCGCCCGCAATTGCTGGACCGTTTCGGTCTTTCAGTCGAAGTGAAAACGCCGGACGATCTGCCAAGCCGCATCGAAGTCGTGCGTCGCCGCGATGAGTTCGAGAGCGATACCGCGGCTTTCATCGCGAAATGGGCCAAGGAGGAAACCAGGCTGCGGAAGAAAATCGTCTCGGCACGTGACCGGTTGGCGTCGGTCACGGTGCCGGACGCGGCGCTGGAACGCGCGGCCAGGCTCTGCATGACTCTCGGCACGGATGGCCTGCGCGGAGAGCTCACCTTGATGCGCGCGGCGCGGGCGCTGGCTGCGCTCGAGGGCCACACGGCCGTCGCCGACGGGCACCTGCGGCGGATCGCTGCGCCGGCGCTGCGTCATCGTTTGCGCCGCAATCCGCTCGACGATGCCGGTTCCAGCGTCCGGGTCGACCGCGCCATATCGGAAGTATTCGTATGAACGCAGCCCTCGCCTGGTCGGATGCGGTCACGGCGGCGCAACTGGTCGCGGTCGATCCGATCGGCACTGGCGGCGTGCTGGTTCGCTCGCGCGCCGGTCCGGTGCGGGACCGCTGGCTCGCAATGTTGCGCGGGGCGCTGCCGGCGTCGCAGCCGCTCAGGCATCTGCCGCTGCATATTGCCGATGCACGTCTGTTGGGCGGCCTCGACCTCAACGCAACCTTGCTGGCGGGGCGCCCTGTCGCTGAGCGCGGATTGCTGGCGGAAGTCGACGGCGGCATGCTGGTGCTCGCCATGGCGGAGCGGCTGTCGCCTGCGACCACGGTGCACGTCACCGCCGCAATGGACGCGCATGAGACGGTCGTCGAACGCGACGGGCTTTCGCTGCGGATGCCTGCACGGTTCGGGGCAATCGTTCTGGATGAGGGCCTCGAGGACGAATTCGCTCCGGCGGGACTGCGGGATCGGCTGGCCTTTCATGTCGACTTGAACGACATCCCGCTTCGTTATGCCGATGAATTGGAAATCAATGGCGAGGAAATTGCTGTGGCCCGCGAGCGACTGACGTCGCTCAAGGTGAATGATGCGCAGATCGAAGTGATATCCGCTGCGGCCGGCGCGCTCGGTATCATGTCGATGCGTGCACCCCTGCTGGCGTTACGCGTCGCCTGCGCAAGTGCTGCGCTTTCGGGACACGCCGCGGTCGGGCAGGACGACATTGCATTGGCCGCGCGACTCGTTCTCGCGCCGCGCGCGCGGGTGTTTCCGCAGTCGAACGAGACGGAGCAGCCGCAACAACCGCTCGAGCCGCCGTCGGAATCGTCCGGGGGCGACGGCGGTGATGACCAGGAAAAGCCCGACATCGATCGGGTGCTGGACGAAGTCGTTCTTGCTGCGGTGCAGGCCGCGCTTCCGCCCGATGTGCTGACGGCGTTGCGCGCCTCGGCCGGGCGGTCGCGCGGTCGTTCCCAGGGCAAGGCCGGCGCGCTGCAGAAATCCAGCAGGCGCGGCCGTCCCGCGGGCATACGGCGCGGCGAATTGCGCGGCGGCGCCAGGCTCAATCTGATCGAGACCCTGCGTGCGGCAGCGCGGTGGCAGCCGCTGCGGCGGCGCGAGGCCGCCGCAGCCGGCGCCGGATCAGGGCCCCCACGCGTGCTGATCCGCAAGGAGGATTTTCGCATTTCGCGATTCAAACAGCGCGCCGAATCCACCACGATTTTCGTCGTGGACGCTTCGGGCTCCGCCGCGCTGCATCGGCTCGCGGAAGCCAAGGGCGCGGTCGAATTGTTGCTGGCGGATTGCTATATCCGGCGCGACCAGGTGGCGTTGATCGCGTTTCGCGGCAGCGTCGCTGAGTTGCTGTTGCCGCCGACCCGCTCGCTGGCGCGGGCCAAACGAAGTCTGGCGGGGCTGCCGGGTGGCGGCGGCACGCCGCTTGCGGCCGGTCTCGATGCCGCCTTCGCACTTTCGGACTCGGTTCGTCGCAAGGGACAAACCCCTACGATCGTCCTGCTTACCGACGGCCGCGCCAACATTGCCCGTGATGGCGGGCAGGGACGTCCGCGCGCGGAGCAAGACGCGATCAGTGCCGCACGGCAATTGCGCGCGGCCGGGATCACGGCCGTGCTGGTCGATACGTCGCCACGGCCGGGCGCTCTCGCGGAAAGCTTTGCCAGGGAAATGGGAGCGCGATATCTGCCATTGCCGCATGCCGACGCCGCGACATTGTCGAAGGCGGTTCTGGCGAGCGTTCGCTGACTTAGCCTCTGTACGCCCGAACCCGCTTCAGCATCCGTTCGACATGCGCGATCGGGGTGTGCGGCTGGATGCCGTGGCCGAGGTTGAAGATCAACCGGCCCTGGGCGTAGTTCGCCAGCACGTCGTCGACCGCGGAATCGAGCGCTGCTCCGCCTGCGATCAGC
>Ga0302276_10003162_pt1 | contig 14303 bp, 10 predicted proteins | sample III_Bog_N2_3_FD_198768 | JGI IMG/M metagenome (GOLD analysis project Ga0302276, IMG submission 198768) | Peat permafrost microbial communities from Stordalen Mire near Abisko, Sweden - III_Bog_N2_3 | ecosystem: Environmental > Terrestrial > Soil > Wetlands > Peat | place: Sweden: Abisko...
CCCGGCCCAGACCGTCACCAGCTCCTTGCCCGAGAATGCGCCGCTGTTGGCGGTCAGATAATTCTGCAACTGGGTAACGACCGGCGTGGTGAGCATGCCAATCAGGGCGTTCGACCCACCCAGCGCCGCGTTGCCGGGACCGACGGGCAAGGTGACCCGTGCGCCGCCCTGCGCATAGCCGTTGCACCCGGAGTGAGTCTCGACCGGAACTTTGAACCCGAAGGCCGCGCTGCCGTCCAGTCCCGTTTCCGCCGCGCACGGGGCGGGCAGAGCAAGCGCGCCGGCGATGTCCTCGACCCAGATCTTGTCGGCCGGCGAGTTGATGGTAAATTCTCCCCCGCCCAGAGCGGCTACGGTCCCCACGCGGTAGGTCCCCACATCGCTCAGGCTGTCTCCAAACGAAACGAGGGTGGAAAACTGAGGCGCGGTGGGTTTGAAATTGGCGCAACCGGAGACGAATAAGGCTGCCAGCAATACGCAGCCTGGCTTGTGGAGCTTCATGGGATTCCCTCGCTTGGTTCCGCTTCCCCCGCCGGAGCGGCCGGGAAGGCAACTACGGGATTGTAACAGCCAAGTGAATCACTGGGTATCCCGTTCTCGGAAGGATTTCGATCCCTGTCAGTTCCCCATCAGCGTAGCCGGCCCGCGAGACAAAAAGCCGACCCCTGATCCCTGACCTCTGATCCCTGACCCCTGATCCCTGACCTCTGATCCCTGACCCCTGATCCCTGACCTCTGACCTCTCGCCCCTTCCTAGTCCACCTCGCAGATCAGGCACTTCAGATACTCGCTTTCCGGCAGATTCAGCAGCACCGGGTGATCCTGCGCAGCGCCACGCCGTTCCAGCAGGGTGACGCGGCGATGCGCGTCCACCGCGGCGTCGGCCACCACCGCCTCCAGTTCGCCCCAGGTCACGTGGTGCGAGCAGGAGCAGGTCACCAGCAGCCCGCCCACGCGCAGCATCCGCAACGCGCGCAGATTCAGCTCCTTGTACCCGCGCAGCGCGCCCTCCACAGCGCGTTTGGTCTTCGCAAAAGCCGGCGGGTCCAGCACAATCAAGTCCCACGCGCGATCCGCCTCCGAGCCCGACTTCGGCTCCGCCCAGCCGCGCAGCACCTCAAACGCGTCGCCTTCGACCCACTCCACCTCGGCTCGCAGAGCCGCCCGGTTTTCCGCCAGGTTGCGCTCCGCCACCTCCAGCGAAGCGCGCGAAGCATCCACGCCCGTCACCTCGCGGCAGACTCTCGCCAGATGCAACGCGAAGCCGCCCTGATAGGTGCACACATCCAGCACCTTGCCGGTCGCTCCCTTGGCTTCGGCCCAGCGCGCGGCTGCGGCATAGTTTTCCCGCTGATCCAGAAATGCCCCAGTCTTCTGCCCTGAATTGACGTCGAAATGAAAACTGAGGCCGTTCAACCGGAAAATCGTGCTCGCAACCGGAGCGTCCGGCGTCGCCGAGTAGAGCGGCGCGGCAGTCGGCGCGGAAAGCCCCTCCAGCTCGCGGATGCGCGGGTCGGGGCGCTCCCAGATCGTCAAATGCTCCGAACCCAGCTCCTCGCGCAAAACCTCCGCGCAGATTGTCCGGATTTCACCCGAATCGAGCCCCTTGGCCAGCAGTTGCAGCACCACAATATCCGCGTATTTGTCGACAATGATTCCCGGCAGGCTGTCCGCTTCGCTGAAAACCAGACGGCAGGCATTGGTGTCCGCCGTGAGCAGCGGCTTGCGGCGAGCGATCGCCGCGCGCAGGCGCTCGGCGACCAGCGTGAGCCACTGCGCGCCGTCGACCAGTTCGCGGGAAACCAGGCGCAGCGCAATCTGCGAAGCCGGGCTATAGAGCGCGGTGCCCAGCAGAATCCCCCGCGAGTCCACCACCGGAATCAGCGCCGGCGCGGCCAGCTTGCCAGGTTGCCCGCCCAGTTCAATCTGCTCAATCTCCGTCGCGTACACCCAGAGATGACCCCGGCGCAGGTTGTCGCCCGCGCGGCGCGAGGCAACCGCATACGGCGCGGGAAGATCGAGCCGCGCGGGCGCGGACTTCGCGGCGGGCGCCGGCTTCGATGCGGGGTCCATTGCTGCTCGCCGCGCCGGCCGCGCCGTCTCCGGCCTTCCAGCCTTCCCTGCCGGGACACGGGAAGGCGTCGTCTGCGCGGATTTTTCCCGGCCGCTCCCGGCCTTTGCTCCCGCCTTCGTCTCCGGAACCTGGAACCGGGCCGGGTAGGCGCGCAACGGCGCGGGCTTGCGCGGCTTGGGTGCCTCCGCCTCCGGTTCTTCCTGATGCCGCCGCCAGGGCTCTGGCTGGTCGCGGAAAGCCTGGCCCGCTCGCGCTTGATAGGGGCTTGAAGCTTGATAGGGGCTCGAATTGGGGCGTACAGGGGGACGGGAAGTCGGACGTGAAGGCGATTTGGCTGCGGGACGTGCGGATTTGCTCGGCTTTTGCGGCGGCTTGGGCATGGAGGCTCCTGAAGCAAGTCAGGAGCGGGCATGGTCTCAATCTGCCGCTGCTGCCTGGATCAATCTCGATCGATTTGGAATGCGCGCAGCAAATCGGCAACGGACGCCGGAAACGGAAGAGTCAAGGAGGCTCGTCGCCACAAGGCTGCACCATTTCAGTCTACCAAGCGGGAAAGTCGGAGAGGGGAAGCGATTCATTTCTCGCTGGAAAGCGCAGCCGGGAAGGACGGAAATGGCTGGCAACCCCCAAGGCTGCCAGCCGGGTTGAACTATTTCACCTGGATCGTCTCCAGATAGCGGGTCAAGTTGCTCATTCGGAGCATCTTGTCCTGCGGGCTGGCCAAATTCATCCGGCCCAGAATCGGACCCCAGACGGGCATCTGTTCCGACCCGTGCGACGCCAGCTCCGATCCAAACTGGAGAACGGTTACGACGTGGGTTCCAGGAAATTTCCCGCCGTTGTTCTTCGCCAGAATGGTCAGGTCGGTCGGCGGTGTCCGCAGCGCGTTGGCCGCGGGCCCGTTCCCTTTGCCATCGGTGCCGTGGCAGGGCGCGCAGTAGCTCGTATACATCTGCTGGCCGCTGGTGGCCGCGGTCTTCTTCACCGCTATGGTTACTTTATGGTTCGCCAGACTCGTGCTCTGGTCAACTGGTGGCTGCGAAAAAGCTGCGCAAACCGCGATCAAGGCGGTTGCGACTGCGAGTGGAATTTTGATGTGCTTCAACATACGTTCCTCGGTTCTATACAACTACTCCAGAAGAGACTCTAGTCCTTCTGCAAGGTACTTGGTCTGTGATCCAGGACACACGCAAGCAGGCCTGTAAACACTGGAGTTTTTCCGCCTCCGGCCGACACGTGCTTTGATCGCGCGCGCTCATTCGTTGGATGTTAAGAGTCTCTTAACATAGCCGGCCCGGAATTTCCCTCATGAACTCCCTTTCGCGATGCAATCGCCCCTCCCGGGAATATGCATTTCCTTATCGTCCCTCTTCGTTTCGCTTATGCACCGCCGGCAGCCCGTCTCTCCGGCTGGACACCCTTGGCTTGGCGTAATTACCATCGCGCCCATGACGTTTCCCTCAAGCCGCCGCTCGTTCCTGCGCGCCGGCGCAGCCACCGTCGCCGCGGCCTGCGCACTCCCCGCCCAGCCCATGTGCGTTGTCCTCGCCGCACCCGCCAGCCAAAAAAATCTCGCGCCGCTCAATCCGCCCATCCGCCTCGGCGTCGCCAGTTACTCGTTCCACAAGTTCGACCGCGCCAAAGTGATCGAGTTCCTCAAGGAACTCAACGTCACCACGCTCAACGCCAAAGACATCAAGGACCATCTGCCCATGACGCCCCCCTCCGCCACCGATGAGGCCCTCGCGGCCTACAAAGCGGCCGGCATCCAGTTGACCGGCGCGGGCGTCATCTACTTCCCCACCCCCGACGAGGCCGACATCCGCCAGAAGTTCGAGTACGCCAAGCGCGCCGGCGTCTCGCTCATCGTCGGCAGCCCCACCCGCGCGGCCCTGCCGGCGGTGGAAAAATTCGTCAAGGAATACAACATCCGCCTTGCCATCCACAACCACGGCCCGGAAGACAAGGAATGGCCCTCGCCACTCGATATTCTTCAAGTCCTCGCGCCCTCCGGCGGCCCGCAGATGGACCCGCGCCTCGGCCTCTGCATCGACGTCGGCCACACCGCCCGCACCGGAACCGACGTCGTCAAGGCCATCCAGGCCGGTGCCGCGCGCGTCTTCGACATCCACATGAAGGACCTGGCCGATATGGCAGTCAAAGAGAGTCAGGTCGCAGTCGGCGACGGAAAAATGCCCGTCCGCGACATCTTCGGAGCGCTGACCACCATCGGTTACAAGGGATTTGTCGACCTCGAATACGAGATTCACGAGGACGACCCACTGCCCGGCATGATCAAAAGCTTCGCCTATATGCGTGGCGTGCTGGCGGGAATGGGGTATGCTCAGGCATAAGACTGTTTCGGAGCGCATGCCTCAAAACCGTCGCAGACGAGGAATCCCGCGAGCGAAATGGCTTTTCCCCGCTGCAATCGCAATCATCCCGGCCTATAATGGAGCATGGCGACGCACCAACCGAGTTCCCCGGCGGCCACCCCTCCCTTTTCCCAAGACTTTGTGAGGCTTGGCCCGATTGCGGAAGAATCGGATCCGGATAGCGCCGCGCCAAAGACTCTCCCCGAGGCTGAGCCAATCCTGTCAGGCCCCATCGCCCGGCGGTTCGACGAGCTTCTCGCCACCGTCAAAGCCAATCGCCCCAGCGAAGACGTAGCCCCTATCCGCAAGGCCTGGGAGTTTTGCGTCAAGTATCACCAGGGCCAGCTCCGCGCCTCGGGCGAGCCCTACATCATTCATCCGCTTGAGGTTGCCGAAGTCCTCGCGGAGATGAAGCTCGACTCCACCGCCATCGCCGCCGGCCTCCTACACGACGCCGTCGAAGACACCCCCGTCACTACGGAGGAAATCGCTACCGCCTTCGGCGAGCAGGTCGCCCACATCGTCGAGGGCGTAACCAAGATCGACAAAATCCAGTTCGCCAACCGCGAAGACCGTCAGGCCGAGAACGTCCGCAAGATGCTCCTCGCCATGGTCTCCGACGTCCGCGTCGTGCTCATCAAGCTCGCCGACCGCCTCCATAACATGCGTACCCTCGAGCATCTGAAGCCCGACCGCCAGGAGGCCATCGCCCGCGAGACCATGGACATCTATGCCCCGCTGGCCCACCGCCTCGGCATGGGCAAGGTGCGCGGCGAGCTCGAAGACCTCGCCTTCCGGTACACCGACCCGCTCGGCTACAAGCAGATCTCCGAAGCCGTCGAAGAGCGCCGCATCGAGGGCGAACAATTCCTTGCTCAGGTCGAAGACGCGATCGAGGAGCAACTCCGCGAAAACAACATCCAGGCACGCGTCGAGTGGCGCATCAAGCGCCTCTACTCCATCTACCAGAAGCTGCAGAAGTATCAGGTTGCCGTCGAACAGGTCTTCGATCTGCTCGCCATTCGCATCATTACTCAATCAACTGGCGACTGTTACGCAGTCCTCGGCCTCATCCACACCCTCTGGCGGCCCGTCCCCGGCCGCGTTAAGGACTTCATCGCCATCCCCCGCGCCAACCTCTACCAATCCCTCCACACCACCGTCATGGGCGAGGGCGGCCATCAGTTCGAGGTGCAGATCCGCACCGAAGAGATGCACAAGATCGCCGAAGAGGGCATCGCTGCCCACTGGAAGTACAAGGCCGGCGAGTCCGTCATCTCCGCCCGCGACGAGCAGCGCCTCGCCTGGGTCCGTCAGCTCGTCGAGTGGCAGCGGGAGATGACCGACCCCAACGAGTTCCTCTCCAGCCTCAAAATGGACCTTTACCCCGAAGAGGTCTACACCTTCACCCCGCGCGGCAAGGTGGTCATCGTCCCCGCCGACGGCACTCCCGTCGATTTCGCCTACACCGTCCACACCGAGGTCGGCCACACCTGCGTCGGCGCCAAGGTCAATGGGCGCATGGTCCCGCTCAAGACCAAGCTGCGCAACGGCGACATCGTCGAAATCGTCACCCAAAACGGCCACACCCCCAGCCGCGACTGGCTCACCTTTGTCAAGAGCCCTCGCGCCCGCAACAAAATCAAGCACTGGCTCAATGAAAACCAGCGCCTGCGTGCCATCGAAGTCGGCCGCAAGCTGCTCGAGCGCGAAGCACGCAAGTTCAAAGTGCCCATGAGCCGCCTCGAAGACACGGACCTCGCCCGCGTCGCCGGCGAGTACGGTCTGGCGACAGCAACCGACCTGTGGGCCACCATCGGCTTCGGCAAGCACTCCGCCCGCCAGGTCCTCAACAAACTCGCCCCCGGCCTCGCCGGCCTCGCGCCCGGCGCAACCGAGCAGGAGTCCGCCGTCGATTCGAAGCTCGGCACCGTCAGCGGCGCGGGCGAGGCGGCCATGTCCGAGACCGTCCGCAAACTGCACCTGACCGGCTCCGATTCCCTCCAGGTCGAGGGCCAGAACGACCTGCTCGTCTACCGCGCCCGCTGTTGCAACCCCATCCGGGGCGAAGAAATCATTGGCTACGTCACCCGCGGCAAAGGCGTCGCGGTCCACGCCCGCAGTTGCCCCAACGTCCAGAACCTGCTCTACGAGAGCGACCGCCGCATCGATGTCGAGTGGGCCAAGACCGCCGCCGAAATCGAAGGCAAAGCCCAGCGCTACCCCGTCAAAATCACCGTCCAGTGCGACGACCGCGCCGGCATGCTCAAGGAGATGATCGCCATCATTTCCAGCGGCGACACCAACATCCGCAACGTCGAGACTCGCGACGCGGAAAACGGCGAAGCCACCGTCGAATTCATCGTCGACGCCGAGGACCTCCGCCACCTCAACCGCATGGTCATGGGCCTGCGCCGCCTCCCCGGCGTCCGCGAAGTCCAGCGCATCCAAAAAATCTAAACAGGTGCTGAGGGTGCCCCCGGTCCCTCGCTTTTGGGGACCGGGGAGGAAAGCCACCCATAAGCGCTAAGATAAGGGCATGTAACCCCTTTATTTTGTGCTTTTATCACTTTGATTACCCCATGAATTGTGGCTCCGACAGACGAAAAGCGCATCTTCTCGCCTTAACTTAGCGCCTATGGGAAAGCCACCCAGCCCAAACCGCCTCCGGTTGGTACATCCTCGGGGGTATTTACCTTCCCGGCTTGGGTGGGTTCCACAGAGGCCGGACCGGGCTTCCTGATGAGGACCTGCCGCCCCGCCCGCATTCCAGGGAATCCCAGCTCGTGCGCCTCGCTCGAATGAAGCGACAGAGCGAAAGTTCCGTCGATACGAGATACTCATCCTATGAGCGACGAATTGGTACTCGTAACCGGCGGATCAGGCTTCATCGGAGCCCACTGCATCGTGCAGCTCCTTCAGGCGGGCTATAGCGTCCGCACAACGGTCCGCTCGCTGAAGCGCGAAGCTGAAGTGCGCGCCATGGTCCGCGTCGCCGGCTGCGAACCGGGCCAAACCTTCAGCTTTGCCGAAGCGGACCTGCTCTCCGACGCCGGCTGGGCCGAGGCCGCCACCGGATGCGCCTACGTCCTCCACGTAGCCTCACCCTTTCCCGCGCACCACCCCAAAGACGAGAACGAGCTGATCGTCCCGGCCCGCGACGGAGCCCTCCGCGTCCTGCGTGCCGCGCGCGAGGCGGGCGTCAAGCGCGTCGTCCTCACTTCCTCCTTCGTCGCCATCGGCTACGGCCACCCGCCGCAGGAGGCGCCCTTCGACGAAACAAGCTGGACCAACCTGGCCGACCCCGGCGTCACCGCCTACGGAAAGTCCAAGACCCTCGCCGAGCACGCCGCCTGGGACTTCATCGCCCGCGAAGGCGGCGGTCTCGAGCTCTCCGTCGTCAACCCAGTCGCCGTCTTCGGCCCCGTCCTCGGCCCGGATTACGCCACATCCATCCTCCTCGTCCAGCGCTTCCTCGAGGGCTCAGTCCCCGGCTGCCCCCGCCTCTACTTCGGCGGAGTCGACGTGCGCGACGTCGCCGATCTGCACCTCCGCGCCATGACCAACCCAGCCGCCAAAGGAGAACGCTTCCTCGCCGTCGCCGGCAATTCCGTCTCAATCCTTGAAGTAGCGAAAATCCTCCGCGCCAACCTCGGCGCGGCGGCCAGCCGCGTACCCACGCGCGAGCTGCCGGATTGGCTGGTCCGCTTCGGCGCTCTCTTTGTCCCGGACATGAAGATGCTCGCCCCCGAACTCGGCAAAATCAAGAACGCCAGCAACGAAAAATCCAGGCGCGTCCTCGGCTGGGCTCCGCGCTCCACCGAAGAAGCCGTCCTCGCCACCGCTGAGAGCCTCATCCGGCTCGGGCTGCTCAAAGGCAGCAAGAAGCCGTAACCGTCGTCACGCCGCGTCAACGCTGAACCCGATCTGCCCTTCGATAAGCGTCGACTGAACGCAGCGCCAGGCCTGCGCCAACCTCCGCGCCAAAGTTTTCCTTGACACGCCCCCACCCCGGGCCTCACAGTCGATTGCAAAATCCCTTCAATCTTGTTGACGTCCCAAAAAACAAGACCCGAAAAGCAGACCCATCCCTATGGAGGCCACTTTGCAAACCTTTCCCCTGCACCTGCACCTCAATCTCTGGGCAATCCTCATTTCCGCACTCATTCAGTGGATTCTCGGCTCGGTCTGGTTCTCGCCCGCGCTCTTTTCCAGGCAGTGGATGGCCCTGCTCAAAATCGACACCACCCAAAAGCCCAAGGGCCTCGTCTTCGGCATGGTTTCGTCTTTCATCGGCGACCTCGTCCTCAGCCTCGTTCTCGAACACTGGGTCCTCTGGTCCGGCGCCTCAACCTTCGGCGCGGGCGTGGCCATCGGGGTTCTCACCTGGGTCGGCTTCTTTGTCGCGCCCAACTTTGCCCAGGGCATTTATGAACAGCGCCCCTTCAAGCTGTTTGCCATCACCAATGGCTATTGGATGGTCGCCCTGGTCATCACCGGCGGCCTGCTGGCGGTCTGGCGGTAGGAGCTGTGGCATGAACCGGATGGTTGCAATCGCGGCTCGGAATTGCGCCGTGTTTCTTTTCCTCGTCTGCGCGAGTTTTGCCCACGGCTCGGTCACGTTGAAGCTCGCGCCCGCATTTGCCTCCGTCGGCGTCCACAAAAGTCAGCAATTCACCGCGACCGTATCGGGCGAGACCGGCGCCATAGTCACTTGGAAGGTGAACAGCATCGCCGGCGGCGACGCGGTGTTGGGCACCATCTCCAAGACCGGCCTCTACACCGCTCCCGCCGCCATCCCACCGGGGACCACCGTAACCATTGCCGCCAGCGTCCCCGGTGTCGAGCCCATCTCCTCAATCGTCGCCATCACCGCGGGCAAGCCGTTCTACGTTTCCACCACCGGCAAAGACACCAACCCCGGAACCCTCGCCGAGCCCTGGCGCACCCTGCTGCACGCCGCCAACGAGGCCATCGCGGGAGACACCGTCTACGCCCGCGCCGGAACTTATCGTGAGTCGGTCAACCTCCCTCACTCCGGCTCTGCCGCGGCCGGCTCCATCGTCTTCACAAGTTACCCCGGCGAACTGGCCATCGTCGACGGCACGGGAGTAAGCTGCTGCGGCGACCAGATCCAGGGCCTCTTCAATATCACCGGAAACCAGAGCTACATCATCATCGAAGGGCTGGCGATACAGAACTACACCAGCAACAATGTCGGCAACGAGCCCGCCGGCATCTATGTTTCCGGGTCAGGCTCGTACATTCAGATTCTCAATAGCACGGTGCGCAACATCACCGAAACTGCCGGGCCGAGCGGCAACGCCCACGGCATCGGCTTCTACGGAACTTTCGCAACTCCTCTCAGTAACATCACCCTCAGCGGCAACGACGTGTACGGCATGAAGACCGGGAACAGCGAGACCATCACCCTCGATGGCAATGTTGTCGGATTTACCGTCACAGGAAACATCGTCCACGACAACGACAACATCGGCATCGACGCCACCGGGTTCTACGGCACCGGCCCCAGCGGCCACGACCAGGCCAGCAAAGGCGAAATCTCCGCAAACACGGTCTATAACATCACCAGTATCAAGAACCCGGCGTACAGCGGCTATGGTGCGGATGGAATCTATTGCGACGGCTGCACGCAGGTGACCATCGAGCGCAACCTTACCTATGACTGCGACCTGAATATCGAGGCCGCCAGCGAGAATCCCCATCGCGTCACCAGCGCCGTCATCATCCGCGACAACATAGTTTATGGCGGTAATCTGGCAGGAATTTCCATCGGGGGCTATCAGGCCAGCGTCGGCGGCAGCGACCACATTACCATCTTCAATAACACCCTCTTCGACAACAACGTCGTCAACGGAGGCGGGGACTTTCAAATTCAGTTCCATGCCACCAACAGCCTCTTCGTCAATAACATCGTCTACTCCGGACCGCAGGGAATCATGCTCAACAGCGATACAAACTCGGAGCCCGATCCCGTAATCCTGGACTACAACCTCTATTACACCGCCGCGCCCCCTCAATGGACCTGGCAAAACATCCAATACGACAGCTTCAACGCCTATCGAAAAGCCTCAAAGCAGGACCAGCACTCGTACTTCGAGAATCCGGAACTCGTAAGCGCGAAATCCCCCTACAATTTCGATCTCGAAGCGGCTTCTCCCGCCCGCAACAAGGGCAACTTCGCGCTTGGAGCCGAGTACTACGGAGCTTTCGACTTCGCCGGCAATCCCAGGACAGCGGGCGGCAAAATCAACATCGGCGCATACCAGCAATAGGCGCCCAGCACGGCTGATTTAGTCTGACTGAATGACGAATCCTTCCATCGATCTGACCCAGTGGCACGGAGCGCGGCACCCCGAGCCGGTGGTCCTCGCCGGCCGCTGGGTGCGCCTGGAGCCCCTGGCCGCGGCCCATGCGCCCGCGCTGTGGCGCGCCGTTCACGGCCACGACTCGATCTGGGATTGGCTCGCCGACGGTCCGTATGAGTCCGAAACCGGCCTGGCCGACGCCCTCCAGGCCAAAGCCGCGGGCGCCGCGGCGCGCTTTTTCGCGATACTGCCCGAAGGCGCAGCCACCGCCGGTTACGCCAGCCTGATGCGCATCGACGCTCCCAACGGCGTCATCGAGGTCGGCAACATCCTCATGTCGCCCCGCCTGCAGCGCACCCGCGCGGCCACCGAGGCCATCTATCTGCTGGCCCGCCATATCTTCGAAGACCTCGGCTACCGGCGATTCGAGTGGAAGTGCAACGCGCTCAACCTGCCCTCGCGCCGCGCCGCCGAGCGCTTCGGATTCATCTTCGAAGGCATCTTCCGCCAGAGCATGGTCGTCAAGGGGCGCAACCGCGACACTGCCTGGTACTCCATGCTCGACGCCGAGTGGCCCGGGCGCAAGCGCGCCTTCGAAGCCTGGCTTGCGCCGGAGAACTTCGACGAAGATGGCCGCCAGTTCTCGAGTCTCTCCCGATAGCCCAATGGCCCAAAGACTCTACGCGCCGCTCCGCGCCAGCACCACCTGCTGCGCGTCGCTCGCCGCCACCTTCTGGAAATATTCTCGCAAAGTCGGATAGTCCTTCGGGTCCAGGAAGACAAAGATCCGCGCAAAAATCCGCTTGATCTTGATCGAGTCGCTCCCCGGGGTCACCTGCACCGCCAGGGCGGCGTGTTCCGGCCAGGGAACCTGGTTCGCCGCTGGCGCGCTCTCCAGGGTGTACCCCGCCGGAAAGTGGTAGGTCACGTCCTCAATTTGCTGCTCGCCAAAATGCAGGTCCACAGGCCATTGCCGCTGCTCCTCGCTCACAAAGACCGGATGCGCGTTCCCCGAAAAGAAGAATGCCGGCAGCACAAGCCGCTTGCCCGTCACGCTCCCAACCTGCCCATGCACCTTCAACCGCGCCGCCAGCGGCACAGCCGCATTCTCCAGCGACTGAAAGTGGTCCAGTTCACCCGTTATGCCGCTTGGCAGCAGCCTCTGAATCGCTCCCGTAAACGACCTCTCCACCTCCGCCGCACCGGAAGTGGCATTCATTTGGCGCCATCGCAGTGCCTCCGGCCCGGTCATCACCACCGTCACGGTTCCCGTCGCATTCCCCTCCGCATCCAGCGTGACCTCCGCGCTGTGCGATTCGATCGAGTCTTTCACCGAGTTGGCTGGCGTCAAGCTGTCGTGCAGCGTCCCCTGCGCCGCTTGGCGCAGGCCGCCGGCGAAGGTATGGCTCCAAAGAAGCTGTCCAAATGGGCAGTATTTTTCTCCGGGGTCGGTAAAAACATCCTTCCCGTTCAGGTGAAGAATCACCAGATTCGCCGAGAGTTGACTCAGCGAGAGCAAACCAGCGTCGAAGAGCCGGTATCGCCGGTCTGCAATGCTCATTCCATCCGCCTGCAAGCCAGCCGCCCGCGCCAGCGCCAGGAAGAGTCCCGCCAGTTCGGTCCCCGATCCGCCCTTCGCGTTCCACACGTCCTGCGCATTGCCCTCTTCCCGCTTCATGTGCAGCTGGGTCCGCTCCGATTCCCCTCTTTCCCGTGTAAAATCGGTGTTTTCAAGCGCCTGCACAGCATCGTACAGCTTGCGCGCCTTGGCTTCGTCGGTCTCCGCGCCGGCCACAATCTGCCCCGCGGCCGCCCGCAATGCGTCTGTCGGCTCGGCGAAATGATTCAGGTTCTTCGACCAGCGCTTCCCCTCATTGTCCCAAAACACCTCCGCCGAAACATACGGTGAGTAATAGAACTGAACGCGGTAGCTCATGCCGCGCAGCGGTGGCGTGTTCTCCTCAAGCCCGATCGCCGGAACATCCTTGATATCCAGCGTATAGTCGTCTTTCGGGCTCTTCTGCACCGCCGCCCCGGCCGGCAGCCGTTGCGAATACAGCAGATAATTCGCGATCTCCCCATCCACATAGTGCGTAATCGACTGATTCGATCCGCCGGTGTTCTGGCCAACCAGTGAATAAGTCAACGGGTTGTAATAAAAGTGCTCCTTGTGGACAAAGAGTCTCTTCTGCACCTCCCACTCGGGAATGGAACTGGCCAGCGCCGACGCGTCATACGCCTCCATATCCATGGTCACCCCGCTCACCGAGTGGCCGGTCAACCCAATCGTCCACTTATATTCCAGAATGCTTCCCACCTCGACGCTCGGCAAGTTGAAGACCGCCACATCCCGCCGGCCTCCGCTGCTCTTTACCTGCAACATATCCGCCGCCTTGCCCGTCAGCGGAATCACCGTACCGTCCGAGTGAATCGTCCGCCCCTCGATGATCGGAAGCTCGGCGGAACCGGGCGTATAGGGCACCTCCACCGTCGCGTATTCCTTTCCGCGCTCGGTCAGCACCTTGATCCGTGCATAGTTGCTGATGTAGTGGCTGTAGTTGTCATTCGACTGCTCAAAATCCAGGTAAACCGCCGCCGCTCCCGGAGCTTTCGGATCGCTCGTCATTTGCAGTTCCTCCTTCGTCGGTTCCTGAAACCTCTGTCCGCTCAGCGTCAGCGGCAAAGCGATCAAGGTGAGAGTGATGGTTCTCCAAATAAGGCCGGATTTCCGCACGGGAGGGTTCCTTTCGCAACAGGGGGCTCTGACCGAGCACCGAGTCACAGTCAACGCAGACTTGAGTTTTTGATTGCGCCCACATGATAGCAGAAGACTTCAAGCGAATGTCGGCAATCGAAACTCCCGCGCTGACTCGAGAGTTATTGACCGCGTCTCCGTCTTCTGAACGGCTCGGTTGTACGCTTCCGGCCTCCGCATCGGCAAATGCCCCGCCGCCCGGCTGCGGTCCCGCAAGTCTAATCCCGCAACTCCGCTCACCGCGCTCGGCGGCAGGTTCCCGCGGACATGCCAGGTTTTGCAGAGGGTGCGCGGTTCCAGCGGCTATACAATCGTTTTTGAATCAGCATTGTGAATCGGCAGATGCCGGGCGCAGCGGCGTTTCCGGTGGGAGCACAAGGGAAGAATGCGACTCAAGACACGCTTTGGCCATCGGTATTTTCCTCTCGTGCTCGCCGGATTCCTCGCGGCGGCTTTCCTCCCTGCAAGCGTCCGGGCAACAGCGCCAAATCCGTCCCAGGCCGCCAGCCGTCCGTCTGCCCCAATTGATCTCGACCGCATGATTCTGCTGCTCAACCCCGGCGCGGAGCGGCACCGAGCCCTCGACACTTTCCTCGAGGCCCAGCTCGCCCCTGGCAATCCCGAATATCACCGCTGGTTGACCTCCGCCGCCTTCGCAGCCCGTTTCGCCAACAGTTCGTCCGAAACGGCCCAAGTCGTCGCCTGGCTCCGGAGCAAGGGCTTCGCCATAGCACCCCTTCCGGCCGGCCGCCAGTGGATCGAGTTTTCCG
>Ga0302276_10003183_pt1 | contig 14259 bp, 10 predicted proteins | sample III_Bog_N2_3_FD_198768 | JGI IMG/M metagenome (GOLD analysis project Ga0302276, IMG submission 198768) | Peat permafrost microbial communities from Stordalen Mire near Abisko, Sweden - III_Bog_N2_3 | ecosystem: Environmental > Terrestrial > Soil > Wetlands > Peat | place: Sweden: Abisko...
GGTAAGTCCGCGGCACGGCAGGGGTGTTTCCGGCGGCGCTTGACAGCGCGGCGGCCAACCATTTATCTGTTAGGGCTTTCCCCAAGATTATGTAAGGGTGAGGTGTGGCCGCAGAGCTTAGGCGGACGCGCGCAAAAGGTTTCCAGTGATCATCAAGGTCTTCTATCACGACAAGTGTTTTGACGGGGCCTGCTCGGCCTCGCTGTTCACGCGCTTCTATCGCGCGCGCATCCGCCCCGCGGCGGAGTTCGAATACCAGGGCCTGCTGCATCGCGCCGGAGCGCTGTTCAACATAGAGGACTTCACGGGCGACGAAAACGCCATTGTGGACTTCAAGTACCTGGCCTCTGACAAGTTGACCTGGTGGTTCGATCACCACGAGAGCGCGTTTTTGAGCAAGGCCGATGCCGACCACTTTGAGCAGGAGCAGAGCAACACCCACTTTTTCGATCCCGACTACAAGAGCTGCACCAAGTTCCTGGCCGACGTGGCCCAGAACCGCTTTGGCTTTGATACCGCGCCGGTGGCCGAGCTGGTGAAGTGGGCCGACATTGTGGACGGCGCCAGCTACGAGAGTGCCGCGGCTGCGGTGGGTATGAAGGAGCCGGCCATGCGCATCACCATGGCCATTGAGGCCAACCAGGACCCGGGATTTGTGAAGCGGCTGATCGGCCTGCTGGCGTGGCATCCGCTGGGCGAGATTCTGGAACAGCCCTTTGTGGCCACCCAGTTGGCGCCGCTGCTGGAACGCCACGAACGCTCCATTGAGATCATCCGCAAGCACAGCGTGTGCACGGACCGCACCATCTTCTTTGACGTGACGGGCTACGACCTGGAGGGCTACAACAAGTTCGTGCCCTACTATCTCCATCCGGAGAGCGTTTACAGCGTCGGGCTGAGCAAGAGCAGCTTCCGCGTGAAGATCAGCGTCGGGTCGAATCCCTGGACGCCGGCGGAGAACCTGATCAACCTGGCCAAGATTTGCGAGCGGTACGGCGGCGGCGGCCACGCCCGCGTAGGAGCCATCAGCTTTCCTCCGGGAGACTTTGCCAAGGCGACCGAGGCCGCTCATGTCATCGTTGAGGAGCTGCGGGCGCACGCCAGACAGTTTCATCCCTAGCCGAGATACCGTGTAAGTTGCTGACCCGGCGCCCGTGACGCCGGGTTTTCCTCAGGCGGCATGCTTTTCCGCTCCCGGCGGGGGCTGCCATCGGACGCCCGGGGCGGTACAATCCTCATCAGCCATGCCCAGCGACTTCGTACACCTCCATCTGCACACCGACTACTCGATGCTTGATGGCGCGTGCGACACCAAGAAACTCTGCGAGCGCGCCAAGGAGCTGGGAATGCCGGCGGTGGCCATGACCGACCATGGCAACATCTTTGGCGCCGTGCACTTCTTCAATGACGCCAAGGCCGCCGGGATCAAGCCCATTCTTGGCTGCGAACTTTACGTCTGCAAGAAGGAAGACCACCGCGCCGAGCCGCAAGGCGACAGCTACAACCACTTGATTGTGCTGGCGGAGAACGAAGCCGGATACCGCAACCTGACGAAGATTTGCAGTGAGGCCTCTCTGCACGGCTTTTACTACAAGCCGCGCATCAGCAAGAAATACCTGGCCGAGCACTCCGAGGGGCTGATTGGACTTTCCGGCTGCCTGAAGGGCGAAGTGGCCGAGCGGCTGACGGAAGGGAAGTACGACGCCGCGCGTGTGGCCGCCAAGAGCTATGAAGACATCTTCGGGCGCGGCAACTTCTTTCTGGAGATTCAGGACCAGGGCCTGCCTGAGGAAAAGCTCATCCAGAAGGACTTCTTCCGTTTGGAGAAGGAGCTGGACATCCCGCTGGTGGCGACCAACGACAGCCACTACATCTGCGAGGACGACTGCCAGGCTCAGGACGTGATGATCTGCATCCAGACCGGCAAGAGCATCAACGACCCCAACCGGATGAAGTTCCAGAGCAACCAGTTCTTCGTGAAGAGCTACGAGGAGATGGCGCATACCTTCCTGGGCTACGAGCAGGTGTTGAAGCGCACCATGGCCATTGCCGAGCGCTGCAACATGAAGCTGGCAAAGATCGAAAACCCATGGCCGCGCTTTGATGTGCCGGAGGGCGAGACGATTGACAGCTACTTCGAGCGCATCGCGCGCGAGGGCATGGCAAGGCGCAGTGGGCAGTTGCGCGGCCACAAGCTGCGCCACACGATGGCCGAATACGAAGAGCGGCTGAATCGCGAAATCGGCATGATCAAGCAGATGAAGTTTCCCGGCTACTTTCTGATTGTGTGGGACTTCATCCGCTACGCGCGCGAGCAGGGAATTCCGGTGGGTCCGGGGCGCGGCTCGGCCGCAGGCTCGCTCGTTGGCTACGCCATGGGCATCACTGACGTGGACCCCATCCAGAACGAGCTGCTGTTTGAGCGCTTCCTGAATCCCGAGCGCATCAGCATGCCGGATATTGACGTGGACTTCTGCATGAACCGCCGCGGAGAAGTCATCCACTATGTGACGGAAAAGTACGGCCGCGAGCAGGTGGCGCAGATCATCACCTTCGGCACGCTGGCCGCCAAGGCCGCCATCAAGGACACGGGGCGCGTGCTGGACATGCCCTACGCCGAGGTGGACCGCATCGCCAAGATGATTCCCGGCACGGTGGGCATGACGATTGACAAGGCGCTCGAAGAGGTGGACGCCTTCCAGAAGAGCTACACCAACGAAGATGGCGTGCGCCACCTGGTGGACACGGCGAAGAAGTTGGAAGGCATGGTGCGCAACGCCGGTGTACACGCCAGCGCCGTGGTAATCGCTCCGCGGCCGCTGGATGAACTGGTGCCGCTCTTCCGCACGAAGAACGACGAAATCGTAACCGCCTACGACATGACGGCCGTGGAAAAGATGGGCCTGCTGAAGATGGACTTCCTCGGCCTGACCACGCTGACCATCATTGACGACTGCATCAAGCTGATTGCGAAGCGCAGCATTACGGTGGACTTGAACAATATTCCGATGGATGACGAGGCGACCTACAAGGAGGTCTTCCACCGCGGGCATACGTCGGGCGTATTCCAGTTTGAATCCGACGGCATGCGCGACGTGCTGCGGCGCTACCAGCCGACCTGCGTGGAAGACCTGACGGCACTGAATGCGCTCTACCGGCCCGGGCCAATTCAGGGTGGCATGATTGACGACTTCATTGACCGCAGGTGGAAGCGCAAGCGCGTGGAATATATCTTTCCGGAGCTGGAGCCACGGCTGAAGGAGACCTTCGGCGTCATCGTGTACCAGGAACAGGTGATGCAGATCGCCAACACCATCGCCGGTTACAGCCTGGGCGAAGCCGACATTCTACGCAAGGCCATGGGCAAGAAGATTGCCAGCGAGATGGACAAGCAGCGCGAGCGCTTTATGCAGGGCGCGGCTGAGAAGAAATTCAACGCGGATAAGGCAGGACGCCTCTTCGACTTGATGGCCGAATTCGCGGGCTACGGCTTTAACAAGTCGCACTCGGCGTGCTATGCACTGGTGGCCTACCGCACGGCGTATCTCAAAACGCATTACCCGGTGGAGTTCATGGCGGCGCTGCTGACCTCGGTGACGGGCAAGACGGAAGATGTGGTCAAGTACATTGCCGAATCGCGCGAGATGGGCATCGAGGTGCTGGCTCCGGACGTGCATGAGTCGGCGCTGAAATTTACGCCCATCTATTCGCCGGAGGGCAGCAAGATTCGGTTTGGTCTTTCGGCGGTGAAGAACGTGGGGGAGAACGCGGTCGCAAGCATTGTGGACGCGAGGGCCGCAGGGCCTTTCAAGGGCATCTTCGACTTCTGCGAGCGGGTGGACCTGCGCATGCTGAACAAGCGCGTGTTGGAGTCGCTGATGAAGAGCGGCGCCATGGACAGCTTTGGCCGCCGCGCACAATTGAGTGCCGTGCTGGACAAAGCGATGGAAGGCGCGCAGAAGGCGGCCCGCGACCGCGAGGCTGGACAGCACGGGCTGTTCGGAGTGTTTGACGATGCCGTGGCCGCCCCGCCGAAGGAGGCTCTGCCGAACACTCCCGACTGGGATGAGACGACGCGACTGGCGGCGGAGAAGGAAATCCTCGGCTTCTGGATCAGCGGCCATCCGCTGGAAAAGTATCAGGAAAAGATCGAAGACTTGCACGCGCTGAAGAGCTCAGATGTATTGGCCATGAAGCGCAGCACGGCCAAGAACGACGACATACAGGTTGCGGGCCTCATCACCGGCGTGCGGGTGGCGAAGACGCGCAAAGGCGATCTGATGGCCAGCTTCGTGCTGGAAGACATGCACGGGCGCCTGGACGCAGCAGTCTTCCCTGAGGCATACAAGAGGCTGCATGAGAAGGTAAAGCTCGAGGTTCCGGTGCTGGTGAGGGCCGCGGTGCGCGTGGAAGAGGATGCGATGCCGAAACTCTTCATCAACGAGATCATTCCGCTCGACGAGGCCAAGGTGAAGATGCCGCGCTCTTTGCGCATCAGCATCCGCCTGGACGAGGCCCGGCCGGAGACGGTTGACGCGCTGCACGCGATCTTTAAGCGCTCGCCCGGCACCGGACATGTGCTCTTCGACCTGCTGCGTCCGGACGAGTACGTGGTGGTGATGGAGGCTGATGGATATAATGTCCATGCGGACCGGGCCTTCCAGCAGAGCGTTCGTGAACTCTGCGGCGCGGACTCCATTAAAGTGATTGACTAGACCGGCGAGGTGCCATGGAAGCAGGAAGTAAGGCGGAGCAGGAGCTCGAAAAGGTCGAGATGCTGATCAAGCAGCTTGAGGCCGGCGCGAGCGGCGCGGAGACGCAGCGCCAGTTGCGCACGCTGCATGAGCGCGTGGAGGGCCTGCGCCGTCAGGCGGGCGCCAATCTTGATGCCTGGAAGCGCGTCGAACTGGCCCGCCACGCCCAGCGCCCCTACGCGCTGGATTACATTCAGCACGTCTTCACCGACTTCAGCGAGATTCACGGCGACCGCGCCTTTGGCGACGACCCGGCGATGATCTGCGGCATGGCACGCTTCCGCGGCGAAGAGGTTCTGGTGGTTGGCACGCAAAAGGGCCGCGACACCAAGCAGAAGATTCATCGCAACTTCGGCATGCCCAACCCGGAAGGCTATCGCAAGGCGATCCGCGCCATGAAGATTGCGGAGAAGTTCGGCCGGCCCATATTTACATTGATTGATACGCCGGGCGCGTATCCCGGCCTGGGAGCCGAAGAGCGCGGACAGGGCGAAGCCATTGCCTACAACCTGCGCGAGATGAGCCGCCTGCAGGTTCCCATCGTCGTGACCGTGACGGGCGAAGGCGGCAGTGGCGGCGCACTGGCCATAGCCGTGGGCGACCGCGTGCTGATGCTGGAAAACAGCGTGTACTCGGTGATTTCTCCGGAGGGCTGCGCCAGTATTATGTGGCGCGACGCCGCCAAGCGCGACCTGGCGGCACAGGCGATGAAGATCACCGCGCCCGACCTGCTGGGATTTGGAATCATTGACGCGATTGTGCCGGAGCCCGAGGGCGGCGCGCACACCGACCACTCGAAGATGGGCGAGCTGCTGGGCAACGCGCTGGCCGAGCAACTGGCCGGACTGAGAAAACTGACGACCGCCGAACTGCTCGACGCGAGGTATAAGAAGTTCCGCGACATCTCGCAGTTCTACCGGGAGACGTAGGCGAGTATTTCGGATAAACGAAAAGGCGCGGATCACTCCGCGCCTTTCTTTATTGTTGCTCCATCGTTGACTACTGCTTTGTGATGGTCACTTCAATCTGGTACGTCTGGTTACTGCTCTGGTCTTCCACGGCGGCCAACAGAAATGGCTTGTCGAGCTTTATGGTGGTGGAGGACTGGGCCTCTGCCTTGTGCAGGATGGGGCGGCCATTGGGATGGTCGGGGTCGGCGGAAACATAGTCCATGTTGACATCGGTAATAAGCAGCACGCTGCCCTGCTCGAAATGATCAATGCGCGAGCGAATCTCCATGCCGGTGGTGATGTACTCGACCGGGCTTGTGTTGGGAATCGCGACGCGCATCTGGCTCTTGCTGACGGCGCTCTGACTGTTGTCACTCATCACGATTTTATGAGTGCGCGTATTCACACGCTTGCCGCCCTGCAACTCGTAGACGTTGTAGACGAGCAGGTAAGCGGTGTGCTGGAAAACGGGTTTCCCGGCCGGCGCGGCGGGTTTGTCCTGGGCGAAGCCGGTTGGGGCGGTGGCCACGCAGAGCGAGAGCAGGCAAAGGGTGAGCAGCAGATAACGGAACAGTCGCATGGGGTTCTCCTTATTGTGCGTCGCCCGCAGGATTCGCGGGGTCGGCATCGGCAAAAAAGCGTTTCAGGTCGGCATCGCGCTCGGCGGCAAGGCGTGCGTTGGTGGCAAGCAACTCCGGCACCGGAGTGCGATCAACATAAGAGAGCAAGAACCGCTCCTGCTCCGATGGCGGAGCCGGGGTGGGGAACTGCTCCAAGTGCGGCGCGGCCGCGTGCATGGCAACCGCAAGATGTTTGCGCGCGCTTGGCGCAGAAAGCTCCTTCTTTGTTGGCGACTGCAAGATGGTCACGACGGCATTTGATGGGTTCGTCTGCGTCGCTGGCGCAGCTTGCGCCGAGGCTCCTTTCGCCACCTCTCGCACAGGGCGATGCCAGAGAGTCATAACGGCCACGGCCGCCAACAGCACGACCGCCGCTGCGGCCATCCACACCCAGCGGTGCGCAACCGGCTTCGGTTTCGGCGGGGCAGTGGCGAGCTTGGCCAACAGGCGCTCCTCCAGTCCCGGCGCGGGCTCGGCCGCGGAGTAACGGCCCAGCGTGGCATTCAGCAGTTTCTCGGCAAATTGATCACGCTCTTCCGGATTCATCTGCGCCCTCCTTTCATCAGTTCCGTCAGCTTTTCCTTCAATGTTTGTCGCGCCCGTTGCAGCCGCGTGCGCACCGTGCCCTCGGGAATGCCGAGAATTTCGGCGATCTCGCGCGAGTTCAGTTCCTCGACCGTTGAGAGCGTCAGCACGGCGCGCAGATCGGAGGGCAGGGTCGCCACCATCGTTTCGGTCAGCCGCAGCATCTGCGCGTCACTGGCCAACTGCTCGGCGCTGGCCCCGGGTGCGCGCAACTGATCGAGCCAGACGCTCCAGTCTTCCTCGCCGTCGCGGGGCGTGCGCCGAATGCGGTCCAGCGCGACGCGCCAGGCAATGCGGGCCAGCCAGGCCTTCGGGTCGGCAACGGCCTCCATGGGCTGGCCCTGCCGCAGCACGCGCAAAAAGGTCTCCTGTGCGGCGTCCTCTGCATCGTGATGGTTCCGCAGCACACTGAAGGCGATGCGAAAGACCAGCCTGGCGTGCTCCCGCACCAGGGCGTCCAGCGAGTCTTCTGCCGTGGCATCCATGGCGATTCCGGGTTTGATTGCCGCGGCGTTGACCAGCACTCTCAAAATGCCCTCACAAGTAAAGACGCAGCCAGCATAGAAGTGTTCAGAAATAAATGCGAATGGAGCGAACCGGCAGGATGCAGATTGGCAAGACGACGGCGGAACTGGCTATACGGCGGCGATTTCGGCGGCTTCCGAAGGGTCGGGCAGCTCTGCGGCAGAGGCCGTCGGCGCCTTCTGCTTGCGCTCCTTCTTGGGGTCGCGCAGCAGGGCCACAAAGGGAATCAGGCAGAAGAAGACCAGGGACATCAGCTTGAAGGCCTCGACAAAGCTGAGCATGGCGGCCTGCTGCTGCAACATTCCGTAAATCGCCTTCTGCGCCTGGTGCAGGGCGAGCGTGGGGTCACCGCCGCGCATGCGGAAGTATCCGGCGAATTCCCGCATCAGCAGGGAGCCCTGCGGACTGCCGGGCAGCACGTTCTCGATGAGGCGGCTCTGGTGGAACTGCTGGCGTCGCGCCAGGAAGGTGGTCATCATGGCAATGCCCACGCTGCCGCCTATGTTGCGCATCAGGTTGTAGATGCTGGTGGCGTTGCCCATTTTCTCCCGCGCCACGTTCGAGAGGCTGGCGGCGGAGAGCGGCACGAACACGCAGGCCATGGCAGCGCCCTGAAACACCTGCGGCCAGAAGATGTCCCAATACCCGGCATTGAGGTTCAGGCGGGAGAGCATCACCATGGTGCCGCCGCCGACGGCAAAGCCGATCACGATCAGACGGCGCACATCCACACGGGCGGCAATGGCGCCGATGACAAAGGTAAGCGCCATGGAGCCGAGCCCGCGCGGCGAAAGCGCCAGGCCGGCCTGCATGGAAGGATAGTTCAGCAGCGTCTCAAGATACTGCGGCAACAGCACCATGCTGGAGTACAGGCAGAATCCGACGGCGCTCATCAGGCAGATGCCCACGGCAAAGGAGCGGTCCTTGAGCGCGCGCAGGTCCACGATTGGGTGCTCGATGGTCAGCTCTCGCCAGAGGAAGATGCCGAGGGCGATGACGCAGACGAAGGCCTCGGTGCGGATGGCCTGGGAGCCAAGCCAGTCCTTGCGCTGGCCGGTGTCGAGCAGAATCTGCAATGCGCCCAGGCCCAGGGCCAGCAGCCCGATGCCCCACATGTCCACCGCGGCATCGCGATTGCGGCGCAGGTAGGGTGGATCGTGCACGAAGCGCGTCATCATGGCCATGGAGAAGGCGCCCACCGGGATGTTCAGGTAGAAGATCCAACGCCAACTGTAATTGTCGGTAATCCATCCGCCGAGGGTGGGGCCGAGAATGGGCGCGACGATGATTCCCATGGCGTAGGCGGCCATGGCCTGCCCGTGTTTCTCCTTGGGAAAGGTCTCAAACATGATGGCTTGGGCGAGGGGTTGCAGGCCTCCGCCGGCGAGACCCTGCAGGACGCGGAAGAAGATGAGCGCGGTGAGGCTGGTGGCGGCTCCGCAGAGGAATGAGGCGATGGAGAAGCCCGCGACGCAGGACAGCAGCAGCCTTCGGCGGCCAAAATAAGTGGCCAGCCAGCCGCTCATGGGCAGGACAATGGCGTTGGCCACAAGATAGCTGGTGACCACCCAGGTGCCTTCCTCGTAGGTGCTGCCGAGATTGCCGGAGATGTGAGGGATGCTGACGTTGACCACGGTGGTGTCCAGCACCTCCATGAAGGTGGCCAGCATGACGCTGGTGGTCACAATCCACGGATTAACGAAGGGGCGCTGGTCGGTGCTCATGGTGGAAAACGGCTGCATCTTCAGGATAGCGCATACGGGGCAGCTTGGAAACGCGGCGTATCGTAAGTGCAGGATTGCGTGGGTTGGCGGGAGCAATCGCCGTGCGCTTCAAGCGGCGATTCTGTTCATTGAAGCGCCATGTCGCCCCATCCGGTGCCGCACCACCGCATGACATGAGCAGAGTGCCTTATAATTCCTACCGACATTGATGCGGGCAGTCCCATGAGATTGGAACCGTGCCTGCGCAAGCGAAGGGTGACTTTTTCCATGGCAAGTACTGAAGTCGCGCCCGGTACGGGCACCGGCAACCACGCAACAGAGGATATGGTGGTCAACAATTTCAGCATCAAGGTGGCTACCGTCAACGGCTCCGGATCGCAGTCGGCCAATGCGATCCTGATGCGCACGGTCTTTCTGATGGGCGTTCCGGTGAGCGGCAAGAACCTGTTCCCCTCGAACATCGCCGGCCTGCCCACGTGGTTCACCATCCGCGTCAGCAAGGATGGCTACGTGGCCAGGAAGCACGACTCGGAGATTCTGGTCAGTATGAACCCCGAGTCGGCTACCGAGGACGTCACCAACCTCAAGCCCGGCGCGGTTGTGGTGTACGACGAGCCGCTGAAGCTGGACACTCTGCGCGCCGACGTGAGCTTCTTCGCCATCCCCTTTGACAAGCTGGTGGCGCCCGTTGCTCCCGAGCCGAAGCTCCGCAAGCTGCTGCGCAACATGATTTACGTGGGCGTGCTGGGCTATCTGCTGCAACTGGAGCAGGCGGAGCTGGAGACGGCCATCAGTAAGCAGTTCTACGGCAAGAAGCGCGCCACGGAAATCAACGTGGCCGCCGCCCGCGCCGGATACGAATATGCCGCGGCCAACTTCCAGCCCGTGCGTTTCAAGGTCGAGCGCATGAACGAAAACGCGGGCAAGATCATCATTGACGGCAATGCGGCCGGAGCACTGGGCGCGCTCTTCGGCGGAGTCACCTTCGTTAGCTGGTATCCCATCACGCCCTCGTCGTCGCTGATCGAAGACCTGATTGATCTGCTCAAGGAGCATCGCCGCGAAGCCGACGGCACGCCGACCTACGCCGTGGTGCAGGCCGAGGACGAGTTGGCCGCCATTGGAATGGTGCTGGGCGCAAGCTGGGCCGGAGCCAGGGCCATGACGGCCACCGCCGGGCCGGGCATCAGCCTGATGGGCGAATTCGCCGGACTGGGTTACTACGCGGAGATTCCCGCAGTCGTCTGGAACGTGCAGCGCGTCGGACCCTCCACGGGCTTGCCCACGCGCACGCAGCAGGCCGACCTGCTCTCCACGGCGTTCCTCTCGCACGGAGACGCCAAGCACCCCATGTTGCTTCCGGCTTCCATGAAGGAGTGCTTCGAGTTCGGCTACACGGTATTTGACGTGGCCGAGCGGTTGCAGACTCCGGTTTTTGTGCTCAGCGATCTTGACCTGGGCATGAACAATTGGGTCAGCGAACCCTTTGATTATCCTGAGGTCAAGCTGGACCGCGGCAAGGTGTTGAGCAAGGAAGACCTGGACCGGCTGGGCAGTTTTGCCCGCTACAAGGATGTGGATGGCGACGGCATCGGCTGGCGCACCCTGCCCGGCACAAAGCATCCCAACGCGGCATGGTTTGCCCGCGGCAGCGGACACAATGAGCGGGCACAGTACTCCGAACGGCCTGAGGATTACGTCAACAACATGGACCGCCTCAATCGCAAGTGGGAGACCGCGCGCGACGTGGTTCCCGCTCCGGTGCTGGAGCGCACAACGCCCGGCGCCAAGATCGGCATTATCGCCTTTGGCAGCTCGCACTGGGCCACCGTGGAGAGCGTGGACGAACTGGCGAAGAAGGGAACGGCCGTGGATTACCTCCGCCTGAGGGCTTATCCCTTCAACAAAGTCGTGGCGGAGTTCATCGCCACGCACGATCGCGTTTACGTCGTCGAGCAGAACCGCGACGCGCAGATGCTGCAACTTCTCAAGATGGATGTGGATGCCGCCGAGGTTGTAAAACTGCGCAGCGTTCTGCACTACGACGGCCACCCGCTCGAGGCCGAGACCATCACCAACAGCATTGCGCAGCAGGAGGCAAAGTAAAATGGCCACCACACCCACCGCACCTACTCCGAAGACCAATCGCATCGGTCTGCAGGTGATGGACTACCGCGGCAGCAAGAGCACCTTGTGCGCAGGCTGCGGCCACAACGCCATCAGCGAGCGCATCATTGACGCCTTTTACGAGATGGGCATTGAGCCGGAGACGGTCGCCAAGCTGAGCGGCATCGGCTGCTCCAGCAAGAGCCCGGCTTACTTCCTGAGCCGCTCGCACAGCTTTAACAGCGTGCACGGACGCATGCCGGCCATTGCCACAGGCGCGGCCGTGGCCAACCACAAGATGATCTCGATTGGCGTGAGCGGCGACGGCGACACGGCCAGTATCGGCATGGGGCAGTTCGTCCACTTGATGCGCCGCAACCTGCCGATGATCTACATCATCGAAGACAACGGCGTGTACGGATTGACGAAGGGCCAGTTCTCCGCCACGGCCGACTTGGGCAGCAAGCTGAAGAGCGGCCTGGCGAACGAACTGCCGGCCATTGACACCTGCGCGCTTGCCATCGAGCTGGGCGCGACGTTTGTGGCGCGCAGCTTCAGCGGAGACAAAAAGCAGCTTTCCGCCTTGCTGAAGGCGGCCATCGTGCACAAGGGAACGGTGCTGCTGGATGTCATCTCGCCCTGCGTGACCTTCAACGATCACGAGGGTTCGACCAAAAGCTACAAGTTTATGAAGGACCACGAGGAGCCCTTGCACGATATCAACTTTGTGCCGGTGTTCGATGAAATTGACGTGGAGTACGAGCCGGGCAGCGGTGTGGACGTGACGCTGCACGATGGCTCTCGCATGCACCTGAGCAAGCTGGAAGAGGACTACGACCCGACCAGCCGCATCGGCGCGCTCACTCGCCTGGCACAGGCGCGGGAGAAAGAAGAAGTGCTGACCGGACTCTTCTACCTGAACTCCTCGGCGCCCAGCTTTACCGACCTGCTCGGCCTGGGCGACACGGCACTGGTCCACCAGCCGGAGAGCGTGACACGCCCCGGTAAAGCAGTGCTGGACGCGATCATGGAGGAGTACCGGTAGGCGTTGTCAGGAAATTCCAACGGGGCGCGGAGCGATCCGCGCCCTTTTTCGTGTCCGCGCCTCTATAATCTGGTGTTGCACATAGCATTCTTTTCTCAGGAGCCCCCGTGGCCTACAACGATCTGCGTGAATGGATTGCGGCGCTGGATAAAGCCGGCGAGCTGAAGCACATCACTGCCGAGGTTGACCCGATCCTCGAAGTCACCGAGATTACCGACCGCGTCAGCAAGTGGGGCGCGAAGAATGGCCGTGGGCCTGGCGGTCCGGCGCTGCTGTTTGAGAATGTCAAAGGCCATCCCGGCCACAAGATTCTGACCAACCAGTTCGGCAGCGAGCGGCGCATCAACCTGGCGCTGGGCTCCAACTCGCTCGACGAAATTGCCGCGCGCATCCACCAGATGATGGACGTGAAGACCCCGCAAGGGTTGCTGGAGAAGATCAAGATGCTGCCCATGCTGGCCGACCTTGGCAACCTGTTCCCCAAGCGCGTCAGCAGCGGGCCGTGCAAGGAAGTCATCAAGAAGGGTGACTTCTCCGTGCTCGACTTTCCCATCCTGCAGTGTTGGCCGCAGGATGGCGGACGCTTTATCACCCTGCCTTGCGTCATGACGCGCGATCCGCGCAACGGCAAGCGCAACATCGGCATGTACCGCATGCACGTGTACGACGGGCAGACCACGGGCATGCACTGGCAGCGCCACAAGAACGCCGCCGAGCATCAGCGCGAACGCATCCGGGCCGCCGCAGCCGCAGGCGATGCGTCAAAGGAAACATTGGGCAAGACTTCATCGGTCGAGATCATGGCGCAGACGGGTGGCGCCAGCGTGGCCTTCACGGGCAAGCCCATCAACGGACGCATGGATGTGGCCGTCGCCATCGGCACCGATCCCACGGTGACGTTTTCGGCCATCGTGCCCGCGCCGCCAGACATTGAGGAGTACATGATCGCCGGATTCCTGCGCGGCAAGCCCGTCGAGGTGGTCAAGTGCGAGCTGAGCGACCTGGAGGTTCCCGCCTCGTCGGAGATCGTTCTGGAAGGCTATGTGGACATTGGCGAGATGCGCACCGAGGGTCCGTTTGGCGATCACACGGGCTTCTACTCGCTGGAGGATGTGTACCCGGTCTTCCATATCGAATGCATCACGCACCGCAAGAATCCGATCTACTCGGCGACGATTGTCGGCAAGCCTCCGCAGGAGGACGCGTGGATGGCGTTGGCGGTGGAGCGCATCTTTTTGCCCGCGGCAAGGATGATGATTCCCGAGCTGGTGGACTTCCACCTGCCGCCGGAGGGCGTGGCCCACAACCTGATGATCATTTCGATTCGGAAGAGCTATCCCGGCCAGGCGCGCAAGGTGATGAACGCCATCTGGTCCATGGGCCAGGCGATGTTTACCAAGTGCATCGTGGTGGTGGACGAGGATTGTGACGTGAAGGATCTGCGCGAGGTCACACTGCGCACGCTGAATAACATTGATCCTGAACGCGACATCCAGTTCACGCTCGGCCCGGTGGACTCGCTGGACCATGCCTCGCGCCTGCCGAACTTCGGCAGCAAGATGGGCATTGACGCCACGCGCAAGTGGCCCACCGAGGGCTTCACGCGTCCCTGGCCGGACGAGGTGGAGATGAGCGCCGATGTGAAAGAGCGCATCGCAAAACGCTGGAAGGAATTTGGGCTGGAGTAGCAGGACCAAGAGCGCATAACCATGAATCTGCATACGCGGACCCTGTTAACGATCAGTTCGCTTTTCCTGCTGGCGATGGGCGTTGTGCTTACCTTCGCGCCGGAAGAGACGCTCCACTACTTTGGCATGCCTGCGGGGCCTCCATTGCAGTTCCTGGCTCAGTCCGCTGGAGGTCTTTATCTGGGATTCGCCATCCTCGATTGGATGTCGAAATATAGCGTCATCGGCGGCATCTATGGACGTCCGCTGGTGATGGGAAACT
>Ga0302276_10003191_pt1 | contig 14233 bp, 10 predicted proteins | sample III_Bog_N2_3_FD_198768 | JGI IMG/M metagenome (GOLD analysis project Ga0302276, IMG submission 198768) | Peat permafrost microbial communities from Stordalen Mire near Abisko, Sweden - III_Bog_N2_3 | ecosystem: Environmental > Terrestrial > Soil > Wetlands > Peat | place: Sweden: Abisko...
GATCTAGTTTACATCGTTCCTCGTTTGCGTGTTCCGCAATGCTCATTTCGGGACTGCCTGTTTTTCTGTCAGGCGCTCAAAATGGATCACGTAATGAAAGTGAGGTTCCACCATGTTTATATCCAGGGCCATTCCGTCGGCGGTCATCTTTCCTGAGTAGACAGTCTCGCCAAAGGAAATCGAAATGTTCCTTGAAGCTGCGTCGTAAGAGACCGTGTGCGCAAGAGCGCCTTTGATTTGTTCCTGCGGGACATCGAGGTAGGCTCTCAGACCGTCTTCGGTATTGGAAATATGAAAAACTTTCCGCACTTTATTATTTCCCCAATCCTCCAAGCCAGCCCAATCGCCATCGACGGGGGTTGGCGGCGCCGGCTTGGGAGTCTTTACCTGCCAGGTAAGGCGCTTGCAGTTGAGCGGCCAGGACTCCTTCGGGTCTTGAATGACGCCGGTCAAATCCGTGCCGGAAGGGCTGACGGTGGCGTCATAGGAGTACACAGAGGGATAGGCCGCAGTGCCCTCACTGTTGAGCGTCCACGTCGCGAAGCGGAGCGTTAAATGGCTTCCGTCGAAGGAACCACCGATTGCCGGCCACCCATAGGAGTTCTCATCCGGGAAGTCTTCCAGCGCAGTCATCTTTCCCTCTGCATTTGTATCAAAATGCAGAACTAGACGGTGAACGACACCCTTGATTTGCAGATAACCCTGCCAATCGCCGGCAAGCGGAAATGCTGGGGGGCTGGATTGAGACTGGGCGGGATGCGGATGGAGCGCCCACATGAGCAGGAGAACCAGGATGAGTGATTTCATGCAGTACCTTGATCAGGCGTCAGGGGACCGGCGAGAGGTGGAATTGCGGGCAATCATAACACGATTCGTGTTAACACGCCCTCGTTTCAGGGTGGCTGAGAGCAGGACCATAGAATTGTAAGGTGAGTGTAGACTTCAGGGTCATTGCAGAAACGGAAGCGGGCGGGCGGCGGGCGGAGTTGACCCTGCCGCATCAGACGGTGCAGACGCCGGTGTTTATGCCTGTTGGGACGGCGGGGACGGTGAAGGCCGTGCCTCAGGACGTGCTGGAGACGCTGGACGCCGAGATCATTCTTGGCAACACTTACCACCTCTATCTGCGGCCGGGACATGAGGCGATCAGGCGCATGGGCGGGCTGCACAAGTTCATCAGCTGGCGGCGGGCGATGCTGACCGATTCGGGCGGCTTTCAGGTGTTCAGCCTGAGCGCGCTGCGCAAGGTGAGCGAGGAAGGCGTGCGGTTCAAGTCGCACCTCGACGGCAGCAGCCACTTTTTTTCGCCCGAACATTCCATGGACGTGCAGATCGCCCTCGGCGCAGACATCGCCATGGCCTTCGACGAGTGCACGGAGTATCCGGCGGAACGCGGTCGGGCTGAGGAGAGCTTGCGGCTCACCATGGCCTGGGCGCGGCGGTCGCTCGACCACTTCCGGGCTCAGGCTCACCTGGTTCCGTGGCATGGGGAACTGGGAGGGCGGACGCAGAGCTTGTTTGGGATTGTGCAGGGCGGGATGTATCGCGACCTGCGGCGGGAGAGTGCGGAGCGGCTGGTGGAGATGGACTTTGACGGGTATGCCATTGGCGGCCTCAGCGTGGGCGAGCCGCGCGACCTGACTCTGGAGATGATTGCCGAAGTGCTGCCCCTGCTGCCGAAAGACAAGCCGCGCTACGTGATGGGCGTGGGTTATCCGGATGAAATTGAGCAGTACGCGCGGATGGGTGTGGACATGATGGACTGCGTGCTGCCCACGCGTGCGGCGCGGCATGGTCTGCTGTTTACGAGCGAAGGCCGGTTGAACATCAAGGGCAAACGATATGCCGAGGACCAGGGCCCGCCCGACCCGGAATGTGACTGTATGGTCTGCCAGCGGTACTCGCGTGCGTATTTGCGGCACCTTATGCAGGCGGGTGAGGCTCTGTCGGGGACGCTGAACTCGATTCATAACCTGGCGTACTACCTGGGGATTATGAAGCGGGTGCGGGCGAGCTAGCTGGTCAGCGAGCCAGCTAGACTGCGGAGCTAGGCGATGCGCGCCAGTTGGCGGGTGGGTTGGCGCACAGGTTGCCGCATCGCCCGGAAAGCAAGAACGAGCGTCGCGGCGGCGCTGAGCCAGAGAATGCAACCGGTCCCGAGCGCAGTGGTTCCCTGCATCTGAGCGGTGGGGAGATAGAGGGCGCTGCCAGCAGCCCATAGTACGAGCGCCGTTCCGGTGATGTTGTGCACCGGGTAGCGGAACAGCCGCGCCAGCGGAAACATGTGCAGGCCGATGATGGCCGTGATGGCGCAAATCACGAAGGCGTCAATATGCAGCCTGGCGAAGCTGAAAGCCACAACGGCGATGGCGGTCCATTGGATGGCGTTGATCCAGACGAAGGCGCGCCCCATGGCGGCATCGCGGGGAGCCCTCGGGTAACGGCTTGCCGCGCGGATCAGGGTAAAGGCGCCCAGCAGCAGAACCACCAGGCCGAGCATGGCTGCAGAGACTGTGGAGGGCGAGATCTGCTGCTTCGCTGTGAGGGCGAGGAAGAGCCAACCGACGCCGAAGCAGGCGAAAAAGATCGATCCGATGGCCCGGCCGCGGAGTTGATTTGCGTTGGGGAAGCTTGTCATTTGGAACCTCCTTGATTTAGGTGCTGGATTGGGGTTGTCGGGAAGGCTGCGGAAAAATGGGCGAATCCTGGGATTGTTCCCGCACTAGTTTTTGCAGGGGCTAAAGCCCGACATTGATTTGATTGGCTTTATCGGCCCGACTAAAGTCAGGCCCTGATTACAAAGCCTCTGAAACTAGCCGACTAAATGAGTTTTCCGGAGCCTGCTAGACGCTGATGGCGGTGCCCAGCAACTGCTTGAGGGCCTGAACATATTCGGTTAAGGCCTCGCGGCCGGATTCGGTCATCCGGTAGAGGGTTTGCGGTTTGCGCTGGACAAACTTCTTTTCGACGGCCACGTAGCCGGCTTCCTCAAGCTTCAGCAACTGCGCGCCGAGGTTGCCGTCGGTGGAGCCGGTCTTGCTGCGCAGCCAGGTAAACTCCGCTTCTTCCACGCTCGACAGCAGACTGAGCAGGGCCAGGCGCAGTTTGCCGTGAATGACTGGGTTGAGTTCCGGCAGTGTCAACTCGGGCAGCTCAGGCATGGGAGGCACCTTGCCGGGCCACGATCGCCCGGTTACGACGCGATTCGCGGATCATGCCGTAGATACCGAAGACGATCTGGCAGAAGAAGAGGGCGATGAGAAACAGGATGCCCGCCTGCGCCTCCGACACGAACAGCGCTGCGATCAAGCAGGCCCACCAGCCCACAGCGCAGGCAAACTGCACTTTCCAGCGGAGAATGATGCTGGAAGTGACGTTCGCCATGCCCAGCATGGCGCAGACAATGGCCACGCCGATGTGAATTTCCATGCGGCCGGTGATGCTCAGGAACATCATCAGAAGGAACAGGGAGATGCCGACGCCAATCCAGATGGCCATCATGGAGCGGCCGATGGTGGTCTCCGGGCCCTTGCTGCGGTTGCGCGAGGCAAGCACGCCGGTCAGGATGCTGGCGGCAACCATGGTGACCGGCCAGGCCAAAGCAGGGTTGCCGAGCGCCGCCCAGGCGATGGCGATGTAGTAGGCGACGCCCCAGAGCACGAAGGTCCAGCCCCAGCTTTCGGTTTTGCGCCGCCCCTCGGCGATCATGGTTTCAATCAGGTTGAGCCTGTCTCTCAGGTCCAGTTCTTCGGTGTTATCGGTCATATCGATTCTCCTGGCCAAATGTGGCCGCTCCCGGTATTGGCTGCGCCTGGGTCTGTATTGCCCGGCGCGAGCGTAGTGCTGTTTTCAAAAATCATGTGCCCACTCTCAATCGTGCAAAGTGGATTCGTGTGGATCAAACCCGCGGTACAACGAATGCGAGAGGCGTGTGGAATGCACCGACCAGTTGCCTCACTTCGAGCAGTCCAGCGACGCCTGTCACCCAGGCAACGAATGCACAACCCACACTCGGCAGGACTAGCCAGCTGAGTGCGTGACCGATGCGGCCGGACTCTGGAATGAGCAGCATCGTCGCGATTGGAATCGCGCAGAACAGCGCTGCGGTCAGGTAATAACGCGCCACGGTGAATAGCCGCGCCAATGGTAAAAAATGCAGCCCTACAATCATGAGATCGAGTGGCGCAATGAGCCCCCAACGCCTTTGGACAACGCAGACTACAGTAACGAGGGTGAGGGTCAAACCCTCAATGCCAACAATCACGCCGAATTGGCGGGCAATCCTGCGCCCCTCGGACTTGCGCGAAGCCACCTCATCCGGCAACTGGAACGCCGCGTGAATGGTTGCGATTCCGAAAACGATCAAGCCAGCCGCAAGGACACCCATTGTTGTGAGCAGGGTTGTGGCCAGTGCCGTTTGAACCACGAGCAAGGAAGCGCCTGCGAAGCCGGCGCCACTCACAATGAGCCAGAGACTTCCGCCAGCCAGCCCGAGATTGCGTCTGCGTCCGGTGACGCTCGATCCGCCTTCAGAACTCGTTCCGACCGGTGCGCGATGGAGCAAGAGTGGTTCCATTGGATCTCCTTTGGGCGCTCCGGAAATTCTCAGAGTCGTCTTCAATAAGGAGTACTCTATTTTATAGAGTTTCAATTGTCAAGGGATTTTTGGGGAATTCTTTGCGGCCGGTTGTGGTGCACAAGTCAGGCAGCGGGTAGAGACGCTGATGGGGTTTGATGGGGCTTGCGGTGCGACGGGAGCGGCAGGTTTAGGTTGAGAAGAGTCTTGAGTTCCGCGATGGCGCGGGTAACGACGCTGGTCCAGTCGCCGGGGGAGGGTTGACGGAGCAGGCGGGCGGCCGGGTACCAGGGGGTGGTCTCGATTTGCTGCATCCAGCGCCAGTCGGCGAGGTGGGGCAGCAGAATCCAGACCGGCTTGCCGAGGGCGCCGGCCAGGTGTGCAATCGATGTGTCGGTGGTGATCACCAGGTCCAGCGTGGCGGCGAGGGCGGCGGTCTCGGCCAGATCGCAGTCATGGCTGCAGCCATCCCAGACAAAGACGCTGCCGTTGGCGGCGGATAGCTGATCGGCGGCCGGCCCTTTTTGCAGCGAGATCCAGGTAACGCCGGGGGTGTGCAGCAGTGGCAGCAGAGTGGAAAAGTGGATGGAGCGCTGCCGGTCGGCCTTGTAGCCAGGATTGCCGGCCCAGGCCAGACCCACGCGCAGGGAACGACCGCCAGAGCGAAAATCGCGGCGCACATCCGGATAGGAGGCGCGCTTTTCGGCTATGGCTTCCGGGTCTGCTCCCAGGTAGGCGCCGGGCCAGGGGACTGTGTCGACGGTGGTCTCAAAGACAGCGGGCAGGCTCATGAGCGGACATTCCACATCGAACTCCGGGGGCTTGCTGCCCAACAGCGCAATCTCTGCACGACCCGCGCGGACCACGGCCAGCGAGCGTAACAGGCGCTCGGCCGGCGCCTGGATCTGGAGAATCGGGTAGCCGCCGCGCGCCGCGACCAGCGTGGCATAGCGACAGAACTGGATGGTGTCTCCCAGGCCCTGCTCGGCGTGCAGCAGGATGCGGCGGCCTTCAAGCGACTCGCCTTCCCAGCGCGGCTGGGCAAAGACTTTGGGGGCGCGATGGACCTCGCGGAAGCGCCAGCGCGCTTCATAACCCTGCCAGCCCTGCTGCCACTGGCCCAACCGGAGTTGAGTGAGAGCGAGGTTGTACTGGGCTCCGGGGTGGGTTGGCTCCTGGTTGACGGCGGACTGGTGGGCTTCCAGGGCTTCGTCAATGCGGCCCAGGTCGAGCAGTGTGTTTCCCCGGTTGGACGGCGCGGCATGGTGGCCGAGGGACTCGGCTTTTTTGAAAGCCTCGACGGCCTCATCAAAGCGGCCCTCGGTGTGGAGCAGGATGCCGAGCATATTTGCGGCTTCCGGCTGGTCGGGATCGCGGTCCATCGCTCCCCTGAGCCATCCCCAGGCGGCGGGGATATCGTGTTCGGCGGCGCGGAACTGGCACCAGGCGATGAACGTTTCCACCTGGTCGGGGTTGAGGGCGAAGGCCTTGCGCAAGTGCTTCTCGGCCTCGGCGGGGCGGTGGCGCTCGCGTTCCAGCATGGCGAGGTTGATCCAACCGGCGACGAAGTCCGGGCGAAGCTCGACGGCGCGCAGCAGGGCGGCCTCGGCGTAGACCTCGCGGCCTTGCTCACGGAGCAGACTGCCGAGATTCATCCACGCGGCGGCAAAGTCAGGACGGCGGACCAGGGCGCGGCGGTAGCGGGTTTCCGCTTCTTTTGGGCGGCCCATGCGGGCGAGCACAAAGCCGGCGGCGAACTCGGCTTCAGGCAGGCAGGGCTTGAAGCTGAGCGCGCTCTCGTAACGGTGCAGCGCTTCCTCAAAGCGGCCAGTGACGGCGAAGGCATTGCCCAGGCCCAGGTGCGCGGCCACCAGCGCCGGCTTGCGGCGGATGGCGAGTTCGAAGTCAACGATAGCTTCATCGGGGCGGTTGGTGGCGATTTTGAGTTCGCCAAGTCCAAGGCGGGCCAGCTCGTTCATGCCGTCAAGGCGGATGGCCTGGCCATAGGCGGCCTCAGACTGCGGAAAGCTGCCCGCGGCCTTCAATGCCTGACCAAGAGCAACCCAGGCCGTACCCATGGCGGGAGCGGCTTCGACGGCTGCCTTTGCCATTTTTACAGCGGCCTCTGGCTGGCGGCTGGCCAGGGCCACAAGGCTCATGCCAATGAGCGACTGCGGATGGCGCGGGTCGGCGGCAAGGGTGCGCTGGTAGCCGAGCGCAACTTCGGTGAGGCGGCTGGTGAGGCCGATGGTTGCCGTGCACTGAGCGGGGTTCGATTGTGTTGTGAGGGAGGCCATGATGAGGGCGGGCGCGATTGCCCTGACTGAACGCTATGCTGGATGGTTTCGGGGCTCAATCTCAAATCCGGTGGATGGGAGGATTTGCGGGCGGGTTTTCCCGATTCTGCGCGCGGGTTTGCTTTTGGGACTGGAGAAGCGTTTTCGATTTACACTGGCGACGAATGCTCTATGAGGATGGACGAATGACCGAATCAACTTTGACTGAGGCTCGCGTTCCGCTGCTAGAGCGCGAGCAGGTGACGCCAGAAGCTGGTGCGCTGTATGACAAGCTGCTGGCTGACCGGGGCTGCGTTCCCAACATGTTCAAGGCGCTGGCGAATGTGCCGTCGCTGGCTCTCGGCATTGCGGCGCTGCTGAAACCGTTGATGGGCGAGGGAGCCCTGGCGGGGTGGTACAAGGAGCTGATTGCGACGCGCGTGGCGGCGCTGAACCGGTGCGACTATTGCATCGGCGCGCATCGCTATCTGGCGTTGCAGCGCGGGGCGTCGGCGCAGCAGGTGGCGAGTGTGGGCGAAGGCATCGAGGCGACGTTTGAGAGCGGGCCGTTTACCGAGAAGGAAAAGGCCGGCCTGCGCTATGCGGGGCTGCTGCATCAGTCGGGCCATGCGATCGACGAGGCGGCGTATGCGGCGGTGAGCGCGCACTTCAACGCCGAAGAGCTGGTCGAGCTCACGGCGGTGGCGGCGGCGTTTGAGATGTTTCCGCGCATTAACTCGGCGTTGCGCATTCCGGTTACGCCGCTGCCGGAGGCGGTGCTTTAGGCATCGCAACCCAGAACATCCGCGAGGCGCGAGGTGAATAGTTGAAGACCGGGAATTTTCCGCTTGCTATTTAACCCTTCAAACGGACAGAATTAAGTCGCTCTTCCCCCAGAGCTTTTCAACCGGATGGATCTACGCGGCATACGCCGGTCGTGCTTGCACGGCTTCCAGTTGCCGTGATAACTCGCGGGACTTTTTTGCTCGGTGGCGAGGAAAGCTGGATCTGTTGCCGCGGCGTGCAGTTTTTCGCGAGCAACCTTCTCGAAAAGCGGGGCCGTATGGGTGGAGCCCCAAAACATTTGAAAGTGCGCGGAGCTGTTGACAAGGCCTTGCCGGCTTCGCAACTGCTCCCTCGATAACTCTCAAGCTCGCTACACAGGCTGGGTCGACTGCCTGGCAAGAATGTCTTGGAAGGAGACTCCCAATGGTTCCCAACGTGGGTAGAAACCGCTTTTCTTTGGATTCGAAGGGTAATTCCGCCCTCAGCTGCAGCTGTGAACCTGAGCCGACTGCATTGGCCTGGAGGGGAGAGTCTTCGACTCGCTCCAGTTCTTTATCTCCCGGCGGCTGGGGCTTCTCATTCCGGAGCCTGTTGATCGCGCTGGCGGTGGTTTGCCTCGGCGCGACTGGGCTATTGGCGCAATATTCGACAACGAAGTTCATTGATCCGAATACGTTTCCGACGGATACCACGCCGGGTTTCGGGCTTGGAGCCACTCCTGCGACGGACGGAACCTACGTAGCGCTTTCGACTTACGATGCTGTGTGGTCGAAGACTGTTACCGGTGGCACGCCGGTGAAGCTGTTCTCGATTGGGACGAACCTGCCATCGAGCACGGTGCCGGCTTCTTATATCTACGGTGCGGTTGAGATCGATAACGGGACGATTGTTTTCTATGCGAACGGGGCGACGTCGAATGGCACGCAGTACGGGATCTACTCGGTGCCGGCGGATGGTTCAGGGAGCGCTGTGCGTGTGGCGGACAGTACGCAGGTGGCCTCAGGGGTTTGGTATGAGGATGTCGATATCTATGGCCGGTACGGTTTGTTCGCTGTATCGAAAGGAACGGTGGTGTTTGGAATCGGCGGGGCTCTTTATTCGGCCGGAACCGACGGATCCAATCTGACGACGCTGTGGCAGACGAACAACTCGTTCACGGGATGCAGCACGAACGGGACTTACTCTGGAATCTTTCTGGTTACCGGAGCGAGCGACCCGGCAACAGACGGCACGAACTATGCGTTTAGCGCAAGCAGCGATCTATCTTTTGTAGGGCTCTATACCGGGCCGCTGACGACTCCGGACACTTGCGACGACTTGATCACCTCCGGCACCTGCAATATATGCGGACCGGTGAGCACGCTGCCGGGGCAGCCGCAGCCGGGAACGGCGTTTACGTTTCAAGACCTTGTTCAAATCGATGGCGACTATGTCTACTTTATGGCCGATGCGGGCGCGGGCGTCTCAAGTACAGAGGATTACTACGGGCTCTTCAAGGTGCCGTTGGCGGGCGGCGCGGCGACGGCAGTGGTGACAAATATAAGTCAAATACCGGCGCTCAAGAACGTGAACGGGACTTATGACCAACCCAACTTCGCCGGCTACGCAGTGAAAAACGGGAAGATCATTTTCTATGCCGGAGATAACACGCAGGGGGGGACAGCCGCGCCGGCATTTTACATGGTGCAGGGCAGTAACTACGTTCCAGTTTTCACCAATCAAACCGTAGTGGATAACGAATGCATCGGTAACATGACGGATAGCACATTGGCCGGACTGGTGCAGCCGGAACTGACAGCAGATGGTCATCTCTATTTTTCCGCGGAGTACATCACGACAGGTCCTTACCTGGATGGAACCTGCAACTATGCATTCCTTCGATTCAACCCATATGCCTATTATGTCGTGGATACGAACCATCCGCTGATTCCGGCACAGGCGACAATCACGATGACACCGGCGCCGGCGAATGTTACGACCAGCACGCCTGTCTCTGTCACCGTTCAAGTTGGGCCGACAAGTGGAACGGGCAATCCGGGCGGTCTGATTCCCACGGGCACGGTATGGATTTGGTACACCAGCCCGCAGATTTATGGCGTGCAGGACGGCCAACAGATGACGCTTGACAATACCGGGAAAGCGACATTCCAGGTGGGCGATCTGTACGATTTCCAATATAACTTCACGGTTTCCTACGGGGGCGACGTTAACTTCACGCAGAGCGGGTCGAATGCTATCGCGCTCGATTTGCGGCCACCTGCCGCGGCTACTCTAACGACGCCTGCGCCGGGCAGCATACTAGCCGGTTCGAGCGTGGGATTTGGTTGGTCGGCGGGGGCGCACGTGACTAATTACCAACTCATGCTGGGCACCACGGGGGTGGGCTCGTCGAATGTCTACAACTCGGGATCGACGACGGCGACTTCAGTCAATGTAACCGGCATTCCGACAACTGGCGCGACGTTGTACGCGCGGCTTTCCTCGGAGATTGCTGGAACCTGGTCGAGCGCGGACTACACCTATACGGAGGCGTCACCAGCACCAACGCTGTCGTCCACGAGTTTGTCGTTCGGGAGTGTGTATGTGGGCGCGGCGGGCGCGACACAGTATGTGGCGCTCACCAACAAGAGCACCAACCCGTTGCCTCTATCGAGCATCGCTGTCACAGGCGCGAATGCTTCTTCCTTTGCATTTGTAAATAACTGCGGAATGAGCCTGGCAGCGGGGGCGAGTTGCTCGATTCACGGCCACTTTGCACCGGTTGCTTCGGGTGCGTTGACGGCTGCCGTCACCATTACAGACAGCGCAATCAACTCGCCGCAGACGATTACTCTGAGTGGAACAGGCGTTGAGCCGCCGGTTACTCTGTCGGCTACCAGCCTTTCCTATGCGCCGACGATTGTGGGCATGACGAGCGGGTCACAGACGGTGACCATGACCAACAGCGGGACTGCGGCGGTGTCGATCACAAGCATAGCTGTGACGGGCGCCGGTGCTACTTCGTTCGTGTTTGCAAACAGTTGCGGGACGAGCCTGGCGGTTGGGGCTAGCTGCACAATCCATGGGCATTTCGCGCCCACGGCGGCAGGTGCGGTGACAGCGGCGGTGACCATCACGGACAGCGCGAGCACCTCTCCGCAGACCATTGCGCTGAGCGGGACGGGCGTGCAGCCAGCGGCGCCGGTAACCCTGTCGGCGACCAGCTTGTCGTTCGGGGCGACCACGGTGGGCGCGTCCAGCGGATCGCAATCAGTGACCATGACCAACACCGGAACCGCTGCCTTGTCGATCGCCAGCATAGCCGTGACCGGGGCCAAAGCGTCGGAGTTCGTATTCGCAAACAGTTGCGGGACGAGCCTCGCGGTGGGGGCGAGCTGCACAATCCATGGGCATTTCGCGCCCACCGCAACTGGTGCGGCGACGGCAGCGGTGACCATCACGGACAGCGCAACGGGTTCTCCGCAGAGCATCGCGCTCAGCGGGACGGGGCAGTAGGCGGCAGCTCCGCGGGCTTTTACTACGCCAGGTGCTTGACGAAGAAGCTGGCCATGGTGCGGTTGGCTTGTAAGGGCTTTGTTTCAGTAGGTTGAAACGCGTTTGTTTCGACGTAATCCATTTTCAGTTGATGGGGTTGCGGCGAATAGCTGGAATTTTTCGCGCTATGCGGGGTATAAGCCGGGGCAATCGTATGAATGTCATTTTGACGAGGAATTGGCCGTTTGCGCCGCCCCGATGGGGCGGCGCGGCTATTGGTGGTCCTTTTCCCCACGCTGAAGCGCATGGCTAACCACCATTGCGCCCCAGGCGCGATAGAAATCGGAACCGCCTCAGTCAACAGAACTGATTCATGGGATTGCAAATCGAGAAAAGAAAGTCTTGGGCAGTGGAAATAGATATCCTGTCCCCATTCCCCTCATTCCCCCTCAAGTGCGTATTTTCCCCGTATTTCCCGTTCCCGTTGAGGTGTCGCCCTCTCTTCAGGGATGTTCAGTGCGCTCCAGCCGGAGACGCTTTGAGCATGAACGGAGCAGTCAGAGTTGCCTGGGATGAATCTCCAACCCAGGCCGTATAGGCTCCCGGCTCGACGACCCACTCCTTCTCAGCATTCCAGAGCGCAAGATCGTCTTGCGGCACCTCGAAGGTGACCGTCTTGGTCTGGCCGGGCTGCAGGCTGACGCGGGAAAAGCCCTTGAGAGCGCGCTCCGGAGTTTCCACGCTGCTGACATTTTGACGGATGTAGAGCTGGGCGACCTCGTCGCCGGCAACTGCACCGGTGTTGGTCACGTTCACCGTTGCCTGAACGTCTCCTTTGCCGAGCGCGGGCGCCGCGATGTGCAACCCATCGAAGAGGAAGGCGGCGTAGCTCAGGCCGAATCCGAAGGGAAACACAGGCGTGTCGTCGCCGTCGACATAGCGGTGATTCTTTGAAGGGTCGTAGTTGTAGTAGTCCGGCAGCATGCCGATGCTGCGCGGGAAGGTCACTGTCAAGTGGCCTGAGGGATTGTTGTCGCCAAACAGGGTCATGGCGATCGCCTGGCCGCCGAACTCGCCCGGATACCAGGCCTCGAGAATCGCGCCGACGTGTTCCCTGGCCCAGGCGATGGTGAGCGGGCGGCCGTTCTGGAGAACGAGAACCACCGGCCTGCCGGTGGCGGCGACGGCCTCCAGCAGCGCCTCCTGGTTGTCTGGCAGATCGAGGCTGGAGCGGTCAGAACCCTCGCCGGAGATGCCGGGCCGCTCGCCCAGCGCCAGAATCACGAAGTCCGCGTCTTTGGCCAGTTCCGTTGCCGCGGGAATGTCTTTGCCGTCGGCGAACGAGAATTGGGTTTGGGGGAGCAGGGCTTGCATGGCCGAAAAAAGATCGTTGTGGGCCGCGGGGTCGGGGTCGGGGGCGTAGTCGCCGTAGCGCGCTACCCGTGCATTGGGGCCAATTACCGCGATGCGCTTCGCCTGCTTCGAGAGAGGCAGCAGGTGATTCTCATTCTTGAGCAGCGACATCGACTGCAGGGCGGATTGGAGCGACAGATCGAGGTGCGCCTGGGCCCGGTGGACCCTGACATTCAGCGTTGGATCGACCAGTGGATGGTCGAAAAGGCCCAATTCAAACTTGACGCGGAGCACATCGGAAACAGCGCGATCCAGGGCTGCCGGAGAGAGCGAACCATCGCGAAGCCCATCGACAATCGCGCCCTGGAAAGTCTGGTGATCGAAGTCGTAGAACTGCATATCGACGCCGGAATTGATGGCCAGAATGACAGCATCCCTGGGGCTGGCCGCGACACGATGCGCACCCGACAGCCGCTCGATGGCGCCCAGATCCGAAAGGACGAATCCTCTGAATCCCCATTCGTCCCGAAGAATGGTCTTGAGCAGAAAAGGGTCGGCCGTGACCGGAATTCCATCGATCTCGTGGTAGGCGGCCATGGTTCCCATGGCATGACCTTCGCGGAAGGCCGGCTCGAAGGCCTTGAGCATGACGGAGCGGAGTTCGCGCTCGCCGTAGTGCGCCGGTGAGGTGTTGGTTCCGGACTCGGGGGAACCGTGGCCGGCAAAATGCTTGGGCTCGGCGATAACCGTGTGATCGCTGGCCAATGAATCGCCCTGATAGCCCTGGACGTAGGCCAGTCCCATTTGGCCGGTCAGGTAGGGGTCCTCGCCAAAGTCCTCCTCCACTCTGCCCCAGCGGGGCTCGCGCGCCAGGTCGAGCACTGGAGCAAAGAGCATGTCCACGCCGGTTGCACGCGCCTCGGCGGCAATGGCTGCCCCTGTTCGGCGAGCCAGTTGCCGGTTCCAGGTGGCCGCCAGGTTGATCTGCGCCGGGAATATAGTTCCAGTCGAAAATCCGTGCAGCCCCTCCTCGGCAAAGAGCGCGGGGATGCCGAGGCGCGTGTTCTTTATTACCCAGGTTTGGATCGCGTTGTTCAGTTCGGGCTGGCCATAGAGATCGTGAATGCTGCCAACGCCCAGGCTTCCCCATACCTTCTCAGCTTCTTCGGGGCGGAATCCGTGCGCCTTGATGTCGTCGCCTGCCTTCTGGGCGTCGTCCTGGACCGAGGGCGAGACGCCGCGGTACATATCGAGTTGTCGGGCCTTCTCCTCGACGGTCATCCGGCTGAGCAGATCGCGCACCCGGTCTTCAATGGGCAAGCCGGCCTGCTTGTACCTGGCGTCCGCGGGAACCGGCGCCGAGGTCTGCTGCGCCCCGGCTGAAACAGTGCGGCCTGCGGCGAGGATGGCGGCTACCGAGATAAAAAGAGGGGCAATCTGTTTCAAAAAAGAAGTCATGCGTCTACTCTCACTTGCCTAAATGCTTTTGAAAGAAGCTGGCCATCGCGTGGTTGGCTTCAATGGCTTCGGGAAGGTCGGGGTCGTACCAGAAGGCGTGGGGTAGAGCGTCGAAGACTTCGAGGTGGGCGTCTACTCCGGCGTTGAGGTAGGCGCGGTGCAGGTTGACAGTGCCAGAGAGCAGCAGGTCGCGCTCGCTGGAGATAAAGAGGGTGGGCGGCAGGCCGTGGAGGTCGCCGTAGATGGGGGAAAGCACGGGGTCTTTGGGGTCAGCAGCGGCGGCGTATTCGGAGTCATGGACGCCGGGGGT
>Ga0302276_10003192_pt1 | contig 14233 bp, 7 predicted proteins | sample III_Bog_N2_3_FD_198768 | JGI IMG/M metagenome (GOLD analysis project Ga0302276, IMG submission 198768) | Peat permafrost microbial communities from Stordalen Mire near Abisko, Sweden - III_Bog_N2_3 | ecosystem: Environmental > Terrestrial > Soil > Wetlands > Peat | place: Sweden: Abisko...
ACCCAGCCACCTTCGCACCGGCGACCTGGGCGAGATGCTCCAGGAGGCCCACCTGGACCATCGCATCGAGTTGAACTTCGATGACAAGAATGGCGACGAGGAGGACTCCGACGAAGAGGACGAAGAGCCTTCCGTCCAAGGGCAACCCGCCGCCGCAACTTCAGGCCAGCAGCGCCGCGATCGATTCGCGCGCGGACGCCGCGGGCGCGGCGGACCGGCAGCGCCGGGGGGACAAGCCGACAGAGGCCGCGGCCCTTCGCGCCGCTCCATGCAGATGTCCGATCTCCCCATCATCAGCGACCTGCTCAAGCCCAACCAGGAGATTCTGGTCCAGATCGCCAAGGAGCCCATTGCCAAGAAGGGCGCGCGCATCACCTCGCACATAGCCCTCCCCGGCCGCTTCCTGGTCTTCATGCCCACCGTCTCGCACATCGGCGTCAGCCGCAAGATCGCCTCCGACGAAGAGCGCCAGCGCCTCAAGCGGATTCTGGTTCACGAGCGCGGCGAAGCCTCTGGCGGGTTTATCGTCCGCACCGCCGCCGAGGGCGCGTCGGAAGAAGAACTCCGCGCCGATCTCCGCATGCTGCTGAATCTGTGGACCGATATCAAGAAGCGCTCCGACGCCTTGAAGTCCCCCGCCCTGATCTTTCACGACTCCGGGCTGATCGAGCGCATCCTGCGCGACCAGGTCAACAGCAACTTCTCGGCCATCTGGGTTGATTCGGAAGCCGACTACGAGCGCATCGTCAAGTTCCTCAACCTCTATTCGCCCTCGCTGGTGCGTCGCGTCAAGCTCTACACCAAGGAGACTCCGCTCTTCGAGCACTTCGGTATTCAGGATGAAATCTCCAAGGCTCTCCGCTCCAAGGTCTGGCTCAAGAGCGGCGGATCCATCGTCATCAACCAGACCGAAGCGCTCGTCGCCATCGACATCAACACCGGCAAGTACGTTGGCAAGTCGGCCCGCCTTGAGGACACCATCGTCAAGACCAACCTCGACGCCGTCCCCGAGATCGTCCGCCAGATTCGCCTCCGCGACCTCGGCGGCATCATCGTCATTGACTTCATTGACATGGACGACCGCAAGAACCGCTTCAAGGTCATGGCCGCCCTCGAAGAAGCCCTCAAATCCGATCGCGCCCCCACCAAGGTCCTCCAGTTCAACGACTTCGGCCTCGTCGCCATCACCCGCAAGCGTGTCAAGCAATCTTTGGAGCGGACCCTCTCGGTACCTTGCCCCACCTGCCAGGCCACCGGCATGGTCAAGAGCCCGACAACGGTCTGCAACGAGATCTACACCGAGCTGCGCAAGATGAGGAAGCACTTCGAGAGCGCCGACGTTCTCCTCCGCGTCAACCCGGAAACCGTCAAAGTCCTCAAGGCCAACAACGGGAGTTGGCTCACAGAGTTCGAGGAACTCGTCGGCAAGAACATGCTGGTCAAGAGCGATGCCACGTTGCATCCCGAGCAGTTCGACATCCAAGGTTAAGTTCACCGCGCACAACAGACATCAAAGGCCGGAGCATGCTCCGGCCTTCTGATCTGCACTCACCGCAAAACATCACAGATCTCAGAGGCGGGAAGCCCGGCACAGTTCGGCCGCACTCCTGCTCACATTGCACTGGAAAACGCCTGCGGGCCGACGTACTCTTCGAGGCTAGCCTCCTTCACTGCGATTCAGGCAACCCCAATTGTGCCTTCAGTCTCATCATTTGTTCAGTGACCACAGGCGCAACCCATTCGAAATGTTGCCTGCTGTGAACTTCAACCGCCTTGCCAAGGGCGCCGAGCTTCACAAGAGCGTCGTGATTCTCGAAAACAGCGTCGTCAGCTCCCATCAACCGTCCCTGAATATGGTCCAGAAGATCCAGCGCCAACAAATGGTAACGGCCAGGCGGAACGCCATTATAGTGAAAAACGCCATCCCAGACGTTCTGGCCGTTCATCTGGATGCCACCCACCAGAATGCCTGAATTATCTGCCGGAAGCACATCGGGAATCATCATGACCATCAAAGGACGACCGCCCCAATTCCGGCAATCATCCTCATACTCGTCGATCGGAATCTGAGTTGGGCCTGGTGTCACCGTGCCGGAAGCGCCGTCGCTTGCCAAGTGAACGGACAGATGAGCGGTCTGACCGGCGCCAAGCCTGATCCGCGTTCCATGCACGGGCTTTCCGTTCAGCAACATCAATTTCACGTAGTTGTTTTTCCAAAGATCGTAGAGATGAAAGGCATAATCGCGCGCGGCAAGATTCTTGAATGAGAAATGCCCTTGGCCTTCGATCTCGACTTCGGTCATGGCCTCACGGCTGGGCACCTCGAAGCGCGCGGTCCGCTCCAACAAAACCGGAGAGAAATTCGAGAGATTGCCCGACATTGCCCTTCCATCGATCAGAATCTGCCCTTTCAGCTTCGATAGTGGAGTGAGCGCGATCTTCAGGCCAGAAATATCGGCATTCGTCACGGTGATCTGCCGGGAGGCAAGAATGCGATGAAAGAAGTCTTCTGGAAGAGCCGTGTGCGCGTACTGCGCATCGTACTTGGGATCGCAGGAAATCCTCGCGTCGTCGCATTCGGTAATCAGGTTGAGCGTATAGCGTCCCGGCCACACGCCATGCAGCTCAAATCTTCCGTCGGCTTCGATCTCTCCTGGCGCAGGGAGCCAGGAATTCTGGCGGGCGGGATCGCCAATCACAACGCGAAACCTGTGGCCGAGCGCCGGATCGATCTGGCCTACGATGGTTCCCGTGACACCATAACCCTTTTCTGTCATTTCCTTTATCGGTGAATGCAGACGGATGTCATAAGTGCAAGCGGAGTTCCGGCCTCCCAGTTGAATCGGCTGTGTCTGAGAAGGATCGCTGGCGGAGGGATAGTAGGTTTTTTTGCCATTCGACTCTGCCCAAAGCCACAAATCCTTCATCAGGACGATATCTTCGATCCTGTATCTTCCCTGGCTGTCCGTTACGGCTGTGCCATTCCAAAAAAGGGTGGCGTTAGAATTTCCGCGAGCCGGGTGGACGTATGCCTGAGCCTTGACTTGAATCCCCGATCGAGGCGATCCGCCGGCGTCAAGAACCCTGCCGCAGAGACTGACTTTTCGAAAGAGCTTTATCGAAAGGTTGTCGAGATGCTGGCCAGCCGTTAGTACAACAGGCACTCCTTCCAGTCCCGGAGCTTTTGCCTTGAAGGTGGAGTGCTGATATGCGCCTCCCACGGCGTAAAGCCTGTAGAGCCCCGGATCGACCTTGTCGAAATGGAAGCTGCCGTCCTCGGCGGCAGTGGTCCAATACTCCGCCGATGTCGCCGAGTTATATCGAATCGAAGAAAGCATGACCGATAGATCTTTGGCTGCGCCCCCTGTGACTCTGCCGGAGACGGAGGCTGCGGGATGCATTCCATCGGGAAGAAAGTGCAGCGGCGCGGCACTGTCCGCATGAGGGTGACCGGCCGCGCCCTCCGGATCGCTGCCGAAGACCGCATCCACATGAACGGCTTGCCCGGGAAGCAAATTGATCCGCATGGGATCAGCATCGCGGCCATTGACCTGAAATGACTTTAAGTACATCGCACCGTGCATCGTCGCCAAAAAACTCAGTTGATAGCTTCCGGGCTGCAGCTTGTCGAAGGCAAAGCTTCCCTGCGGACCAATCCGGGTATTGGAAACTGCCGCGTATTCCTTGGAAATCAATTGAACCCTTTGATAGCTGTGTGTTGGACAAGCCTCATTCTCGGTCAGGCCTTCAAAGCGCAACGCTCCTGTTAGCGAACTCCGCGGAGGCACGGGATCTGCTGGCTCGCCGTCCCGATTCACATTCCGATCCTCCGCCTCATTCAGCGCTACAGTGGCGGTAGGCCCGCTGAGCTGGAACACCGGAGATGCAAGCTGTTGCCAATGTTCCTGTCCCTTGCAGTATCCCTTCTGCTTCGCAACAACAACATAACTTCCGCTGCACACTCCTTCGAACTCGGCGCCTTCAGCCAAGCCTGACGGAGTTTTATCCGCCAGAAAGAGCGCGCCCGATGGATTCACGCCGTACAGCGATACCTCGTATTCGCTCACGGGACATTGAAGGGTACTTGCAGACTTCGCTGTCACGCGGCCGGTGCAGCTTTCATTCGCGATCCGGATGTTCGCCTGGCATCCTGACGCGGACAGCGACGCAGGTATGAGTTGAACCGCCTGGGCAAAATCTCTCGTCGATGGATACCATACGCCGCCTGCCCGAATAAAGTAGCCGCGTCCGCGTTCGACCTTTGGAAAGCTGAAGTACCCATTCGAATCAGTGTGCCTCGTCGGTAGCTTGGGATAGAGCCGTTGAACGCCATCCTGTTGCGTGACGCTGTATTCCTCCACGTTTACCTGAAGCGGCTTTCCTGTTGAATCCACAACATATCCGCAGATTGTCTCAGGAGCCGGGAACAGCACCAGTTCAAGAGACCGCAAATAAGCTCCCGCCTCAACTCTCAAAATCTTTCCGGGCTGTCCGGGTGAGTTTGAACCGTACTCTCCATAGTTCCATTCTTTCGCCTCGCCGGTCAGCCGATAAGCGCCGGGTGCAATGTCGTGAAACCGAAAACTGCCGTCGGCTTCGACGACTGCGGAATAGCCGTCAATATAGGCAAGAGGATCGACCGGCTCCTTTTGCAGGCGCACGATAGCGCCGGAAATGTCTTTATTGACAATGCGGCCTTCAACGACAGCTCCGTCTGACGCCTGCGCCAACATTCCCCGGCAAACCAGCAGCAGAATAAGCCATGCCGGCCATGCTCGTAAGCCACTCATATGCGCCTTTGCCTCCTGCAATCAACGATAAGTACCCTTGTCCAAATCAGAATGTCGACGGAGTTCCCTCTTCGGCCAAAATGCGGCGCATTTGCTCCGTTGCAACCGGGACGCTCCAGTGAAAACTTTGCCGCGCCTCCACCTGCACCGGCAATCCGAGGGTGCTCAACTTCACCAAATCGTCGCGCTTCGACAGATAAACTGAGCCGCGAGGCATGACAAATCCTCTTCCCGGAAGAATCGCATCGTCCATTGCGACGACGCGATAACGTCCTGGCGGAACCTGGGAGAACTCAGCATCATCATCGGTCGTGCTCGCACTCTCAAGGATTCCGGAATTGTCCTCCGGAAGAGGGTCGGGAATCATCAGCACCAGTGTGGATTGACCACCGAAGTATCGGCACAGGTCCCGATACGGGTCAGTGGGAGGCTGCACCGGGGATGGGGTCATTGTGCCGGAAGCTCCGTCCGTGGCCAGTCGAACCACCAGATGACTCTTCTGGCCGAACTGGAGTTGGATATGCCGCCCATCTACGGGTTTTCCATCCAGCAGCATTGACTGCAGATAATATTTGGGTTCGTATGTGGTCAAACGGTATTCGTAGGGCCTCACATCCAGCCAGGCAAAGGAAAAATGGCCATGCGCGTCGAGCTTCGCCGTGCGCTCGCCCTCGCTCGCATATTCCTCCGCTAATGTCGGATCCTCAACTTTGTTTTCCGCATCTGGTTCCTTGCCATCAATCAGCACTTCTCCGTCAAGCGCCGGCAAAACGCCAATTTCGATCTTCAGTCCCTCCAGACCAGCTTTTGTAACGGTGATTTGCCGGGACGCCAGCAGATGTTGATAGTGCCCGAAACAGATCGAACTTGGCATTCCGCATGGCACACTCCCGTTGCCGTATTCTCCGGTGATCGTCAGCGTGTAGTTTCCTGGCCACACCTGATAGATCGAAAACGGACCGGCTGCTTTTATCTCCACAGGCGCTACATTGGGCACATACTCTGATTCGCCGGAACTCAGATTGACGAAGAAACGATCACCCAGCGTCTTGTTCAGATCGCCTTCAATGATCCCCGAGACGCTCGCCCCTCGCTCCGCCCGGTCTTTTCCGGGAGAAGGCAGATAGATGTCATGGATGCAGGCGGAAGTGTTTGCATCGGAATTGACCGTCAGCGCCTGAGAGTAATCGGTTGTCGAAGGAAAGTATGTTTTGCGTTTGCCTTCCTGAGCCCACAGTCTTAAGTCATTCGATCCCAGCCCCGTGATCTCATATCTGCCCTGATCGTCCGAACGCATATGGTTTTGCAAATAGTCTGGATTGCCTTTTGTGTAAGTTTCATCGAACCACTCTGCCCACACATCGACACCCGGTTGCGGCCTTCCATCTGCATCAAGAAGCCGGCCGCATACCGACACTTTCGGAAACACGGGCAGTGCAATCCCGTCAAGATGCTGTCCGGCGGAGAGCACGATCGGCATTCCTTCCCGTCCAGGTCCCTTTGCTCCATACGCGGATAGGGGACGATTCTTCCCTTTGGTGAATAGCTCATAGATGCCAGGATCGACGGCATCAAAGTGAAACGCGCCGGTAGCCGAAGCAACTGTCTCGTATGAATCCGACTGCGCCGAGTTGAATCGAAGCGCGTGCAGTGTCACAGTCGCACTCCCCGCTTCCTCGCCCGTCACAGTGCCGGAGATCGATGCCGCCGGATGAGTTCCGTTCGGAAGATAGTGCTGTTTAGCGGTGAAATCGACACGCAGCCGTCCTTGCGCGTCGTGCGGATCGTTGCTGAGCACTGCTTCGACTCGGGCCGCTTGGCCTGACGTGATGCTGAAATGCTCCGGGCTGGCAGATCGGCCATCGACCGTGAACGATTTGATATAAGCGGAGCCGCGCGCCGCTTCGCCAAAGGTCAGCCTGTATATTCCTGGCTTCAGGCTGCGAAAGGAGAAGCTTCCCTTTTCATCGACCAATGAGAACTTTCCGTTATAGTCTCCCTCTCTCAACAACTCAGGCTGGCGTGAAACGCCGACTGCGCACACCTGATCCCACTTGAGCCCATCCAGCCGCAGCGTTGCACTGACCGACGCAGTTTCGCTATTGGCTGGAATTTTGATATCCGCGCTCCTGGGCTTTGCAAGCTTACTAAACTCCTCTTCCGTCACTTCTTTCAAAGGAGCCGCTGTGATTGTCGTACTTGCCTGAATAGTGGATGAAACAAAATACTGCCCATTGCTGTAGTTCGCGGGCTGCACGGTCATCAGGTAGCTTCCATCGCAGACCCCTTCAAAGTCCACACGATCACGTCGATACAGAGGATGGACATCCGTGAGGAACAGCGCCCCGGAGGGATGTACTGCAAAGAGAGACGCCTTGTATTCCGCAGCACGATCCTTCAACTCGCCCTGGATCGTCGCGGCGACGCGCTGGTCGCAGTTCTGGCGCATGAGTTGTATGTTTGCCCGGCATCCATTATCTGACTGCGTGCCAGGTTTGAGCGGAACAGCCTTCGCAAATTCTGTCGTCGAGGGATACCAGACGCCGTCCGCTCGTACAAAGTGATCCCCGTCGTCACGGTCGTCCACGGGAAAGATGAAATATCCCTCGGAGTCCGTTCGTTTGACTGGTTGCTCAAGTTGAGCCCAGGAGTTGTATAAACTGTAGACTTCCACGTTCGCCTCTACCGGCGATCCGTTTTCATTCACAATGCGGCCACAAATAGCCTTCGGGTCTGGGAACAGTTCTATCGACAGGTCTCTGATGCAATCGGCTGATTTGATCTGGAGAGTCTTTCCTGGCGCGCTGTGGGGTCGGTATCCATACTCTCCGTACAGGCCATCTTTCGCTGTGGCTATGAGGCGATATTCCCCCGGAGCAACATCGCTAAAGTGAAAACTTCCATCCTCGGCAACGATCGTTGAATAACCATCGAAATTCGCCAGAGGATTCGATGCCGTGCTTTCAAGAATGACTGTGACTGGCGAGAGGTTTCCACTGGCGATCGAGCCCGCCACGGAGGCGGAAACAACGGCTGTCTCAGGCGCTTGAACCTGGCCCATGCCGGATTCCAAGCCGACACAACTCAGAAATGCGATCAGAATAGCAAATAAATGCCGAGCTGGCATCATTCGTCCTTCCAATTGGTCAGAACTGGAGCTTGTTATTACTTTATCCCTTTTGTTTCCATAGGAGGGCTTTTGGGATGGTTGCCGGACGACGGAAAATGGACCATCGGGGACGCAACGAGTACCCGGCCTGCACCGACAACTGGTCGGCAATCCGCTTGATCTTCCATTTCAATTCTCTGCCGACCGCGCCCTGTACCGGAGATGTACCCAATCCGGAAAAAGAAGATTTGGTGGGCCCACCAGGACTCGAACCTGGAACCAAAGCATTATGAGTGCTCTGCTCTAACCGATTGAGCTATGGGCCCTTACAACATTTTCTTGCTTCCAGCCTGCTATGCCGAACTGCAATTCACGGTAGTCCAGCGCAATTAAGCGTAGTGATTATGAGTCCCCTGCTCTGACCGTTGAGCTAGAGCCCTTCAAAGACTTACGGCAACCGCCCATGTGAATGCAGCGGATAGTGCGGCGGGTGGCAGACGTTTCGGCTGGTTCTCGGCAAAATCGCCGGAGACTTGCAGCCGTTCGAAATCCCTCTCAACCGCCATCCGGAGTTGGATGGATGTACTTCTGCGAAACCACCATGCTGCTGTGACCGGCAATCCGAATGACGGTGAAAGTGTCCATTCCAGATCCCCGCGCCTAGTCAACATTGTATGGCGTAGGGAGTAAAGAACAAAATAGGGGGAGAGAGCGCCTTGCGCTTTTCTTCGATCTTGGGAGCGGAAGCATCCCGATGAAGATGATGGATGGATCTCCCCTGGTGAGGCTTGCCGCTCCGGTTTGCAAAGAGAAAACCGTTCGCCTGGCGGGCTTCCACGTGAACAATGAACCGCTTTGCCACGTACGCCGCGTCGCAACTGCCCCTTGACGGCCCCGGCCCGCTTCGGGACGGATGCTGGCTTTCGCCTCAGCTACGACATTGGTCTGCACGGTGTCAGGAACGACGGCGACGATGCCCACCTTCGAAAGATGCATTCCTCAGGGCACGCAGGCCGGCAAGTCTTCATCCGGTCGCGCCTGTCGACAGATAGCTCAGCGGGATTTCAGTAGGCGTCCATATATTGTCGAAAAAGAACGGAATTTGTAGGAATTTATCTTTCTTCAAGAAGGGGCACACGCAGCATAAGGTGCTGGATGGTACCGCCATCCGGGTCAGCCATTACAACCCCGAACAGAAGCTGCGCCTGGCGCTGACCGTCCAGCCGCCGCACATGGCGGAGGAAGAGCAGTTGGTGGTGGATTGGGCCCGGAGCCAGGGGCTGACCGTAACCAACCGATATGCCAACCGGATGCGGTGGATGTCGAAGCGCCGGCCGCCGTGATCGAGAAGGCGCTGGGCGCGACCATCAACAACTACCAGGTGGGCGAAGAGGTCGACTTTTCCAACGACAGCGATCCGCTCATTCCTGCGCGCCTCTCCGGCGTTGTCAGTGGTGTGCTTGGGCTGAACAGCCTCCAGCGGCTGCGTGGCCTTCAGCAACAACGGCTGCGCGGGCACCTGCGTCATTCATGCCACCCAGGCCGGCAATACTGACTATTCCGCCGCTCCACTGGTCTCGCAGAGCATCACCGTGAAAGCCGCCAGCTAGCAACCAAGTCAACGCCGGGAAGCGCCCACCATGCGCTTCCCGGCTGACTTCAGACGTGATCTGCTTTCTTTGCCTCCAGAACTCCTGCAACGCTTGGAACGGCGCAATGGCGCCACTTTCCGCCATTTGTACACCGATGGATGCTGTGTGACCAAAGTTGTTGAGAAGGCCCGCCAGCTTTACAGGAAGGCTCGCGACTTGGGAATCCAGCAGAGAAGTGGCAGGCTCAAAGAAAGGCGATAAGGCAACAGGATTTGCGCTCTGTCCTCAAAGACAGAACCGGTGCGCCAGATCCCGCCGCTGGAACGGAGGATGATGGCCCATCCTCCTATTCCCTTACACTGATTCCCAGTGCCTTCATCTTGCGATAAAGATGGCTGCGCTCCAGGCCTAACAACTCGGCGGCGCGGCTAACGTTGTTGCGGGCTTCCTCAATCTTCTTCAGGATGAACTCGCGCTCATAGGCGTCGCGGGCCTGTTGCAGCGTGGAGAACTCCTCGGTGGAGCGGGTGCCGGCTTTGTGGGTCAAGGGCGGCAGGTGCTTGCGCTCGATACGCAGGGTGCGGGGGTTGAGGATGAGCACCCGTTCGATGACATTCTTGAGTTCGCGCACATTGCCCGGCCAGTGGTATTGGGCCAGCGCCTCCAGCGCTTCCTCGGCGATCTCCATGCGCGGGCGGCCGTACTGGCGGCCAAACTCGGCGAGAAACTCGCGCGCCAGCAGCGGTATGTCCTGCTTGCGCTCGCGCAGCGGCGGGACAAAGAAGGGAACGACATTGAGCCGGTAGAAGAGGTCCTCGCGGAAGTTGCCCTTGGCAATCTCCTCTTCGAGGTCCTTGTTGGTGGAGGCGATCAGGCGCACATCTACGCGGATGGGCTGCGTGCCGCCCACCGGCGTAAACTGCTGGTCGTCGAGCGCCGAGAGCACTTTGGATTGAGTCTTGAGGCTCATGTCGCCGACTTCGTCCAGGAAGAGCGTACCGCCATCGGCGCGCTCCAGGGTGCCGCGTTGCTCGGGCCGTCCGCCAGGCTGGGCGCCGTGCCGGTAGCCGAAGAGCTCGGCCTCGATGTAGGCCTCTGGGATGGCGGCGCAGTTCAGTTCGACGAAGATCTTGTCCCGCCGGAGACTCTCGGCATGAATGGCGCGAGCGATCAATTCCTTGCCGGTGCCCGACTCGCCGTAGATGAGCACGCGGCCGTTGGTGGGCGCCATGAGGCGAATCTGCTGGCGCAGGGCCTTCACGGGAACGCTTTCGCCAGTGAGCACCGAGCCCACGCTGAACTGGCGCTTGAACTCCTGATTTTCCGCGCGCAGCCGCCGAGCCTCGACCGCATTCTTGAGCACGATGAGCGTGCGCTCCAGCGAGAGCGGCTTCTCCAGAAAGTCGTACGCGCCCAGCTTGGTAGCCTTGACGGCCGCCTCGATGGTGCCGTGGCCGCTGATGATGACTACTTCGGGGCGCGTTGCGGTCGCCAGCAAGTGAATGTCCCCCAGTACGTCGAGGCCATCCCGGTCGGGCAGCCAGATGTCCAGCAGAACCACATCATAGGGCGCGTCCTCAAGCAGCACCATGGCCTCGGCCGCGGAAGCCGCGCTGGCCACTCCGTAACCCTCTTCGCGCAGAATATCTTCGAGAGAGGCGCGAATCTCCGCCTCGTCGTCCACCACCAGAATGTGATTCATCAAAGCGACCTTTCAATCGAAGCGGAAGAGTCAGTGGGTGCGGCGGCGCTGTGTTCCAGCAGAGGCTCCATCAGCGGCAGCCGCAGCAGAAAGCGTGCGCCCTTGGGGCTATTGGATTCGGCGCGCAGGCTGCCGCCATGCTCCTGAACAATCTTTGCCGCGATGGAGAGACCCAGGCCGGTGCCGCGCTGTTTGGTCGAGTAGAAGGGCAGAAACAGCCGCTCGCGAATTTCATCGGTGAGGCCGTGGCCGGTGTCGGAGACCTGCACCTCTACCGCCGCTCCATCTTCGCTGAGCGAGGTTTCAAGGCCGAGGACGCGCAGCAGACTGCCCTGCATGGCCTCGGCGGCGTTGTCGATAAGGTTGGCAAGGGCGCGGCGAATGGCTTCCGGATCGGCCAGCACGGGCGGCAATCCCGGCGCCAGGGAGCGCTCGACGGTGATGCCATCCAGCCGCCCGGCAAACAAAGCCAGCGCCTCCTCTGCCACCTGATTCATGTTGCAGGCCCGGGGCTGCGGCGCGGGAAACTCGGCGAGAGCGGAGAACTGGTCCACCAGCGTGCGCAGCGTGGCGACGCAGCCCAGAATCACCTCGCTGCACTTGCGGATAACGCTGGGAGAATCCGGTTGGCTACGGTCAAGATGCCGGCCGATCCGCTCGGCGGAGAGCGCGATGGGGGTGAGCGGGTTCTTGATCTCGTGGGCTACCCGCTGCGCCACCTCCTTCCACGCCAACTGGCGCTGCGCGCGCAGCAGATCGCTCGTGTCCTCGACCACCAGCACGGTTCCCGGCCGCCCGCGTGTCAGTTCAAATCGCGCGCTGGTGATGGCCAGGTGCAAGATGCGGCCCCGTGCGTTGAACTCTATCTCGGTGAAGGCGGCGCCCATGCGGCGGCCGCGGCGAATGACACCGGCCAGATCGTCGGCGCACTCGGCGGGAAAGAGCGATTCGATCCTCTCCCCGCCAAGGCCGAAGTCCACACGCCGGCCCAGCAGCGCGGCAAAGGCGCGATTCGATTGCAAAATCGTGCCGCTCGAGTCCAGCGTCACCACACCCGAGGGGATGGTCTCGACGATGGTCTCCAGTTCGCGACGGCGCTCCTCGATCGCCTGGTTCGCGGCGGTCAGTTGCGCGGAGGAGGTCTCAGCCAGGTGCCGGCTGGCGTCCAGGTCGCCCGCCATCCGGTTGAAAGCGCTCACCAGTTCGCCCATCTCCCCGGTGGCCGCAAGCTCGACACGATGGTCGTACTTGCCCGTCGCAATCTCAGCCATGGCCACGGCCAAAGCTTCCACCGGACGCGTGATCTGGTTGGAAAGGAATCGCGCCATCCACACACTGAGAAAGAACGCGAGTACGGTAACCACTAACAAGATAAGGAAAAACCAGGTGCGGATCTGGTTGCGCTTGCGGAAGAGCGCCCAGTAAGTGGCCGAACCTGAACGGATGCGCATGGCGGGCTGGCTGAGCCCTTGCGGCATGAGCTCCGCCGCCACGACCATCTTGCCTGACGGAGTCGTCGAAATGCCTAGCGCATACTCCTGGCCGGCCAGCTTCATCACTGGCTCATCGCTGCGCTGGGCTACGGAAAGCAGGTTGGCCGAAAGCGGCCCGTGGAGCGAAATCGTCTTTCCCTGCCCGCCCTCCTCCGGCCAGGGAATCAGGCTGGCCTGGCTCGATTCCGGCGGGGCCTGAAAACTGGCCAACACCCGCAGATCTCTGTCATAAACCACTGCAAATCCGCCCGCCAGCGAAATGCGGCGCGAGTTCAGCTCGCTTTGGAGCGCCAGCTGATCTCCGTCCGGCGCGCCCGAGGCGGTGATCGATTCCGCCTCCTGCCGGGCGTTGTCCCTCACGTAGTGCGCCAGTTCCACCACCACCCGGGTCGAGTCCTCGCGCATCTCCGAGGTGTTCGGCGAAAACCAGCGGTCCAGCGACCTGTTCATCAGCAGAAAGCTGAACAGAAACATGAGGACTGCGGGCGCAAGGGCAATCAGCACCGCGCCCAGCACCATGCGCGAGCGCAGCCGCGCCCCCAGCCCGCTGCCTTCCTGTCCCGCGTAGACCTTGAGCAGGTTCCTCAGCAGCAGCACAAGCAGCAGCAGAAGCAGAAGAAAGACGAGCACGATCAGGCCGACAGAAAGCAGCGTTTCGCCGGCGGTTTCGGGATTGAGAAAGCTCACGTTGGAGGTGTTGAACGCCTGCAAGGCGCCCAACAGGGCCAAGAAGAAGAGCAACCCGCCCCCAAGCAGAGCAACCGACCGCCATCGAGGATCGGCCATGAACCTCATGCGGCGATTATAGAACCGTGAGTGGTCAGCGGTCAGTTGTTAGGGATCGGGGAACAAAAGACCGAAGATGATCTCACCTACCGCCAGACTACGAACTTCAGCCAGCCCTCCCAAACGTCGGTCCAGGCATGAGTGATGATATTCGCGCGCAAGTTCCCTCGCCATGCGGCCAAGACGCCATACAGAACTCCCAGCACGCTGATGACGATCACGTTCGTCCAGCCCTGATAGCTGTGAAACAAGCCAAAGACCAGGCCCTGCCCCAGCACGGCCAACCCAACATTCCCGCTCAGCGCGTGAAGTTGACGCTGCACGTAGCCGCGGAAGGCCATCTCCTCGCAGACGCCCGCGGTGATGGATGCTCCAATCCAAATCAGAACCTCCAGCAAGCTTTGCGGCAAGAGGCTATCGACGGTCTTCGCGCTGCTTGGTCCCATTCCCAAGGAAAGCAGCCAGTGAACGCCATAGGCCGCGCCTTCCCAAATGACCCAGAACGGCAAGGCGATTCCGAGATCCACACATACGTCTTTCCATGAAGTCCATCGCCCGCCCGAGAGCGCGGCCAGATTGCCGCCACGGTGATGGACGCCGGCCCAGCAGTAATAAAGGAGCGCCCAGTCCATGAAGATTGCGGTCAGGTAGATCGGAATGGCTTTGCTGTGGCTGGCAAGCTGGCCTGACGCCGCGACGCCGCCTCCGCCGGGTGCATGCTGCGCAAAAAAGCCGAAGCCGACCACGCCAGCCCCAATCAA
>Ga0302276_10003193_pt1 | contig 14232 bp, 14 predicted proteins | sample III_Bog_N2_3_FD_198768 | JGI IMG/M metagenome (GOLD analysis project Ga0302276, IMG submission 198768) | Peat permafrost microbial communities from Stordalen Mire near Abisko, Sweden - III_Bog_N2_3 | ecosystem: Environmental > Terrestrial > Soil > Wetlands > Peat | place: Sweden: Abisko...
GGTGGCCTATCGCCGGATCCTGGCGGACACGTCCGCGAAGCTGCTGCAACGCGCCCGCGCCAGCTACGCCTTGGCGTGGATCGCGGACGATGCGAAAAGGGATTCCACCGGATTCCGTCGCGATTCGGGGTCGAGTTCGGAATCCAGGGGTGAAAATCCATGGTTGGCGGTGGCCCGGGAGTTTCCGGGCACCGAGTACGCCAAGGTGGCCCAGCGGAACGCCGGCGTCCCGGTGACCACGGTGACGGCGGAGGATTCCGCCGAAACCCTGTACCGGCGCGGCGAAATCCTCTGGATGGACCAGTCCGACGTGCCCGACGCCATCGCCGGGTTCAAGGAGCTCTCCAAGCGACGGGGTACCAACGCGGGTCGGCGAGCCCTTTGGGCGGTGGCCTGGCTCTACGACAATGCCCTGCACGACAGCGCCAAGGCGGCGCCCGCCTACCGCCTGGTCGTGGACAGCCTGCCGGGCACGGTCTGGGCGTTGAAGGCCGCGGCCATCCTCAAGGGGCAGCCGCACGACTTCCTGGGAGGAGGCGTTCCGGCCAATGTCTACGAGGACGATTTCGTGGAAGGTGTGGAGAAGATCGACACCACCCGCTATCGGCTGGGACCGCGCAAGCCGAAGTCGGGAGGATTCCTACCGGCCGACGTCCCCGAGCCGATCCCCCCGAAGCCGGAAGACCAATTCCTGACACCGGACGACTTCTACTGATGCTCCGTCGCCTGGAGCCGAGGACCGTCCTGCGGTGGAGCTGGCCTCTTCTCCTGTGCTCCTGCGCGGCGAATTTTCCGCTGCGCGCCGGATACGACCGGGCGACCGGAACCTGGAGGACTTCGCGTCCGTCGGAGTCCTCGGACACCTCCGGAAGGGAGCCGGCCGGGACCTTGATGCAGGGACAGGCCAGCTTCTACGGACCGGAGCTCTCCGGCAAGCCCACGTCCAGCGGCGAGAGCTTCGATCCATCCGACCACACCTGCGCGCACCGGACCTTGCCGTTCGGCACGCGGCTGAAGGTGACGTACCCCAAGAAAGGAACCTCGACCGTGGTCCGGGTGAACGACCGTGGTCCGCATGTTCCGGACCGCATCCTGGATCTTTCCAGGGCCGCGGCGGACGATCTGGGTCTGGTCGTCGACGGGGTGGGAACGGTGCAGGCCGAGGTCCTGCCCTGAAGGAAACGCATCCCCTCGACGCGTTGCCGGGGATGACCCCCCGGCGTCGCAAGGCCCTTTCGGAATCCGGGCTCGGGACGCCCCTTTCGCTGGCCGAACACCTCCCGCGGCGCTACATCGACCGCACCGCGGTGCGGAGCATCTCCGAAATCCAGGACGGGGAGGAGGTCCTCTTGGAGGTGCGCCTTGTCTCGGTGCGACTGGTGCATGGACGCCGCGAGCGCCTGACTGCCACCGCCCGCGACGCCACGGGCGGCATCGAACTGCTGTGGTTCGGTGGCGCGCGTTGGATCGCCAAGCGCCTGGAATCGGGCATGCGGATCCTGGTGTCGGGAACCGTCACGCGGTTCCGGAATCTCCAGATCGTGCATCCGGAGTTCGAACTTCTCGCGGAGGGCGAGGAAGCCAAGGGGTCGGTGATCCCCGTCTACCGACTCACCCAGGCGCTGCGGGAGGCGAGAATCGACCACAGGGCCATGCAGCAAATGGCCTTGGCCTCCCTCGCCGGGGCCGACATCGACGAGATCCTTCCCGCCTGCCTGCGCTCGGGGACGTCCCTTCCGCGCCGGGAACGCATCCTGCGCATCCACCGGCCCGAGAACCTGGCGCAATCCCAGGCGCTGCTTCTGCACGAGCAGGCCGCCCAGTGGTTCCCCGTGCTGGTCCGGCTCCGCAAGCGGCGACGGGACCTCTCCGGACGCGGTCGGCGGTTCCCGTCATCGGCCCGATTGCGCCCCTCGGTCGAATCCGAGCTTCCCTTCCGGTTGCACGCGAGCCAGGCCGCCGCCGTGGATGTCCTGGAAGACAGGATTTCCGGCGGCGACCAGGCCCATGTCCTGCTGCAAGGCGACGTGGGATCCGGAAAGACCCTGGTCTGCCTGCTTGCTGCCTGCCCCGTCCTGGAGGGGGGCGCCCAGGTGGCGGTGCTCGCGCCCACCGAGGTCCTGGCCAGACAACATCTGTCCACATTCCGCAGGTGGTTGTCCCCCCTGGACGTTCCGGTCCTCTACTTCGCCGCCGCCCAATCCCGGGAGGAGCGGGTCCAGGCCCTGTCCCGGCTGGCGCACGGGCGGGCCGCCGTGGCGATCGGAACGCACGCTTTGCTTTCCGACGAGGTCGTGTTCCGCGACCTGGCTCTCGTGGTCTTCGACGAGCAGCACAGGTTCGGGGTGTCGCAGAGACAGAAATTGGTGTCAAAGGGGGCGTTTCCCCACGTGGTCGCGGCCAGCGCCACTCCCATTCCCCGGACGCTCCTGCTGGGCGCCCACGGCGACATGGAGGTGCTGGAGGTGCGGGGTCGTCCCGGCGACAGGCTGCCGGTGCGTTGCCGGGTGGTTTCGCCGGAAAGGCAAGCCGACATGCTCTCCTGGATCCGCGGGGAGCTGGCCGGTGGACAGAAACTGTTCTGGGTGGTCCCGCGGGTGGACGAAAGCGAAGAAGGAGCTTCGGTAGCCGGCGCCGCCGAACGCCTGCGGCTCTTCCTGGGGGAGGAGAACGTGGGCGTCCTGCACGGCCGCATGGATGGACCGGAGCAGGTGGCGGCCATCGACGCCCTGCGCGGCGGAAGCATTCGCGCCCTGGTGTGCACCACGGTCGTGGAGGTGGGGGTGGACATCCCCGACTGCGATCTGATGGTCATCGAACATCCCGAATTCTTCGGGTTGGCGCAGCTCCACCAGCTGAGGGGAAGGGTGGGTCGCGGGGGCGGCCAGGGCTGGTGCTTCCTCCTTCCCGCGGACGAGGAGAAGGTGGACAGGCTCAAGCGCTTCGCCGCGACCGAGGACGGCTTCGAGATCGCGGACATCGATCTGGAGGAGAGAGGAGCGGGGGATCTGGAGGGTTCGGTGCAATCCGGGGGAGGACTCGGGCGGGCGGGACTTCTGCAGGAGCACATCGGACTCCTGGAGCGCTGGCGGGACGGGGTGGATCGGATTCTGTCGGGAAGTTTCCCGCTGGACGAAGCGGAAAGGAAGCGGTTGGACGCGTGGCTCTCGGACGACAGGCTGGGCGACGCGCTGACGGGCTGAGGGCGCGCTCGTCCATTCCCTGTAGCTTGCAGTCCCGAAACCTTCGATCCGAAGGAAAAGGAGTTCCAGATGGATAAGGCGACGGCGCTTGAAGAGACCCAGATCGAGGATCTGCTTTCGGAAATGCCCCGCTGGACGGTGGTGGACGGAGCGTTGCGGCGGGAGCTTCGCTTCGAGAACTTTTCACAGGCCTTCGGGTTCATGACCCGCGTGGCGCTGGCCGCGGAATCCATGGGCCACCATCCCGACTGGTCCAACTCCTGGAATCGGGTCACGATCTCCATCCTGCACCACGATCTCGGGAGACTTTCCAGCATGGACGCGAAGCTCGCCCGAGAGGTGGAACGACTTTGCGTCGCATCCGGCCACGGCGACGCGGCGGAGAAGACTCCTGCGGCAACGAGCTAGATTCCCCGCGGATGGAGCCACGAGGACCCATTCTCCTAGCCAGCCCCTGGCCCTCGCCCAACAACGGGTTGTCCAACTATGCGGGCCGCTACAAGGAATCGCTCGAGCGAGCGGGTCGGCAGGTCAGGAGCGAGCGCATTTATTTCTGGGGCGAGAAGACCAGCGCCTGGAAATGGATCAGGATTCTTTCCGTCGCCAAACGCACGGGTGCTTCCGCGATACTCGTCCAGCACACACCCACGTGCTCAGGTCCCCTGCTTCCCTGGTTCCTTTCCGCCGCCGCGCGCGAGGGCCTTCGGACCGTCGTCGTGGCACACGAAACACCGTCCACCTACGCCCGCCACCTCGATAGACTCACCTTCGCCAAGCGAGCTTATCTCGCCTACGAGCGAGCCGTCGCCTCGAGAGCGGGAGCGTTCATCGTCCACACCCGGTTGCACCAGCTCGAGATGTTCGCGTTGGGAGCGCCGGTGGCCGAGGTCCTTCCCCATGCCATCCTGAGCATGCCCGCGCATGCGGTCCCACGCCGACCCGAAACCATCGCTTTGTACGGCCAGATCGGGCGCAAGAAGGGCCACGACCTGGTCTTGAAGGCCATCCAGGCAAGACCAGTGGGGACATTTCCCGTCTTGGAGATCTGGGGTTCTCCTGGAGTGGGGCAGGAGGCCTACGCCGATGAGCTCAAGGATTTGGTGCATCCGGAGTTTCGCGACCGCATTCTTTTCCGGGGATACATGCCCGACCGAAGCAAGGCCGAATCCTTTTCGCGCATGCGCCTGGCCCTGTTTCCCTATCGTTGGATCTCCCAGAGCGGAGCGCTCGCGGAAGCTGTCGCTCACCGCGTACCATACCTCGCCTCCGACATTCCGTTCTTCCGCGATTTCCAGGAGAGCCTGGGCTGCGGCGACCTGTTCCGATCCGACGACGCCGAATCCCTCGCCAGTGAATTGGAACGGATCCTTTCCGCACCGGACCGCTGGACCTCCGACGATTTCCGTCATCTCCACGCCGCGTTGGACATGGACGCCTGCACGGCTCGCCTCCTGCGCCACCTGGAACCGGTTCGGACGGAACGCGGTTAGGTTTCCGGATCATGTCCGACGATCTGGTCTGGTCCACCGATCCCGCCTTCCAAGGCAAGCTTCCCCAAAAGGGGGCGATGGGATCGTCCCGCTCGCGATCCGGCGCGCCCGGTCCCGCGGGTCCCGTTCGCAAGCATCTGCCCAAGGGCCCGTGCGTCTCGTTGGAGACCTCGGGAAGAAACGGCAAGGGCGTGACGTTGGTCACCGGTCTGCCCCTCTCCGGGAAGGACCTGGAGGATCTGGGAAAGGTCCTGCGCCAAGCCTGCGGCAGCGGGGGAACCGTGAAGGAAGGCGTGGTGGAGATCCAGGGTGATCACCGGGACAAGGTCCAGGCTGCCCTTTCCCGGCAGGGGATGCAGGTGCGCAGGATTTGACCAACGGGATCGGGGTCGCCGGAGGTAGAATTCCAGGGTGATGCCCATCGTCTGGTCCGACCAGGTCCGCTTTCTGCTGGCGCTCGCGTTGTCCGCCCTTGTGGGACTGGAACGCGAGAGAACCAAGGCTTCGGGAAACCCCCACGCCGTGGGAGTGCGGACCCACGTCCTGACTTCCCTCTTCGGGTTCCTTTTGGCGGAGCTCCACAAATCCGGCTTGACGGCTCCGATTGCGGTCGGTCTGGGTTTGGTCGGAGCCGTCCAGATCGTCTCCTACTGGAAGCGCACCTCCGACGGGCCGAAGGGATGGACAAGCGAGCTTTCCGTCTTGATCTCCTTCGCCATCGGCGCCCTTTGCGTGGTCTCCGAGGTGTGGATTCCCGCCGCCGCCGCGGTCCTGGGAACCTTGGTCCTCACCGAAAAGGCCGAGATCGAGCGGAGCGTCGATCGGCTCGATCGGGCCGAATTCCTGGCCGTGATCAAGTTCCTGCTGGTGACGTGCATCGTGCTCCCCATGCTGCCGGACCGGGAGTTCACCGCTTGGCAGATCAATCCCGCCCGCACCTGGAAGATCGTGGTGATGGTGTCCTCCATCGGGTTCGTGGGCTATTTCCTGATCTGCAAGCTGGGTGGGCGGATGGGCCTCTGGGTCTCCGGACTCGTGGGGGGAATCGTCTCCAGCACCGCGGTTTCGGTGGCCATGGGCAGACTCGCCGCGCGCGAACCCGGAAAATCCGGTGCGGCCTTGCAAGCGGCGATTCTCGCCAGTTCCGTCATGTATCTCCGGATCCTGGTCCTGGTCTGGCTGGTGCATCCGGATTTCGGCATGGTGCTCGCGTGGAGGCTGGGAGCGTTGTGCGCGGTCGGGATCCTCCTCGCGGCGACGGTGCCCAGCGCGTCCTCCTCACAAGGGGAAGGGGGAACCAACATCCAGAACCCCTTCGAGATCCTGCCGGCCCTCGGCTTCGCGGCATTGTTCACCCTGTTTTCCGTCGCGACATCCATGGTGCGCACCTTCCTGGGTGGATCCGGGCTGGTGCTCCTTGCCTTGGCCGTGGGAGTGGTGGACATCGACCCCTTCATCCTTTCCGCGGTCCGGAATTCCAGCGTGGAGCGTATCCTGATCATCGCCATCCTGATGGCCATGCTGTCGAATACCGTGGCCAAGGGCTTCTACTTCGGGATGCAGGCCAGACCCGTCCGCCGACAAGCGTTCCTGCGTTACTTCGGCTGGGCCCTGCTGCATCTGCCCGTGGCGTTTCTGTGAAGCGATGAACCTTTCTCGACTGGAAATCGTGCTGGTGCGCCCCGAAACGCCGCGAAACGTGGGTTCCGTCGCGCGGGCCGGACGCAACTTCGGGGTCGAACGGATCTGCGTCGTGGGAAGCCCCGCAATTCTGGCGGATGGATCCGCCCGGGCGACCGCACATGGAGCGGAGGACATCCTGGACCGCATCCGGTTCTGCGCCGACCTGGAAGCAGCCCTTTCCCCGCACGTCTTCGCGGTGGGAACGGCCAACCGCGTGCGCAAAGGAAAGCTTCCACCGCTGGAGCTGCCCCACACGGTGGTGCCGGAATTGGCCGATGCCTCGAGGGGCGGTACCTGCGCCTTGGTGTTCGGTCCGGAATCGCGCGGCCTCACGGACCTGGAACTGGGCCGCTGCACCCGGCTTCTTCGGTTTCCCACGGAGGTCGACCAGCCATCCCTCAACCTTTCGCAGGCGGTGCTCTTGGCCTTGCAGGAATGCTGGCGTTCGGCCAAGGGCTGGAGCCAGGCGAGTCCTCCCGGGATCGCGGTGGCGGATGTCCTTTCCGCGGATTTTCGGGATTCCCCTCCCACCTTCGCGGAGTTCGACCTGCTCCTGGGCAAGCTGGAGAACCTGATGGACCGCACGGGATTCCGCCCCTACGCCGGGGATCCGGAAAGTTTCCGGCTGGCCGCTCGCCGCTCCCTTTCCCGCGGTCGCTTCGAGAGGCGAGACCTGCGCACCCTTCTCACCATCGCCAAGAGCTTGGAACGCTTGCCCCACCTGCCGCCCCAAGGTTGAGGTTCCGTCGATTTCGATCATTTACTCAGAATTGGGAATGACCAGGAGGTGCACGCTTGAACAAAGGCAGGATGGAAGCGTTCAGCGACGGCGTGATCGCGATCCTCATCACCATCATGGTGCTGGAGTTCCGGATACCGGACAGGCCCACGGCGGCGGCCCTGTGCCTGATGGCGCCCCAGTTCCTGGGCTACTTGCTGAGCTTCGTGTTCATCGGGATCTATTGGAACAACCACCACCACATGCTCCAAGCGGTGAGCCAGGTCACCGGCGGGATCCTGTGGGCCAACCAGCACCTCCTTTTCTGGCTCTCCCTGGTCCCGTTCGTCACCGCTTGGATGGGACACACCGGCTGGGCGCCCTTTCCGGTGGCCTGCTACGGGATCGTGCTGCTGGGAGCCGGGTCGGCCTATGCGATCCTCTCCTTCATGCTCATCCGCCACCACGGGAGGGATTCCGTCCTGGCCAAGGCGGTGGGTCGTTCCGGCAAGGAGATCTTCTCGGTGGTGGCCTACTCCGCCGCCATCGCCCTGGCCTTCGTGGACACCAGGCTGTCCGGCGCCCTGTACGTGGCGGTCGCCGTCCTGTGGCTGGTTCCGGACAGGCGCATCGAGCGGGCCCTCTCGGCACAGCCGGTCCAAGCGGGTCGAGATTAGACTTGTCCGATCGACCGGAGCTCGTTCGGGGAATTAACTTGGGGTGTTCCGGTAGCGGCGAGAATGGCGGAATTGGCAGACGCACCAGACTTAGGATCTGGCACCGCAAGGTGTGGGGGTTCGACTCCCCCTTCTCGCACCTAGACTTCGTCCAATTGACCCTCAAGGAGCAACAAGAGTGAACATCGTCGTGGCCGAAAGAAGCGTCACCGAGCGCGAATTGGACCTGGAGATCCCCGGATCCGATCTCTCCACCCTGGTGGAAGACAAGATCGAAACCTACCGCAAGAAGATCAACCTCCAAGGCTTCCGACCGGGCAAGCTGCCCAAGGACGTCGTGCGCAAGCGATTCGGCGCCAGCATCCGCGCCGAGGCCATCGAGGAACTCGTGGACGCGTCGGTGCGCAAGGCGCTCAGCGAGCGCAAGCTCCTGCCCGCCGGTCCGGGAAGCGTTTCCGATCTGCAGGCCCCCGAAGGCGGGGACGTCAAGATCAAATTCCTCTTCGAAGTGGATCCCGTATTGGAGCTCAAGGACTACAAGGGGTTGGGGGTCAAGGTTCCCGCGGTCTCCGTGACCCGGGCCGACGTCGACCAGCGGGTCGAGCAGATCAGGCTCCAGACCGCCCGCATCCAGAAGCCGGAGCGCCCTTCGCGGACGGGCGACCTGGTCACGGCGCGCTACCTCAAGGTCCTGGTGGACGGAGTGGAGAAGCCCGCATCCTCCCCGGTGTTCCAGGCCGAGCTGGGCAAGGGGATTCCCGCCGTCGACAAGGCCTTGACGGGGGTCGATGTCGGACAAAATCTGTCCATCGATTTCGAGTTTCCCCCGGACCACCCCGAGGCCGAACAGGCGGGAAAGAAGGCCCGTTACGAAGTCGTGGTGGAAGGCGTCTACGAACGCATCCTCCCCGAGCCCACGGACGAATGGGCGAGCCTTCTCGGCCCGTTCAAGACCTTCGCGGAGTTCCAGGAGCGCGTCCGCTCGGACCTCGTCGAAGGCGCGGATCGGGAAGCCCGGCAGAAGGCCCGCGACGAGGCCGTCGACATCGTGCTGACCCGCAATCCCTTCGCGGTGCCCCGCGCCAGGGTGGAGGCCTTCGTGGAATGGCAGCGCGACCGCCTTGTCCGCCAGGGAGCCCAGGTTCCCCCGTTGCCGGAGCTTCTGCGTTCGCTGGGCACCGAGGCGGAACGCCAGATCCGACGCCAGCGGGCGGTGGAGTGGATTGCCGAGAAGGAAGCCGTGAAGGCGACCACGGAAGAGGTGGATGCGCGCATCCGGGAGATGGCCGACCAGGCGGGGATTTCCCCGGAGGATGCCCGCGAGGAGTTGCGCAAGTCCGGCCGCCTGATGGAGATCCGCGAAGGGATCCGCTTCGAAAAGACACTGGACCTGCTGTTGGAGGCGTGAGGCCGGTCCTTCTCCAACGGGAGCCGGATCGGATGGTATGTTGGTCAGACAAGGGGCCGCGAAGGCCCGACACCGCATCGGGAGCGTTCCACATGTATCTGCCTACGATCATCGAGACCACGGGCCGCGGAGAGCGGGTCTACGACATCTATTCGCGCCTTCTGAAGGAGCGGATCGTTTTCATCGGGACCGAGATCAACGACGCGGTGGCCAATGCCGTGATCGCCCAGATGATCTTCCTGGAATACGAGGACCCCGAGAAGGACATCGTCTTCTACTTGAATTCCCCCGGTGGCCTTGTTTCCGCGGGACTCGCCATCTACGACACCATGCAGCACGTCAAGTGCGACGTCTCCACGATCTGCGTGGGGTCCGCGGCCAGCATGGCGGCGATCCTCCTGGCCGCCGGCGCGAAGGGCAAGCGCTTCATCCTGCCCCACAGCCGGGTCATGATCCACCAGCCCATGGGCGGTGCCACCGGTCAGGCCACGGACATCTCCATCACCGCCAAGGAAATCATCAAGATCAAGGGACAGCTGAACGAGATCCTGTCCCACCATACCGGTCGGGACAAGTCCGTGGTGGAGAAGGACACCGACCGCAACAACTACATGAACGCGACGGAAGCCATCGAGTACGGGCTTGTGGACAGCATCCTGCGCCGGGACGACGGGAAGGTCGCCGGGAAATGACCGTGAAGGACCGGCGGGGTCCCACCCTCGGCCGGGTGAAGTGCTCCTTCTGCGGGAAGCCTTCGGAGGAGGTGGGCCGGATGGTCACAGGGCCGGGGGTCAACATCTGCGACGAATGCATCGCGATGTGCAACGAGATCCTGCACGAGGACAAGTCCAAGCTTCCAGCCTCCGCGGCACAGGACAAGGCGAAGCTTCCCACCCCCTCGCAGATCAAGGCCCACCTCGACGAATACGTCATCGGGCAGGAGCACGCGAAGAAATCCCTCGCCGTTGCCGTCTACAACCACTACAAGCGCATCGGGAAGGTGGGAGCTCTCCCCCACGACGTGCAGGTGGACAAGAGCAACATCCTGCTTCTGGGTCCTACGGGATCGGGCAAGACGCTCCTCGCCCAGACGATCGCCAGACACCTCAATGTTCCGTTCACCATCGCCGACGCCACCATCCTCACCGAGGCGGGCTATGTGGGCGAAGACGTGGAGAACATCCTCGTGCGCCTGTTGCAAGCGGCCGACTACGACGTGGAGGCGGCCCAGCGAGGCATCGTCTATCTGGACGAGATCGACAAGATCTCGCGCAAGGGGGCCAACGCCTCCATCACCCGCGACGTGTCCGGCGAGGGCGTCCAGCAGGCCCTGCTCAAGATCCTTGAGGGGACCATCGCGGCCATTCCGCCCAAGGGGGGGCGCAAACACCCCGAGCAGAACCTCATCCACATGGACACGCGAAACATCCTGTTCGTGTGCGGCGGAGCCTTCGAAGGCCTGGAAAAGACCATCTCCTCGCGGGTCAACACCACCCAGCTCGGGTTGTCGGCGGACCCCCTCTCGAAGCGGTCGAGGGAAACTTCGGACCTTCTGCGCCAGTGCGAGCCGGAGGACCTCGTGACCTACGGGATCATTCCCGAGTTGGTGGGTCGGTTGCCGGTGCTCGTGGCCCTGCAGGAATTGGACGACGAGGCCATGCTGCGCATCCTCACCGAGCCGAAGAACGCCTTGGTGCGACAATACCAGCATCTGTTCGCCCTGGATGGATTGCAATTGGAGTTCGAGGACGCGGCCTTGCGCGAGACGGTGCGGATCGCACGCACCCGGAAGACCGGCGCGCGGGGGCTTCGCGCCGTCCTGGAAAACGCCTTGACCGACACCATGTTCGACGCTCCCAACTGGAAGGACGTGGAGAGGGTGGTCGTGACCCGCGAAACCATCCTGCGCCAAGCTCCTCCCCTGCTGATCCAATCCCAGCGCGTCCGCCGGTCCACGGCGGCGTGAACCCCGAGGCATGATTCCCCGGCTGGCCGATATCCTGGGGGACTTGCACCCCTTTCACGCGGTCGCCCGCTCGGAGATCGCTGACTTGGTGGCATCCCGGGCCTTGCTTCGCGGCACCCGCGTCAGCAGGGAACCTCCGGCTCCTTCCGGCCCGTTCCTTTCCGCTGTTGCGGATCCGGTGGAGGAATCGGACCTCGGACCGGTGTTGCACATCCTGTTGCAAGGTCCAGCGGGGTCCGGAAAGCGCAATCTGGCCGACGCCTTGCGCCAAGCCCTGATCGGCAGGAGCGAAGTCCGGATCTGCGAAGGTGACGAGGATATGTCCACCGGCAAGGGGATCGTCGTCTGGATCAGCCGCGACGGGAAGATTCCGCGGTCGATGCCCCAGCGCACGACCCGGATCCGGGTCCGCAGCCTGTCGTCTTCGGAGAAATCCCGTCTGCTCTCGCAGGAAACGGATCGGGTGGCCCGTTCCTACGGTCTCGACCCCGCGGAATTCCATTCCCCGGATATCCAGCAGTCGCTGTTGCGCGGAGGCTTTTCCGAAGCCGGCGTGCTCGGTGCCACGCAGCGACTCCAGAGACTTTGCCGACGTCGTTCCCGGGAGATCGCCGAAGGCGAGAAAGTGCGCGTCGGGCTCGAATGGGTGACGTCGGTACTGGGACCCGAGGCTCGACCCATGGATCCGCCCCCGCTCCGCTTGGCTCCCGGATGCGTCCATTCACCGGTGGTATCTCCCCTGGGAGGGGCCATCGCCAGGATCGAGGCCTTCGCGAGTCCGGGAAAAGGGCGGCTCACGCTCACCGGTGCGGGCCCCCAGGCCGAAATCGCCGCCCAAGTGTCGCGCAGCCGTTGTCTTGCCTTGGCCCAGCAACTGCGCTACCAGGTGGACCCTCTGCGCGAACTGGATTGGCACATCCACGTTTCCGGTCCCGAGGGTCCCAAGGACGGTGTGTCCATCGGTTGGCCCGTCCTGGTGGCGATGGCTTCCCACCTGTCGGGTGTGGCCGTGGACGCCCGTTTCGCCTTCACGGGGGAGATGGGCTTGTCCGGCGAGGTGCACCCGGTGGGCCACATCGAAGAAAAATTCCTGGCCTGCGAGCGGGAGGGGTTGCTGCGCCTTTGGATCCCGTCCGGAAACCTCTCGGATCTTTCGCTTCTCGAGCCCGAGGCTCTGGGATCCTGCGAACCCACCGCGGTTTCCCAGGATCTTCTGGCATTGCGGACTTTGGGCTTGGTTTCCTCGAGGACCTGAATGGAGACTCTCTCCCAACGCCTGCAACTCGTCGAGGAACGCATTTCCAAGGCATGCGCGCTCGCCGGAAGAAACCGTTCCGACGTGGTTCTGGTGGCGGTTTCCAAGCGGCACTCCGCTTCGGAAGTCGAGGAAGCCGTAGCCCTGGGTGTTTCCGAGTTCGGAGAGAACTACGTGCAGGAGGCCCTGGAGAAGTTTCCGATACCTTCGGCCAATCTCCATTTCATCGGAAACCTGCAGAAGAACAAGGTGCGCAAGATCCTGCCGATCTCCGTTCTCGTGCACGGCGTTTCGAGCCTTTCCGCCCTCCAAGCCGTGGAGCGGGTGGCCGCAGAGGAGAACCTGGTCCCCGAATTCCTGCTTCAGTTGCACCTGACGGAAGAACCGACCAAGCACGGATTCGCCCCCGAGGAGCTTCCGGAAGCCCTTTCGATCTCGGACGGGTTCGGCCGCGCCCGGTTGCGCGGGTTCATGGCCATGGCGCCGCTGGACGGTGGTCGCCAGGCGGCACGCCCGGTGTTCGCCCGCGCCAGGGCCCTTTTGGTCGCATACCGCGAGGGCAGGCCGGGGATGGAGATCTTGTCGATGGGCATGTCCCAGGACCTGGAGGAAGCCATCGGCGAGGGTGCGACGCATGTCCGCGTGGGAACGGCCATCTTCGGGGAGAGGTCTTCGCCGTGAGCGGGGGCTCGGGATTCCTGGCGGAGCTCGCGACCGCGATCGGGTCGGCCGGGGTCTTCGCCCTCCTGGCTAGACAAATATTGTCATTTCGGCGCTGGAGCTCGGAAACCACGCTCTTCCGCGCCTTGGAAACCCTGACCGAGCCGTGGCTGTCCCAGGTGCGCCGACACCTTCCGCGCGGTTGGGGAATAGATTTTTCCCCTTGGGTGGCCGTTGCAATGGGGGCCGCTCTCACTTTCGTCCTTCGTCTTCTCCTTTCGCGAGGTTCCTCTTGAACATCACTCCGCTGGACATTCGCAAGCAGGAATTCCGCACCAAGTTCCGGGGTTGCGATCCCGACGAGGTGCAGAGCTTCCTCGACCAGGTCGCCGGCGCGCTGGAGGAAGCCAACGCCGCCGTCGCGGCGCTCGAGGAACGCAACCAGGAGGCGGAGAGCCGCCTGGGACACTACCGACTGATCGAACAGAACCTGCAGGATGCCGCCGTCACGGTGCAGAAATCCCTGGACGAGACCAAGAGGCTCGCGGAGAAGGAAGCCGAGTTGATCGTCCGCGAGGCCCACACGCGTGCGGAGAAGGAAGGCGAAGTCCTCAAGGAGCGCGTCACGCGCCTCCAGCAGGACATCGCTACCCTGGAGATGCAGCGCGCCAATTTCCTTGTGCGCCTCAAGGCCGTGGTTCGATCGCAATCGGACCTGATCGAAGCCATGGAATTGGAAGCCCACTTGGGTCGGCAACTTCCGGAGAAGGAAATCTGATCGGTCCGCGGCTCGTTTCCTCGGCTGAATTCCTCGCCGAAACGGTCCAATCGCCTTGGGATTTCTCCGATTTGGAGCGACTCCACGTCGCCATCGGCGAAAAGTGCTCGCGCCAGGAGGCGCTGGGCGGAATCCAATGCCGCAAAGGGTGCCACCATTGCTGCCGTCGCATCGAATCCCTCTTTCCGGTGGAATTCGCCCTGCTCAGCGGCGACGGCGAATCCCCGCCCGGGCCGTTGGAGTCCCTCTTGCATCCCGGCGAAGCCCTCTGCGGGCATCTCGCGCCGGACGGATCGTGCCGGGTCTACGATCGGCGACCCCTGATCTGCCGGACCCATGGGTTTCTGCATCTTTCGGAAGCTGGCCTGGACCGCTGCCCTTGGAATTTCGAGGA
>Ga0302276_10003200_pt1 | contig 14204 bp, 8 predicted proteins | sample III_Bog_N2_3_FD_198768 | JGI IMG/M metagenome (GOLD analysis project Ga0302276, IMG submission 198768) | Peat permafrost microbial communities from Stordalen Mire near Abisko, Sweden - III_Bog_N2_3 | ecosystem: Environmental > Terrestrial > Soil > Wetlands > Peat | place: Sweden: Abisko...
TTTTTCATCCCCGTTGTTGCGGTGTTCCCAGTCGATTACCAGGGTAATCATCCCCGGAAGGTAATCTTGGGCAAGTTACCCATTTTCTTCACCTCTTTACCGCCTGTTTTGCACCCCTTCCTCATGGTAAAATTGGGTCAGATACAACTCGCGCAAAGCCCCTGTCTTTCAAGCGGTTACTCCCTGATTTCCACCCCTGATTTTGTCAACGGGGAACCGCCCGTCTGGTGCTTGAAAGCGAAAGGAATGCGAACAATCCTATGGCGACAAAACCCATCGCGGAAACACCCTCTGACATCGCCCTCCCCGGCAACGGAAAAAATGCCAGCTACACCGGCGAAAACATTACCGTGCTCGAAGGTATGGAACACGTTCGCCTCCGCCCCGCCATGTACATTGGCTCGACAGGCGAGATGGGGCTGCACCACCTGGTCTACGAAGTCGTCGACAATTCGGTCGACGAGGCGCTCGCGGGATACGCCACCAGGATTGACGTCATCATCCACGTCGACAACTCCATCACCGTCATCGATGACGGCCGCGGCATCCCCGTGGACATGAAGACCCTCGCCGGCGGCGAAGTCATGCCCGCCGTCCAGGTCGTCCTCACCAAGCTCAACGCCGGCGGCAAATTCGATGCTTCCAACTACAAGGTTTCCGGCGGCCTCCACGGCGTGGGCGTAAGCTGCGTCAATGCACTCTCGCAGGAGTTGAATGTCGAAATCTGGCGCGATGGCCACACCTGGGAGATGGACTTCAGTTGCGGTGCTCCTACCAGCGAACTGCGCCAGGCCGGCACCAGCAAGCGGCTCGGCACCAAGGTCCACTTCCTTCCTGACAAGACCATCTTCACCGCCACCGAGTACAACTTCGACACCCTCTCCCAGCGCCTGCGCGAGCTCGCCTTCCTCAACAAGGGCCTCGAAATCACTCTCACCGACGAGCGCACCGCCGATCCCAAAACCGGCGAAGCCCGCCGCGCCGAGTTCAAATACGCCGGTGGTATCGCCGAATTCGTCAAGCATCTCAACCGCGGCAAGCAAGTCCTGCATGAGAAGCCCATTGTCATGGAGGCTGCGCGCGACGGCGTCGAAATCGAAATCGCCCTCCAGTACAACGACAGCTACTCCGAGAGCGTCTTCAGCTTTGCCAACAACATCAATACGGTTGACGGTGGCACGCATCTCTCCGGCTTCCGCACCGCGCTGACCCGCACCGTCAATGCCATCGGCCAGCAGCTCGGCCTGTTCAAAGACATGAAGGAAAACCTCAGCGGCGACGACGTCCGCGAGGGCCTGGTTGCCGTCGTCTCTGTCAAACTGCCCCAGCCGCAGTTTGAAGGCCAGACCAAGGGCAAGCTCAACTCCGACATCGCCGGCACCGTGCAGGCCTTCGTCAACGACCGCCTCGGCGGCTTTCTCGAGCAGAACCAGCCCGTAGCCAAGAAGATCATCAACAAGGCGATTGAAGCCGCGCGCGCCCGTGAAGCCGCCCGCAAAGCACGCGACCTCACCCGCCGCAAAGGCGCACTCGACGGCGGCGGCCTTCCCGGCAAACTCGCCGACTGCTCCGAACGCAATCCCGACCGCTGTGAACTCTACCTCGTCGAGGGCGAATCCGCAGGCGGCACCGCCAAGCAGGGCCGCGACCGCCGCTTCCAGGCCATCCTCCCCCTCAAAGGCAAAATCCTCAACGTCGAAAAAGCTCGCTACGACAAGATGCTCGGCCACGAGGAAATCCGCGCCATGATCACCGCGCTCGGCTGCGGCATCGGCAAAGACGACTTCGACGCCACCAAGATCCGCTACGGCAAAATCATCCTCATGACCGACGCCGACGTCGACGGCTCCCACATCCGCACCCTGCTCCTCACCTTCTTCTTCCGCCACATGACGGAGCTCATCAAGCGCGACAACATCTACATCGCTCAGCCGCCCCTCTACAAAATCAAGAAGGGCCGCTTCGAGCAGTACATCAAGGATGATCGCGAGTTCGTCAAAGTCATGGTCAAGCGCGCCTCTGAAGGTATGGTCGTTCGCCACGGAGAAGCCGCAAGCCGCATTGAAGGCGCCGACCTCACCCGCTTCATGGGCACCCTCAATGAGTACCTCAGCTTCGTCGAAAAGGTCGACAAGCGCATCCGCAATGAGAAGCTGACCGAGCTCCTCGCCCGCGCCGAGCTAGTCCACCGCGCCGACTTCGCCTCGAAAAACGAGAGCGAGATCCCGCCCAAACTCGCCGCCCTCTATGAAGAACTGAATGACCGTTCCGCCGAGTTCGAGTTCAAGTCCCTCAGCGCTCCAGTTGAAGACGACGAGCACCACACCTGGTCCGTCTGCTTCACCGATTCTCAAGGTGCGGGCCGCTGCATCGATTGGAACCTCGCCTCCAGCCCCGAGTTCCGCCAGATGATGTCCAAGTACTCCCTCATCAAGGAATTCCTCGAGCCCCCATTCCTCATCGAGTTCGCCGCCAAGCCCGGAACCGCCGAAGCCGCCAATGACGCCGCCGTTGCCGACCCAGCCGCAGAAGACGCGCCTGCCGAAGCCTCCACCGAGAGCGCTGAAGTGCAGGCCGAAGCCAAGCAAGCCCGCCGCGCTGCCCGTGCCTTGCGCGAGCCCGTTGAAAAGCAGACCGCCCGCGAACTGTTCACCTACATCGTGGAGCAGGGCAAGAAGGACTACTCAGTCCAGCGCTACAAGGGCCTGGGAGAAATGACCGCCACCCAGCTCTGGGAAACCACCATGGATCCCGAACATCGCACCTTGCTTCAGGTCAAGCTCGAAGACATTGCCGAAACCGAAACCATCTTCACCACCCTCATGGGCGAAGACGTTGAAGCCCGCCGCAAGTTCATCGAAGACAACGCGCTCGACGTAAAGAACCTCGACATCTAGGCAACCCGCATGGCGCAGTGTTGTTCCATCAGGTTTTGTTGGAGCCTTTACCGCACATGGCCGCCAGCCTCACTTTTATGATTGGCGCGTGCTGCTGATTTGGCGTAGAGTGTCGCAATGCTTCTCCCCGAGGGCGATCTTCATCGAGCTTTTGAGCAGGGGGAGTTTTTTCCCTGCTTCCAGCCCCTTTTCGAACTTCGGACCCGCCAGGTGGCAGGCTTTGAAGTGCTCGCTCGATGGAATCACGGCAAGCTCGGCGCCATCCCTCCTGATGTTTTCATCCCGCAGATTGAAAAACACGGCCTCATCGATCAGTTGACGCAGTCCATGTTGCAGAAGGCCTTCGCGGCCAGCCCACTTCTTCCGGCGCACATGACACTGGCCATCAATCTTTCGCCCATGCAGTTGCTGGATGCCGGCTTGGCGACAAAACTCGAAGCCGCCTCGGTAAAGAGCGGTTTCTCGCTTAAGCGCCTCACGTTGGAGATCACAGAAAGCGCACTTGTCGATGATCTCCCTCTCGCCACGTCCGTTGCCCGCGATCTGAAGGATCTAGGATGTCGCTTGGCCCTCGACGATTTCGGAACCGGCTATTCCAGCCTGAAACACCTTAACGCGCTGCCCTTTGATGAACTGAAAGTCGATCGCAGCTTTGTTGGTTCCATGACGGAAAAGCGCGACAGCAGAAAGATAGTTGCCGCCGTCCTGGGCCTGGGGCAAAGCCTGGGATTGATGACCGTGGCCGAAGGGGTTGAAACTCAGGAGCAGGCAAATATGCTCTTCTGGCTCGGATGCGATTTGGGACAAGGCTGGCTTTATGGTCGACCTGCTCCGGCTGAAAACCTGACCCGCATCGTATCTGAGGCGCTGATTGACAACTCCTTCGTCGCGTCTCCGTTCGATCACGACCCCGGCATCAGTCTGGAGGCAATGCCCACGCAGCGCTTTGCACAGTTGCAGGCCATCTACGACGGAGCTCCGGTCGGCTTGTGCCTGCTCGACCGCAAAATGCGCTATGTGAGTCTCAACAAACGTCTCGCTGAGTTAAACGGTGTTCCCGCTACAGCCCACATCGGCAGAACGGTCGCGGAAGTCATCCCCCACGTTGCTCCGGTGGTTGAGTCTTTCATTCAACGCGCGCTTGCCGGCGACGCCGTTGACGGCGTGGAGTTCAAGCGCTCGGTTGCCATCGGAGGTGAAGAGGATTTGGCGCTCATGGCGTCGTATCACCCGGTGCGCGATGAGGCGGGAGAAGTGGTTGGAGTTTCCGTTGCTCTGATGGATGTTTCCGAGTTCAAGCGGGCGGAAGCTGCGTTGCGTGAGAGCGAGAGCCACTATCGGCACATGGTGCAATTAAACCCCCATGTACCGTGGGTCCTCGACGCAAAAGGCGAAGTGATTGAGGCCAGCCCGCGCTGGCAGAGTCTCACCGGCCAGACCTTGGAGGAGACACTTGGAAACGGCTGGTTGAAAGTCCTCCATCCAGACGACGTCGAGCGAACCCTCGATGCGATTCGCGCTATCTTGCGCACCGGCGACCCCATCGATGTGAAATATCGGGTCCGGCGGACTGGGGGAGAGTGGGTTTGGCTGCGTTCGCGCGGCGCTCCACGGTTCGGGCCCTCCGACGAGATCGTATGCATCTATGGCGTCGTAGAGGAGATTCACGAACAAAAACAGTTCGCAGACGAGCTTGAGGATTGCCATATCCAATTGCGGGCAGCGGTCAATGCCATTCCGGAGGGAATCCTGCTGGTGGATTCACGGGACGGTTGCATCTTCATGGTCAATGTCGCTGCAGCGGAAATCTTCGGCAGCGCCGTTTTTCCTGGGCAAAAGCTCACCGAATTTACCCGCCTGCCCATAGCCGGCGCGGACGGAAAGCCCCTGCGGCCCAACCAGTTTCCCCTTGTTCGCGCGGCGCTTCAAGGTGAATCAACCGAAGAGATGCAAGTCACTTTCCAAGAGCCATCGGGGATCCGGACTTCACTTTCCGTCACCGGCAAACCCATCCGTTCCAACAACGGACAACTGATCGGCGGCCTGGTTATGGTCCGAAGGCTGGCCGTGGAAGCCTGACCCCGAAGCGAAATACCGAAGAATGCCCAGCGTCCCGTCCATCGGCCATCGAGTCATGCGACCCCCAATCTGAATCTTTTCGGCCCCCAAAACCTTCGTTCCCCTCTGGTATTGCCCTCGCCTCTGCGGTACAGTAGACGGCGATGAAGCCTGACAATCCTGCCGGACTTGAAGCCCAGGTGCGCGAGCTTACCACGCGTGTGTGGCGGCTTGAAGCAACCCTGCATCAACACGGCATCGTACTCGGGGACGAACCTGCCCACCTTGCCGCGGACCCGCCTGTCAGCGGCACGCCCACTCCGCAGGCACCCGCCCCGCAATCCGCATCCTGGGCCGCCGAAGTCCAAAGAATCGCCCAACTTCGCCAGCAGCCCGCGCCGCCCCCTCAAACCGCCGCAGCCAACCCAACCCAGGTCCCGCCACAAACCTACGCACCCATCGCGGAACCGCAAGGCCGAATCCCATCCTTTGGATACGCCCTGCCATCCGCCAATGCGCACGCGCTAGACCAGGCCGCCACCCAATCCCTCGAAAGCAGGATCGGCTCGCAGTGGTTCAACCGCATCGGCATCCTCGCCATCCTTATCGCCGTGGCCTGGTTCCTGAAAATGGCCTTCGATAACCATTGGATCGGCCCTCTCGGTCGCGTTTTCATCGGCCTGGTCGCCGGCGCGGGAATCATAGCCTGGTCAGAACTGTTTCACAAAAAAGGCTTCACTGCCTTCGCCTACTCGCTCAAGGCCGTTGGCAGCGGCGTTCTCTATCTCTCGCTATGGGCATCGTTCTCCGTCTTCCATCTTGTCCCCGCCAGCGTAGCATTCGGCGCAATGATTCTGGTCACCGCCTTCAACGGTTTCATGGCCTGGATCCAGGACGCGGAACTGCTCGCCCTCTATGCCATCGCAGGCGGCCTCGGCACGCCTCTTCTGCTATCCACTGGAGAAAACCACGAAGTCACACTCTTCAGCTATCTGCTCATTCTCGACATCGCCGTGCTTGTTCTCGCCGCCCTCAAGCCATGGTCCCGCCTGCTCTTTGGGGCCTTCGTCGGTACGGTAGTCTTCGTCATCGGCTGGTGGGTTACGTTTTACTCCGACTCCGCATTCGGCATCACGGCCTTCTTCGTTGGTTGTTTCTTCCTCATGTTTGCCTTCGCGCCCCACCTCGTGCGCGTCAAAGCCGACAACGGCGCGACTCTCTCTGCCTGGGACGCCCTCGCCGGCGTGCTCATGCCTCTGGCCAATGCAGCATTCGGATTCATCGCCTTCTACGCCTTGTTCGATGGCAGGGACGCGGGCTGGGCAGACCCATGGCTCGCTGTCCTGTTTGCGGCCTTCTACCTGGCGTTGTTGCAGATCCCAGCCACCGGTAAACTCCGTCCCGCCGGACCAGTTCTCTCCGGCTTGCATCTCACTCTCGCCGTCGTGTTTCTCACCCTCGCCATTCCCCTCAAAGCCAAAGGACACTGGCTTACAGTCGGCTGGCTTGCGGAAGGTGCTGCTCTCTTATGGGGAGCGGCTCGTTTAAAGTCGCTGCTCCTGCGCGTACATTCCATCGGCTGCCTGATCCTCGGACTCGGGGCGTTGCTGATTACGGAACCACCGGCGTTCCCCACGCCATTCTTCAATGCACAGTTCGGAGCCTACTGCGTGGGAATCGCGGCCTTCGCATTCGCCTGCTGGATTGCACACACTGCGCATATCCAGGAAGAGGCCGAGCAAAAAGGCGGTTGGGCGCTCTTGGCTCTCTTAACCGGCCTGGTCGTCAGCGGCCTCATCCTTCTTTCCGTCGGCCTTGAGATCCATCACTACTGGAGCATGCCCCACGGTTTCCGATCCATGAGCGATCGCATGTATGAGCAGTTCAGCTACTCGGCCTGGTTCATGTCCTACGGCGCAATCCTGCTCGCCGTCGGCTTCTCTCGGCGTTCAGCCTATCTGCGCTGGCAGGCGTTGGTACTACTTGCCGTCTCCATTGCCAAAGTCTTCCTGGTCGACGTCAGCGAACTCGCCGAGGGCTATCGGATCCTCAGCTTTCTCGGCCTCGGCGCCCTTCTGCTCGGCGTCAGTTACGTCTATCAGCGCGACTGGCTCAATCTCCGCAATCCAGAAAGGCGGGATTCGTGAAGCTCGTTGCGGCGGCCCTTCTGCTCGCTGTGGCCACCGCATCGCCGGAGATCCGCTATTTCAAAACCACCCGCTCGCTCGCCGGGATTCCCGCGCAGGGCGGCCAAAGCTGCCTGCTGCTCGATGCAGGACTCTTCGCTCATGCTGCACCCGGCCTCGCCGACCTGCGCCTTTATCGCGACGGCACAGAAACGCCCTATGTCATTCGCACCGCCGCTGCTGAAGAGAGTGCGCCGAAGAATATTTCGCTGCTCAACCTCGGCGAGCGGGATGGCCGCCCCGCCTTCGACGCGGAGATGCCCGAAGGAAAATACAGTGACCTGCGGTTGGCTGTTACTGGCCACGACTTCATCGCCACCGTTGCGGTCTCTGGCAGCCGAACCCAGGGTGCCACCGCGACCAAGCTAGGCTCCTACACCATCTTTGACCTGACCCGCCAAAAACTAGGCCGCAGCACCATCCTGCATCTGCCCGAGTCCGATTTTCCCTATCTGCATTTTGATGTCACAGGTCCGTTGCAGACGGAAAGCTTCACCGGGCTCTCCGTAGACCGCCTGCCCGCCGGTGATCCGAAGTTTGCGTCGTTCGCAGAATCTTCCAACGGAACATTGAAGGGCCACAATTCGGTCTTCACATTCGTTGTCTCTGCGCATGTTCCGGTTGATCGCATCCTCTTTGTGCCGGGAGCGGAACCACCCTCATTCAGCCGCGATGTGACCATCAGCGTTTCCCCAATTTCGCCGAAGACAGAGCCGGATTCAACCCCGATTGAAGCTCCGCAACCGGCCACTTCGTACGGAAACCTCTTGCGCGTCCACACACTGCAAAATGGCCACCGCATCAACGAAGAGCACCTCTCCATCGATGCGCCTCGAGTTGATTTTCTCGCTTCGGCTAAGTGGACAATAACGATCGAGAATGGCGACGATGCACCTCTAAAGATGGAGTCGGTTCAACTCCAGATGCTCGAGCGCAAGCTCTGCTTTGAAGCCGCTCCCAGCGCGCACTACACCCTCTACTACCGCGATCCCGCACTCAACTCTCCCCGCTACGACTACGCCACCCTGTTTGCCCCCCAATCCAACGCAGCGCAGATCAGCGCCGATCCCGAACAGCCAAATCCCGCTTACCAGCTCCGTCCCGACAACCGCCCCTTCACCGAGCAGCATCCCTGGCTTCTTTGGGCCGCACTCATCGGCGTCATCGCGCTTCTCGGTCTCATCGCTCTCCGCACAGCAAAGCGCACCGCACAAAATCCCCAATAGCAAACCCTCCGTCGCCTCACGCAGCCAAACAAAAGCCCCCGGCGAATGTGCCGAGGGCTTTAGTCTTACGGTTGAGTAAGCGTGAGTGTCTCAGTCATCAGTTAGGCGCTGAACAAAAGGATACCCGCCGCCTTTTCCTCGCTGACACTTTCGTCCGCGCTCACCGGTCGGTAGAACAGTTGGTTAGCGTCCAGATAGACCTCAAGGAAAGCCGGCCGCTGCGTAATCTGGCCCGCAATCAGCGCCTCCGAAAGAGGATCTTCCACATACCGCTGCAGTGCCCTGCGCAACGGCCGTGCACCATAACTCCGGTCGCCCAGCGTCTTGTCGAGGATCCACTTCTTGGCCTCTTCGGTCACCGAGATAGTGATTGCCTTCTGCGCCAGGTTTGCGTTGAGGCTCTGCACCAGCAGCTCAACAATCTGAATCAGGTCCGCATCCGACAGCGACTGGAACAGAATCACTTCGTCCAGGCGATTGAGAAACTCAGGATTGAAGGTCTTCTTCACTTCCTGTTTTACGAGTTCTTCAATCTTGTCCGAAACAATGTCTTCCCGGTCGCTCTGGAACCCGAGTCCCTGCTTCTTCATCAGGAACCGCGCGCCAATGTTCGACGTCATGATCAGAATCACGTTCTTGAAATCGACCGTGTTCCCCAACCCGTCCGTCAATTGCCCGTCTTCAAATACCTGCAGCAGGATATTGAAAACATCCGGGTGTGCCTTTTCAATTTCATCCAGCAGCACAACCGAATATGGCGAGCGCTTCACGCGTTCCGTCAACTGGCCGCCTTCCTCGTATCCCACATATCCCGGAGGCGAACCAATCAGCTTTGACACTGAATGCTTCTCCATGAACTCCGACATATCGAAGCGAATCAGCGCCTTGTCCGATCCAAACAGGAAGTTAGCCAAAGTCCGCGCCATCTCCGTCTTGCCCACGCCCGTCGGTCCCAGGAACAGGAAGCTTCCAATCGGCCTGTGCGGCGACTTCAACCCCGCACGCGACCGACGAATCGCCCGTGCCAGCGCGGAGATCGCCTTCTCCTGCGAAATCACGCGCTTGTGCAGCTCGCCTTCCACGCGCAGCAGTTTTTGCGTCTCTTCTTCCTTGATGCTGGTCACCGGAACGCCCGTCCACCGGCTCACCACATCCTCAATGTCTTCGCGCCCAACAATCCCGGCAGCCGAGTCATCGAGGTGATACTTGTCGCGCAGCGCGCGCAAATTTTCGCGCTCCTTGCGTTCCTCATCGGAGTAGAACCGCGCCTTCTCAAACTCGTGGTTCGCAATCGCCGAGTCCATGCGGTGCACAATAAACTTGATCCGCTTCTGAACTTCAGTGATCTCCTCCGGCAACGAAGTCTGCCGCAGCTTCACGCGCGCACCCGCTTCGTCAATCAGATCAATCGCCTTGTCCGGCAGGAAACGATCCGGGATATAGCGATTCGAATGCGACACCGCAAACTCAATCGCCGCATCCGTATAACTCACCGCGTGAAACTTCTCGTACCGGTCCTTGATGCCGTGAATAATCCGAATCGCGTCGACTTCATTCGGCGGCGGCACCTTCACAGCCTGGAAGCGCCGCTCCAGCGAGCGGTCCTTCTCAATCGACTTGCGATACTCAGCCGGCGTGGTCGCGCCAATGCACTGAATCTCTCCGCGGCTCAGTGCCGGCTTCAGAATGTTGGCCGCGTCCAGCGAACCCTCCGCTGACCCCGCACCCACCAGCGTATGCAACTCATCGATAAACACGATGGAGTTCTGATTCTCCATCAGCTCTTTCATGATGGTCTTCAGCCGCTCTTCAAACTGTCCGCGATACTTGGTGCCCGCAACAATCAGCGAAAGGTCGAGGCCCAGCACGCGCTTGTCCGCCAGAAAGCTCGGCACTTCGCCATCGGCAATGCGCTGCGCAAGCCCTTCCACAATCGCCGTCTTGCCAACGCCCGGCTCGCCAATCAGCACTGGATTGTTCTTCGTGCGGCGGCAAAGAATCTGAATCACGCGCTCAAGCTCGCCATCGCGTCCAACCAGCGGATCAAGCTGCCCATCCATCGCTGCCTGTGTTAAGTCGCGGCTGAACTCCGCTAGCAAACTCGACTCGCGCTGCCGCGCCTGCGCCGGCGCTTTCTCCTGCGTCACCCGCGCCAGCTCATCGCGAATCTGCGCCAGCTTCAGCCCGCGCTCCTGCAGAATTTCCGCCGCAAAGCACTTCTCTTCGCGCAGCAATCCCAGCAGCAAATGTTCAGTGCCAATGTGCTTGTGTCCCAGCCGTTCGGCTTCTTCCGCCGCATACGCCAGCACCCGCTTGCACTCGTTTGAAAGCGGCAGATCCACACTCGTCGAAACCTTCTCGCGAATCGTGGTATGTGCTTCAATCTGCTTTCGTATCGACTCCACCGAGGCATGGGAGCGCAGAAAGCGGTTGGTCAAAGCCTTGTCCTCGCGCAGCAGTCCAAGCAGCAGGTGCTCGGTCTCGATATAGGGTGAACCAAACTGGCTGGCCTCATATCGCGCGAAGAAGATCACACGCCGTGCCTTCTCCGTATAGCGTTCGAACATGATGTTCTCCCTCTGCAGCAGGCTATCGGCTTAAGTAGCCGTCCGGTTCAATCGCCGGCCTCGGCCCCGTTCGCTCGTGCCCCTTTTCTATAACCGCCGCCGGAGGCCCCATGAAAATCCTCTTCATGCCCCGAACAGCCCTTGTAGATGGTTCAGGAGCTCACTTTCGCCCCAACGTCCCCCGGCGGTACCGCTGCTCGAAAGACTCCCATCCTGCACTGGCAACCTGGCGTCAGATGAAGAACCATCCCCTTCCAGCCTGCCTACCTAGATAAGACTCAAAAACTTGGGTAAAAGGTGCTTTTCATCCCCGAAAGTTGCAGGATCCATTCAAGTTTGGGAGGCGCCTAATGGAACGAGGCGTCCGCTTTCCAGTTTCAATGCTCGTGTACAGCGCGAGGCAAGGTCAAGGTTATGCGTCACCAGTATTGAGGTCAGACCGTGGCTGGCATGCAGTCGTTTCACCAGGTCAAATACGCGGCCGGCAGTCGTTTGATCCAAATCGCCGGTCGGCTCATCGGCCAGCAGCAGCTTGGGATTGTTCACCAGCGCGCGGGCCAGCGCAACCCGCTGCTGCTCGCCACCGGATAGTTCGCCGGGCCTGTGCCCTCCGCGATCCTCCAAGTCCACTTCCTTCAGCCAGTTAGCCGCCAATTGCAGAGCCTCTCTCTTCGATGTACCGCGCGCCAGCAGCGGCATGGCTACGTTTTCCAGCGCCGTAAATTCCGGCAGAAGATAGTGAAACTGCCACACATAACCAATCTCCCGGTTGCGGAATGCTGCTGCCTCGCGTGGGGAAAGTTTGGCCACGTTGATTGACGCGCAGTATACAGTTCCGGCGGAGGGCACATCAAGAGCCCCCAGAATGTGCAAAAGTGTGCTTTTACCTGCTCCGGACTGGCCCACAATGGCCACCATCTCGCCGCGTTCTACAGTCAGGTCCAAGCCGGCAAACAGGTTCAGGATGCCGCGCGGCGTCTTGTAAGTTTTTTCCAGGTTGTGGACTTCGATGATCGGCGCCCGCAACTCTGTCTCCCGCGCGGAGCGGAAGGCCTGGCTGGCAGCCGCTGGAGAAGTTTGAGTCATCCGATACTCCAATTTTACCGTATTCCAAAGGGGTCACACGCAAGTGCGCAGCAGGCCCAGCAAAATCCGAAGTACCGCGCCGCACCATTACAAACGGGTGACTGCCGCCTGCGATGCGCGCCTGAAGTCCACAAGGTTTTTAGAAGTTCGAGTCAAAATGAAGCACCGTGCCCCGTTTTCGCGCCTTTTCTCTGGCGCGAAGGCGGGAGAGCACAAAGGCCAATCATCGGCCCCTTTTCATTTCTGAATGATTCGAGAATGCCCAAGCCGCAGAAGAATCAATCCAACAATGCAGGTCAATTGAATGCCAGAAGGCCTCAAGAGGCTCCATAATTCCGGACAAGCCCACTTCCTGACATTCAGTTGTTACCATCGCCTTCCACTTCTGGCCAACTTGCACATGGAAGACACGTTCCTGCGAGCTCTGGAACAGACGCGCCAACGTTTCGAAATGCATGTCTTTGGCTACGTTGTAATGCCGGAGCACATTCACTTGCTGGTCAGCGAGCCTACTGCCGGCCTGCTACCAAGCTTCATGCAAATCCTCAAGAGAAAAGTCTCGCGTCCGGCGCGAAGGCAGGTAATAAGCGCTGCGGAGATGCCGCACCTCTGGCTGGAACGGTCCTTCGATCACAATGTCCGCAACCACCAAGGATTCGTCACCCAGCTCCGTTATATCCATCGCAATCCCGTCAAGCGAGGCCTATGCGCCACACCACAAGATTGGAAATGGTCAAGCTTTCGCGCTTGGGCCTTGGGGGAGGATGGAGCGGTCGAAGTCGAGTCAGAACTGCGGGCCGCGCGACGCGAGTCCGCCAGAATGGGCGTTCAAATCATCGAAAAGGGCACGGACGGAGGTTTATCGGATGGGCGTTAACTCCCGTTCGGCAAGCGGCATAAAGCTCCGTGCCCCGTTTTCGCGCCTTTTTTGTGGCGCGAAGGCGGGAAGCATGAACTCAGACCGTCATGGTTTCGGCAGAGCCCCCGCATTCAGCCGAGCAATCCGACCCTTCGGCCCAACCACAAACGGCAGCGACAACGCATTCCAGTTCCCATCGTCCAGCGGCTGCCACGTCTTCCCATCATCGCGGGAAATGTCAGACCCATTAGTCCCCGCAGTGATCCAAAGCTTGAGGGATTCAGACCATTGCACGGTAGAACGGTAGCCATGCGGTTGAGTGACGGAGGCAGTCCAAATCTTCCCGCCATCAAAGGACCAAACAGCGGTGCCTGCCGATTGGTTTGGCTTGGTATAGTCGCCGCCAACAGCCACCCATCGCTTCCAATTGCGATAGTTCAATGAAAAGATCCCAGCGGCCTCGCGTTTCGGAAAAGACGGGATCAAGGACGCGGTCCACTGACTTCCGACTTTGCAGGTGCCGCATTCGTAAAAGAGTCGAGCTCCGGAGGGGCCGCCCGTGCCAAAGGCAACTTGACCATCTACCCAATTCGCAAGCATCGCAGAGTCACTTGCCGCGAACGCGCCTTCCTTGATGGTGCTCTTGAGCCCGTCATCGCGTGATCTATTCCACGTTTTGCCACCATCCTCACTGTCAAAAACAGAAAATCGTCCATCTACAGGATCGCCAAGAATCATCAGGCTCTTCTGATCAGCGACAGAGACCGCATCCCAAAACCCATCCTTATCTGGATTTGTATAAATCAGCACCCACGTCTTGCACTCATCCAAAGTCTTATACAACCGGCTCTTATCCCCCGGCCCACTCGCCATAACAATCGCCGTCATTGCATCCCAGGCCTGAACCCCGCGAAAATCCAGCGTAGCCCCATCCTTATCCCCATCCGGCACCGCGCACTGCGTCCAACGCAGACCGCCATCAACAGTCCTCAGCACCGTCCCGCCCGTCCCGCTAGCCCAGGCCACGGTCCCATCCACCGAATCAATCCCGCGTAACCCCGCCGTAGTCCCCGAGTCCTGCATCTGCCACCCGTCCTGCCCCTGCATCGGCAAACAAAGCAACGCGGCGGCAACAATCATCAACGAAGTCCGAAGCATAAGCATGGCTGGCATTATAAGTTTCCACCCAAACAGCACAGGCCTCTAGCCGCCGTTCATTTGCCGAAGATTACTCTCCAAAAGTCCACAATAGCTGCATGCCAACCCTCCAACCTCTGCTATTTCTGCCGCTCAAAACCGCCAAAAAAAGTACGTACCCCCACCCC
>Ga0302276_10003203_pt1 | contig 14195 bp, 10 predicted proteins | sample III_Bog_N2_3_FD_198768 | JGI IMG/M metagenome (GOLD analysis project Ga0302276, IMG submission 198768) | Peat permafrost microbial communities from Stordalen Mire near Abisko, Sweden - III_Bog_N2_3 | ecosystem: Environmental > Terrestrial > Soil > Wetlands > Peat | place: Sweden: Abisko...
GCGGGTCGAGATCGAGAGCACGGTCGCGACCTCCTTGCTCGTGAGGCCGCGGGCGACGTGGACGAGCACCTCGGCCTCGCGCGGGGTCAGGCCGGCGGGCAGGCGAGGCTCGGCCGGCGGCGGCGCGGAGGCGGGGGCGCGCTGGCCGGCGGCGGCGAGCACCGAGTCCACCGCTCGGGGGCAGAGGCGGCCTTCGCCCGCTTCGGTGCGCAGGATCGCGGCAGCAGCGGAGGGAGCAAAGGCGGCGCGGTAAGGCCTCGCCTCGGTGAGCGCCTGGTAGCTGTCCGCGCAGGCCAGGAGTCGCGACGCGCGATCCGTGACGGCCGGCGCGACGCCGCGTGGATAGCCGCTCTCGTCGCAGCGCTCGTGGTGAAAGCCGGCGACGCGGGCGACCCACGCGAGCGCGGGGACGCGGCCGAGCACGCGATCCGTGTAATAGGCGTGGAGTCGGACGCGCTCCCACTCGGCGGGCGTGAGCGGGCCCGGCTTCTCGAGGATGCCATTGGGGACGCTGACGAGGCCGAGATCGTGGAGCAGCGCGGCGTGCCGGAGATCGACGACGCGCGCGGGGTCGAGGCCATCCTCTGCCGCGGCGGCGACCACCAGGGTCGCGACGGCGGGCGAGTGCCCGAGGAGAGCGGGAGATTTGAGATCGACATAGCGGGCGAACGCCAGCGCCACGGAGTCGAGGCGCGGCTCCGACACGAGGCGGTGCTCCCCGGGCTCGGCGTCGAGGTAGGCGTCCCAGAGCGACGTCGCCTCGACGAGCGGCCAGAACGCGCCGGCGTCGGCGAGGAACAGATCGCAGATCGCCGGATCGATCTGCTCGCCGCGGCGCCGACGCAGCTCGTCGAGGGCGCGATCCCGGCCGCCCTGACGATGGAAGATCTCCACGAGGATCGCGACGTGCAGCGTCCGCGCGACGGGATCGAGGGCTTCCCCGCGCAGCCCGAGGACGCCACCCCCGTCGAAGCGCTCGTGCATCTGTCCGAGCGCGCGGAGGACACCGGAGCCCATTCCCAGATCGGAAGCCAGCGAGACCGCTTGATCGCACACCCCGCCGAGCGCCTCGGCGGTTTGCCGTCGCGCCGGCTCGTCGAGCTGACCCCGATCGAAGCCGTCGAGGCGGACCTGAAGCGCGTGATCGTCGCCGTCGGCGAGGCTGGCCGCCTCGTGCGAGACGGCCGTGCAGCCGAGGTGGCGGAGCAGCGTGGCGTAGTACGTGTCAGCCCGCGCGGCCTCGCCGAGGCCGAGCGCCGCGCCGAGGGCCGCCGCGAGGACGCAGGTGCGCAGCGACGTCTCCATGGGCACGCCGGCCGCGAGATCGGTGGCCGCGGAGAGGGCCCCGAGCACATCCGCGAGGCGCTCGGTCATGAGGGAAATCCAGGTAGCATCGGGGGTGATCCCCGTCAACGCGTCCGGCGCGGGCTGAGGCCGGCTCCTTGCCACCGTCAGCAAAGCTGCGAGCGAGCCGAGATTGTCGTCGCTGATCAGGGGTGTCCGCCCCGGCTCGCGCGCGTATGGGCAATACATCCCATTGAGGGTCGGCGCGGCGAGGGGCAAGGTCTCGTCGTGCCGAGCGCACCGGCGCGGGGTCGACCTCCCGCAGCGGCGCTCCCGCCCCATCGCCGCTCAACCCTCGAAAGCGAGCCTGTCCATGCACTCGAACACTCTTCTCCGCGCTGCCGCCGTCCTGATCATGACCCTTCCCGCCGGCGCTCTCGGCTGCGGCTCCGGCTCGACCAGCGGCGCTGGTTCGTCGTCGACGGGCGGGGATCCCTCGGCGAAGCCGTACGTCATCGTTCACGGTGCCTGGCAAGGAGCGTGGGCGTGGGACTCCGTCGCTGCGGGGTTGAGAGCCAGGGGCGCCAGCGTCACCGTCGTCGAGCTGCCCGCCCACGGCGACGACCAGACCGCGATCTCCGCGGCGACGTTCGACGCGTACACGGCGAAGGTCGAGAGCGCCGTCGATGCCGCGGGCGGCCCGGTGGTCCTCGTCGGCCACAGCCTGGGAGGAATGGTGATCTCCGAGGTCGCCGAGCAGCGGGCCGACCAGATCGACAAGCTGGTCTACGTTGCCGCGTTCGTGCCGAAGGACGGCGATAGCCTCCTGGCGCTGGCCCAGACCGACGCCGACTCCCACCTCGGCCCGGCGCTCGTGGTCGACCCCACCGCCGGAACGGCGGGTGTCCCCCTGGACCAGCTCGACGACGTGTTCTGCGCGGATTGCTCGACGACGGCGCTCCAGAGCCTCCACGCCAACTACCGGGTCGAGCCCCTGGCCCCGCTCGAGGCGACCGTCCACCTGACGGCGGGGAGCTTCGGGAAGGTCGCGAAATACTATGTCTACACCACGCAGGATCACGCGGTCTCGTACCCGTTCCAGCAGAAGATGACGGCCGGCGTGACGATCGCCGCGACGGCTTCGCTCGACACCGGGCACTCGCCGTCCCTGTCGGACCCCGATCGGGTGATCTCGACGCTGCTCGGCTTCTGACCCCCACGGCCTTTGGCCGGCTCGGCCCGACCTTGTCCGGCGCTCTTCGACGGTGGCCACGCTTCGCCCAGACACAGGGTGCAAACCTCCCAACCAACCGGTGGACTGACACATGACGATCGAGCTCTGGAGCCTCGCGCTCAGCGGACTGCTCTGCCTCCTCCTCCCCTTCATCTATGTCGCGATTTATCAAAAGCAGGTCGGCTTCGCCGGCGTCTCCGGCAACCGGGACAACGTCCCGGAGCCGACCGGCGTGGCCGGCCGGGGCCTGCGGGCCCATCGCAATCTCCAGGAGAACCTTCTCCCGTTCGCCGTCGTGGTTCTCATCGCTCACGCGACGAACCTCTCCAACCGCGCGACGGTCTTCGGCGCCTTGCTCTTCCTCGGCGCGCGCGTCGTTCATGCGGCGGCCTATCTCCTCGGCATTCGCGGCATTCGCACGCTCGCTTACCTCGCCGGCGTCGGCGGGACCCTGAGCATCCTCGTTCAGCTTCTTTGAACGGTCACCGGGCGGGGGGTCGCGGGAGGTGGAACCGCGTACCGTACGGCGCTCTGCCCTCGTCTCGACGAGTCCGTAGAGCTCCGCGGCCACGCCCGCAGGAGGCGGGGCCGCACGGTGGCAGCAAAAGAACCCTGCACCCCACCTGAAAGAACCTGGCGCCCTCGCCGCCCGCCCGCCTGCTGACGCCGCCCTTCCGAGGCTGGCCAGGGCCTTGCACCCAGCGCCCTCGATGTCCGCGCGGCACCCCCCTCTCCTCGCCCTCGCCGCGGCCCTGCTCACCGCCCTGCTCGCCGCCACCCGTGCCGCCCATGCCGACGACCTCACCCTCCGCACCCGCGAGCTCGACGGCTGGAACGATACGCTCGCCGCCCTCCGCCTCGACCTGGGCAGCGAGGGCCGCGTGCTCCACCTCCAGGTGCTCGACGGCGGCGCGCGCGTCCCCTGCGGTCGGTACCGCCTGACCCTCGACGAGGCCACCCGGGCAAGCGCTCCGCCCCGGCCCCTGCGATCCCCGCTCAAGGACGCCATCGGCGGAGCGGCCTGGGCGACGGTCTTCGGGACGCCGATGGCGGTCTTGTTCTACCGAGGCGCGCACGGGGACTCTGGCAACTTCATCCCCGCAACGGTCTTCGCGATCCCCACCGCGGCCTGCCTGCTCTTCCCCGCGGTGGCGCTCTACCACGCCGCCCGTGGGCCCGAGCCCTTGCCCACGGTGACCATCTCGAACCGGGGCGCGACCTTCGGGATGGCCGGCGCCTTCTGACCCTCACCCCCGCGGCGGCCTCCGCCGCTCGTGGAACCACACCCGACTGCGTCGCATCTGCGCCGCCTGGGCCCCCGGCGCCCAGCGCCGGCAGGTGGCGATCTCCTCGCTCCCGGCCGGCGCCCCCCAGCGCCGCTCGGCGCAGTCGTTGGGGTTGTAGGCCATCTCCAGATCGGCGGCGCGCGCCAGCACGTCGGCGAGCGACAGCGAGAAGATCGATCCATCGCTGCGCTCGTAGGTGAAGCGGCGGCGCTCGAGCTCGTCGTGGAGGAGGGTCGCGAGCTCGGCCGTCACCTCGGCTACCGCCTTCCCCGGGGGCATGGCGAAGCGCTCGGGGCGGCGCGCGACCCGGTCGGGGAAGCCGCGGACGACGTCGACGGCGATGAGGAGGCGGAGATCGCGCGAGGGGGTGGAGAAGTCCTCCCAGGGGCCGGTGGTCTCGAAGATGGAGGACCCCTCGGGCATGTCGATGCGGCCGCCCCCGGAGGCCAGGTGCTTGCGGGCGTTGCCGACCGAGGTAACCCGGCCCTTCACCTGCTCTTCGAGCGCGGCGATGGCCTCGTCGAGGGCGCGCGAAGGGTCCAGTGGAGAGGGCGAGAGCACGTCATCCATGGCGTCGTAGAAGCCCTCGACGCCGGAGGCATACTGCGTGAGCGAGACGTCGCCGTAGTCCGCTCGCGCGGAGATCTCCTGGTTGCCGAGCGCGCGCGGGCGCCCGGCGTCGACCACGACCGGGCGGAAGCGCTTGAATCCCGCGCTGCCGAGGGCCGGATCGACCGCGAAGAGGAAGTTGCCACGCCAGAAGCGCCGCCGCGAGACGGTGCCGTCGGGCTGGCCGTCCACCGCGAGGAGGAGGCCGCCGCCGCTCTCGGTCTGCGCCCGCCGCCCGGCGACGACGAGGACGTGCCCGTAGGGGTCGGCGTAGATGGTGCCGGGGCGCAGGCTCGCGAACGAGAGCGGCACCGGGTAGTAGTCGCCGCCGTCCTCGTCGGCGGGGGTGCGCCCGGTGCCGGAGTGGACGGTGTCGGCGACCTTGATGCGGAGGAAGTCGACGAAGGTGTCGGCCGTGGTGGTGCGCTGGGGCGCGGGCTCGAGGTTGGAGTGCCAGCTCCGGCAGCGTGGTGGGAGGCCGCCGCCCCCGCGCGTGCAGCTCGAGAAGCCGAAGGGCAGACCCAGCTTGAAGGCGAAGTAGGCGCGGAGGAAATACGGTAGATCGGCGCAGTCGGGCGCGATCGGGGGCGCGTGCGGGCCGCCGTCGTCCTCGCCCTGGCCGAGATGATCGTGGAGGAGGTTGCGGGCGGGATCGCGGAGAACCTCGTGGAGGGCGGGGAAGGCGAGCAGCTGATCGAGGGGCGCGTCGAAGAGCTTCTCGATCCACGCCGAGTAGAGGCCCTCGACGGCGCCGTTCCAGGCGGCGCGCACCGGCCAGGCGCCGCCCCAGGCGCGCGGATCGCGGAGGGGCGCCGGGTCCGTCGCGACGGCGATCTCGGAGCAGGCAGCGATGGCCGGGCCGCGGAGCGAGACGCGGAAGGTGCCCGCGACCGGCGCGGCGATCTCGGCGTACCACCAGAAGGGAGGACCGCCGCGGCGCTCGCGCGAGCCGGCCAGGTCGGCGCCGGCGGGATCGCGGACGGCCAGCGCGGCGTCGAGGGGCGCGGCGGCCACGGCGAGGACGCGCAGCGGCGCGCCGATCCGCGGGGTGCGCGGCGAGGTGAACAGGGTGATGCCCGCGGCCTCGGGCGATCGGCACGCAGCCTCGGACGGCGGCGCGGACGGGGGCAGGGGAGCGCGGAGCACCGGAGGCGGCGGCGCGGGGGCGCTGGCGGTGTCCCCCGTGGTGACCGGCACCGGCGCGCGCGAGGAGCAGGCGAGGGCCGCCAGGGCCAGGGGCCAGAGGCGCCGGTGCATGGTGCCTGCGTACACGATCGGGACAGACTGGCAAAGTCTGCCGGCGCTGGAGCGGGACCGCCCGATGACCAAGTGAATTGCGAGCGAAACCCCGGGGAAACATCCCTCGAACTACACCAGAGTCCGAGGCACACCATGGCGGAGACGACACCTGACTCCTCGGCGACGGGCTCGGTCTCGACGAGGCCGACGCTGGGCCTGACGGGGCTCACCATCAACGCCATGGCGCTCATCGCGCCGGGCGCCTTCCTCTGGCTCACCTACCAGATCCAGGCGCTCTACGGCGCGCCGATGGCCGGCTCGTCGATGTGGTTCGGCATCGTCGCCGCCCTCGCCCTCTGCTTCGCCACCGCGGTGAGCTACTCGGAGCTGGCCAAGCTCTACCCCGGCGCCGGATCGTCGTACTTCTTCGCCGAGCAGGCGTTCCTCTCCAAGGAGAAGGCGTACCGCTTCGCCCGGCTGATCAAGTTCATCACCGGGTGGGCGAGCCACCTCTACTACTGGGTCTACCCGGGCTGCATGGTCGGCGTGACCGCGATCCTCAGCGGGTACGTGCTCAACCAGTTCTTCCCGAGCACCTTCAGCGGCACCTTCAACAGCCCGCTCTTCATGATCCTGTTCTGCCTGGCCTTCCCCCTCGGCGTCGCCTACGTCGCGCACCGGGGGGTGACGGGCACGACCCGCGTCAACGCGGCGATCAACATCGTGCAGATCACCGCGCTCCTGGTGTTCTCGGCGATGGCGATCGGCTACCGGGTCAAGCACCCGGAGGGCTCGACCGGCGTCCACCTCGCCAACGGCACCGCGGTCACCTACGCGGTCGAGCAGGAGCCGGTCCTCGAGGACGGCAAGCCCAAGCTCGACCCGGCCGGGCTGCCGGTGCTCCAGAACAAGGTCGACGCCGCGGGCGATCCGGTCCCGGAGATGAAGGACGGCAAGCCCGTGCCCTTCGTCCTCCGCTACGGAGCCGACCAGGCGGTGACCATGGAGCCTTTGGACGCCGAGCACCCCGGGGAGATCACCCCCCATTTCCAGTTCCACGCCACGGGGGCGTCGGTGGTGGCGCCACACCAGGTCTCGTACATCTTCATCCAGGCGTGCATCGCCATCCTCATCCTGGTCGGCTTCGAGTCGGTGACGGCCATGGGGGAGGAGGCGCGCAACGCCAAGCGGGACATCCCGCGCGCGGTCATCCTCTCGCTCGCGATCCAGGGGATCGCCTGTTATCTGGTCGAGTACTTCGCCGCCAACTACCTCCTCAATCCGGGGTACACGCTGACCAACGCGGCGGCGTCGGGCGCGCCCCTCGGCGACATGATGGTGCTGGTGGGGACCTGGGTCTTCGGCAGCCATGCGGCGGGGCGGGCCTTCATGCTGGTGGAGGCGTTCACCGTCTTCCTCGCGCTGATCGGCACCACGCTGGCGTGCCTGACCGCGGGCGCGCGGGTGACCTACGCCATGGGCAAGGACGACGAGGTGCCCGCCCACTTCGGCCTCCTCCACGGCAAGACGCTCACCCCCTATCGCGCCATCTGGACGCTGGCGGTCCTCTCGGCGTTCATCGGGATCGCCACCGTGTCCATCTATCTCGGCGGCACCACCCCCGCGCCGCTCGAGGACCGGTATCACAACGTCTGGTACAGCTTCGGCTTCTTCGACCCGGCCACGCTGGCGAAGCTGCCCAACACGCTGGTGATCGTCACCCTGGTGAGCAACTTCGGCACGTTCCTGCTCTACATGATCACCAACCTCGTGGCGATCGTGGCCTTCCGGCGGCACCACACGTTCCACGGGTTCAAGCACATGGTGGTGCCGGTGTTCGGCCTCGTCGCCAACCTGCTCTGCATGCTGTTCTATCTGGTCGGCCCCTTCACGGTGAGCGGGATGAGCGTGAAGGAGCCCTTCATCGCGCTCGCCATCTGCGCCGCCTGGGGCATCTACGGCGCCGTCTACTTCCTGCGCGGCAGCAAGATCAAGGCGCGCCCCGTCCTCCTGACCTCGAAGCCGGTCACGGCGCCTTCGTCGTCCCCGGAGGCGGCCTCGAGCGAGGCCTCCTCCCAGCAGGTGAGCGCGACCTGAGTCGGCCCCTCGCTTGACGCGCTGGCGAGCGTGGACAAGAACGATGCCCCACATGAAGCTCTGCGCCGCCCTCCTCGCCGTCCTCACCCTCGCCGCCGCCACCGCCTCGTGCAGCAAGCCGAGCGAGGCCCGGACCACGACCGAGACGGCGTCTCCTGCTGGCCCCGCGCTCGAGGGCCGCCGCATCGACATCACCGCCGGGCCCCAGGGCTACAGCCCCGCCACCGTCGAGGCCAAGAGCGGCGAGAGCCTGGTGCTCCGCTTCACCCGCACCACCAAGAGCGACTGCCTCGCCCAGGTGGTCTTCCCCGACCAGAAGATCACCCGGGACCTCCCGCTCGACACGCCCGTCGAGATCGGAATCAAGGCCGACAAGCCGGGCACGATCCCCTTCCAGTGCGGGATGGCGATGATCCACGGCAAGATCAACGTCAGCGGGAGCTAGTCACCCTGGGGAACGCCCGAGAGCGTTCCCCGACGGAGTCACCCTGGGGAACGCCCGAGAGCGTTCCCCGACGGAGTCACCCTGGGGACCGTTCCCCGACAGAGTGCGGGCCCCTCCGTCGCGCCTGCAAATGAGGCGAGCGGGGGACGGCCCCCCGGCGACCGGCATCCGAACGGGAAGCCGGGTCACCAAAGCCGTGGCCGAGGAGGGCCGGTGCGCGCGATCGCTATCGTTCTGCTCGAAGACAGAGATCCCGACGCCGACCGGATCCTCCTGGCGCTCTCCGAGGGGGGACCCCAGTGCAGCGTCCGCCGGGCACGCACGGGCGAGGGGCTCGCCGCCGTCCTCGCCGAGGGCCCGGTCGATCTGATCGTCGCCGCCGGGGCCGATCTCGACCCCCGCCTGATCCTCGATGTCGCGCGGGCCCGGTGCGCGGCGGTGCCGGTGGTGTTCGTGGCCCGCGACGCGCGCGTGGCGGAGGCGGCCGATCTGCTCGCCGGGGGCGCCGCGGGCTACGTGCCGGCCGACCGGCTCGCTCAGCTCGGCGCCGTCGTCGTCCGGGCGCTCGAGGGCGCCGCGCTGCGCGAGGGCCAGCACGCCGCCGAGGCCGCGCTGCGGGAGGCGGTGGCCGCGGGGCGCCGCAAGGACGAGCTGCTGGTGCGGGTCGCGCACGAGCTGCGCACGCCGCTCAACGCCATGCTGGGCTGGGCGTCGATGCTGCGCACCCGGCGGCTCGACGAGGCGGCCCGGGCGCGCGCGCTGGAGATCATCGAGCGCAACGCCCGCGTCGAGGCGCGGCTGATCGAGGACCTGCTCGACGTCTCGCGGATGCTCACCGGCACGCTGCGACTCGAGGTGATCGAGGTCGAGCTCTGCCCCACCGTGGCCGCCGCCGTGGAGGCGGCCCGACCGGGGGCCGACGCCAAGGGGGTCGCCCTCTCGGCGGCGCTCGACGACACCGCGGGCTCCGTCGCCGGCGACGCCGCCCGCCTGCGCCAGGTGGTCGACGAGCTGATCGAGAACGCCCTCCGCGCGACCCAGCGCGGCGGCAGCGTGGCCGTGCGGCTGGCGCGGCAGGGGACGGACGCGGACATCACCGTGAGCGACACCGGCCGAGGCATCGGCGCTTCGTACCTCCCCCACCTCTTCGAGGGCGTCCCCGCCACCGGCACCGCCTCGCACGGGCGCCTCGGGGTGGGCTTGACCCTGGCGCGGCACCTCGTTCAGGCGCACGGCGGCGCCATCACCGCCGAGAGCGCCGGCGAGGGCCGCGGAGCGACGGTGACGGTGCGGCTCCCCCGACTCCCCGCGGAGTGGACGGACGCGCCGCCTGCCAGCGATCACGCCTGAACGCACGGTGACGGCTCCGGGCTGCGCTTGCCGGAAGCACCCGCCGGTGTGATGATGGCGCCGCTCGTGGCAAACTCTCCCCCTTCGCCGTATCCCAGCCCCACCGTCCCCGGCTCCGTGCTCGCGGGAAAGTACCGCGTCGAGCGCATCCTCGGTCAGGGAGGGATGGGCGTCGTGGTCGAGGCTCGGCACATCGCCCTCGACGAGCGGGTGGCCCTCAAGTTCCTGCTGCCCGAGTACGCCTCGCACCCCGAGGCGGCCGCCCGGTTCCTCCGGGAGGCGCGCAACGCCGTCAAGATCAAGAGCGAGCACGTCGCCCGCGTCACCGACGTGGGCCTGCTCGACGGCGGCGCCCCCTACATGGTCATGGAGTTCCTCGAGGGGCGGGACCTCTCGGGCGTGCTGGAGAAGACGGGCGTGATCGCCATCTCCGACGCCGTGGACTACATCATCCAGGGCAGCGAGGCGATCGCCGAGGCGCACGGTCACGGCATCGTCCACCGGGATCTCAAGCCGGCCAACCTGTTCCTCTCCAAGCGCGTCGACGGCATGCCCATCGTCAAGGTGCTCGACTTCGGCATCTCCAAGAACAGCGGCAACGGTGTCGACAACCTCACCAAGACCACGGCGGCCATGGGCTCCGCGCTCTACATGTCGCCCGAGCAGATGCAGCAGACCCGGTCGGTCGATCACCGCACCGACATCTACGCGCTCGGCATCTCCCTCTACGAGCTGCTCGCCGGCAAGCAGCCCTTCTACGCCGACACGCTCCCGCAGCTCTGCGCCGAGATCCTCACCGGCATCGCCACGCCCCTGCGCCAGGCCCGCCCCGAGGTGCCCGAGGGCCTCGCCGTCGTCATCGAGCGCGCCTACGCGCGCGACCGCGCCGCCCGCTTCCAGTCGGTCGCCGAGTTCGTGGTGGCGCTGGCCCCGTACGCGCCGCCGCGGTCGCAGAACACCATCGAGCGGGTCGCGCGCATGGGGGGCATCCCCCTCCCGCCCGTGGGATCGAGCGGAGTCTTCGCGGCCCCCGTGGCCCCCGGCGCGCTTCCGGGGCAGCCGGGCGGCCCCCCGGCCGGCCAGGGCTCGCCGGCGCCGGCGCCCCTCGCGGCTCCCGGTGCACCCGTCATCGGCGCCGCTCCCCCGCCGCAAGCCGGCCACCAGATCGTGCCGGGCCCCTACAACGGCCCGATGAGCGTGCGCGCCGCGGCCACCTTCGCGCAGGGGAACACCAACGCGGCCCTCTCCAACACCGCGGGGCAGGCCCCCGGGAACAAGGTCGGCGTCCTGATGCTGGCGGCCGCCGCGCTGCTCGCGGTGGGCGGCGTCGGCGCGGTCCTCGCGCTCCGCTACGCGGGCCCCAAGACGCAGCCGGCGACGGCGCAGACCGGGACGCCGGGGGATCCGAGCGCGGCACCCACCGGGAGCGCAGCCGTCGTGGGCGCGCCGATCACGACCGCCACCCCGAGCGCCACGCCGGCGAGCGCCGCGAGCTCCGCGAGCACGGGCGCGACCCCTGCGGCGGACGCGGGCACGGTCGACGCCACCCCCCCCGTCACTGGACGGGGGAAGAACGGGCTCAAGTCACCGCCGACCCGCGCCACGGTCGCTCCTGCCGTCCCTCCTCCGCCCTCCAAACCGCCGCCGAGCCTCGGGGAGCTCCCCGAGAGCATCTACTCCAAGGGATCAAGGTGACCATGACTCGTTCCATGAGGCTCTCTGTGCGCGCCGCCGCAGCGCTGGTGTGCGTCCTCGGGGTCTCGCGGCCCGCGTGGTGCCAGGTGGATCCGGAGGTCATCTACCGCTCCGCCGTCGACGACCTCAAGGCGGGCCACTACGCCGAGGCTTGCCCCAAATTCGCCGAGGCCCGGCGCCTCAAGAGCGACTCGCTACCCGCGCTGCAGGGCCTTGCCCAGTGCTACGACAAGGCGGGCAAGACCGCGTCGGCGTGGGCCAAGTACCGCCAGCTCAGCGTCGAGCTGAAGCAGAGCGGCGACGGCGCCCGGGCCGAGCTCGCCTCGAGCCGCGCCGAGGAGCTGGGGCGGAGCCTCTCCACCCTGGAGATCAAGCCCGAGTCGTCCGACACCCCCGGCCTGGTGATCCGCCTCGACAAGGAAGAGGTGCCCCGCGCCATGTTCGGCACCCGCATGAACGTCGACCCCGGCCAGCACATCCTCGAGGCTACCGCCCCCGGCTTCGAGGTGTGGTCGACCACCGTCACCATCGGCGCGGCCAGCGACGCCAAGCAGACCAAGGTCCCGCCGCTCGTCGCCAAGCCGAGCGGCAGCAGCGGTGGCGGCGAAGCGACGGGTGGCAGCTCCGGGCTCCGCTCCGCGGCCTTCGTCGTCGGCGGGCTCGGCGTCGCGGGCCTGGTGGTCGGCGGCGTCTTCGGCGGCCTCGCCAGCGGCGCCGCCAGCACCGTCAAGAGCGCCTGCCCCAACAGCGTGTGCGCCACGTCGGCGGGCCAGAGCGATCTGTCCTCCGCCAACAGCAAGGCGCTCATCTCCACCATCGGGATTGGCGCCGGCGCGGGCCTGCTCGCCACGGGCGTCATCCTCTACGTCGTCTCGCGCCCCTCCGCCAAGCGCGACGAGGCCCCGCGGGCCGCCCAGATCCTCCCCAGCTTCTCTCCCGCTCCGAGCGGCGGCACGTTCTCGCTGGTCGGCTCGTTCTAGCCATCCTGCGGAACGCTCGGTCATCCTGCGGAACGCCCGAGAGCGTTCCGCGACGGCGTTATTCTGCGGAACGCCCGGTCGTCCTGCGGACGGCTCTCGGGCGTTCCGCGACGGCCACATGAGCGCGCGATCCTGCCATCGCGATCGGCGGCTCTAGAACTCCAGCTCGCGACCGCCGCGGATGTGGTGCCGCTGGAAGAGGCGGTGCAGGTACATCCGGTCGATCTGCGCCATGCGCGCGCCCTTGCTGACGTTCCCGTTGGTGAGCCGGCAGAGCTCGGTCAGGTAGGCGCGCTCGAAGTCGGCGATGACCTGGTCCTTGGCCTCCTTGAAGGGCAGGTCGGACCCGGGGGCGGGTGGCCTCACGCGGTCGGCGCGCACGGACGAGGGCGCCACGGAGGCCGGGGCCTCGTCCGCGTAGCCCTCCAGCACCACCCTGCGCTCGATGTCGTTGCGCAGCTCCCGGACGTTGCCCGGCCACTCGCGCAGGGCCATCTCCGCGATCACGCTGGGCGGGAAGAGGCGCGCCTTGTCGAGCTCGCCGCGCTGCTCCAGGAAGCGGCGGACGAGGAGCTCGATGTCGTCGACGCGCTCGCGCAGCGGCGGCACGCGGACGGTGAGCACGGAGAGGCGGTAGTAGAGATCCTCGCGGAAGCGGCCGGCGTTGACCTCGCGCTCGAGCTGGCGGTGGGTGGCGGCGATGACGCGCAGGTCGACCCGGCGCACGCGGTTGTCGCCGACGCGGCGGACCTCGCGGTTGGCGAGGGCGCGGAGGAGCTTGGGCTGCATGTCGAGCGGGAGCTCGCCGATCTCGTCGAGGAAGAGGGTGCCGCCGTCGGCCGCCTCCAGCGCGCCCTCGCGGTCGCGCTCCGCGCCGGTGAACGAGCCGCGCACGTGCCCGAAGAGCTCGCTCTCCACGAGCGCCGGCGACACCGCGCCGCAGTCGACGATCACCAGCGGCCCGGTGGAGCGGGCGCCCAGCCGGACGATCTCGGCGGCGCACAGCTCCTTGCCGGTCCCGCTCTCGCCCTCGATGAGCACGTCGACGTCGCTGCGGGCGACGCGCTTGAGCAGCTCGAACAGGCGGCGCATCGGCACCGACGCGCCGAACAGCGCGCCGAGGCTCTGGCCGGGAGCGACGCCGACGAGCCCCGCGGCCCCCACCTCGCGCACGCGCACCACCGAGGCGCCCATGCGGAGGGTGCACTCCGGCGAGGGCAGGTCGGCGTCGCGCACCAGCACGCCGTCGACGGAGGTGCCTGTCCGCGAGCCCGAGTCGGTCACGCGGAGGCCGGTGTCGCCGCGGCTCAGGCTGCAGTGGAAGGGCGAGACCAGCGGGTCATCGAGGACGATCTCGTTGCCGGGGTGCGAGCCGATGCGGACGAGCTCGCTGTCGATGATCACGGCGCGGTCCCGCACGACGCCGGCCTCGCACTCCACCCGGAGCTCGAGGCGGGGCACGACGACCGAGTCCACCACGAGCCCTCGCGCCGGCGCGGTAGTGCGGTTCTCCGCGGGGTCGCCGGGGCCATTGCCTGGAAGAAAGGAGGAGGGCATCGCCGCGCCGGGGCAAGTCTAGAGCGCGTGTTCCCGTGGGCGCAACCGCTACCGCCGCGGGCCCGGCGCGAGCACCGCGACGAAGCGCGGAAGAATGCGTCGGCCGCGGCGACCAGGGCGTCCCCCTCTTCCCCGCCGAGGAGCACGCCGCGGCGGCGCCGGGCGGCGGCGGCGTAGTGCGGGCAGCCGACCGCCTCGAGCGCCGCGTCGGCCCGGGCGAAGCGCTCGAGGGCTGCCGGAGCGTCACCCCGGGCGTCGGCGACCCCGGCCTCGACGAGCTCCGCGAGCGGGGGCGAGAGAGCGTTCCGGTGCGCGCGGAGGCGCCGCGCGGCCCACTCCGCCGTGCGGAGGGCGGCGTCGCGGTCGGCGGCGCTCACGCCGGCGCCCGCCACGAACCCGAGGGCCACGCGGGCACGGGA
>Ga0302276_10003223_pt1 | contig 14142 bp, 9 predicted proteins | sample III_Bog_N2_3_FD_198768 | JGI IMG/M metagenome (GOLD analysis project Ga0302276, IMG submission 198768) | Peat permafrost microbial communities from Stordalen Mire near Abisko, Sweden - III_Bog_N2_3 | ecosystem: Environmental > Terrestrial > Soil > Wetlands > Peat | place: Sweden: Abisko...
CGGGCATCCACGTCTTTTTACTTCGATGAGAGAGAAGACGTGGATGGCCGGGACAAGCCCGGCCATGACGAGAAGCGGCTAATCGTGCCCATGCTCCGGCGGCGCCAACCCGAACGTCTTCGACAAATCCGCGATCTGCGCCGGCGTCAGATAGCGCGGGTTCAGCCCGCGCAGCAGCAGATAGAGCTTTGCGGTTTCTTCCAGCTCCTCGATCGCGAATACCGCGGCTTCCAGCGACTCGCCGCAGACCACCGGGCCGTGATTGGCGAGCAGCACCGACGAATATTTGCCGGCCAGACCCTTGATGGCGTCGGCGACCGCGGGATCGCCCGGTCGATAATACGGCACCAGGGCGGTGGCGCCGCATTTCATCAGGTAATAGGCCGTCATCGGCGGCAATGCTGCGCGCGGGTCGATCTCCGGCAGCATCGAGAGCGCCACCGAATGGGTCGAATGCAGGTGCACCACCGCGCGGGCGGTTCGGCGGGTGTCATATAGCGCGGTGTGCAGCGGCACTTCCTTGGTCGGGGCGTCGCCGGAGGCGAGCCTGCCATCGGCATCGAGGCGCGACAGCCGCGCCGGGTCCAGCGAGCCGAGCGAGGCGTTGGTCGGCGTCACCATCCAGCCGCCGTCGTCGAGCCGCACGCTGATATTGCCCGAGGAGCCCGGAGTCAGTCCGCGCTCGAACAGCGAGCGGCCGAGCCGGCAGATTTCCTCGCGAATCCTGGTTTCGGTCATGGCGTCCTCCCGGCTTCCTTTTCTCACGCTTCGGCGTGGCGGCAAATGTCCGATTTGACGGATGCCGCTGGAGCAGGGCGGCAAACACCGATAGTCTGGGGGCAGTCGTTCGACAAAGGGAGGATCGCATGCCCCGTCTCACGGTCTACCTCGCGCGGCTGATCGGCCTGTTCACGGTGCTGCTGATCGGCGCCATGCTGATGCAGGGCAGCGCCACGGTCGAAGCCGCAGTCGCCGACAAGCCGCTGATGTTCACCTATGCCGTCATCAGCCTCGGCCTCGGCGTTGCCATGGTGCTCGGGCACAATGTCTGGTCGGGCGGCGTGCTGCCGGCGGTGGTCAGCCTGGTCGGCTGGCTGATCCTCGCCAAAGGCCTGATGCTGTTGCTGGCGCCGGACGCGCTGACTGGGATGGCCGACCGGATGCAATATCGCGAGCATTTTTATCTCTATCTCGCGCCTTCCCTGGTGATCGGCCTCTACCTCACCTGGGCCGGCTTCACCGCTCGGGCTGTGCAGGAATAGGGGGCTTTGGCAGCGCGGCCAAGCCGTGATACCGAGAAGTCAAAGCCGACCGTGAATGTCGGCCCGTGAAAAACCCCGAGGAAATTGTCGCATGCCTTCATCCGCCTCTCACACCACGCGCGTCGCCGTAATCGGGCTGGGCTCGATGGGGTTCGGCATGGCGACTTCGCTCAAGCGGGCGGGTTTTGGCGTCACCGGTTGCGACGTCTCGGCTGACGCGGTGGCGCGGTTCGTCGCCGACGGCGGCAAAGGGGCCGGCACGCCGGCAGAGGCGGCCAAGGGCGCCGACATCGTGGTCAGCGTTGTCGTCAATGCCGCGCAGACCGAGACCATCCTGTTCGGCAAGGACGGCGTCGCCGAAACCCTGCCGAATGATGCGGTGTTCGTCTCTTCCGCCACCATGGACCCGGACGTCGCCCGGCGGCTTGCGAAGCAACTTGAATCCACCGGCCGGCATTATCTGGATGCCCCGATCTCGGGCGGCGCGCAGCGCGCGGCGCAGGGCGAACTGACCATTCTGGCCTCGGGGAGCCCTGCGGCCTTTGCCAAGGCGCGGCCCGCGCTCGATGCCATGGCGGCCAAACTCTACGAGCTCGGCGATGCCGCAGGCCAGGGCGCGGCCTTCAAGATGATCAACCAGCTGCTCGCCGGTGTGCATATCGCCGCCGCCTCCGAGGCGATCACCTTCGCCGCCAAGCAGGGCCTCGACATCCGCAAGGTCTATGAGGTGATCACGGCGTCCGCCGGCAATTCCTGGATGTTCGAAAACCGCATGCCGCATGTGCTCGACGGCGACTACAGCCCGCGCAGTGCCGTGGAAATATTCGTAAAGGACCTCGGCATCATCCAGGACATGGCGCGCACGGCCAGATTTCCGGTGCCGGTGGCCGCCGCCGCGCTGCAGATGTTCCTGATGACGGCCGCCTCCGGCATGGGCCGCGACGACGACGCCTCGGTGGCGCGGATGTATGCCCGCGTCACCGGCACGCAGCTGCCCGGCGAGCCCGCTCAGAATTCAACGAAGTAGAATTCAACGAAGTAGAGTTCAACGAACAAGAGGACATTTGATGCCCCGCTTCGCCGCCAATCTCACCATGATGTTCAACGAGGTGCCGTTCCTCGACCGTTTCGAGGCCGCCGCGAAGGCCGGCTTCACCGCGGTCGAATTCCTGTTCCCCTACGCGCATCCGGCCGAAGAGATCGGCAAGCGTCTGCGCGCCAACGGGCTGACTCAGGCGCTGTTCAACTTGCCGCCGGGCAACTGGGAGGCCGGCGAAAAGGGGTTTGCGGCGCTGCCGGATCGCTTTGCCGATTTGCAGCAGAGCCTGCGCACCGCGCTGCCTTATGCGCAGGCGACCGCCGTCAAGCGCGTGCACCTGATGGCGGGGATCGCCGAGCGCGACGACCGCAAGGCGGTGGAGGCGTTTTACAAGTCGGTGGCGTGGGCGGCCGAGTTCTTCGCGCCCCACGGCCTCGATGTGGTGATCGAGCCGATCAATCCGCGCAACGTGCCCGGCTACTTCCTCAACGATTTCAACTTCGCGAGCGAACTGATCAATGAGCTGAAAATCCCGAATTTGAAACTTCAGTTCGATATCTATCACTGCCAGATCATCCACGGCGACGTCACCATGCGGCTGCGCGAGATGATGCCGATAACAGGCCATGTCCAGATCGCCAGCATTCCCTCGCGCCACGAGCCGAACGGTGAGGAACTGAATTATCCGTTCCTGTTCGCCGAGCTCGACCGGCTCGGCTATGGCGGCTTCGTCGGCTGCGAATACAACCCGCGCGGCAACACCACCGACGGCCTCGGCTGGTTCAAGCCCTATGCCGGAGTGAAGCCGTGACATCGGCCGGAAAGATATCCCTGGGCTGCATCGCCGACGACTATACCGGCGCCTCCGATCTCGCCAACACGCTGACCCGTTGCGGTCTGCGCACGGTGCAGACCATCGGCGTGCCCGCGGAGGATCTGGCGCTGCCGGAGGTCGATGCCGTGGTGGTGTCGCTGAAGAGCCGCTCGATCGACGCCGGCCTTGCGGTGTCGCGCTCGCGTTCGGCCGAAAAATGGCTGCGCGAACGGGGCGCCGACCACGTGCTGTTCAAGATCTGCTCGACCTTCGATTCCACCGATGCCGGCAATATCGGCCCGGTGATGGATGCGCTGCGCGCCGATTGCGGCGATGCGATCGTGCTGGTGACGCCGGCTTTTCCGGAGACCGGCCGCACCGTCTATATGGGCAATCTCTTCGTCGGCTCCGTACCGCTCAACGAAAGCCCCCTGAAGGATCATCCGCTCAATCCGATGCATGATTCCAACCTGGTGCGGGTGCTGGGGCGCCAGAGCCGGACCAAAATCGGGCTGGTCGATCTTGGCGTCGTCGCAGGCGGGCCGGACGCCGTGGTAGCGCATCTCGCCGGTCTTGCCGGCAAGGGTTTTGGTGCCGCCGTGGTCGACGCGGTATTTGCCAGTGATCTCGAAACGATCGGGGCGGTCGCGCTGGGTCATCGCCTGTCGGTCGGTGCCTCCGGCATCGGCCTCGGTCTGGCCCGTGCACTGGTTGCTTCGGGCGGGATCACGGCGAATGCGCCGGACGCGATCTCCGATGCTCCCGTCGGCGGGCCGGCGGCGTGCCTTGCCGGCAGCTGCTCGCAGGCCACCTTGCGGCAGATCGCGAGCGCAGAAGCGGCCATGCCGGTGCTGCACCTCGATCCCGAGCAGGTGGTCGCGGGCAGGGACGAAGCGCGGCGCGCGCTGGCCTGGGCGAATGACCGGCTCGGGGATGGTCCGGTGCTGATCGCCTCCAGTTCGACCCCGGACCAGGTCGCGGCATTGCAGGCCCGTCATGGCCGCGATGCCGCCGGCCATGCCATCGAACAGGCGATGGCCGACATCGCCGAAGGATTGGTGCGATCCGGGGTGCGGCGGCTGGTGGTGGCGGGCGGCGAAACCTCCGGCGCGGTGGTGGACCGGCTGGGAATTCCCGGATTTCTGGTGGGCGCGGAGATCGCCGCCGGCGTGCCGGTGCTGCGCGCGGTCGGCGCCAAAGATGGCGCGATGCTGCTGGCGCTGAAATCCGGAAATTTCGGCGGGCCCGGGTTTTTCTCCGATGCGCTCGGGCTGATGCGCTGACCGCACCGCTCGATTTGTGTCGCGCAGGCCGATTTCTGCCGCACACATCAGTAGTCCTACGGAGGAGCATTAACGTAAACGCAGCAAGCTCCGGCTTTGATAATGCGACGTAATATTGCCGCCCAGCCTGCCCCCGCTCGATCGCCTGTGGATCCCAGCGCGCTCAAAACCGAGAGATTTCCGCCCATGTTCGCCAAATACTCCATCCGCGCCAAGATTACCGCCGTCGTCGCGTTCCTGCTGGTCGCGATCACAGGCATGGGCCTGCTGGCGGTCATGAACATGCGCTCGCTCAACGGTAGCACCGTGGAAATCACCGGAAGCTGGCTACCGAGCGTCCGCGTGCTGGGTGAATTGCGCGCCGGTATCATCACCTATCGTAACGTGATCCGGGAGCACATGCTGGCCGAGAGCGCCGAGGACAAGGCCGCGGCGGAAAAGACCCTGGCGGGCGTCGTCGAGGCCAACACGAAAATCCGCCAGACCTACGAGCCCTTGATCACGTCCGCGGAAGAACGCGCAATCTACAACGAATGGGTCCAGATCTGGGGGCGCTACCAGAAGGGTACCGAGGAGGTCATGGCGCTGTCGCGCAAGAGCGTCGGCAGGATCCCCCATGAGGCGCATGAATTGAATACGACCACAGTGAACAAGATCGGGCTTGAAGCCGATGTCGTGCTGAAGAAGGCCATCGACCTCAACAACGCCGGCGCCGACAAGGCAGGCCAGGGCGCGGCCGACAATTACGCGTTCGCCTTCGCGATGCTCGCCGTCATCCTTGGCGTCGCCATCCTCGTCGGCATCGGCGTCAGCTTCTATGTGGTTCGCGACGTCTCCAGCGGCATCACCTCCATTGTCACGCCGATGCAGGCGTTGGGCCAGGGCGATCTGGCCGCGCAGATCCCGCACCGGGGCGAGAAGACCGAGATGGGCGCGATGGCGGACTCGCTGCAGGTGTTCAAGGAAGCGCTGATCGCCAAGAAGGCCGCCGACGAGGCGGCGGCGCAGGACGCCGAAGCCAAGATCGAGCGCGGCCGCCGGGTCGACGGCATCACCCGCGAGTTCGAATCGATGATCGGCGAAATCGTCGAGACCGTATCCACCGCCTCGACCCAGCTCGAAGCGTCGGCCGGCACGCTGACGGCCACCGCCGAGCGCTCGCGTGAATTGACCACGGTGGTTGCCGCCGCCTCCGAAGAGGCCTCCACCAACGTGCAATCGGTGGCCTCGGCGACCGAGGAAATGGCCTCTTCCGTCAACGAAATCAGCCGTCAGGTGCAGGAATCGGCGCGGATGGCCGGCGAGGCGGTGGATCAGGCGCGCAAGACCAACGATCGCGTCAGCGAATTGTCGAAGGCGGCCGCCCGCATCGGCGACGTCGTCGAGCTGATCAATACCATCGCGGGCCAGACCAACCTCTTGGCGCTCAACGCCACCATCGAGGCGGCGCGTGCCGGCGAGGCCGGCCGCGGCTTTGCCGTGGTGGCGTCGGAAGTGAAGGCGCTGGCCGAGCAGACCGCGAAGGCGACCGGCGAGATCGGCCAGCAGATCGCCGGTATCCAGGCCGCGACCCAGGAGTCGGTCGGCGCGATCAAGGAGATCAGCGGCACCATCGAGAAGCTGTCGGAGATTTCCTCGACCATCGCGGCGGCCGTGGAAGAGCAGGGCGCGGCGACGCAGGAGATTTCCCGCAACGTGCAGCAGGCGGCGCAGGGCACCATGCAGGTGTCGTCCAACATCACCGACGTGCAGCGCGGCGCCGGCGAGACCGGTTCGGCCTCCTCGCAGGTGCTCTCCGCGGCGCAGTCGCTGTCGGGCGAGAGCAACCGCCTCAAGCTGGAAGTCGGCAAGTTCCTGAACTCGGTGCGGGCGGCCTGACCGGCTTCCGCCTCCGATCGCCGGAAAGCGCAGGCTGCTATACCTGATACCGTGCTTTTTCCGTAATTTCACGGCTCCCCAAGTTAACGGCAAGTAGTAGGGTTAAGCGCAATGTCGGCCAGACGACGCTCGTCATTCGACGGTCGGTCGCGTTTGAAAGCCAGGACATTTCCATGCGCACGAACCTTCCGGTCACGACCGTCGAATATCCCATCACCGATCAAACGCTGATCGTTTCCCGGACCGACCTCAAGGGAAGGCTGAGCTACTTCAACGACGAGTTCGTCGCTGCCGCCGGTTTCACCGAAGCGGAGTTGATGGGCCAACCGCACAACATCATCCGTCATCCGGACATGCCGCCGGAAGCCTTCGAAAACCTCTGGGATACGTTGAAGGCCGGCAAGCCCTGGGTCGGCGCGGTCAAGAACCGGCGCAAGAACGGCGATTTCTACTGGGTTCTGGCAACGGCGTCTCCGATCCGCGAGAACGGCCAGGTCACCGGCTACACCTCGATCCGCACCAAACTACCCGCCGACCAGCGCGCGGAAGCCGAACAGGTCTACGCCGCGCTGCGCCAGAAGAAGGCGCACGGGTACAAGATCGATGCCGGCATCGTCCGCCGGCGCTCGTTGCCGGATCACTTTGCGCTTTTCAACGGCACACTGAACGCCCGTCTGATCACGCTGATCGCGGTGCAGGCGATGTTCTTCGTCGGCGTCGGCGTGCTCGCGCAATTCGGTCCCGCCGCCAACGGGATCGTGCTCGCCGCTTCGCTGCTCGGCGCTGTCCTCGCGGGTCTGATCGGCGTGCAGGCGCTGCGCGCGATCAACGGGCCGATGCGGCATCTGATCGGCGAGATGTTGAACATCTCGGAAGGCAAGCTCGACAACCGGGTTTTTGTCGCGCGCGACGACGAAATCGGCCGGGCATTGCGCAATCTGCAGACGCTGCAGACACTCGTGCGCTTCGACCGCCAGGAATTGAAGGCAACCGAACTGCGTTCGGCGGCCCAGCGCAAGGCCGACATGGTCAGGCTCGCCGACGGATTCGAGGGCGCGGTCGGCGAAATCATCGAAACCGTGTCGTCGGCCGCGACCGAGCTCGAGGCTTCGGCCGGCACCCTCACATCGACCGCGGTCCGCGCGAATGAGCTCAGCACCATGGTTGCCGCCGCCTCCGAAGAGGCTTCCACCAACGTGCAGTCGGTGGCCTCGGCGACCGAGGAGATGTCCTCTTCCGTCAACGAGATCAGCCGTCAGGTGCAGGCATCGGCGCGGATGGCCAATGAGGCTGTCGACCAGGCTCGCACCACCAACGATCGCGTCGGCGAATTGTCGAAGGCCGCCGCCCGGATCGGCGACGTCGTCGAACTGATCAACACCATCGCGGGCCAGACCAACCTGTTGGCCCTGAACGCCACCATCGAGGCGGCGCGCGCCGGCGAGGCCGGCCGCGGCTTTGCCGTGGTGGCGTCCGAAGTGAAGGCGCTGGCGGAGCAGACCGCCAAGGCGACCGGCGAAATCGGCCAGCAGATCGCCGGCATTCAGGCGGCGACCCAGGAATCGGTGAACGCCATCAGGGAAATCAGCGGCACGATCGAAAGACTATCGGAGATTTCCTCGACCATCGCCGCTGCGGTGGAAGAGCAGGGCGCGGCGACCCAGGAGATCTCCCGCAACGTCCAGCAGGCCGCGCTGGGCACCCAGCAGGTCTCCTCCAACATCACCGACGTGCAGCGCGGCGCCGGCGAGACCGGTTCGGCCTCCTCGCAGGTGCTGTCGGCGGCGCAGTCGCTGGCCGCCGACTCCAACCGGCTCAAGCTCGAGGTCGGCAAATTCCTGAGCTCGATAAGGGCGGCCTGACCGGGCCTGCCGTGTCGAATTCCGAAGCACCGGGGTCCGCGGCGGGCAGGTATCACGGAAGTGATGGCGGCCGGCGCTCCGACGGTTGGTATTCCGCCGCAGTTCGGGTAAATCAGGCCAACGAAGCAGCTTCTGGAGGGCGGATTCCACGCCCATCCGCTTGAACCGGGGAATTCGCGCTTTATGATCGCACTGGTGCGCATTGCGCTGAGCCGGCCCTACACTTTCGTCGTGCTCGCGCTGCTTCTCTTGATCATCGGACCGCTCGCGGCGCTGCGCACGCCGACCGACATTTTCCCGGATATTCGCATCCCCGTGATCGGCGTGGTCTGGCAGTACACCGGCCTGCCGCCGGATCAGATGTCGGGACGCATCGTCACACCGTTCGAACGCGCGCTGACGACGACGGTCAACGATATCGAACACATCGTCTCCAATTCCTATAACGGCTTCGGCATCATCAAGATATTCTTCCAGCCGAACGTGGATATCCGCACCGCAAACGCCCAGGTCACCGCGATTTCACAGACGCTGATCAAGGCGATGCCGCCCGGCGCCACGCCGCCGCTGATTCTCAATTATTATGCCTCCACCGTGCCGATCATCCAGGTCGCCTTGTCCGGCGACGGCCTCACCGAGCAGAACCTCGCCGATATCGGCATCAATCAGCTGCGTACGCCGCTCATCACGGTGCCGGGCGCGGCGATTCCCTATCCCTATGGCGGCAAGCAGCGGCAGATCCAGATCGACCTCGATCCACAGGCGCTGCAGTCCCGCGGGCTGTCCGGACAGGACGTCGCCAACGCGCTCGCTGCACAAAATCTCATCACGCCGGTCGGGACCCAGAAAATCGGCGGTTTCGAATACAACATCCAGCTCAACAACTCGCCGCTGCGGATGGAGGAACTCGGCGACCTGCCGATCAAGGTCGTCAACGGCGCGATGGTCTATGTCCGCGACATCGCCAGCGTGCGCGACGGCAACCCGCCGCAGACCAATATCGTCCACGTCGACGGCAACCGCTCGGTTCTGATGATGGTGCTGAAGGCCGGCTCGATCTCGACCCTGGATATCATCGCCGGCATCAAGCGGAAGGTCATCGAGGTCAAGGACCAGTTGCCCGATGCGCTCAAGATCGGCTTCATCGGCGATCAATCGGTATTCGTGCGCAGCGCCATCACCGGTGTGGCCAATGAAGGGGTCATCGCGGCCTTGCTGACCAGCGTGATGATCCTGCTGTTCCTGGGAAGCTGGCGCTCGACGCTGATCATCGCGGTCTCGATCCCGCTTTCGGTGTTCGGCGCGATCATGATGCTGTGGGCGATCGGAGAGACCCTGAACATCATGACGCTGGGCGGCCTGGCGCTCGCGGTCGGCATCCTGGTCGATGAGGCGACCGTCACGATCGAAAACATCAATTGGCATCTGGAGCAGGGCAAGCCGGTAGAAGCGTCGATCATGGACGGCGCCAACCAGATCGTGATCCCGGCCTTCGTCTCGCTGTCGTGCATCTGCATCGTGTTCGTGCCGATGTTCTTTCTCACCGGCATCGCCCGATTTCTGTTCGTGCCGCTGGCCGAAGCGGTGATGTTCGCGATGCTGTGGTCGTTCATCCTGTCGCGCACGCTGGTGCCGACCTTGGCGAAATACCTGTTGCACCAGCGCGAACATCATGAGGGCGGGCCGCCGCCGACGCGCAATCCGCTGGTGCGGTTTCAGCGCGGTTTCGAGGCGGGCTTCGAGCGTGTCCGCAGCAGTTACCGCGACCTGCTCATGCTGGCGATGCGGGGACGGGCGGTGTTCGTGACCTGTTTCCTCGCCTTCGTCGGGCTTTCGTTCCTGCTGGTGCCGTACATCGGCAGCAATTTCTTTCCGGCGGTCGATACCGGATCAATCCTGATGCACGTCCGTACCCAGATCGGCACCCGCGTCGAGGAAAGCGCCAACCAGTTCGCCGATGTGCAAAAGACGATTCGCAGGATCATTCCAGCGTCGGAAATCGATACCCTCGCCGACAACATCGGCATGCCGATCAGCGGCATCAACATGACCTATAACAACACCGGTGTGATCGGTCCGCAGGACGGCGACATCCAGGTTAAGCTCAGGGAAGGGCACCGGCCGACCAGCGAATACGTCAAGGCGCTGAGGGAGCAACTGCCGCGCGCGTTTCCCGGCATGACGTTTGCATTCCTTCCGGCTGATATCGTCAGCCAGATTCTGAATTTCGGCGCGCCCGCGCCGATCGACCTTCAGGTCCGCGGTGCCGACATGAACGCGAATTTCGCCTACGCCAATAAATTGCTGAGCCGGGTTCGCCGAATCCCCGGGATCGCCGACGCGCGCATTCAGCAGTCGCCCAGCAATCCGAGCTTCAATATCGATGTCGATCGCACACGTGCCCAATATGTGGGCCTGACCGAACGAGACGTCACCAACAGCCTCGTCGTCAATCTGGCGGGCAGCGGGCAGGTGGCGCCGACCTACTACCTCAATCCCGACAACGGCGTTTCCTATTCGATCGTGATGCAGACGCCGCAATACCAGATCGATTCGCTGGGCGCGCTGGAGACCTTGCCGATCACCGCGGGCAATACGACGGTGCCGCCGATCCTCGGCGGCATCGCCAGCATCACCCGCTCGGTCTCGAGCGCGGTGGTCACGCAATATGATATTCAGCCGATGGTGCAGATCTATGCCACCCCGCAGGGGCGCGACCTCGGCGCGGTCGCAGCCGACATCAGGACGGTGATCGCGGACACCGCCAAGGAGGTGCCCAAGGGCAGCTCGGTTGTCCTGCTCGGCCAGGTCCAGACCATGAACAGCGCGTTTTCCGGGCTGTTGTACGGGCTTTTGGCCGCGATCGTGCTGATCTATCTGCTGATCGTGGTGAATTTCCAGTCATGGTCCGACCCGTTCGTGATCATCACGGCGCTGCCGGCCGCGCTGGCCGGCATCGTCTGGATGCTGTTCACGACCCAGACCACGCTGTCGGTTCCGGCGCTGACCGGCGCGATCATGTGCATGGGGGTTGCCACCGCCAACAGCGTGCTGGTGATCTCGTTCGCCAAGGAGCGTTATGAGGAACTCGGCGATCCGGTGGCGGCGGCGATTGAAGCCGGCTTCGTTCGCTTCCGCCCGGTGCTGATGACCGCGCTGGCCATGATCATCGGCATGACGCCGATGGCGCTGGCGCTTGGCGAGGGTGGCGAGCAGAACGCGCCGCTCGGCCGCGCCGTGATCGGCGGGTTGTTCTTCGCGACGGTCGCGACCCTGATATTCGTTCCCGTCGTATTTGGTATGGTACACAAGAAGCACGGCGCCAAGATTGCCGCCGCACCGGAGACCTCGCATGCCTGACCAGACCCCCCCGGTCTCTCGCCGGAAGTTGGGTATCCTTGCCGTCGTGGCGGGCGCCGCCGCGGTGCTGGTGGTCGTGACCGGCATCCGGGCGCGCGAGGATTCCAGCGTCAAATTGCGCGATTGGACCGATGAGCAGGCGATTCCGACAGTCGCGGTGGTGCTGCCGGACGCGCGGGCGTTGAGCGCCACCATCGACCTGCCGGGCCGGCTGGAGGCCTATTACCGCGCGCCGATCTTTGCGCGCGTCAATGGCTACCTGAAAAGCTGGAGCGCCGATATCGGCGCCAAGGTCACGGCCGGCCAGGTGATTGCCGAAATCGAGGCGCCGGACCTCGACCAGCAGCTGTTGCAGGCGCGCGCCGATCTCGCCAGCCAGCAGGCCAGCGCGAAACTGTCCGAGGCAACCCTGAACCGCCGCAGGACACTGATCGCCTCGAATTTCGTCTCCATGCAGGAAATCGACGAGCGCTCGGCCGATCTCTCCAACAAGCAGGCCGCGGTCAATTCCAGCCAGGCCAATGTCGAGCGCCTCGAAGCGCTGGCCGGCTACAAGAAGATCACCGTGCCGTTCGACGGCGTGGTCACAGCCCGCGACACCGACGTCGGCGCCCTGATCAATGCCGGCGGTGGAAGCGGTCCTCCGATGTTCGTGGTCTCCGATATCAGGAAGCTGCGCGTCTACGTCAACGTTCCCCAGACCTATGTGCCGGCGATCAGGATCGGCGCCAGGGCGGTGATATCGATGCCGGAATACCCGAACAGGACGTTTGACGCGACGGTGGAGGCCTCCTCGCAATCGGTCGATGTCGGCTCCGGGACGACGCGGATGCAGCTTGGGCTCGACAACCCCAAGGGCGAACTGATGCCGGGCGGCTATGCCAATGTCCGGCTCAGCCTGGTGCGCGATACCGTGCCGCTGCATATTCCCGCCAGCGCCCTGATGTTCAACCAGAACGGACTGCGGGTTGCGACCGTCGGCGCCGACGATCGCGTGGTATTCAAGACGGTGACCATCGGCCGCGATCTCGGCAAGGATATCGAACTCGCATCCGGCATCTCCCCGGATGACCGCATCATCGTAGCGCCGCCCGACGGCATCGATGACGGCGATCGGGTCCGCGTCGTCGGCGCCAACCCCAGGGGCAAGCCCAATCCCGCGGCGATCTCGGCGCGGCAGGACATCAAGGGGTAGGGGCGCTCACCTCTTCCCGCAGGCGCGGGGCGCGAGGGAGAGCGTTCACCCCACCCGCCACTCCAGCACGCCGTCATCCGCCGTGATGATGTGGCCTGTCGTGCCCACCGGGGTACGGTCCATGTTCTCCAGATGCGCCAGCGTGTCTGCGTCATGGGCCGGCACCCGCGCCAGCGCGCGGGCATTTTCCTTGGTGCGCAGCATCACCACGCCGTGCTCGGCCTCGCCGCCACGGCCGTAGAGCACGGTAAAGCTCTCGACCGAGCCCTTGCCGCTGGCCTCGGTGACGAAATCGGGCACCGCGCCGCGCTGCCGATCGGCCTCGGCCTGCACGCTGGTGTCCTGCGAGAGGGGTGCCGCCGGGGCTTGCCGCGACAACACCAGGCCGTGGTGCTTGGTGACAAAACCGCCCTGGCCGTAGAGCAGGCCGAGTTTGGCGCCGCCGCGCAGCTTGCGCACCATCGCGCAAGCCGCATGCGTCATATAGGTGTTGAGCGGCGCGCCGAAGAAGGTCAGCCCGCCCGTCACCGTCGGCTGCATGTCGCCCCCGAGGCCCAGCGTCCGCCGCGCCATTTTCGGCACGCAGGGAAAGCAGCTGTAGAGCTCGATGGCGTCGAACGCGCGGCCATCCCCGCCGGCGAGGTCCATCACCGCCTTGAGCACGGCGTTCTGCGGGTGGCTCTGGAAGAACTGGTCGCGGACCAGATAATCGCGCGGTTCTTCCGCCGATGCCCCGCCCCAGACGTGGATCAGGCGGTCCTCCGGGATTCCCGCCGCGCGCGCTTTGGCCAGGCTGGTCATCAGGATCGCCGCGCCCATGTTGACCATGGGATTGGCCACCTGAAGCTTGGTGTAGGGCCAGGCGATCAGGCGGTTGTCCGGGGTCGGCGTGGTGATTTCTTCCGGCGTAAACCGCCGCTTCAGCCAGGCGTTCGGATTTTGCGCGGCGACTTCGGAATAGCGCGACCATAATTCGCCGGATTCCGCCCTCGCCTGGCGCGGGGTCTGGCCCCAATGGGCGGCGCTGGCGGCCTCATAGAACGGATAGACCGTCACCGGCCGGAACACGCCGAGCGTCACCGCCATCGGCTTCTGGAACGCCGCGCCGCGCTTCGGCTCCGGCACGTCATGCGCGAACGGCGTCCACGGCAGTTCAATCCCGGCGCGCTCGGCCTTGGTCGCGGTCGATTGCGCCTCGGCGCCGCATACCGCGGCGACGCTGCATTCGCCGCGCGCGATGCGCTGGGCGGCCTCATGCAGATAGCGGATCGGGCTCTCGCCGCCGACCGGGCCGTAATAGGCATGCCTCGGCGCGATGCCGAGACGCCGCGCCAGCGCCATTTCCGGATCGCGATAGCGCCAGCTCAGGAAATTGACGACGTCGAGCGAGCCGATCTCGCCCAGCAATTTGGCCCCGCTGTCCTGCTCGGCGCGCTTCAGCGCCTGTTC
>Ga0302276_10003233_pt1 | contig 14114 bp, 8 predicted proteins | sample III_Bog_N2_3_FD_198768 | JGI IMG/M metagenome (GOLD analysis project Ga0302276, IMG submission 198768) | Peat permafrost microbial communities from Stordalen Mire near Abisko, Sweden - III_Bog_N2_3 | ecosystem: Environmental > Terrestrial > Soil > Wetlands > Peat | place: Sweden: Abisko...
CAACCTGGATGAGCTGCTGGACGAGAACGGATTCAATGTGGCCCGCGCGCTGGTGGGTTCTGAAGGCACTTGCGCCACAGCCGTAGCCGCCACGCTCAATCTGACTAACAGCCCGCCCTTCCGCGTGCTGACAGTGCTGAGCTTCAAGGACACATTCCTCGCCGCCGACGTGGTGCCGCGCGTGCTGGAATTCACGCCCATCGGCCTCGAGGGATTCGACGGGCTGCTGGTTGATTTCATGCAGCGCAAAAACCTCGCGATGAACGATGTTGCGCTGCTTCCGCCCGGCGGTGGGTTTCTGCTGGTGGAGATGGGCGCATGGGACGCGGCGGAGGCGCTGGCCAAGGCGGAAGCCCTCGTTCAAGCCGCGCAAGGCTGGGCAGAGGCGCCCACTGCGCGCATCTATAACGCCGTTGACGCAGCAGCAGTGTGGCGTGTGCGTGAATCGGCTTTGGGCGCGACGGCTTTTGTTCCGGGCGAACCAGAGCGGTTTGAGGGTTGGGACGACGCCGGCATTCCTCCCGCGCGGCTGGGCACTTACCTGCGCCAGCTTACGGCTCTCATGGCCGAGTACGGCTATCGCAGCCCGCTTTACGGCCACTACGGCCAGGGCTGCGTCCACCTGAGGATCAACTTCGACTTCCACACCGTGGAGGGCGTGCGGCGCTTCCGCGAGTTCATCGACCGCGCCGCCGATCTGGTTCTCAGTCTGGGCGGGTCGCTCAGCGGCGAGCACGGAGATGGCCAGGCTCGCGCGGCGCTGCTGCCCAAAATGTTCGGCCCTGAGCTTATCCGCGCTTTTCAGGAGTTCAAGGCCATCTGGGATCCGGCGAACCGCATGAATCCCGGCAAGCTGTCGGATGCGGTGCGCGTTTACGATCCGGTGGAAAATCTGCGTCACGCGCCGCCCGTTGCCGGCGAGGAGCAGGCGAAACTGGAGACACACTTTGTCTTCGCCGCCGATCATGGCTCGCTGGAACGCGCCACGGCGCGCTGCGTAGGCGTGGGCGCCTGCCTGAAGACCGAGGGCGGCGTCATGTGCCCCAGCTACCGCGCCACAGGCGAGGAGAAGCACTCGACTCGCGGCCGCGCCCGGCTGCTGTGGGAGATGCTCGCCGGCGCTCTGCGCAAGGAAGGCTTCCAGAGCAAGGCAGTTCACGAGGCTCTCGATCTCTGCCTCAGTTGCAAGGCGTGCAAAACCGAGTGCCCGGTGTCGGTGGACATGACCGCCTACAAATCCGAGTATCTGGCGCAGCGCTACAAGCACCGCCCGCACCCGCTGCATCACTATGTCTTCGGTTTTTCCGACGTGCTGGCCCTCCTGGGTTCGATTACTCCCGCGCTGACCAACGCCGTGCTCACCGGCCGCCTGACCAGCCCGCTCATCAAGCGCATTGTGGGCGTGGCGCAAGAGCGCCAGCTTCCGCGACTTGCCGGGAAGAGTTACAAGAAGGCAAGAGCGGCGGGCGACGAGACCTGCAACGTGCCGCGGCCTTCGAGCAGGAAGAATGCAACCAAAGCGGAGCCGGCCGGAGAGCAGGTGGTGCTCTGGGCGGACACATGGAACAACTACTATCACCCGCAAACTTTGGCCGCCGCTGAAGCCGTTCTTACCCAGGCAGGCTTTCGAGTGAAGGTTCCCAAAGGCCACATCTGCTGTGGCCGTGCGCTTTACGACTTCGGCCTGCTGGGCGCCGCGCGCGCTTATCTGGCGAGAGTTCTTGACCGCATGGCGCCGGAGATTGAAGCCGGACTGCCATTTATCTTCCTCGAACCAAGCTGCGCCAGCGTTTTCAAAGATGAGGCGCTGGAGTTTTTTCCTGACGACCCTCGCGCGCAACGCATGAGCAAACAAGTGTGGCTGCTGGCCGATTGGCTGGCCGCCAAAGCTCCCGAGTGGGTAACGGGCAGGCTTGAGGGCGCGCAGGTAATCCTGCACGGCCACTGCCACCACAAAGCAGTCTTCGGCGGGCCGGTGAACGAGATCGCGCTGCTGAAAAAAGCCGGCGCGGCGGTGGAGCTGATCAACTCCAGTTGCTGCGGCATGGCGGGACCATTTGGTTTTGAGGCTGATAAGTTCGAGGTTTCCAAGGCCATCGCTAATCTCGGCCTGTTGCCGGCAGTCAACGCCGCCGCGCCCGCGACGATTATTGTTGCTGACGGCTTCAGTTGCAGGGAGCAGATTGAGCAGTTATCGGCGCGCGAAGGGATACATTTTGCGGAGGTTCTGGCAGGCTCACGCCGCGACGGAGAATGAGACGGCAAGCGCAAATTGCCGAGGCGCGGGAACCCTGCGCCTCGGCGATTTATTAGTACAAATAGTAACTTTTCTTTCCCCATAGAACTTCGACGGCAGTTGAACATTCCTGTGTGGCCAGCGTCACTCTGAGCGAACCACTATCGAGGTTGGATGCATTGGGAAGATCTGTCGTCACGGCGTGGCCCTGAGCGTCGGTGTGGAAGCTTCCCGTCTCCGTCGCACCGCCGGAGACCAATTGGATTGGGACATCAGCGTTGGCGGGAAGCCCATCGGCGGAGATCAGGACAGCATCGGCATTAGGCGTGGCAAGCCGCACTTCAAGCCGGCAGCCCTGGCCCTGGTCTGCAAGCGGAAATGGAACTACCGTGCCATCAATAGTGATTTGCTTGTCGGACGATGCGAGAGCATAGCGGATGGGCTCGCCCCGCGCAGCTCGCACGGTCAGATGCAGCTCATCGCCTTCTATAAAATCACTGTCTTCCTGGCCCGGCTTGGGCTTGTGCACCATCAGAAGCCCTTTGGCGTTGAGATAGATATCGCCCGGAATCTGGCGAGGCTCTGATCCGATCCGCCAGACCGTGAGCGAGTATTTCTTCCCTTCGGGAGCTCCAGAGACGTAAGCGCGGTAGGTAACAAGTCTCTTCCCGGAAGAGCCTGTTTCATCCATTTTGAAAAATTGAAAGCGCAGGCCGTCCGAATTTTTTCCCTTCGCTGGATTTTCGTCCCAATTCTTTTGGCGCTCGAGCAAATCCTTCATTTCGGAGGATGTTTGTCCAGCGGCGCGGACAGAAAAAAACGGCAAAATGAAAACCAGGCAAAAAATGGACAGAGATTTCACGAGCGTATTGCGGGGGGGAGGAAACATGGCAACATTCTCTGCCATTTGCCGCCTCCCCGCAACCGAAATCTCGTTAAAATCTCAATTTAATTCTTGCCGTCAATGCGCGCGGGGTTACATGGTGCGTGCCGCTTACTGATCCGGCCAAAAGGAAATTGAACAGCGTGCCCCACCCTTTCCGCGTTCTTTCCGGAAAGGATGGGAGGCCACGATGCATATCTTGAGGGCCGGATCAATAAGGTGACAGAAAGTTATAAAGCGCGGAGGTGTTGGCAGGCTCGCGCCGCCGCGAGAAATGAGACAGCATGAGCAAATAGGCGAGGCGCAGGGTTCCCGCGGTACGTTGATTTATTAGCGCAGATGGTAACTTTTCTTTCCCCAAGGAACTTCGACGGCGGTTGAACACCCCTGTGTGACCAGCGCCACCCTGAGCGAACCTCGATCCAGGTTGGCCACAAAAGGAAGATCCGTCGTCACCGCGTGGCCTTGAGCGTCGGCGTGAAAACTTCCGGTTTCCGTCTCGCCAGCGGAGACCAACTGGATCGGGACATCAGCGTTTGCGGAAAGCCCATCGGCGGAAATCAGGACAGCATCAGCCTCGGGCGCGGCAAGCCGCACTTCAAGCCGGCAGCCCTGGCCCTGGTCTTCAAGCGGAAATGGAACTACAGTGCCATCAATAATAATTTGCTTGTCGGACGATGCGAGAGCATAGCGGATAGGCTCGCCCTGCGCCGCCTGCACTGCCAGGTGCAGTTCATCATCCCCTACAAAGTCACTGTCTTCCTGGCCCGGCTTGGGTTTGTGCACCATCAGAAGCCCTTTGGCGTTGAGATAGATATCGCCGGGAATCTGGCGGGGCTCCGATCCGATCCGCCAAACTGTGAGCGTGTATTTCTTGTCTTCGGGAGCTCTGCGAACGTAAACGCGGTAGGTAAGAGTTCTCTTCCCCGAAGAACCTGTTTCATCTATTTTGAAAAACTGAAAGTGCAGGCCGCCGGGATTCTTGGCATTCGTCGAATTCTCGTCCCAGGCCATCTGCCGCTGAAGCAAATCCTGCATCTGTTCAGACTTTGTTCGTTTTTCAGCCTGGGCAGGAAAATCTGGCAAAAAGAGAACCAGACAAAAAAAAGATAAGGCACTCGCGAGTATCATGCGGGAAAAGGACAACATGACTCTATTTTCTGCCATTTGCCGCCTCCCCGCAAGGGCGTTCCCGCTAAAAATTCAACGTGATCTTCGCCGTGAGCGCACGCGGAGTTACATAGTGCGTGCCGCTGAAAGTAGAAAGAAAGTTATAGAGCGCATGCTTGTCGGTGACGTTGATGGCCGTCAAGTCGAGGTTGAGCTTGTAGCGTTCCGCATGGAAGATGTTGTCCTTACCGATGGATGCGTCAAAGAGGTCGCGGTGCTGAATGCGCGGCGGGTCGCGGTCGTTGTCGCCTTTTCCGGGCGCGGGAATATCGATCAGGTTCGAGGTGAGCTCAGAGGCTGGGCAAGCGGCAAAGTAGGTCGCGGGATTGTTCACGTCTGCCTTGACTCCATTGCAGGCAAATCCCCCTTGAAACTCCTGATCCAGAGTCAAAGGAAGATACACATTTGCTCCCGTCACAGGGTTAGTGGTTGGGGCTATGTTGTTGTCCACCATTGCAACTTCCGGAACGCCGCCCGGCAAGGTGATTGAAGTGTTCGGGCAGGCAGTGTTGGGATCGGCCGGGCTGTAGCAAGGTGTTGCTCCGGCCACCTGGCCGCTGTCATAGCGCCAGTTCAAGCCGCCCCAAAGGCCGTTGAGCGCCTTGCCGCGCGAGATCGTGTACTGCAGATGAGTGGTCTGGTTGAACTTCTCGTCGTGGTCGATGCGGAAGGGCAAACCAGCCTTGCCGACAGTGGCTCCTGCTCCGGCCACCTGCGGCGGAAAGAATCGCGCGGCCACCGAGGAGGCGACAAGATAAGCGCTGAAGCCATGAATCTGGGGAACATCCGCGCGCAAGGCGTAGCCGGGAATCTTCGAGTTATGCCAGTCGATGGGGAAGGTAATCGGCGTATTGCCCAGCACGCTGAAGTCGAAAGCATTGTGGGTGTATTTCCAAATGTACTCGCCGCTGAAGACCAGTCTCTTGCCGAAGGCCTGTTGCAGGCCGGCATGGAATTCATTGCGAAAGCCGGGCCGTAGGATTCCTGATACGCCCGAAGTGCAGTTCAGCAGCGGCGACAGCACGGCATTCGAGCATCCGGTGCTGGACAGCACCAGGTTCTCGTTGAAGGGCGTTTCCAGCGTGCGCGCGTAGGAGACGCGCAGCACGGTCGTGGTCGGCTTGATGTTATACGCGATACCCACGCGCGGCTCCGTCTGGGTAGCCGATGTAAGGCCGTTGTACACGTCGCCACGCAGCCCCAGATTAAATAGCCAGTTACCGGCTTTGATCTGATCTTCGATATACATGGCGAGTTCTTTTACATCGGTGTGGCCCAGGAAGTTATACTCGCTGCCGCCGCGAGTCAGGTCGTAAGCGGCGAGGACGGGCAAGTAGTTGGTGTTTGCGATCGCAGCGCCGCCGGGGCACGCGGAAGGGCTGGCGTATCCGGGCAACGGGCTGCCGGTCACCGCATCCATGCAGGGTGAGTTATAGGTTGACTCCACCACACCCAGGCTGTCGTTCTCGCGCAGGAAGGTCTGTCCGTACTGCCCACCTATCTTGATGTTATGGATTCCTTTGGCGTAAGTAAGATCAGAGTGAACCGCGGCATTGGTGAGCGTGCGGTACTGCGAAATAGACGAGGTTTGCAGGTTCGCAGGCCCTAAGTCTGCCAAGCGATTCTTGCTGGGATAGTAGTTATAGTTATCCCTGCGGACAAACGCGCCCAGGTTGAAAACCGTGTTATTGCCTATGATGCGCGTATAAGTGGGCGAGACATTGATGGTCTCTATCTTGGAGCGCTGATCGGTGTTGCCCACACTGACGAAGTCGGGACTCGAACTCGATCCGCTATTCGGGCCGGTCGTCTCCACGTTTTGCACATTGAGGTTGTCATAGGAATTCGGCGTCTGGAACCATGAGCGGGAGTAGTTTAGATCCAGATGGATCGAGTCAACCGGAGTTAGAGAATAGTCCGCGCGATCGAAGATATTCAGCTCATTACCCCTGTCGTGAAAAACAGTAAACTCCGGCGGATCGAGAAAGCGGCCGGTGTTGAGGCCATCGGCCTCGATGAAATTGCCCCACTTCGTCTTGCCATAGGCCAGGTCAAAGCCGCCGGTCGCGGAACCGAAGCTGCCGTAAGAGCTGCTGACGCTGCCGGTAGGCCTGGCGATGCCTTGCCCGGAGCGGGTGGTGGCCACAATCACCAGGCTGGTCTTGCCGCCATACTCTGCCGGCGGCGCGCCGCTGATGACCTCGATGGATTGAATCGAGTCGGCGGGAATCTGGTTGGAAAATACCTTGCTCTGCTGGTCGGTAATCGACTGGCCGTCCACGGAGAAAGAGTTGGATGCGTGGTCGCCGAGACCGTGAAAGAGGCCGTTGGAGTCGGCCGACACGCCCGGCGTGGAAAGCGTGACCAGCGAACTGAGGGCCGAAGACTCGCTCTCCAGAGGCACCTTGGTGAACAGCTCACGGTCCACGTCTGTGTGGAAGGTGGGATCGGTTTCAACCAGGTCGCCCGTGGACTCCACCGTTACTGTCTGGGAACTACCCTCCACCTGAAGAACCAGGCTGAGGCTGGCGCCCACCACAGAGCGAATCTCAAAACTTTTGCTCACTGGCGTAAAGCCGTTGGCCAGAACGGTCATCCGGTAAGGATTGAAGGGGATGTTCGCGAAGACGAACTGGCCGGTTGCGTCGGTAGTTGCGGTCCGGTCCAGGCCGCTGACCTGGTTGATCAGATGAACAGTCGCGTTGGGAATCACGGCGCCGGAGGGGTCAGTAACGGTACCGCGGACAGCGCCAGAGTTACTGCCTTCCGCGGTCGCGCAGAGCGCCGCGAAAATCAAGACGAGAACGGGGAAGACGCTTAAAATTGTGCCGTGTTTGAGCGGCATAGATAATCTCCTGAATGATGGCTGAATCATGCGAAAGACGGGCCGTGGCTCTTGCCGCCGCGGCGTTTTCAGTGCATTGAGGGCAGCTTTCCAAATCGGGAGTCAGCCTGTGAAGCAACGCCGGAACTGCGCTCGCAAAACTCACACGGTGCAATCGGAGCCAGACTGAACGGAAGATTGGGAAAGTGCCTTAACAGCCGGCAGGAGGGGGCCGAGTAAAGAGCTTGGGGTGCCAGTACCGGACAACCGCGTGCGCCTCGACAACCGGAGCGGGGCTTCCGATTCTGACCAGAACTACTGGAGCCGCGGCAATCCCAACCGGAGCAGCAGAGTGCATCGCAATGCAGAGCGAACAATGGTCAGCGTCGCTGTCCAGAGCATGGATGTGCGCCACCTGGACCACGGCCACCATCGCCAGCAATGCCAGACATAGCAAAGCGATTGCCCCGAAAGCGCGTGGCTTCCGCCGGCGTTCCTGGCGGGAATCTGGCTGCAACCCTGTGAGCAAAAATATCTCCAATTACTAGGATACATTCGATTGGACGCGGCAGGAATGGCGAGGATTCCATTATCTGCCGGGGTTTACGCCGAGATTAGGCACCAACCAGTGTGTCCGAGGGGGCCGTGTGGGCCCGTAAACGGGTGATAATGTTGAGCCGATGAGGGCGATAATGAAGTTGAGGAGTTCGCGCCATGCAGATGCACAATCCCGCACATCCCGGAAGGATTCTCGTCCATTACCTTGATGGCCGCTCCGTGACTGAGGTCGCGCGGCATTTGGGCGTTACGCGTCATGCGTTGTCGCGGGTGCTGAATGGCAAGGCTGGAATCTCGGCGGATATGGCCCTGCGCATCTCGGAGGCATTCAACACCAAACCGGATTTCTGGCTTCGCCTTCAGGCCCAGCGCGATCTCTGGCTCGCTTCCCAAAAGAAGCGCGCCAAGGTCAAGCCGTTGGCCGTGAGCGTGGCCGCGTAGCGCGTTTCCTAATCAGCCTCCGGCGCTTTTGCGTGCGCAAAGCTTTGCCGCCGCTGCTCCCACTCCTCTGAACCGAAGAAACGCGGACCGACCTCGATGAGGCGCGGAATCATGTTGAAGACGGCCACGCGGCTCCAGGGGCGCCCATCCCTCATGCGAAATCCCTTCTCGTTCAGGTCGCTGACGATGCTCGAATAAGAAAACTCCTGCACCAGCAACTCCATCATCTTCATCAGGACGCTGTGCTCGGCGGGATCTGCCTCCAGCCGCTTGCAGTCGTCGGAGATGCGCAGTCCATAGGGGATATCCTCGTTGAACGCGCCCTCAGTGGGCGCTTCCGCATCGGGCAACTCGCGCCGCCATTCGATGGAAACCATCTGCCAGCCCGCCGCCGCACGCTGCCGGATGACCTCAGGGCTGAATGGCCCGGAGATTACATCGCGCATCCGCTCAAAATATGCCATCGCTTCCCTCCGTATCTGGTTCTTGCATTCAGAAATACACGCAATTTCCCTGCCAAAGTCGCAGCCTTGAGCACACGAGCCAAAGGTCCCGCCGTCAAGGAGATAGGCAAAAGCTATGGAACACGCGCAGGTCCGCGCTTGTCCGCTTTCGCAAAATCGTGTGCGCTTCCGGACAGGCAAATGAAACAACTGGCGATTGTTGCGGAAAGACTGCGATTCGCAAAAGGGAGGGGTCCCCGGCAGGCCTCCTGAAAAGACTTTTCAGGGCCGCCAAAAAAGAATTTCAAGCCCCACAAAAAGGCTTCGTATCTTCCAAAAAAACTCGTGCATTTTTTCGGATTTCTGGGTTATATTCATCCACAGATTGCGCGGATGCCTCCACTCGACCGCGCGTTGCAGGAGGCTTTCGGCACAGCACACCGGCCCGATTGCCCGGTGTGCGGCCTGTTCGGAACTGCTTACAATTGTTGCTTCGACATTATTCCCCTCGTTCGGGACGAAGGCTTACAAGTGGCGCTCTGAGATTCTTCCCTTGCAAGAATCTTCTCCATAAAAACTACCGGCGAATTGTTTCGCCTGCGCACGGCCCTTGCATACGAGGGGCGCAAGCGCGGGGCGTGAACCATGCCCTCCCCTGGCATGGAGCGTTGCCAGCGACGGTCAGGACCTTCCCCTGATAGTCCCTCTGCCGCTGACTGAATGATCGCGCGGCACATTGTCCACCGGGAAACCCAATCGGAGAAGGAGCAAACCATGGCGAATCCCAAGAAAGTTGCCCTGAAGGGCAGTGAGCGCGTTCCGCTTCCCGGAGCGCATGCGATTGGACCGACCGATCCACACCAACTCATCGAGATCTCGGTGATACTCCGCCATCGCCAACCGCTGGCGACGGCTAAACTCTCTGGCAAATTCATGAGCCACAGCGAATTTGCCGCGCAGTGTGGCGCCGACCCCACACATGTTGACATCGTCAAGAAGTTTGCCGAGGAGTACAAATTGCAGATGCTGGAGCGGGGCGACGAGGTCATGCGCCGCACCGTTGCGCTGGCCGGAACCGCCTCGAAGATGGAGAAGGCCTTTGGCATCGAGCTGATCGATTACGACCATCCTGACGGAAACTACCGCGGAAGGACAGGGGCGATTCAGCTTCCCGAGGAACTCGCGCCGATTGTTCAGGGAGTCTTTGGCCTGGACGACCGGCCTGTCGCCAAACCGCAATTTCGCTATCGCGGCGACAATCGCAGTTTTGGTTCCCGCGCCTCGAACACTGCATACACGCCGTTGCAAGTGGCGCAGCTTTACGAATTTCCGCAGGATGTGAACGGCGCGGGACAGGTGATTGGCCTGATTGAGTTGGGCGGCGGCTATCGTCCGGCTGATATTCAGGAGTACTTCCAGTCCCTTGGCTTGCAAACGCCGCAGGTTGTAACGTCGTCGGTCGATCAAGCGAAGAACCGCCCGAGCTCGGCGAACAGCGCGGACGGCGAAGTGATGCTGGATATTGAAGTGGCTGGAGCTGTAGCGCCGGGAGCTTCACTCGTGGTCTACTTTGCGCCCAACACAGCGCGTGGATTCCAGGATGCGCTGAGCATGGCGGTTCACGATCTGCTCCGCAAACCCACCGTGATTTCGATCAGCTGGGGCGGCCCGGAGTCGACATGGACGCAGCAGTCGATGCAGAACCTCGATGAAGTGGCCCAGGAAGCCGGTCTCTTGGGCATCAGCGTTACCGTTGCAGCCGGAGACAACGGTTCGAGCGACGGAGTGAACGATGGCCAGAACCATGTGGACTTTCCCGCATCGAGCCCGCATGTGCTGGCGTGCGGCGGCACGAGTTTGATGTCGGCCAACGGCAACATCACCAGCGAAACGGTGTGGAATGACGGCACGCAAGGCGGAGCGACTGGAGGCGGCTATAGCGCGGTCTTTGCGCGGCCGAACTGGCAGTCCAACGATGTGCCGCAGGCCAACCGCGGAGTGCCTGATGTGGCCGGCGACGCTGATCCTGAAACCGGCTACAAGATCCAGGTCGATGGGCAGCAGATGGTGGTTGGTGGAACCAGCGCAGTGGCGCCTCTGTGGGCCGGGCTGATTGCCCTGCTCAACCAGAAGCTCCAAACTCGCGCCGGGTTCATCAATCCGGAACTTTATGATGCGGACGAATCGACCTGCTTCCGGGACATTACTTCGGGCAATAACGGCGCCTATTCGGCAGAGTCCGGCTGGGATGCGACGACCGGCTTGGGATCGCCGGTAGGAATCTCGCTGATCCAGGCAATGCAGGCGGTCGCGTCACAAACTCAAACCAGTCAAGAAATGCGGTCCACGTCCCGCTCCTCGCGGTAGAGGATTTTCATTGTTCCGGTCAGGCCGGCTTCGCGGTTTCCCGTCCTTGCGCCAGACAAAAGGCGCAAGGACGGGAAGCGGAGCGACTTCGCACTCTTCTTGAAAAAGCTCCAGGGAAAGGCGCGTCAAATTTCCGCTATCAGGGTTCATACTCATAACGAAAGGTTTGCTCCATATGATGGCCGTTGCCTTGGCCTATCCGAGCAGGTGAAGGATCATGTCTTCAATCCGTATGAGTTCTATTTTGATGTGTGTTTTGACCTTGTGCTGCGCACTGCCTGGAACCGCGCAAAGAAGTTCCTCCGCAAAGGGTGTCAACACGACCGCTGCGCCTGTCCCGACTCCGCTGCTGAATGGCAAACGCGCGTTTATCTCTTATGAGATTGGAGATGTCACGGCTTTTCCCTCTAGTTACAGCGGCGGCCCGGAGCGAGCGTATAACGAGTTCTTTGCCGACATGAAAGAATGGGGCCGCTTTGAGCTGGTCATGGACCCGAAGGACGCGGACGTTGTCTTTTCGGTTCGCTTCGTCGATTCGCCCGGCCTTCCTTACCCGCAGATCAGAGTGGGTGTTTCAGACGCGAAAACCCATGTTTCCCTTTGGGGCTTTGTCGAAGAAGTCAATCCGGCGTGGCTCAAGAAGCATCGCGACAATGCCTTCTCCGACACGGTCGAACTGCTCGTCTCTGACATTCATGATCTGATTACTCCGGGCGCAGTGCAAACAGGTACTCAGCCGGCGGGAAAAACCAGGTTTTCCGACGAGGCACGGTAAGCTTTGAAGCGGTTCTGAATGGTCGGCTCAATCTACCAGATACGCCACGTGCCAAATTGATCGAGTTGCGGGTCGGAACTGAGAAGGGCCTGCGCGCAGCGCGTAGGCACCGTCGACGGGAGGCATCGCGCGCCGCTGTGCAGAAAATTACCCTCTACCGGCGCACAATCATCAAATGAACAGTCACCAGCGGTGCGGTGCTTTTCTAGTCCCTGGTCCCTGGCCCCTAGTCCCTAGTCCCTAGTCCCTGAAGGGTACCCCCTCCCCCTGTTTCCTGTGAAACTGTGGACGCTTCTCATGTTTGGCGCCGCTGCAGGCCCGGATGCGGGAATCCGAGAAATGCGATTACGTTTCATATTGCCTTCCCGTGCTACTTCCCGCGCTCGCGCTGTTTGACTGAAAACATCCTGCTCTGATAAGGTTCGCACAATTCCAAATTCATACGCACCTGGTTTTGAGAGGAGAAAGACCTTGACACCTCAATGTCCGTTTTGTGGCCGTGAGGCCGCGCCGTTTTTTCAAAAGAAGGGACTATCCACAGGCGGATGGGTATTCTTTGCGGTATTGCTGCTTTGTTGTTTTCCGCTTTGCTGGCTTCCATTTGTAATCGACGGATGTAAACAAGACGTGTGGACATGTCCTTCATGTGGTGTCAGGAGAGCTTGATAAACCGAATCACTCGCTCAGTCGCCTTGGGCGCATTTATCTTCTATCTGGTCTGGAATGCCGCGTGGATCGCCGCAAAGAGAATTCCTCCCTCGATTCTGCGGGAATTTGCCGGTATTCCATCTCCTACGACGGGCGGGTACAGGAGTTTTGTTGCGCTCAGCCGGGGAGAGTTTGTTCAATCATTTTTGTATAACCCTCTCATGCTGGTCCATATATTGCTTTTCTGTTATTCAATGGCGGCTCTGCTTCGCCAGTGGATCAGACGGAAGCGGCTTGTGCTGAGTCCGATCGTTGCGTGGACCTGGTGCGCTTCGCTGCTGATAGGTTGGGCGGCAAAGTTTGCTCTAGGAAGGCAATACTGGTGACTTAGACGGCCAGCCAGCAGCATCTCGACTATCGCGCAAAATGCTCTATCGATTCGTTCTGGCGCGCAGTGCGCCCAGGCGAGCTTGCGTGAGAATGCAGCTTGCTGCACGGTCGCACCGGTAATGAATGCTTACGGGATAGTCTTGCCATTTGGGATCGGCGCCTTGTCCGCCTGTCTTATCGAAGTAGAAAGTCTTTCCTCCGCGAGTTTCGATAACTCCTCGGGTGGCGTCGAATTCCACGATCGAATCGTCCCCCTCCATGGAAAAAGGCACGAGTCTTATCGCGGACTTAGGAGCTTTCGCTTTGCGGGCGGCAAGTTCCGCCGCGGCCAGCCGGGATTCGTTCGCCTGAGCCTCGTCCTTGAGTTTCTGCAATTCATCCTGCATTTCAATGGCTGGAAAATTAGACGTAAAACTCCAGGCAAAAGTGTCTCCATAGGCTCTCTTTGAGCAAGGCATCTCGCCTTCGGCGCGCATGGACACAATCTGTCCATCCTTCCCGATTTGATTCTGGAAGCTATCCTTGTCCAGTTCCCGCTCAGGTTCCTCAGCTTCATATCGCGCGCGATCGATCGCTTGCGCCGCCTGATCATTGGAGGTATTGCCCGCGTCCGTATTGCCGGCGTCAGAATCCGCAGTGGATGCGGCGGGAGTTGCCGCATTCGCGGCATTGTATTTCAGAATGATCTCCTTGCTGCATAAAACAGCGCCATGCGAATCCTGCAAGTGGATTTCGATCGAGAGCGGAATCTGCGAACTGGCGACAGCCAATGCGAATCCCTCTTGCCGGCTCTTGTCGCTGGGCTCTATCGTCAAACGGTACATCGCCTTCTTTTCCCATTTGGTAGACAAGTGCCCCTTCAATCCGGCCGCGCTCGAAGTGTACGCTCCCAAATCGTATTGCCCGCCGTTACCCATGAACCAGTACGCTATTACCAATCCAAGCAGAACCCCAACGCCCGCTACCGCCGCAACGTAAATCGTTAATTGCTTCCTGGCGAGTTTCGGAGCCGGTTTCGTCTGCGGCTCGGGACTCGTTGGTTCGGTAATAGGCGGCTCGGAATTCGGTGGCTCGGAAATGGGAAGCTCGCGAATCGGAGGCTCGGGAATAGAAGGCCTGGGGACAGGAGGCTCGACAACAGGAGGCTGGGGAGCAGGAGACAGGGGAACAGGAGGCTTGACGGCGGCCTTCTTCTTTTTCATATCCTTCTTCGCGCGGGCAGAAAGCTGCGGCTCCGCGTCCGTCAATATGCCGGTGAGACTCTGCTGCTCCGGTTCCGGCTCCGGCTCAATGACTTTGTAGCCACTGTAATGAAACTCGACTTCGTCTGTTTCTTCGCCGCCGGGTTCCTGGCTCTCCGGGGCCTCAGGCTTTTCGCC
>Ga0302276_10003236_pt1 | contig 14107 bp, 16 predicted proteins | sample III_Bog_N2_3_FD_198768 | JGI IMG/M metagenome (GOLD analysis project Ga0302276, IMG submission 198768) | Peat permafrost microbial communities from Stordalen Mire near Abisko, Sweden - III_Bog_N2_3 | ecosystem: Environmental > Terrestrial > Soil > Wetlands > Peat | place: Sweden: Abisko...
ACTCGGTTCCAGCAACGCGTTCCGCGTGGTGATGCGCGAGGGCCTGGTCGGCCTTGTCAACGGACTGGCTTTTGCCGTCATCACCGGCGTGGCCGCGGTGGCATGGTTCAGGATCCCCGCGCTCGGCGTCGTGATCGGGCTTGCGATCATCTGCAACCTCGTCGCCGGCGCGCTCGGTGGCATCCTCGTTCCGATGGTTTTGGAGCGGGTGCGCGCGGATCCCGCGGTGGCGTCGGGAACCTTCGTCACCACCATCACCGACGTGGTCGGCTTCTTCTCGTTTCTCGGCATTGCCACGCTGTGGTTCGGGCTGAAATAGCCTCCCGTCGTTTCATCGTTAATCGGGCCTTAAGGCGCATCGCCCAGACTCCTTGCCTGGAGTAGGCCATGCAGCGCTTGCGGCTCAAATTGAAGGCGGACGGACGGATCGTCGAATTGCGCGACGGCCAGGAATTCCCGCTCGCGCCCGGGGCGCCGGTTGCCGCGCCGCCTGTAACCGCGAATCCGCCGGAGGTGCGCGACCTGCGCCGGCGCGCGCGGCTGACCCAGCAGCAATTCGCCGCCCGGCTGGGCGTGCCGGTGGAGACGATTCGCAACTGGGAACAGGGCAAACGCATGCCGCGCGGTCCGGCGCGGGCGCTGCTCGCCGTGATCGCACACGCCCCCGACACCGTCTTTGCGGCGCTGGCGCGAACCTGATTTCCCCGCGGCTTGGTTGGCATCGCCGCGCCGGAGGGTCATAATGGGCCCGAAGGTAAGAGTACCCATCGATGCAATTCGTTGAGGCCAATGGCGCCAAAATTCCCGCGATCGGGCTGGGCACCTGGGAACTGCGCGGGCGCCCCTGCGCGCGCCTGGTCGAGCAGGCGCTGAAGCTCGGCTACCGCCATGTCGACACCGCGCAGGTCTATGAGAACGAACGCGAGGTCGGCGAGGGGTTGCGGGCCTCGAAGATCAGGCGCGACGACGTGTTCGTGACCACCAAGGTCTGGACCACCCATTTTGCCCCGAACGACCTCGAGCGCTCCGCCAAGGAGAGTCTGACCCGGCTGCGGCTGTCCGAAGTCGATCTGTTGCTGCTGCACTGGCCCAATCCGCACGTGCCGCTGGCGGAGACGCTAGGTGGGCTGGCGCGCGTCAAGAAGCTCGGCCTGACCAGGCATATCGGTGTCTCCAACTTCACGGTGGCCCTGATCGACGAGGCGGTCGCGGCTTGTCCGGAGCCCCTGATATGCGATCAGGTCGAATACCATCCCTATCTCGACCAGACTCGCGTCAGGGAGGTTTGTGCGCGGCACGGGATGGCCGTGGTCGCCTATAGCCCGGTGGCCAAGGGTCGCATCAAGAGCGACGAGACGCTGACGCGGATCGGCAAGGCCCACGGCAAGACCCCGGCCCAGGTGTGCCTGCGCTGGCTGGTGCAGCAGGGCGTCTCCGCGATACCGCGGACCTCGAAGATCGAACGGTTGTCGGAGAACATCGACATTTTCGACTTCGCGCTGTCGGAGGAGGAGATGCGGCAGATCTTCGCGCTGGGCAGCGCCGCAGGCCGTTTGACCGATTTCGGTTTCGCACCGAAATGGGATTGAGGCTCCCGCACGGCCCGCTATGCTGGCGGCAGGCGCGTATTCGGCGGGTGGAGACCGGTCCGGACCACGCGCCGATCGGGGAGCGGCATGTCCTGCGGGGACAATGCTCCCGGCGGCGTCGAAACGTTGATCGAGCACGATGAACCCACGGCGGATCCTGCGTACCGGCATTGCGGCATCGGCGATGGTCCATCTGTCGGCCCTGCTGCTGCTGCTGTTCTTCACGGAGGTGCATCCGTTCGGTTCGGTCACCGCCGAGCCGATCGCGGTGGATATTGTGCCGGCGTCCGAGGTTGCGCCGATCCCGAAGAGAGAGGAGCCGGTTCCGGAGAAAGAGGAGCCGGTTCCGGAGCCGGTATCCAAGCCGCCCGTACTGCCCTCGAAAGCGGAGGCAGCGCCTCCGCCCGCCCCGCCGCCACCCGCTGCGCCGCCGAAGCCGGAGGCAGCGAAGCCACAACGGCAGGCGGCGCTGCCAACGCCGCCGCCCAGCCCGCAACCGGCCAAGGTACAGCCGCCGCCGCAGGCGACGCCCCCGGCGCAGCCGGCGACCCCGACACCTGCCTATGTTCCGCCGGAGCCCGATGTTTCCATCAAATATCACGTGATGCTCGGCCTGCCGCCGGAGCTGCCTGCGGAGCCTGCCAAGGGCAAACCCGGCGACGATTTCGACGCCCCGGCGTCGAAGCCGGCCAACATCGAATCAAGCCTCGTGGCCGAGTTCCGCCGTCATCTCAGGACCTGCTCGAAACTGCCCCCATCGATCGACCCCTCTGACCGGGTGACGGTGAAGCTGCGGGTGATGATGACGCCCGAAGGCAGGCTCGCCGCCGATCCGATCCTGATCGAAGCCAGCGCATCGGCCAAGGGGCCGGCCCTGATGCAGAGCGCGGTGGCTGCGCTGGAGGCTTGTCAGCCCTACGCGATGCTGCCGGCCGACCGTTACGCCGAATGGAAAGTGCTCGATCTGAGTTTCACGCCGAAGGATTTTGCGGGCTGAGCTAGCTGCCCATCGCCCGCCAGGCGCTGGAGGCGAATTGCCGGCGCCAGGTGACGATCACGACCGCCGCGGTCGATGCGAACAGGACCCACGGGCTGACGAACCAGCCGAGATAGCCGAGCGCGAAGAAGAACGCGCGCTGGCCGCGGTTGAAGTGCCGGCCGGCGGCCTCGAACAAGCGTGTGGTGCGGATCACATGGGCTTCCGCCTCGGGCGTATCGCGTTGCCGGGTCGGCGGCATCGCGCCCATCAGAATGGCGACGTAGTTGAACAGGCGGTACGCCCAGGCAAATTTGAAAAACGTATAGATGAAGATCAGGATCAGCCCGAGGCATTTGACTTCCCAAAGCGCCGGCGAGGGCGACAGATCGATCGGCAGGGCACCAAACACGGCCAGCGCATCGCTGGTCGATCGCAGCAGGGCCAGCGCTCCGCCGATCGCGATCAGGCTGCTGGAGGCGAAGAAGGCGGTGCCGTTCTGCAGTGATCCCATCACCTGCATGTCGACCATGCGGGCTTCGCGGTCGAGCAACTGCCGGATCCAGGTCTCGCGGAAGCGATGCATGCGTGCGGACAGGCTGTCGCGTCCGTAGGCGGTATGGTCGAGCGTGACGGCGTATACCGTCCATTCAACCACGAAGAAGGCGACCGCCAGTATATCGACCCAATATGCACTCATTGCCAGTTCCCTGTGACGGGGAATGCTGCCATGCACGACCGCGCGCGGCAACCGGCATGGTGCGGTGGTTGAACGCGCATCGGGCGCCGTGGCAGGATGATGGCCGGGAAGGATACTTGCAATGACCTTGAAGCTCGTGATCGGCAACAAGAACTATTCGTCGTGGTCGATGCGCCCGTGGCTGGCGCTGCGCGCCAACCACATCGCGTTCGAGGAGATCTTCATTCCGCTCTATACCGGGGACGCCGACAAGCAGCGGATTCTCGGCTTCACGCATTCGGGCAAGGTGCCGGCGCTGATCGATGGCGACATCACGATCTGGGATTCGCTTGCCATCATCGAGTATGCCGCCGAACGCTTCCCGGAGGCCGGGCTCTGGCCCGAGGACCGCGCCCGGCGCGCGCATGCGCGTTCGATTGCGGCGGAGATGCATTCGGGCTTCATGGCGTTGCGTAACGAATGCGGCATGAACCTGCACCGGCCGGTCCGCGCGGTGGCGCTGTCGGCGGACGCCCGCGCCAACGTCGCCCGCGTCCAGCAGATCTGGCTCGAGTGCCGCGCGCGCTACGGCGGGGCCGGACCGTTCCTGTTCGGGGCCTTCGGCGCGGCGGACGCCATGTTCGCCCCGGTGGTGCACCGCTTTCGCAGCTATGCGATCACGGTCGAGCCGGTGGTGCAGGCCTACATGGAAACGATGATGGCGCTGCCCGCCCTCCAGGAGTGGACCCGCGCGGGCCTCGCCGAAACCCTCGTCATCGAGAGGTTCGAGAACGTGTGACGCCGCGATTACTTATTGCGGCCGTCACAACCGCGCATAGGCGCAATCGCGGCTTGACGTGGCGGTTTGAAAGCGGTCTGAATTTGAAGGCAGCTGCCAGCGCAACCAACAAAAGGGTTTGGTCATGGGAATTCTAGATTCACTGGAAAATTCACCGGCGTTCAAGGGCGTGCTCGGCCAGCTCGAGGCGGCCGTGGTCCCGGTGGTGCTGAGCGAAGTGCTCGGCAACGGCAGCCAGGGCGGGCTCAACGCGATCGTCGCCAAGCTGCAGCAGGCGGGGCTTGGCGATCAGGTCAAATCCTGGATTGGAAACGGTCAGAACCTGCCGATCACCGCGGAGCAATTGCAGGAGGCGTTGGGCAGCGACACCGCCAAGCAGCTGGCCGCCCGTTTCAACATTCCGATCGATCAGCTCGGCAAGGTCTTGGCGCAGGTGCTCCCCACCGCCGTCGATCACGCAAGCCCGAACGGCACGCTGCCGCCCGCCGCCTAAAGGCTGGAGGCGGCGGTTCCGGAAGGGGGCCCGGGCCGATTTGTCCGGACTCCCCGGAATAGCCTCTATCATGCTGAAAAACCTGAAGAATCTTCGTCCGTTCCTTGCCCTGATGTGACTGGCCAAGCGGATTGCCGCTGTGCTATATAGCCGCGGGGATTTCAAGTCGGCCATAGCAAGCGGGACCGTGGGGGCGGCCGACTTTTTTGCGTGATGGAGAGGGCGTTGAAGCACAAATACAACGTTGGTGAGACCGTCTATTTCACAGCCAGCAATGTCGCCCGCCCGGCCGCCAGCGGCACCTATGAGGTGATCCGGCTGCTTCCGACCGACGGCGACGACTACCAGTACCGGATCAAGAGCTCGACCGAGGCTTTCGAGCGGGTGGCCAAGGAAAGCCAGCTGGACATCTCCTGAATGTGCGGCGGGTAGGCGGGTTCCGTTTCGTCCGCCGTCAAAAGGCCCCGTTCTCAGAACCATCCTGCGTGCGAGCGCGGGGAATTGGCGTTCACTTTCGCACGGCGCGGTCTATGCTGCGTTGAGGGACATCGCGCATGAACTGGGCTTGGGCCACATCGCTCGACCAAATCTGGCGCTCGCCGGCGTTCCCGATGTGGCTGACCTTGGCCGCGGCGGGATTTTTCGGGATCATCGTGCTGATCACGCTGCTGCGTGCCGAGAAATCGGTGGCCAACGGCGCGCTGACCGTGATCACACTGGTGGCCGTCGGCATCGCCGTCGCCGCGACCCTTCGCGGCTTCGATCCGGGCGGCCGGACGATATCCGCCGACAACAGGCCGCCCCAGCCGATGGTTGCAGCCCTGCCGGCTCTGTCGTGTATCGACGATATGGCGGGCGAGGCTGTGCTGAGCGCGTGCGAAAAAGCCTTGTTCGGTTCCCCGGAAACGGCCGCCGCGGCGCTGTCCTATGCGGCGTCCCTGATCTCGCGGCTGACCGCGTCCGGCGACGTCGCCACTGCGAACAAGAGCCCGACGCCCGAACTACTGGCGTTGCGCCGCGCGGTGGAGCGAGATCGCTACGGCCTGATGGCCTATGTACTGGCGGTACGGGACCATTGCACGCCCTCGGACTGCGCGGCTTTCCGGTCGCTGACCGATAGCCGCCAGATAAAGACAAACATGGAAGAGCGGGCCTATGATGGCCTGGTCGGACGTTACACGTTGGTGTGGAATTCTCCGGCCACGTCAGCGCCCCTGGCGGCGCTTCCACCAACGATGCCGACCGGCAAACCCACCAACGCGGATTTTCCTTCGGCCGCCTCGACCCCGCCCGTCAGCATCATGACGCCGGAGCCGGGCACGACGGCATCCGCGCCGCGCCCACCGGCGTCGACGCCGGGGGCGGCTGCGCCATTGCCGTCACCGCGTCCGGCGGCGGGGGCCCCGGCGCTGGCGGCGGCCAAGAAACCGGCTGCGCCCAAGCGAGCCACCGCGCCGACGCCGCTGACGCCGGCGCCCGCGGCGCCCACAGAGCCGGCAGCGTCGAACGATTGATGCTCCTGGCAGGCCGGCTGCCGATCACTTGGTGATCACTTGCTGATTTCTTGCCGATCTATCGCATATCTCCTGTTGATACCGGTTTCCAACTTTCCCGATCATGCTCTAACGTCGGACCCATGCCACTTCACCTCATCAAGCTTGCCGTCGGCTGCGAGTCAGTCAAGGAACTCAAGGGCTGGGTCGCCGAGCGCATGCAAAGCGCGAAGAAAAAGGGCCTGCCGCTGCACCATGTCCACGTCACCCGGATGACGCCGAAGCGAGTCGACGAGTTGCTCGCGGGCGGCTCGCTGTACTGGGTGATCCGGGGGGAGATCGCGGCGCGCGAAAAGATCATCGCCGTCGAGCCGTTCCGGGATAGCGACGGCATCGGACGATGCCGGCTGCTGATGCAGCCCAAGGTGATCGCGGTATCGCCGCGACCGATGCGCCCGTTCCAGGGTTGGCGCTATCTCACGGAGGACGCTGCGCCGCCCGACCTCGGCAAGACCAGCGCGGCCAGCGTCGCGGCGATGCCCGAGCCGATGCGGCGTGAACTGCGCGATCTCGGCCTGCTTTAGCGGTCCCGTCGGCCTCGGGTTACGGCGGCAGCGCCGTGACGATCCGCAGCCGAAGCCATTCGGACGGCGGCAGTTCGATTTGTCCCCGCGATGCCGAGTTGTTGTCGACGATGTCGAGCAGTTCCGGTTCGACGCCCATGTCTCGCAGGTATTTACGGAACTGTTCGCCGTAGAGCGCCGTCAGGCCCTCACGCCGCTCTTCGGAAACGTTGGGCGCCAGCCGGTTGCGGATGAACATTCCACTCAAAACCATCTTGGTGCCGGCCGGCAGGCTGCGATGGACGCCGCCGGCCAGCATCAGCACGCAGGCGAGATCGCAGGGCAGGTCCGGCTTGTTCACCTTCGCGTCGAGCGGTCCGCCCGCACGCTTCAGCGCGAAGCATTCCGCTTCGGATTTTCCATTGCAGGCTTCGACCACAGTCGGCCCCGCCATCGTGTCGATGCCGCGGTCGCGCAGGATCCGGCCAAGGCTGGTCGAGACGTTGAGGTTGGACTCACCCCAGCTATGGATGACGACCGGAAGCTTGCGCCCGCCCTGCCGGTCGAGGATGGCGAGCAATCGCTTGAACGTGTCCCACTGAACGGCACCTTCGGCGGCAATCCATTCGGAACAATCCGGCCCGCACGCGCCGGGCGCGCCCCGCGCGACGTAAAAGATCATGGCGTCGGGCGGCGAACCGATGCCGCCGACCGGCGGCCGTTGCGGCGTCTGCGCCGGCGCGGCAGCGGCGACGACAAGCGCCGCCAGCGCGCCGAACAAGACGGTACGTACCAGCCACGCGCCCATGTTCGGCCGCTCCTACACCCCGATGTTGTCGATCAGCCGGGTCTTTCCGATCCTGGCGGCGACCAGGATTCGCATCGGCTCGTCATCGGCCGAGACGACCGGCGCCAGCGTTTCGGCGTGCCGGACTTCGAAATAATCCAGGGCGAAGCCCGCGCCGGCGATGAGTTCCGCGCCGCCGACCATCGCGGCCTCGAGATCGTCGCCGGCCCGAAGTCGCTTGCTGGTCTCTTTCATGGCCCGATACAGCACCGGCGCGGTGCGCCGCTCTTCCGGCGACAAATAGACGTTGCGCGACGACATCGCGAGGCCGTCGCGCTCGCGCACGGTTTTCGAGCCGACCACCCTGACGCCGAGGTCGAGATCCGCAGCCATCCGTGTCACCACCCGCAGCTGCTGGAAATCCTTTTCGCCGAAGATCGCGAAATCCGGCCTGACCTGCGTGAACAGTTTGCCGACCACGGTGGTGACGCCGCCGAAGAAATGCGGACGGAAGCGATCCTCCAGACCCACAGTGGCCGGGCCTTCGGTCAGTATCCTGGTGGCGAAGCCATCCGGATACATGGTCTTGACGTCGGGGTTCCAGATCAGGTCGACATTCTCGGCGGCGAGCCTGGCCAGATCGGACTTCCAGGTGCGCGGGTAGGAACTGAAATCCTCCGATGGCGCGAATTGAGCAGGGTTGACGAAGATCGAGACGATGACCTTTTTGGCGCGCCGTTTCGCCAGCCGGACCAGCGACACATGGCCGTCATGGAGTGCTCCCATGGTCGGCACCAGAGCAGTCGTGGCCTTTCTCGAGCGGATGCCGTCGAGGGCACGACGCAACGCAGGGACCGTGCGGACAATCATGGGGCTTCGCGACATCTGGGCTCGATCTTTCGGGGGCAGGGCGGCAGCCGGCCCTGATCCGGTAGCGGGGAATCCGACCTTATCAAGCCCGATGCGTGGCGGCCAAGCCGACAGCAAACGATTCCACCGACGTCCGGGTCAGCGCGCGCAAAAAAACGGCAGCGCTGGCGCAGCGTGTCCTGCGATTAATGATTAAGGCAGACGATGCGCGATTTAACGACCGTGCTGCGCATTTCGCTTGACCGCGGTCGCGCGGAATTTGAAGATATCTAAAGGGATCGAAACATGTTGGTGCAAACCAGTCAGGGGCAATCCGGCTCGGCTCACGTCGTCGTGCTGGGCAATGAGAAGGGCGGTTCGGGTAAATCCACTACCGCCTTGCATATTGCCGTCGCCCTGATGAAGGCGGGTCAGCGCGTCGCCACCATCGATCTCGATTGCCGCCAGCAGAGCTTCACCCGCTACATCGGAAACCGCAGCGCCTGGGCGCGCCGTACCGGTATCGATCTCGAAATCCCGGTCCATCGCTGCATCAAGCTCGGCGAGACCATGCAGATCGCCGACAATGAAACATCCGAGTTCCAGCAATTCATGGACGCGGTGAGCGCGGTCGAGCGGGCGTTCGATTTCATCGTGATCGATACCCCGGGATCGGACAGCTACCTGATGCGCCTGGCGCACTCGATGGCCGATACCCTGGTGACGCCGATCAACGACAGCTTCCTCGATTTCGACGTGCTGGGAACCGTCGATCCCGCGACCTATTCGGTGACCGGCGAGAGTCACTATGCGGAGATGGTGCGGGACACGCGGCGCAAGCGCCGCCAGCTCGACGGCGCCACCACCGACTGGATTGTGGTCCGCAACCGGTTGTCGATGCTGGGATCGCGCAACAAGCAGCTCGTCGCCGACAGTCTGAAGGATTTATCGTTCCGGCTTGGTTTTCGCTCGATCGACGGGTTCGCCGAGCGCGTCGTCTATCGCGAGTTTTTTCCGCGCGGGCTGACCGCACTCGATCATATCGACGAGACCACGCTCGGCACCCGTCCGAGCCTCGGCCATGTTACCGCGCGCGAGGAGGTGACCAGCCTGCTGCGACAGTTGAAGCTGCCGCTCGATGAGCGCGGCCGTCGGCGGGCGGCCAACCGGGCAGAGTGGTTCAGCCAAGTCGACAAACCGCTCGAAGTGCACGATATCCTCGGCGCCTAGGATTTTGCGGTATTTTGTTACTGCCTGGGGGATCCCGATGCCGCTCTCGGCGCCTGTTGGGCGGGCGAGGCATGGCTTTTACCCGACCTTCACCTGATATCTGAACCGGATGTTGATTTATCGCGTCCCATGATAGCGATGAGCCAGGGCGTCCGGCTTGTGCAGATGCACAATATAAGGGTGCGCCGCACAACGAACGGGCGGCCAATTCACAACATTTAGCCTTCCTGTCACGTCGTCGTGACATATATTAAGGACAAGCGGCCGAAGAGTCTCCAATATCGAGACCGGTCCCTTTGAAGGTGCGTCGAGGACAATATGAAACGTGGAATTGTGATTCTTGTTTCGCTTTTCGCGCTGGTGACGGTCGCTTACTTTACCGTGAGCAAATGGGCGATCCGGCACGAGACGCTGACGTTCTACGACGCCTCGCGCAACAACCGCCCGGTCGCGGTCGACGTCGCGGTACGGCGCGACAAGGAAATGCAGGCGAATGCCGGCATGATCACGCTGCCGGTGGCGATCCTGAATCACGGCAACACCGTTAAATTCACCGAATACTCTTTCCTGGCGAACGTGTTCGCCGCCCGCGGCTACATCGCGATCAGCATCCAGCATGATCTGCCGACCGATCCGCCGATGGTGACCAAGGTCGGCGAGCTCTATGTCGGCCGTCAGCCGCAATACCTGCGCGGCGTCGCCAACATCCGTTTTGCCGTCGCGGAAATGAAAACGGTCCAGCCGAATGCAGATTATGACCACCTCACCGTGGTCGGACATTCCGCCGGCGCCGACATCTCGATGTACTTCGCCAAGCTGCATCCCGAACTGGTCAAGAAGGTCGTGACGCTCGACAATCTCCGGGTGCCGTTCATGACCGACGGGCGGTTCAAGATATTGTCGTTCCGCTCGAAGGATCCCGCCTTCAAGACCGATCCCGGCGTGATTCCCTCGGAGCAGGAGTGCGAGAAGGCGGGAATCACCGTTGTTCGCACCGGCTTCCAGCACAACGATATGCGCGATACCGGCCCGGATGAGGCCAAGGAATCGATCCAGAACATGCTGGACCAATTCATCGAGGATGAAAGTCCGCTCGCGCCGGTCGTCTCCAAGGCGTCGCCGCTGATGACCGATGCTGGACCGGTCGCGCCGTTCGTCCCGGCGAAACCGGCCACGCCGGCCACGCCTGCCGCGCCGCTCCAGAACTGACGCAGGGCTCGTTCAGGATTCGGTTCAGGACCGGCTGCTTCATCACGCCGCTCAAGATGGGCTGGCGCCGCTCACGCGCATTGACCGTTCCCCGGTCGTGGCCCACATAGGGCTTCCAGCAATGTGCGAGCGCTGATGTCCGGCGAACCGACCAAACCCAAATCGGCCACCGAATTGTCCTCGACGCCGAAGGTTGCGTCCGGAAAGGCGTTGCCGGAGGCACAGCCGTCGGCGGCAGAGGAGATCGCCGCGTTCGTCGCCAAGGCCAAAGCGATGTCGCCGCATGCGGCGGGCGCGCGAGGTCGGCTGGTATTCGCGCTCGACGCCACCATGAGCCGGCAGCCGACATGGGATATGGCCTGCGCGCTGCAGGTCGACATGTTCCGCGAGGCGGCCGCGCTCGGCAGCCTCGACATCCGCCTCGTCTATTATCGCGGCCTCAGCGAGTGCCGCGCCACAGGATGGATTTCCGACAGCGCGCAACTGGCCACGCTGATGGGCAAGATCGATTGCCGCGGCGGCAATACCCAGATCGGCAAGGTGTTGTCTGAAGCGCGGCGCGAGGCGGTCACCTCCGCCGTGCGCGCGGTGGTGTTCGTCGGCGACGCCATGGAGGAGAACGTCGACGATCTCTGCGCCAAGGCCGGCGAGCTCGGCTTGCTCAAGGTGCCGGTGTTCATGTTTCAGGAAGGGCACGACGCCGCAGCCGAGCAGGCGTTCCAGGAGATCGCGCGCCTGACCGGCGGAGCGTGGTGCAGGTTCGATCCAGGTGCGGCGGCGCAACTGCGCGAATTGCTGCGCGCGGCCGCGGCCTATGCCGCCGGCGGGCGCGAGGCGCTGTTGCGGCTGTCGAAGACCGCAGGCGGCGCCGCCAAATTGCTTGGCCAGATGAAGTGACGCCGGTGTCCTGCGGTGTTCGGCGGCTGACCCGCAAACCGTTTGGTCACCCCGCCGTGGCGGCTTTCGCCAGCGCAGCCAGCGCGGCGGTCATGTTGCTGATCACCGCATCGGTCTCGCCGCCGAGCCCGTGCCGTTGCGCCAGAAAGGCCGGATCATTGTAGGACAGCCAGGTCTGGTCCGCGCCATCCTGCCAGACCAGCGCCTTCAGCGGCAGATCGATCCCGATGGTCTGGACCGATTGCATCATCGGTGTGCCGCCCCTGGCATTGCCGAAGACCAGGACTTCGGTCGGTCGCAGCGGCAGCCCGGCCGCTGCGGCGCCGGCGGCGTGATCGAAGCGGGCGAACACCGCCATGCCCTTCGCCTTCACCGCGGTCTCGAGCCGGTCCATCGTATCCTTTGGCCCGAAATTGCTCCGTATCGTCGTCAATCCCTGCGCCGGCATCACAGGCTCCGTTGACGTGCATCGCGGTCGCATCGAAGCTTAGGATTTTCGGGTCGGGAGCGCCAACGGGCTTTTCGTGGTCGCCGGCTTCCGGCGGTCAGTAGCCGCATGCTTTTTGGCGCCGAGCCCCCTAGATTGGATTCATGCCTACCCTGATCGCCGGCGTCGTTGCCGTTGTCCTGCTCTATTCGCTGCTGCAGATGTTCCGTGCGGCCAATCCGGTCATGCTCGCTCGCGCGGTCAAGATCGGCGGGGGTATCGTCGCGCTCGCGGTCGCCGCCTTTACCGGCCTCAAGGGCGAACTCGCCGTCGCCATCCCGATCGGCATTTTCGGGGCGGGGCTGCTCGGCTGGTCGCCTTTCGGCGCCTCGGGTTTCGGCAATATCGGCGGTATGTTCTCAGGCGCGGGCTCACGACGCTCGACGGGACAGTCGTCGCAGGTCCGCTCGCAGTATCTCGACATGACGCTTGATCACGACAGCGGCGAACTCTCCGGTCGGATCGTGGCCGGACCCCATGCCGGTCATGCCCTGGACGAATTCGATCTGCCGCAGCTGATGACGATCATTTCCGGCTTCGACGCGGAAAGCGTGTCGTTACTTGAAAGCTATCTGGACCGCAGGTTTCCCGCCTGGCGTCAGAACGCGCAGGGAAATGCGGCAGGGGGGGAGCGCCGCGCGGCGTCGAGCGGCAAAATGACGGACGAGGAGGCCTACCAGATCCTTGGCCTGCAGCCGGGGGCGGGGCGAGACGAGATCGGTCGGGCGCATCGCGCGCTCATGAAGAAATTGCATCCCGACCAGGGGGGCTCGACGTATCTCGCCGCCCGTGTAAACGAGGCTAAGGATACTCTGCTTCGCACGCATCACAGCTAACTCCGGGCAACGCTACCAACGCCACAATCCGATGCTGCTTCCGTATTCTCTGGTTGACGTCCCGTTGCCGCCCGCCGTTGTCCGGCGTGGTCGATCGTTCGCATCATCAGTAGTAACGGTTAAATCTTGACGAGAAGTTTGCAGCACTGAGGTTGCCGCAAGATCGTCGCCGGAACAGGACGGCGGTCGACGCCGGCATGTCATTCGCCGGACCGCGACGGCACAAAAAGGGCGGGCAGGGCGCCGTCGCGCCCGAGCCCACCCGGAATTCGTCAGGTCGCGGGAATCAGTTGCGGACGGTGATGCAGGAAATGTCGGAGCGCTTCAGCGTCCGGCATACCGCTTCGGCCTGATCGCGGTCGAGGCCGGCGAAGCGGGCCCGGTACAGCTTCTTGTCACCCTTGGCGACGACCGGCTCGGTAAACGGATCGGCCTTCGCCAGCAGGCCGTGGGCCTGATTGCGGGCGGCGTCGATCCGCTGCTGGGCCTCGTTCTCGCTCTCCAGCGCGCCGACCTGGACGATCCAGCCGGTATGGGACGCGGCCGGTTTGGCGGCGCTGGGTTGCTGGGCCGCCGGTGTCTGCGCCTGCGGGTGAGGGGCCGGATCGGCATAGGCCATCGCCTGCGAGGCGGACGACGGTGGCTGGCTGGAGGCCGGCAGCACGCCGAGCACTCCGTTGCCGGTGCCGTGGTTGGCGGGCTGCGGCAACAGTTCAACCTTGGTTTCGGCTTTGGCCACCAGCGCGCTCGATGTCTCCGGCACTTCCTGCCGCGCCGTCGGGATGGCGCTGGTAATGGGCGTTGCCGGCTGGGCCGAACCGGCCGAGGCCAGCTTGACCTGTCCGGCCTTGACCTGAACGGTCTTGACCTTGACCGGCTTCATCGGTTCGGAAGAACCGGGAATGGCGGCCAGCGCCTGGGTTTGAATCACGCCATTGGTGAGTGGGGCCGGCTCGGTCCTGGCCTGCGGCACCGAAGCGGTGGCGGCGGCGAAGATCGATCGTGCGGCCGGTGTGGCCGAACGCGCGGGCGGCGCGACCGGCTCGGCCGAGGCAACCTGAGCGGCACTTTGGGACTGAACCGCCGGCTCCGGCCGCGACTCCGATTCGTCGTCCGCAACATCCGTATTGGCGTCCGACGGACTGCGTTCGGCAATCGCGGCAACGGTGCGCTTGCCGGCGGCTTTTTCGAGATTTTCGGCAAGCAGATTGCGCATGATG
>Ga0302276_10003241_pt1 | contig 14092 bp, 12 predicted proteins | sample III_Bog_N2_3_FD_198768 | JGI IMG/M metagenome (GOLD analysis project Ga0302276, IMG submission 198768) | Peat permafrost microbial communities from Stordalen Mire near Abisko, Sweden - III_Bog_N2_3 | ecosystem: Environmental > Terrestrial > Soil > Wetlands > Peat | place: Sweden: Abisko...
GTTCAAGGAGTCTGCGAGGACTTCAGTCCGAGCTGCGAGGGACCGCGGTCGCACCACCACCTGTTTGGCTGCTTGAGGATTCTGCGAGTGGCTTCAGCCCGAGCGGTCGGGCCGGGTTTGGAGCATCACCCCGGCACCACGGCCCTCGTCAGCGCCCGGTGCCCCTTTGTGGTCTCCGTTTCGGCGCGCAGGTAGAGGGCGCCGGCGGGCAGGTCCAGCCGATGGCTCCACTCCACCGCATCGGGTGACACGTCCAGCAGCAAATCTTCCTTGGCGCTTCCCTTGAGGTGCGCATAGACCCGCAACTCGCGGATCCTCCCGAATTCGGCAGGAGAGCTCGCGCGCAGTTCGATTCCCGAGATGCATCGCTCCTGGGCTTGCGCCGCCCCGGGCACGCGTAGGGACAGGAAGGGTCCATCGGAGAGGATGGTGGGAGTATCGCCGGCCAGGGCCTTCCGGAGAGAGTTCCGCGTGGGTTCCTCGTCCAGGTGGATCCAGGTTCGCGCGTGTCCGAAGCGGTGGCTTCGGGTCTGACGCAACCCGAACAGCGGCGTGGAGACCTGGGTGGCGCGGTTGAGGTCGCCGTGGGCGTCGTTGCCAGCGATGGGCAGGCGGCGGTTCCCGCGCAGGAGGTCGGAGACCCAAAGGGCCCGGCCATGACGGAAATCGTCGCCGGGCTTCCCGTTCCAGAACTGCAGGCCGTGGAGGTGGGGCAGGAGATCGGGAAGGTCCCAGTCGCCGCGCCGGAACATCAGGCGTTGCACCACGCCGATCCCGGGCTTGGGGTGGGCGGCGATCGCGGGTGCGCCGCTCTTCGCCGTTTCCGCCAGAACCTGACCGATGGACAGGTCCGGATGGTTCCGGAAGCCGCGCCGCCCTCCGTCGCCCTGGCCGAACAGGTACTCGGGGTGGTCCACCACGATCAGGTGGACGTTGCGGCCGTCGCGGTTCCCGCAACTGACCTCCTCGGCCGGGAGCACCACGGAACGCCCCGGAGAGTCGGCGGGCAGCGATGCGCGGAAGGCGCGGAAGCGCTCGACAGGATCCGTGGGGACCAGCCAGTTCCCGTGTTCCCAGGCGAAGTCGTAGGAGTGGTCGGTGGCCGCCCAGAAGCCCAGTCCCTGGCAGTCGGCGGCGCGGCGCATGACCTCCGGGTCGCCGCCCCATTCCACCGGATCCTCGCTCCAGGAGGTGTGGCAATGCAGATCCCCGGAGGTCCAACCCTCCGGGAAGGGGAGTGGCTTGGAGAGGCGCAGCACCGATAGGCTGGTGGGGGCCAAGGTGGGCAGGTTGTGGTTCACGAATTTTCGCCGCCGACCCTTTGGCGTCTCGATCTCGAACAAGACATCCACTAGGTTCTCGCCCGGCGCCTGCGTGCCGGTCCAGGGGAGATCGATCCAGTGGAAGGGCTGGTCGAGCCGCAGGTCGAAGGTCTTCTCCACCTTCCGCATCTCGCCCCCCGCCCGCACCACCACCCGCACGGCGCGCAGAGTCGCCGGGAACAGATGGGCATCGTGCACGCAAAGGAACAGCGGCACGTCCTGGCCGGGAAGCGCCATCCAAGGGGCGTCGACGATCATTTCCGGCAAGCGCCGGTGCAGAGGCGACCAGGGCAGCCGGAACTTGTAGTGGGTCTCGGCGTAGCCGTTCACGGCATCAAGCTAGGAACCCGTCCGGTTCGGGACGCATCAGCCCAACGATTGGAGGAAATCCTCCACCGTGTCGCAGCGGCCCAACTCGTCGTGGAGTTCGATCAGTTCGTCGGCTCCCACCGGGTGGTCCAGGACCGGATCGCCCGCGGAATGGACGGCCGGCGGCAGGGAAAGGACCGCTCCTTCCTTCATGCGCACGGCTCCCGTGGCCTCGCGCATGCCGCCGCGTTGGCGCAGATAGCGGAATTCGGAGGGCTCCACCTGGAACGTCTGTCCGTAGTAGGAGACCAAGGGGCTCCCGCAGGACGGGCAACTCAACAGGACGACGTTGGTCTCGTCTTCCAGCCGCAGGTCGCACCCGCAACCGCATCGAGGACAATCGACATCCAAGGTCTTCATGTCCACAGGATACCTTCCCCGACGCGAACCGGTCAAGCGATCGGGCGCTTCCACCCCTTTTCGAGCTCCTACTTTTACCTCCATGACACAATCCCTCGATCTGGAGGCGGATCTCGACCTCGCCCGACGACTGGTGAGGGAGGCGGAAGGCCCCATCCTCTCGCGGTTTCAGCGCAAGATCGAGGTGGTGAAGAAACGCGACAACACCCCGGTCACGGAGGCCGATCGCGAGGCCGAGGCCTTGGTGCGCCGACGTCTGGAAGAATTGCGCCCGGAACATGGCGTGATCGGGGAGGAATTCGGTGTCCATCTTCCCCAGGCTCGCTACAAATGGGTGGTCGATCCCATCGACGGGACCAAGGCCTTCATCCACGGTGCGCCCCTGTTCGGGACTCTGCTGGCGCTCCTGGACGGAGACGTTCCCGTGGTGGGCGTGATCCATTTGCCCGCACTGGGCGAAACCATCTGGGCCTCGAAGGGCGGTGGGGCTTGGCTGAACGGCTCGGCGGCCCGGGTCTCCGAGGTTTCCGAGCTGTCCGACGCCCTCCTCTGCGACGGTTCCGCTCTCACGGTCTCCCGGAGCCCTTGGGGAAAGGCCTGGATGGCGCTGCGCGGCGAAGCGGGGCTTTCCAGGGGTTGGGGCGATTGCTACGGTCACTTCCTCGTGGCCTGCGGTCGAGCCGAGGCCATGCTCGACCCGGTCGTTTCCATCTGGGACGTGGCACCCATGGGGGTCATCCTTCCCGAAGCGGGGGGATCCTTCACGTCCATCACCGGGGAACGGCGCATCGACGCGGGAACGGGGCTCTCCACCAACGGGCGACTGCATGGCGCCATCGTCGCCCGGCTCGACGCGGTTTGAATACCCATCCTCGGCGATCTACGTCGGGAGTCCCCCCGATCGTTGGTACATTCCAGCCCACAATGTCGGTCCAGAACATCGTGCTCCTGGGAGCCACGGGCTCCATCGGAGCGAGCACCCTGTCCGTCGTGCGCGAACACCCCGAGCGCTTCCGCATCGCCGGGCTGGCGGCGAACTCCAAGGTGGACGCCTTCTGCGAACTCGCGCGGGAATTCCCGGACGCCAAGCTGGCCCTCTTCGACGGGTCGGCAGCCCGGCGGGCGCAGAAGGAGTTGGCAAGGCCGGTCGGATCGGGAATGGAGGGCTTGCTGGAACTCGTCGCCGACGCGAAGGCCACCACCCTCGTGAACGGCCTGGTGGGGTCCATCGGGTGCAGGCCCACCATGGAGGCCATCCGGCGCGGGATGCGCGTGTGCCTCGCCAACAAGGAAACCCTGGTCATGGCCGGGGAGATCATCCGGGACCTCCTGGAACGCCATCCGGGTTCGTGCCTGATTCCCATCGATTCCGAACATTCCGCCCTGCACCAGTGCCTGGGGGGGCGTCCCACCGCGGAGATCGAACGGATCGTCCTCACGGCGTCCGGCGGGCCGTTCCGGGACCTCCCGGCATCCGAGTTCCAGGACATCACCTTGGAACGGGCCCTCAAGCACCCCACATGGAACATGGGCCCCAAGATCACCGTGGACAGCTCCACCTTGTTCAACAAGGGATTGGAGGTGATCGAGGCCCACCATCTGTTCGGGATCGACTACGACCGCATCCAAGTCCTGGTCCATCCCGGGAGCCACGTCCATTCCCTGGTGCAGTTCAAGGACGGCGCCTTGATGGCCCAGTTGGGCACTCCGGACATGCGCCTGCCCATCCTCTACTCGCTGGTGGCTCCCGAACGCGCGGCCCTGAGCGGAGACCGGTTGGACCTCGCCCAGGTGGGGGAACTGCGTTTCCAGGCTCCGGACCATGCCCGTTTTCCCGCCCTGGGACTGGCCTACGCCGCTGGTCGCGCCGGAGGCGCCCTGCCCGCGGTCCTCAACGCGGCCAACGAGGCCGCGGTGGCGCTCTTCCTGGATCGGCGCATCGGCTACATGGACATCGCCAGGCTGGTGGAAACCTGCCTGGCCTCGGCGGACTTCTCCCGCCATCCCGACTTCGACGAACTGCTCTCGGCCGATGCGTGGGCCCGCGGGTGTGTGCTGGAATTGGCCCGCGCGGAGACCGTTCCGTGAACCACCTCGTGTCCACCCTGCTCTGGCAGGTCCCCATCGGCCTCTGCGTCCTCTCCTTCCTGGTGCTCATCCACGAGGGAGGTCATTTCCTGGCGGCTCGACAGGCCGGGGTCGCGGTGGATGCGTTCTCCATCGGTTTCGGTCCGCGTCTGGTGGGATTGAAGCTGGGGGAGACCGAATACCGCATCTGCGCCGTTCCGTTCGGCGGGTACGTCGCCATGCGGGGCGAGCAGCCGGGAGACATGCAGGGCGCCGCCGATCCGCGCAGCTTCGAGTCCGTGAGCCTCGGGTGGCGCGCGGTCATCGTGGCCGCCGGACCGGTGGTCAACATCCTGTTCGCGGTGCTGGTCCTGTGGATCGCGGGCATGGTCGGGGTGCGCGAAGCCGCCAAGGGACTGGTGGTCGGGAGCATCGCCGAGGGCAGTCCCGCCGAACTCGCCGGAATCCGCTTCGGCGATTCGCTGGTATCCATGGATGGCAAGCCGGCCTCGGACGAACAGGGCTTCCTGGAGCACGTGGCCTTGAACAAGGGACACGCCGTGCACCTGGTGGTGCGTCGTGGCGGATTGGAATTGCCGTTCAGCTTCGTGCCCGTCAAGTATCCCCAACCGCAGATCGATCTGGGTTGGTCGGGCATCCAATTCGGAGGCCGGATCCTGGTGGAGAACGTGGTTTCCGGAGGGGCTGCTGAACAGGCCGGCATCCGGGCTGGCGACACCCTGTTGGGCATGGACGGCAAATCCCTCACCAGCCCCGAACAGTTGCCCGACCTCGTCAACGCCACCGCGGGCAAGCCCTCCAGGATCACCCTCGCCCGACCGGGCGCGAGGCTCGCCCTGAACGTCTCCGCGCGTTGGAACGCCGATCTCAAGCGGTGGATGATCGGGGTCGCTCCCGGGCCGGTGGTGCCCCTGGAACTGCACCGTTACGGGCCCGTGGGGGCGCTGACGCGTTCGCTCGGGGAGTGCTGGAACAAGGGCACGGCCATCTTCCGCTTCCTGGGGGCGCTGTTCAGCGGGCGGCTGGCGGTCAAGAACCTGGCCGGACCGGTGGGCATCGTCCAGATGTCGGGCGCGGCCGCCGCCGAGGGGTGGCAGAAACTGGTCGAATTGATGGCCATGATCTCCATCAACCTGGGCGTCCTGAACTTCCTCCCCCTCGTGGTCACGGACGGAGGCCGTCTGGTGGAACTGGCGGTGGAGAAGGTCCGCGGACGCCGGGCCAACCGGCGGTTCATGGAGGTCCTGACCAACGTGGTGGTCTACCTGTTCCTCGCGCTGGCGGCGTACGTGACCTTCCACGACCTGCTGCGCGCGAAGTTGTTCCTGCGCTGATGCGTCCCTCCGCCGACATCCTCGGCGGCGAGCGGGTCCTGCTGGCCTGCCCCGACGCGGTCTTCCGTCGCCGGGCGGCGAAGTCGCTCCAGGAGGAGCTGGGACTTTCCGTGGAGCTCGCGGAGGACGGGGGGACGGCCCTGGAGATGATCCAGAACCGCTCGTTCCGCCTGCTGGTGGCGGACACGTCGCTTTCGGGGATCCCCTGGTTCGATCTGGTCCAGTTCCTGCGCGAACTGCGTCCGACCACCCGCTACGTCCTCTTGACATCCACCCCGCCCGAGGAGCATTTCCGGCTCGCGCTGGAGTACGACGTGGGGGCCATCCTTCCCCGGGCCGGCATCCGGCCGCTGCGCGACCTGGTGGAGACCGCGGAGAGCCTTTTGACGGAAAACGTCTTCGGCTTGGAGAGGTGGCTGGGAGCCTCTCCCGAGGTGCACGGCCGCCAGATCGGGAACGCCTCGGAGATCGACCAGGTCGTGAAGGACGTCTCCGAGTGGTTTCCGGAGGGCGAGGGACGGCGCGCCTTCCGCAGGGCCCTGGCGGAGATGGTCGTGAACGCCGTCTTCTACGGATCGCTGCGGGAGGACGGGTCCAGCAAGGCGGAGTGGAACCTGGACGCCCCGCTGAACAGAGACCAGGCGGTGTACGTGTTCTTCGGGCGAGGCGACGAAGCGTCGGGTTGCTCCGTCGTGGACCGGGGGGGGCGCCTGACCAAGGCGCAGATCCTCACCTGGCTGGAGAGCAATCGCGTCCAGGGCGCGCACGGCATCCTCTCCAACGACCAGAACCACGGACGGGGATTGCACATCACGCGCCGGTCCTTGGACCGGATCGTGCTGAACATCAGGGCCAACGACCGGACCGAAGCGATCCTGCTCCAGGAAACGGGAGCCCACCGCTCGCCGGAGCGCCCCCTGCTGATCCACGAGTTTTGAAGGAAAAGTCCTTAGATTGCCTAAGGCGCGACGTCGGTGGTAGGATGGTTTCCGCACTGCGCAGGGAGGACTCCGGTCATGATGAAATGGATGGCCATCACGGTGTTGAGCAGCATCGGAGGCTATGTCGGTTGGGATATGGGACTGAGGTTCTTCTCCCCGACCGGCGGGCTGTGGCTGTCCTTGATCGGTGGGCTGGTGGGAACCGCCGCGGCATATTTCCTGGTTCCCCGGGACTAGCAGCGGATTTGGGGGGAAGGCCGCCGAGCAACTCGGGCGAGGCCTTCTTCGGCTGGCGGCAAGGAAAATGAGAATCGCACTCATTCCGGGGTGAATATTTTGTAAATTCTATATTCATATAGGGTTTCTATGAATTAGAAGAAGGAGCGACGCGATGGCCCTCAAGTTCGAAAAGTCCCAAGTGGTCGTGGAAGAAATCGCGGACTACCGGAAGATCCTGGAGGATTTCCAGGAAGGACGATTGCCCGAGTCCGCCTTCCAGAAGCGCAGGCTCTGGCAGGGCATCTACGGACAGCGCCAACTGGGTGTCCAGATGATCCGGATCAAGGTCCCCTACGGCGCCGCGGACACCGCCATGTTGCGCTCGATCGGCGAGCAGGCGCGCAAGCGATCCAATGGAATCGTCCACCTGACCACCCGCCAAGCCATCCAGATCCACCACATCCCCCGCGGGCAGACCGGCGACCTCATCGACCAGCTGGCGGACGACGGGCTCACCAGCCGCGAGGCCTGCGGAAACACCGTGCGCGCCATCACGGGGGACTATCTGGCGGGGATCGGGGCGGACCAGGTGTTCGACTTCCGACCGGTGGCCGACATCCTCTTCAATCACCTCCTGCGCAATCCGTATTCGCAGAACTTCCCCCGCAAGTTCAAGATCGCCTTCTCGGGAAGCGAGGCCGACCGCGGCCTGACCAACCTCCACGACATCGGGTTCATCACCACGGTGCTGGACGGTGTCCGCGGCTTCCGCGTGGTGGCCGGCGGCGGATTGGGGGCGCAGCCGTATTCGGCGGAGGTCGTCGAGGAATTCCTTCCGGTCTCCCATGTCCTGATCTGCGCGACCGCGCTGGTGCGTCTGTTCAACGCGCACGGCAACCGAGCCCAGCGCATGAAGGCGCGGATGAAGTTCGTGAAGGAGAAGTGGGGCATCGTCAAGTTCCGCGAGGTCTACCGAGGACTCTTCGAGGAGCTGGCGGCATCGGACTACGGCAAGTCCCTGCTGGTGGACGCCGCGGAACTTCCCCTGACCCTGTCCGCCGAGCGTTCCTCCAAGGACGGCCTGTCGGTCTCTGGCGCTCCTTCGGAATGGGTGGAAGAAGCCGTGCTGCCTCGGATCGGACGGGATCTGTTCGCCGTCAAGGTGCGCATCGTGCTCGGGGACATCCATGCGGACGTCCTCGACAAGCTCTTGGACCTGGTGGATTCCCACGGCGGCGGCGAAGTCCGGATCACCCCGGACCAGAACCTGGTGCTGGCGTCCATTCCCGGGCGGGAATTGTCCGCGGTGTACGCGGGACTCTCCGCGCTGGGCTTGGCGGATTCCCGCATCGGCCGACTTTCCAACGTCCTGGCCTGCCCCGGCCGCTCCACCTGCAACCTCTCCATGACCTCGTCCAAGGGGCTCGCCACCGCCATTTCCAAGCTCCTTGATTCGCGTCCGGACCTGGACGTGGACGGTTCGTCCATCAAGATCTCGGGTTGCCCCAACTCCTGCGGACAGCACCACATCGCGACCATCGGATTCCACGGAGTGGGCCTGCGGGCGGGCGGCGGCAAGTCCGCGCCCTTCGCCCAGCTCATGCTGGCGGGCGGTGCGGAGAACGGCATCCGCCGCATGGGTCGGCGTTCGGTCCGCGTGAGCACCAAGCGCGCGCCCGAGGCCGTCGCGAAGCTGGTGGAGACCTGGAAGACGGAGGCGAAGGGCGAAAGCCTGGACGACTTCCTGCTGAACCTCCCCGACCCCCGGGTGAAGGAACTCCTGGCACCCTACTCGGAGCTGCCCTCCTACGACCAGGATCCGTCCGCCTTCCGCGACTGGGGGGAAGACGAGGACTACAACCCCGCCATGGGCCAGGGAGAGTGCGCGGGCGGGGTCACCGACCTCATCAACGAGGCGCTCATGGATGCGGAAAACACGCAGAAGATGGCGCGCACCCTGATCCAGGGCGGCTTCTGGAAGGACGCCGTGACCAACGCCCGCGAGGCGGTGGGACACGTGTTCCGCGCGGGCCTGTCCAACGCCGGCGAGACGCCCGTCTCGTGGGACGCGGATTTCGCCACCTGGCGCAAGTTCTACGGCTCCAACCAAGCCCTGCCGGAGGTCCCCGAGACGCTGCCGGTCCACCACGAGCAGGTGACGGAAGCTGTCGCCCGCGAGTACGTGGCCGATTCCGGCGCCTTCGTGGAGGCGGTCACCGAGGTCTACCGCTGGAAGCCGGAGAAGTTCAAGCCGGCGGCGATCGTGGATTCCACGGATGGCGGCGACCGCAAGATCCCCCTGCTGGACCTGAAGGGAATCGGGTCCAACCAGGCCTTCGTGAAGATCAAGCTCAAGCTGGAGCTGCTCGACGCGGGCGACGAGGTGGAAGCCATCCTGGACGCGGGCGACCCCTACCGCAACGTCCCGCCCTCGCTGCGCGTCGAGGGGCACGAGATCACGCAGCTGGAGCCCATCAACAATGCGGAGCAGTACTCCCTGATCGTGCGCAAAGCCTGAGATTCGGCTGCGCGGGCGCATACTCCCGTTCCAGGCACCGCTCCACTCGGGTCGCCGTACCGACGCGTACGGCTCCCGTCGTGTCGGATGCCTGCGCCGGTCGTCTGCATCCCGCTCGCTCGAATCTCGCTCGTTCCGTCTTGAGGTCGCGGGCTGGCGCCTTCGGCGCTTCGCTGCGGGACGAAGCCGACTACGCTTTGGGGGAGGACCAATCCGGCGGGCGGGTCGCGACCAGGCCGATCAGCATGGGGTACTGCGGATCGAAGTGGTCCAGTTCCTCTGGGGTCAGTTCGTGCTGCGCGAGACCGTACAGGAACGAGGCGGCCGAATAGACATTGCCGTAGCTCACGACCTCCAGGCTGTCGGCGGGAAGCTCTTCCTCGAAGAGTCGGCGCAGTGCCAGGTCGGTGAACCCCCAGAAGTGTCCCCACCGCTCCATGTCGTCGCGGGAGATCTGCGAGACGCCCCCGGCCGTGACCAGGAGGCTTCCGCCGGGCTTGAGCATCCGCAGGGCGTTGCGGATGGTGGACCTCACGTCGTAGACGAAGGGAAGGGTCTGGGTGAGGATGAAACAGTCCAGGAAGGCTTCGCGTGGACACTCCCGGCTCAGGTCGCAGACGAAGTCCGCACCGTAACCGTCGTGGACGTGCATCACCAGCGGTTGGGTCACGCGGTCGTCGCCGAAACGGCGGGTGTAGGTGGAGCTCGCGATCTCGAGCACGGTCCCGCGGATCTTCTGGCGGTGGGCCGACAGGAATTTCTCGATGTAATAACGGTCGATGGGGACGCCGCGGTCGATCCCGAAGTTCTTCGAGATGGGCTGGAGCTTGTTGTGCAACGGCAACAGGTCCAGGACCCCGCGCACGGTCCGTTTCACGACCTTGCCGACCTTCCGCCTGGCCACGTCTTTCATTCGTTCCATCGCTTCCCTCCGGGTGGGAGCGAGCCCCCGGCAGAGCACGCTGCGAGCTGCTTGCCAAGTCCTCGGACCTGGAAAACATAGTGACGGGATGTTTTAGCGACCGGTCGGCTTGGGCTCACACCAGCTGCGCGGCGTCCCCTTCCAGTTCCTTCCAGGGGAGGCCCCACTTGCCGATTTCCGCCATGAAGGGGTCGGGGTCCAGCTGCTCCATGTTCACCACGCCGGCCTGCTTCCAGACGCCGCGGAGCATCAAGGCGCCTCCCAGCATGGCGGGGACGGCGGTGGTGTAGCTGATGGCCTGCCCGCCCGTCTCCTTGAAGCACTCGGCGTGGTCGCAGACGTTGTAGACGAAATAGGTCTTGTGCTCGCCGTCCTTCTCGCCGGTGATCTGGCACCCGATGCAGGTCTTGCCGGAATAGCCTTCGCCCAGGCTGTCGGGGGCGGGGAGCAGCGCCTTCAGGAACTCCAGCGGGATGATGTCCACGCCCTGGAACCTCACGGGGTCGATGCGGGTCATGCCCACGTTCTGCAGCACCGTCAGGTGCTTGATGTAGTTGTCGCCGAAGGTCATCCAGAAGCGGGCGCGCTTGAGTTCCGGGAAGTGCTTCACCAGGGACTCCAGCTCCTCGTGGAAGAGCACGTAGGAGCCGCGGTTTGCCACCTCTGGGTATTCGATGTCCGCTCGGACGGAAAGTGCCGGGATCTCGTGCCAGTCCCCGGTTTCCCAGTAGCGGCCGGGCTGGGTGATCTCCCGGATGTTGATTTCGGGATTGAAGTTGGTCGCGAAGGCCTTGCCGTGGTCGCCGTTGTTGCAGTCCACGATGTCCAGCGTGTCCATGCGGTCGAAGTGGTGCTTCTTGGCGTAGGCGGTGTAGACGTTGGTCTGTCCCGGGTCGAAACCGGAGCCCAGGAGGGCCATGATGCCGGCCTTCTGGAAACGGTCCTGGTAGGCCCACTGCCAGGAGTATTCGAATTTGGCGACGTCCTTGGGCTCGTAGTTGGCCGTGTCCAGGTAGTCCACCCCGGTCTCCAGGCAGGCGTCCATGATGGAAAGGTCCTGGTAGGGGAGGGCGATGTTCATCACCAGCGCGGGTTTGAAGTCCCGGATCACCGCGGCCACCTCGGAGGCGTGGTCGGCGTCCACCTGTGCGGTGTGGACCGGGATGTTCGAGATGGATGCGGCGATCTTGTCCGCCCGCGATTTCGTGCGGGTGGCGATCAGCAGTTCGGTGTAGTCGGAGCTGTTCTGCGCGCATTTCTTGGCGACCACGTTGGCAACGCCTCCGGCACCGATGATCAGGACTTTGGACATGCGGCACTCCCCGGACAAGTTGTTGCTTCTGCTTTCGCGGGGACGAAAGATGCAAACCGGGGTGTTTCCTTCCGGTTTCGCGGTCGGCTCGTTCCGGGGTCGCACGGGTTCGCCCCCCTTCTTCGTCCCGGGGCCAGCCCCGACCGAACAGGGAACGGGACATTACCTTGCCGGGAATGACGCAGACCCGACTGGATCGCCTCCTGACCGAGGGCAACTTCTCCAACCATGATTTGGTGGCGGTCTCCGCCACCCAACTCTCCCACAAGAACGTGCAGAAGGCCCGAACGGGAACCCGTCCTGTGGGTATGCAGGTGGCGAGGACCATCGTGAAGGCCGCCAACGCACTGTTCCATCCGGAAACGGATCTGCGGGTCCGCGACCTGTTTCCAGAGATGGAACGACCGGGAAGCCTGGACGTGAACGCCAAGTCGAATTCCGGCGACTAATATTTCCCATGCTCGACTTCGAACTCCACAATCCCACACGCATCGTCTTCGGCCGCGACACCATTCGTCGTCTTCCGGACCTGGTTCCCCGCGGCGCGCGGATTCTCCTGACCTTCGGGGGCGGTTCCATCCTGAAGAACGGTGTCCATGCGCAGGTGCGCAACGCCCTGGAGGATTTCCACATCGAGGAGTTCGGCGGCATCGAACCCAATCCGCGATTCGAGACCCTGAACAAGGCCGTCGCCTTGGTGCGGGCGAGGAAGATCGACTTCCTGCTGGCGGTCGGCGGCGGATCGGTGGTGGATGGCACCAAGTACATCGCGGCGGCGGTCCACTACGCCGGCTCCGATCCCTGGGACATCCTGCGCACGGCGGGCAAGGGTGTGAACACGACGGTTCCCCTGGGCGCCGTCCTGACCCTCCCCGCGACGGGATCGGAGGCCAACGGATCGGCGGTGGTCAGCCGCGCCGACACCGAGGAGAAGCTCCATTTCTACTCGCCGCTGGTATATCCCGTCTTCTCCATCCTGGACCCTTCCACCACCTTGACGCTGGACGCGCGACAGACGGGCAACGGCGTCGTGGACGCGTTCGTCCACACCACGGAACAGTACCTGACGGTCCACGCGGATTCCAGCCTGCAGGACCGGTTCGCGGAGGGGATCCTCTCCACTCTGGTGGAGGAGGGACCCAAGGCGCTTGCGAAACCCGGAGACCAACCCGCCCGCGCGAACATCATGTGGAGCGCCACCCAGGCCCTTTTCGGGGCCATGGGCGCGGGCCTCCCCGGAGACTGGGCGGCGCACGGGATCGGACACGAATTGACCGCCTTCTACGGCCTGGACCACGCGCGGACCCTGGCCATCACCGCTCCGGGCGTGTGGCGCCACCAGATCGATCGCAAGCGATCGCGGCTCGCGCGCTACGGGGAACGGGTGTGGTCGCTTTCCGGGACGGAAGCGGATGTCGCGCTGCGGGCCATCGAGCGGACGGAGGCGTTCTTCGAGTCCATGGGGCTGCCCACCCGGCTGTCCGGATACGGCATCGACGCCACCGAGGCCGCTTCCCGGATCCGGGCGCGACTGGAGGAGCGCGGCTCGAAGATGGGGGAGGACGGATCGATCGGCCCCCGGGACGTCGAAGCGATCCTGCTCTCCCGGGCATAGTTCAACCGGGTGGAGCGGATGATCCTCTTGCCACAACGATGCCTTGGTGACGCATCACGGCCGACGTGGAGGAGGATGAGGACAGAATTTGGCGAATCATGGCCCGGGCCATGGAGTCGGATCCGAACCTGTAGCTGGTGAGGTCCGCGCGCAGGGCCTCCACCGTGTCGTCGAATCCCGCGAGGGAGATCCGACCCGGGACGTCCACGCCCCTTTCCCGAAGCCAGGCCAGGGCGTGCAAGGCGCAGAGATCGTTCGCGGCGATCCAGGCGGTGGCCCCGCTGGCCAATGCCGCTTCCAGCAGCGGGATGGAATCCCCGTGGATCCGGTTCATTCCAAGTTCCCGGATCGCCTGCTCGCGGATCGGAAGGCTCGATCCTTCCACCAGCCTCGCGAGCAGCGAATCCGGAAAATCGGCGTGCAGGCCGGGATCGGAATAGGCGGGAGCCAAGCGATCCCAGACGGAGAGCCCACCCAGGCAAAACGCATCCACGGAGCCTCCCCGGCTCTCGACCTCCTCCTGGATGCCTTGGAGGCGATTTCCCGACCAGCGGCTCGCGTGCCAGGGAGAGATGTAGGCGAATCGCGAATGTCCCAGCTCCAGGAGGTGGCGGGCGGTCAAGGCTCCGATTCCCTTCAGGTAGCCCTGTTCATGGAACCGGATCCTGGAATCCCGCAAGGCATTGTCGTGCAGAGTGAATTCCTCGGCCCAAACGCAGACCGGCAGACGCAAGCGCTCCAGCTCCCGGCACAACTCCCCTGGTTCCTGGCAATGCCATGTCGAGGCCACCACCCCGACCGTGGAGAGATCCGGCCGGATCCCTCCACGGATCCAAGGCCGCCGTTTCAGGGAAAGTCCTGCTTGGGCGGCCTGGAAGCCCAGATCCCTCCAGAAATCGGACTCCCTGTCCGTGTCCATCCGGAAACGGCCTTCTGCATCGGCCGTCCCAATGCACAGCAGCGTGGGTGCACGGGCCGCGCGCCGGGTACGGGGTCTCACGGGGCGGTGGGTTCGACCGTGCCGTTCCAGCTGGTGGGTGCGAACCGCGATGTCCAAAGCCTTGCTCGCGGTCTGGGGATGGCACTTCCAAC